>MDTD01052345.1_pt1 | contig 122269 bp, 107 predicted proteins | sample 811221 | NCBI WGS metagenome assembly MDTD01 (sample SAMN05326646, study PRJNA326480) | marine metagenome | isolation source: seawater | place: Pacific Ocean: South West | collected 2011 | reverse complement strand
GCGCAATATTCCCCACTGCTGCCTCCCGTAGGAGTCTGGGCCGTGTCTCAGTCCCAGTGTGGCTGATCGTCCTCTCAGACCAACTACCGATCGTAGCCTTGGTGAGCCATTACCTCACCAACAAGCTAATCGGACATAGGCCCCTCCCTAAGCAGTAAACCTTTCCTCTTACGATCATATGATCAAAGAGTATATCCGGTATTAGCATTCCTTTCGAAATGTTGTCCCAGACTTAGGGGTAGATTACCTATGTATTCCTCACCCGTTTGCCACTGACCGAATGCAACTTATCAACCGAAGCGTCAAAGTTACGAGGTCCGTTCGACTTGCATGTGTTAGGCGTGCCGCCAGCGTTCATCCTGAGCCAGGATCAAACTCTCAATTGATTAAAAAGTAGCCGAAGCTACCATAAAAATAAAAAAACTAACTTTAATGGGCCTGTTATTTAGTACTTAACATAAATAGTGATATTCAATTAGCAATGATCAAATCAGTAAGATAACTATATGTACTTATTAATTTTTTGTCAAACGTTTTAATGATATTTTTTTTATAAAAAATCAAATCAATTTCAAATGCAAATTTCTTTGAATTTATCAAAGACTTTTTGAGCCGAAATTGTTGTCATGCATTTAAACTCAAACGGGCAATGATACGCCACATTATTGACCCCTTCCAACGGATTGTAACATGGGGAACACGACACCTCAGATTGAACAAAATAAGTATTTTGATAGGGCTCAAGAATAAGACGTGAATCGGTTGGCCCAAAAATAGCCAACGCTTTGCATTGACTTGCTATGGCCATAAATAATGGAAATGAATCATTCCCAATAAAACACAGGGCCGATTCCAAAACCATCGACAACGCATCAAAATTTCCTAAAAAAACATGCACTCGATCACCGAAAGATGATTTCATTTTTTCCAATGACCGACAATCCTCAGGCCCACCGGTTAAAACAACCGTGGTTGTAGGAAACCCCGCAAGTATCAATTCAATCAAGGCCATATATTCTGGCCAAACACGTGATGGCATGGTCGAATAACGGTTGTGCCCTCCAAAAGGAGCGATAACAACATAAGGCTCCCCCTTAAATGAAACATCGAGCTGAGCTTTGGGGCTCTTATAGTAAGACAGTCCATAATCAGACATTTTAAATGGTGAATGAGCCACACATTCTACCATCGATAAATACCGATGATGCCGTGAAATACTCAAGTTAAAAGGAACCGATGCCTGTAAAAAAACCGTTTTCTTTTCAGGAGATGAAAAGCCAACACGGTATTTGACAAAACAAAAAAACATCAATGCATCCAACGCCATGGATCGATGAAGATTAAGCCCGATATCATATCGATGACAAATAATACGAGCGATTATTTTTAACAGTGACATAAATGACCGCTTCAAAGAAATAATCTGACAAATATTAGGGTGGTACTCAAACAATGGACGATGTTCGTCAAACGTTAACACATCAATGACTGAATCACGATGATCATTCATGGCATCAATCACTGGGGATATTTGCAAAATATCACCCAAGCTCCCTAATTTAATTACAAGAACCCGCGGCTTCATAAGTTAATTATAAATCATAGAAAATCGTTATTCCGAAGTATTTTTAGAAAGAACAACATCTTTCAAAGCACTTAAAATCGGTAAAGAATACGACATAATAGAATAATCTCCTTGAAGAAAATGTTTCAAAATAAACATCCATCGAACCCACCGACTTTTTGGAAGCGCCATCCTACGTTTTAATGCAGAAATATAAATTTTCAGCGCGTTAAGGTTTCCCGGATGAATCCCCTCCCCTATTGTTTCCACATATGCGAGCAATTGTTCACACCGGTTCAATTGCTTCTGAAAAGACTGGTCATCAAATGAACGAGATATCAATAAAAGAGGATGGTAATTTAATTTGGGGTTACCAACATCATTTTTTCCGTGTTGGCGATAATAAGTGAGCGGTTTCGGACATAAATAAATACTGGAAGAAATTGCCGCCTTAATGCCTAACCAACCATCAAATTTCCATAAATCAACCAAATGCTTAGGATCATCATGTTCAAGCATGTGCCTAGGAAAACATAAGGTAAGGCCCCACGACAAATTTTTGCGCAACATAAATTCAAGCTGGTTCCCAATTAAAAACTTATGCTGATTCGATGGCGTAAACCCCAATTCCTGCCAAAGTGTTTTTCCAGACTTGATTAAAGCGGCATTGGTGATATACGCATCCGATAGCATTAATTGAGCCGTGGGCGCATCATTAAACCCCTTGGCCAATTCGGCCAATTTATCCGTCACCCAAACATCATCTTGATCACATAATGCAATGTAATCCCCTCCACAATGCCTCATTGCATTCATAAAATTACCCGTAACCCCCTGTTTATTTTGATTCCTATGAATACGAATGGGCACCGTTGATGATGTTGACAATTTTTCAAGAATTGAAAGTGTCTCATCCGTCGAACCATCATCCGAAATGACAATTTCAAAAGGCATCAGGGTCTGAGATAAAATACTTTGAACTTGTTCCTCAATATAAAGGGCCCCATTATACGTCGCAATGGCAACCGATATTTTGATTGTGTTATCCGTCATAGAAAGCCATTACCTTTTGAATCACCATTTCAGCGTTCACTTGATTTATTGGACTTAACAATTCAACATTGGAACCAAACGGGCGCCAAAAGTTTTCTTGGGATTGGCCAAAATAAAGCGCAATCAATTTCACATGATTCAATGCCGCAATATGAACGGCCACAGTTTCAACGGAAATGACCAAGTCCGCCGATTTAATCATCAAAACAAACTCCCGCCAATCCAATTGATTAACCAAACTATTTACCCGGGGGCATGCCTCTAATATGGCATCTGCCACCTGTTGATCTTTATCTCCAAACCCCGTAATCACCACCGATCGGCCCTGTTGATGCAAATTGTGAACAACCGCCACCCAATCGTCAATGGCCCATGAAAACAACGGGTTATTTGAACTTGGATGAATGCATACATACGGGTTATCCATGGCTGTTTCTTGAATACCGTCAACCAATGGGTTGCTCCCCCACTCTAACTCAAGGCATAACTTTGACTGAATTAATTGATTCAGATAATCCAACATTTGATGCTCAAATGGAAGCCCGACCGGATGATTCACATGATAAAGCGACCCACACCCCCCACTCGAAAACCCCATTCTGGTCGGAATATTGGTAAAATAAAGCGGAATACTCATATTCGGGTAATAACAATACGTATCAATGACCATATCATAGTGTTCCCGATTAATCTCTCGTCGGGCAACCCAAAAGGTATGTAAAAACTCATATACTTTTTTAAAAAATGATGCATGGGATCGATTGTGCTTCCAATGATCCACAATATGCACCCGATTAACGGCCGGATGATGAATGGGAACAACCTTTGCCCAAGACCCACATAGCACCCCAATATCAATATGAGGAACAGCTTTTTTCAACGCATGGCACAGGGTGGTGGCATTCACTAAATCACCCAAATGAGCGCCATTAGAAATCAATATTTTTGTTGGAATATCCAATTGTTTATTCACATTAGATACTGGAAAGGCAACGATAATTCGCTCTAAAATTGAACGATACATTTTACCAATCAAACGTTGCATTAGCATGATTTAAATTTTAACACAAAAAAACCATGAAAAATGACGATTTCAAGCATCAAATTAATGAAATGGAATATTTTCAGGAGTTAACCCCTGAACAAAATCCATTGACGCTTCAAGAGAAGAGAATCGTTTCTTAATAAACCTAGGAATGGCAAGCGTATCATTATAACGAACATCCATTTGATTTTTATAATAATCTTTATTAGCAAAAAAAACAGCGGTGTGCTTAATCAGTAAAAAGGACCAAATATGCGAAGCTTTCATATAATGATGTCTTGCAAAGAATCGATGCATCGCAGAGTAGTCTTTATAAAAAACATACGTAGAAAATAAAACGGGAAATTGACGACGGGCTTTCAATAAAATTCGGCGCTTTACATTCATTCTTAAAATATTTGAACCATGCATAAGCTTTAATATTTCTCGCGCTCTAAAATACCACCGTTTATAAATGGTTTGAATATCTAAAGGGTGCGAATGATACAGTTTAATTTGAGAGGAATAAGCGATACGAAAATTCAATTTTGATGCCTCAAGCGCCCAATAAAAATCTTCGGCACTACTCAGTGACTCATCAAATGTTAATCGGTGCCAAACCGTTGTTCGAAATAAACAGCAGGCATTGGAAATGCCAACGCCTCGCCCATTGAAAATCGCGTCATAGGATAAGTCAACAAAGTCTTCATCTGGAAACGATTGATAAAGTTCAAACTCCTCAAATGGATCCACATCAGGAATAGGAATATGCTGACCATACAAAACATCAAGATTTTGCATTAATCGAATGGCCTTTAACAACTCTTGGTTTGTTGGAAAAAAACAATGCGCAGAAGTTAAAAAAATAAAATCAGCATCAACACCTTCAATGCCGACATTTAAAGCACGCCCCCAAGACCACTCAGATGAATGAATAGTTTTTACAATACACTTCATATCTAGCGCAATTTGCACGGTTTGATCAGTTGATCCTGAATCAACAATAATAACGTAAACATGAACCCCCTCTTGCAAGTAAATTCGACGAATCGTTTCCTTTAAATACTTGGCTTCATTTAATGTACGAATAACACAAGCAATCGTCGGTTTAACGGTCATAAATTTCATCCATTATAAAGGAACTAACATCTTTTAATTCCAACGACGCTTCTGTCTTACCAACAACATTCGGGCCAAATCGAAACAAAACCCCACTTTGATAATGGTTTGTATTTAAATAACCATGCATCCCAACATTTTTTCGGTTATTAAAAAAGTCTGGATAAAAACAAACCCCGGGCTTCAACAATGCAATAACATTGCCATAATCTGGCTTAAAAGCGTCTAAATAACCAAAAATATCCCCGGTTGTTTCAAGTGATTCCCCAATTACTTGGAATAGTTCAGATTCAAAGGGTGAAACAAGTGATGTGTCCTTTATCCAAATACGAACCATGGTTGAATCAATAAAATACATGTAATCCTTAAATAAGGTTAAATTCAAAGAGGCCGCAATTCGATGAATGTGTGGCTCAATATTAATATAAGACGAAACGGGCACCATGCCATGATCACCAAGTAACACCAGTTCAAAATCATTGTCTGATGAGACCAATGCGGAATATATAGACGCCACATTTCGATCGTACACCTGCATCGCTTCGATAAATTTAGGGTCATCCATACTCAAAAAGTGAGCAAGCTCCCCCACCCCCAAATAAATTAATGTAAAATCTTTTAAAGAATCACTCTCTACTTTTTGCAATAGTTCATTCATTCGATCCTGATCTGTACCAACCACTTTATTGTATTTAACAAACCCATCCAAATCATATTGGATATTATTTGATTTCATCCAACAGAATAAATTTTTAGAACCAAAAAAATCTGGAGAATCATACGCATACTTTGATTCCGTCGGAACAAGAAATGGTAAAAAATGTGGGGGAATATTATACCTCACACGTAACATTTCTTTGGGGAGTGATGAAAAACTCAATAGATATTCCATGATCAACTGAAAAACACCTCGTATTTTTCTGATTCTTTTAAAAAAAGCCATTCGAAAAACAAATCCAAGAAATCGAATATAAAATGGCGACTTTTTCTCAAACCAATCATGAGACACCGTAATTTGAGATAATAACCCATGCTCAAGAGATGATTGCCCAGTGACATATTCCACTATTTCACAAAACCCAGTACTGGGATGAATATTTTCTATTAAATGCACCTGATTACTCATGACTTTCTGCTTTAAGAATGCAAGGTCATGCTTAAAAACATAATCATAACGAAACGCGTCCGATAAAATAAATACAACTTTTTTATTCATTTCATAACCTCATCATATATTTTACTTAATCGAACATTAATTTTTTTAGCTAGAACAGTATCAAAAGGGTGCGTGGCATTTTTAATCATTCTTAATGTTTTATATTGAAACATAAACGCATTAATGCGAATCCAATGAGAACGATGAATAAAACTCCATAACAACTCTTTCTTATTCGGATAATTCAATTTAAAAATTAACGGATTTGCTAAACTTAAATATCTTGAAAAAAATAGATTCATTAAGTTTTCATAAATCACATGAAGTGAAATGGCCCCAGTTGATTGCCCCAAATGGTTCAAGTCTTCAGAATGAAACGAATCATTATAAAACAATGTGGTTTCGTACCGCTTTTTTTTATCTTCAAAAGACAACAAATCATATTTTTTTTCAACAATTAACGTTGCATCAATAATCGATGCATACATTTTTTTAAACTGAGGCATGGCCAATTCAGGATGAAAAACCAATTGGCCATTGGCAATAGACACCGGCCCCAAAAGACACCATAACCGTGTCAATAAAGCCCCAGTTGCGCTATGAGATGTTATGTTATACGTTTTATGTTTTAATACATCAAATCGTGTAAGTGCATCATCATTTGTATAATAAATAATCGAAGCACCATAAATTAAATCAAATAAATATTGATCGATATTCAACGCATTGCACCGATTAAAAAAATGCGCCGTGTTAAACCACTGAATATCTGTAAACTTTGTTTTATGAATGAGGTTTAACTCGTCTTCCAACCGCTGCTTATCATCGGAATGATAAGATTTTGACACAACAAAATAATCAACATCATTTAAATCATTGCTTTCGATGGATTTAAAACCGGCCCCCACACTACCCGTAATTCCAATAAATTCAATGTGCTCAAATGCTTTCGAATTTAAAATCAACTGTTGAACAGATGTTGTAATATTTAATCCCAATAAATTCTTTGATTCCATTCCCTATGCCACTTTCCCCAATATTTAAACGCTTACAATATTATAAACTATCTTTTAATTTAAATAACAATCGATCTCTTGTTAGAAAAAGCATTAGAAAATAAATGAACATTCCAATGACAATCAATCCAACAACATGGGAAATATACAAACTTACACAAGTTAATGCCACAACCATTAATATGGACATGACTAAATATTTCACTAAATACCCCAAATGAATCATACTATGCCTAAATATAAAGACGATCGTAAAAACTACGAATATGAGCTGAATCCCTCGAGAAATACCGGTGCTTAAAGCAACCCCAAGAATACCATGCGTTTGAATCAGTAAAAAATTCAAAATAACATTCAAAACAAACCCAACAAACGACCACATCACAGACAGTGATTCTTTGTGAACAACCAATAAAACGCCATTAAGATAAGAAAGTAAAAATACTGGAAATGTGCCAATAAGAAGCCATTGAAACACCAACGTAGACGACTCATACAAAGTTCCAAAAATGCCAGAAATTAAACCTGGCGCCAGATAAATCCCACCAAAAATAATTGGGAAAGACACCATTAACAAGACCGAAGTGATGCTTTTACCCATGCGAATCAATTCATCTGTCTGCCGACTCTTTTTTGAGATAAATGGAAACACTGCCGTAATCATCAGTGCTGGAAAAACCAACACGGTATCGGTAATCTTTAATCCCGCTTGAAAGTAACCCAACGATGTTGAATCCAACAGCCACTTAATCATAATGGTATCGACACTAACCAATGCAATCGTCAAAAATGATGAGAAAATAAATGGGAGAATTTTCTTAAACAAATACATCACATCGGTTTTTTTTGCCTGAAGAAAAGGCCTGGATATCCATTGGGTTTTTCGCCAAATATAAATGCTAGACAATAATGAACCGACAAAGTATGCCAATGATAATGACGTAATATTTTTGAAATAAGTAACAAAGCCAATGGCAAAAATAGTGGTAAAAAAAGTTTCAACAATAAAACAAACCGCCTCATATTGTTGGTTATTCTCCACTCTTGCAAGTGCAATTTTGTAGCCTTTCAAACTATCCAGCGCATTCATCAGTGAAAAAACAATGAATGGCAAAAACAAACTTTTTGAGACAAAAAAAAGCGCAAAAAAACAAAATAAACCATTTGAAATAACCAAAAGAACCTTGAGCATCCAACCCGCTGAAATCAACCGTTCCTTAGGGAGGTTTTCCTGATGATATTCACGATTAATCATCATGGATAGCCCAATTTCTGACAAACTAAAACAAAAGGCAGATAAAACAATTAAATAGTTAATGTCACCAAACCCACTTGGCGTAAATGATCGTGCTAAAAACACCATCAGAAAAAACTTAAATAGCTTTCCAATAAAGCTAGCGAAAATCATCCATGACAAATTTTTGAAAACAATTTGTGAAAAATGATAATTTCTTAATAAAATACGTTTAAAATTTATCATGATGATTACTCAAAACCCCCAACATAAAACTTGGCATAAAACTCAATGGATATAACTTTATTATTTCATAAGATACCCGATAAAAGAATCAATTATTATCACTACTCGCAAATCTAAAAAACAGTTAAAATCATTGAGTGAATGCAATAAAAAAAATTGTCTTATTCAAGAAAATCATCTTACGATTTATTCTCCAACTCATCCGTGATATGGATGGCTTATTCACCTGGGCCACCACTTTCTGGCATCCGAAAGACCCCATAATTGGACAATGCAAACAGCGTGGGGTTTGCTGTCAAAATATTGCGGTTGGGGTATCAAATCGAATCAATAAAACACCCATATTCTTAAAAATCATTAACTGGTGGTACACATTTGTATACAATTTCACACTCAAAGGTTGGTACAAAAATGATCAAATCATGATCTACTCATGCAATTACCTAAAGAACGGAAAATGCAGTATTTATTAGCGACGGCCATTGATTTGCCGGGAATACCCAAGGTCAAAACGAATCGGGCAAACCACGATGCCTGGGTGCGGGTATTCACTTAAAAAAAAGAGCCTTTAAAATAATTCACACTTTAACCATTTATAATTTAAGTTCTCATATTGTTTGAACAAATAAAAGGCGTCGTTTTAATGTTTGAAATAGTTATTAATTGGGTTGAATTTGTAATACGATATAACCATGCGATTAATAACGTACATCAAAGAACCAATAAAAAGAATGGCACGAAAATTTAGGATAAACATCGGGCTAATCAATACAAATGAATACACACCTTGGCTCAATAATGAAGAATTTAATTTGATTTACAATAAAGTCCAATTAAATACACTCTCAACCTATCATCGGTGTTACGAATTGTGGAATCTTATTAAAGAATCAAAAAAACTGTCCGGTGAAATCATAGAAATAGGAACTTGGCGAGGGGGTAGCGGAGCACTAATTGCATATCAATCAAAAAAACACTGCCCAAATAGCAAAGTATACCTTTGTGACACATTTAAAGGCGTCGTTAAATCTGGAGAAAATGATAATAATTATTATGATGGAGAACATTCGGATACATCAAAAAGTGATGTGGAAAATTTATTAAAAAAATTAAACTTAAATAACACAAAAATCTTAGAAGGCGTATTTCCAGAAGAAACCAGTCATCAAATTGATCAAAATGAAGTTTTTCGTTTTTGCCATATTGATGTTGATGTTTATGATTCAGCAAAAAGCATTATGGATTGGATATGGCCAAAACTAGTTCCTGGCGGAATCATTGTTTTTGATGATTACGGGGCCCTAAACTGCAGCGGCATTATTAAATTAGTTAACGAAGAGAAAGATAAAAACGATCGTTTGTTTATTCATAACATCAATGGACACGCAATATTTATAAAAAAATAATATCGATTAACTTTTTACCATATGCAATGTAAAATCATTCGGTAAGTAACCGTGGTGAAGGGTAACATAAGGTGTTTTCTTAAAACAAAGATCCAATACACTGGCCGGGTGATACTGATTAAATTTATCGGACGTTGATGGGGCATGATCACTCAGTAAATTAAATACTAAATGAGACGATGAAATAGAGAACAACTGATCAATCGCCGCCGATAAATAATGCATGGGATCCCCAAAACACATGCTCAATCCACCCGAACATACCACCACATCATAATCATCCTGAACATCAAAAAAATCAGCCTGACGCACATTAATCCCAGGGTAACGGGCATGTGCCCGCTGAACCATGTGCTTGGAAATATCGATACCTTTATAACCGCCATCCATCCCCTGATCCACTAAATAATGAAAAAAGGCCCCATCCCCACAACCCACATCCAATACAGATACCCCAGTAAAATCAACCAAGTAATTAAACACGTCAAAGCGCAATCGTTGATTAAATCTCGATGACCAGCCCATGGCCTTGGCATCATCCTTAATGCTTAACGCACAGTCATTATAATAATCAACAACGGCTGAATGGGGTACCGTTCTCACGCAATCAATGCTTCAGCAATTTGAACCGCATTTAAGGCCGCACCTTTTCTTAAATTATCACCAACACACCAAAGCTCAATGCCATTGTCAATCGAAACATCTTGACGAATTCGTCCCACCAAAACATCATCTTTACCCGCCGCATCACGTGGGGTTGGGTATTTTAATTTTTCTGGATCATCAACAACTTTTACCCCAGGGGTATTGGCCAATAATTTTCTGGCATCATCCGCTGATAAATATTGCTGAGTTTCAATATTAATGGCTTCACTATGAGACACAAAAACGGGAACACGAACCGTCGTTGCAGTTACTTTTATATCGTCACTTCCCAATATCTTCTTTGTTTCATTGATCATTTTTATTTCTTCTTTGGTGTATCCATTGTCCAAAAAAACATCAATCTGAGGAATCACATTAAAGGCAATCGGTGCGCTAAACGCTTTCGGTGCCAGTTCTTGACCGGACAAATTCGCGCGGGATTGATCTTCCAACTCTTTGATTGCCGAAGACCCTGCACCAGAAACAGATTGATAGGTGGATACCACCACACGTTTAATACCAACCGCATCTAATATGGGTTTTAATACCACCATCATTTGTGCCGTAGAACAATTGGGATTGGCAATGATATTGTTATGATTTTTTAATGCATCTTTATTTACCTCTGGAACTACCAATGGAATGCCTTCTTCCATTCGAAAATGCGACGTATTATCAATACAAACAATCCCCCTCTCAGCAGCAATTGGACAATATTCTTTCGAGATGGAAGACCCCGCTGAAAACAATGCAAAATCCAAATCGGTCAATGTTTCCTGGCTTAACACCTCAACATCAATGCGTTGACCGTTAAATTCAACCGTTTGACCCAAGGACCGTTCAGAAGCAAAACATCGCAATAACTGAACTGGAAACTTTCTAGCTTCCAAAATTTTTATAATTTCTTGACCAACCACACCAGTTGCGCCAACCACCCCAACTCGATATTTTTTAGACATAAAAACTCCTCAGTTAATCTATGAATAAATTATCACAAACAAACACAATCGTCACCTATATTAGCGTCCGTCTAATGTTTCTTTGCAATGATAAACTCAGCAAAACCAAAGATGTCCCACATGAGCCAAGAATGAATGTTACCTTTCAATAAAAAATAAAAGATATTAAAAACAAAACCAATCGGGGATAAAAATAACCGAATTTTACTTCGCCTGGTTTTAGCAACAATAATGCGACAGCCATTGGCCATTAATTGATTGGCAATATCCATCATATGATACAAGCGCTTATGGGTATCATCATCACAAAAATGGAGGGACCCCTGTGCCGATGGCAATTGCAATGATTTCAATGACGGATACTCAATATAAATATGCCCACCTGATTTCAATTTTTTCGATAATCGCTCGACAACATCCAAGCCATTATCAATATGCTCAATGACATGAGACAAAACAATTAAATCATAAAAGTTATCGGACAGTTCATCGAGTGCACTGGTCTCTAAATCCAATTCAAAATAGGCATCCATTAATGCCATGTCTTGATCACTGTTATTGTAATTGGCTCGATCCACACCATGATAAACGCAATGGGGAAAATACTTCTTGGTCACCGTTGGGGACTGATTTCCACACCCAACATCCAAAATAGTAATGGATTGCTTTTTAAATTTTGGATAAAAATAATTAAACCGAAATGGTAGCAAATAGTTCATGATATGAATCCATCATACCCCATCAAAACACTCATCTCAATCATCATCTTGCAATTAAAAAAATATTTAAAGAATTAAATAAATTAACGTAGATTAAGATCAATTTCACATGAAAGCTATTCAAAGTAGAATCGATGATTTATACAATAAAAGCTGGGCTGGTAATCAACTTCGAAACATCCAAAAAAGCAAACATTCCGAAATCAAATGCGCTGCATTGGCTGGGATTTTCGACTCACTCATCGGTCTATGGCCACTGATTCAAAAATCCATCACTCAAGCAGGGCCCAAAGCAACCATTTCAAAGTACGGAATTGCACAGTATGGCATTGGGTTTGTTCTTTCAAATACCAGTGGTCACATTGCATCAAGTGTATCCCCACCATCCAAACCGTTAAAAATGGCCATTCCGTTCATGGCTGCAACGGGCCCCTTGATGATGGAGTATTTCACTCGGCACCACATTACAAAAAATCCAAGAACCTCGGCATTAATCATCCCATTAATATGCCGAGAAACCTGCTACTGGGCTGGGGTCAGCACGTCATATAATTCTAATCATCATTGGATGCAATCACTAGGAACACAATTTTTATTCAGCGGACTGATAGCGAATGGATTCGATACTGCGGCCGGTTTAACCAGTGCCCGTTCCTTAAAGTTAAATGACCTGTATCAGCATATAAAGAGCAATCCAAAAACATTCCAAAGCATTTATCGTAACTCCTTAAGAAACCGAATAGTGAGTGCGGTATTGGTTCCGTAGGCATGCATTCAAAGCATTAACTACAAACCCAAACAAACCGAATAAAAGAATATTTGCTTACAGTATTTTTTCTAAGCCGTAGACCAATCCCTTAACATCCACTGACTTTTTAATGGCCAAACATACCCCTGGCATAAAACTCATGCGATCCATGCTATCGTGACGAATGGTCAAGCGCTGCCCCGGAGATCCCATGAGCACTTCCTGAGATGCAATATAACTATCCAGTCGAACCGAATGAATTGGAACATTTTTGTAATACCCACCTTTTGAGCCTTCAATAAGCTCAGTTTGCTTAAAATCACCCAAATGTTCATTAACATTTGGGGATACATCATGAATCATATCCACTGTTTTGATGGCTGTCCCAGATGGGGCATCGGCTTTATACGGATGATGGTATTCAATAATTTCAACTTCATGCAAATATTTTGAGGCCTGCGCCGCAAACTGCATCATTAAAACCGCACCAATCGCAAAGTTTGGGCAAACCAACACACCTGTATTATTGGCTCTTGATAATTCATCCAACTCTTTTAACTGAACTTCTGTTAGACCGGTGGTCCCAACAACCGCCCGTTTGCCTGATTCAATAATGGTCTTAGTATTAGAGAACACAACATTTGGATGCGTAAAATCTAAAATGACATCCGGGGATTTGGATGCAATTTCATCCATTAAATTTGATCCAACATCACATTGTGAAACACACTCCAACTCGCCATCATTTTCAATGGCTTGAACCGATGCTTTCCCCATATTTCCTTTTGCACCATTTACAATTACTTTTACCTTGCTCATGCCATCTGCCTCCGCTCATTAATTTTTGTTACAATCATATCAAATATAGCATCAACGGATTGTCCATCGGAAGGAATAATGGAAAATCGATGATGATGTTTAGTTGCTGTTTTCAAATACGCTTCGCGTACCCGTTGATGAAACGATAATTGTTCATTTTCAAACCGATCCAAATCCGCACGCGCTTTCGCACGACGCAACCCCTCTTCTGGTGACATATCCAATAGAAATGTCAGATCTGGCTCAATCGCATTGGTCAGTCGAATAATATCCAAAATATCCTGTTCATTATGCTCTCGACCACCACATTGATAGGCATACGTTGAATCAACATACCGATCACAAATCACCCAATCACCACGCGCCAACGCTGGACGAATGACCTGTGCCAAATGCTCACATCGGTCAGCCGCAAACAAAAAAAGCTCGGTACGATTAGAAACAATAGACGAGGTATTGGACAATAATAAATCTCTTAGTACATGCCCCACCCCAGTTCCCCCAGGCTCTCGGGTTGAAATATACGATATGTTTTGCTGATCCAACCATTGCAATAAACGCTTTCGCTGTGTTGATTTTCCAGAACCCTCAATACCTTCAAACGTGATAAACATGATTACTTTTTATTGGGCGACAATTGAGGATACACTCGAACTCGCCGATTTGGCTCCTCACCAATACTTAATGAGCTTAAATTTCGCTCAGAAGCAATCCCATGCTGCAAACGACGTTGATATGAATTGCGCGGCGCCGCATCAAAGGCTCGTTTTTCAGCAATCACACGGTCACAAATGCTATTAATTTCATTAATAATATCATCATGAATGGCTTCATCTGATTGATCCAACTGAAAATATTCCCTTAAAAATTCCTGCAAACATTTTTGAGAATTGGACTTAATTACATGCACAGGAATGCGATGCCCTTTCAACAATTGCTTTACTTTTTGATTGGATTTCACTTGCGATTGCGTCGTAATTAATAAATCCGCTTGGGCAATCGTATGAGAAATATCAGCGGCAACATTTAAGTCGCGTATGGCCGAAAATAATTTATCACGATTAATGGCAAATGGAAAAATATTGGTTATTGTATCCGGTGAATAATGAATCCCCGCATCAAACTCATCGGACCAGTAAATATTTTCTTCTTCTTTTACAATTTCTCCCTGATCAATTTGACGTATCTCAGGCTTGTAATCTTCACCACGAAGATATAAATCTACCACCTTGGCCACATCTTTATACACCGAAACACTGTGACGATGTTTAATTTCAACAATAAAATCAAAGGTCGGATGGGCTTTTCGTTCCAACACCGTCTTTTGAGTTCCTCGCATCTTCGCCTCTTCATCCCCGAGAATAACGGACTGAATGCCACCCAATAAATCCGATAATGTTGGATTTTTTAAAACATTCACAAAATCATCGCCATGCGCCGTACCAATTAATTGAACACCACGCTCAGCAATGGTTCGCGCCGCCTTGGATTCTAACTCAGTACCAATTTCATCCACAACAATGACTTGGGGCGTATGATTTTCTACGGCTTCGATCATCACTTTATCTTGAATTTCAGGGGACAACACTTGCATCCGACGCGCATACCCAATGCCTGGATGTGGAATATCACCTTCACCACCAATCTCATTGGATGTGTCAATGACCATCACCCGACGATCAGATTCAATCGACAAATAGCGTGCAGCTTCACGCAGCTTCGTGGTTTTACCAACCCCCGGAGGCCCTAAAATCAATAAGTTTTTACCCTCTGAAATTAAATCTTCAATGAGTTGAGTTGAGCCAATCACCGCTCTTCCAACACGAATGGATAAACCTAAAATTTTGTTCTGACGATTTCGAATCGCAGAAATTCGATGCAATGTGCGCTCAATCCCCGCACGGTTATCAGAATTAAACTCACCAATTTGAGACACCACATGATCCAAATCTTCCTGAGACACATCTGAAAATGAGGTTAAACGCTCGTGCTTCCCATCAAATCGAATCGACGGAGGATGCCCTATATCCATCACAATTTCATACAATTGATTTAACTCGGCATGCGATCTTAGATACGATTGAATTTTATCTGGTAAAATGGATAGTAATCGTTGTATGTCTTCTTCAAAATGAATAATTTTTTCATCCATCATAGTTTTTGCTTCCCTTCGAATGCTCGATCAATGGTCACCTCATCCAAATAGGCCACGTCAGATCCAATCGGAATTCCTTGAGCCAATTTAAATAAATTCACCGACGTTCGAGACAACAATTCTTGCAAATACAAACTGGTCGTATCCCCTTCAACCGTGGGATTAAGTGCAAGAATAACATCCTTAATTACCCCCTTTGATAGTCGATCCTGAAGCTCTTTAAATCGCAATGCCTCAGGATACATGCCATCCAATGGCGAAATAACACCCCCCAATACATGAAATAATCCATTGTAGGATTTTGACTGATCAATACTCAACACATCTTTGGGCTCAGAGACAACACACACGGTATCTCGAGCACGCGTAGCATCCAAACAAATATGACATTGTTCTTGCAACGTTAAATAGAAACACTCGGAACAAAACTTAATATTCTTTTTTGTTTCAACCAAAGAGTTTGCAAACAATTGGACTTTTTCAGGGGACAACATAATGGTCTCCAACGCCAATCGTTGAGCTGTTTTTGCACCAATGCCTTTGTAAAAAGAAAAATGCTGAATTAAATCGTCGAGTGGAAATCGTGAATCATGCTGACCAAAGGAGTCATCATGCACCAGTGCCAAGCCCACCAGAAAACAATCCACCAGTGACCGATTGCAACTTATTGGTTGCTAAGTCTTTGGCTTGCTTAATGGCCTTTGAGAAGCCTTGCTTGATGGCAGACTCAACATTTGATTTTTGATCTTGGGTAAATAATGACGGATCCATTTCAAACTTAACCACTTGAAGTTCTCCCGTAATCTCAATCTTAATTTTCCCACCCATTTCAGTGATTGGAATCACACTTTTTTCCAATTCTTTTTGGACTTCCTCCATCATTCCCTTCATATTTTGGGCTTCCTTAAGTGCTTTTCCCATATTTTTAAATTTTTCTAACATAATTATTTGCTCCTTTTTTTATTATTTTATTACTTGGGCCTCAAACATTTCAATGATTTGATTAATTGTTTTGGATTGTATCGACGTCGATGGTGAGTTAGACACCTCAATTTCATTCACTTTCTCCGTCTGATAGATTTGATTCACATCCGAGGTTACCAACCATTTTGATACAGTTTGAGTCGATAAGTCATTGTATAATTCAAGAAAACGAACTTTAAATTTTTCCTCATTTAATTTCTTTTGAAAAAACTGATACGTCTCTTCCAAAACCAAACAAAGGGTATTGTCATTTTCAAGCAGTGTGGCCTTACTTAATACTGGCTTTAACACTTGAAACTCATTGGCAAGGGTAGCCAATACTCGTGCACATACCGCCTTAGAATCTGACGATTGCTTTGGCAATGAAACCGATGATTGTACTGGAGATTTTTCAGAATTAATTGGAGCTTCTGATTCAGATTGAGGGCTTGATTTAGACTCAGGAATGGGTTGTGGGGGGGGCTCTTTTTGCACCACCGTCCTTTCCGGCCGCGGATTAGACACGGGGGAAATAATCACAGGTTCCTGAATAACGGCTTTCGCATGAATCTTTGAATATAGTGCCACTTGGGCAGCAATCCCGGGCGTTGGGGTATTTTTTAAATACGTGATTTGATCACAAAACCAATGCAGCCATATCGATAGTTGTGCATTTGAAATTGAAAAAGAATGAGAGTCATTCACCAGCAACTCACGATGCAGGTAACTAACAAGATCATCATACAACTGAAATACATCCATGCCCTGGTCCATATAATCTTTCAGCAAATGGTATGCCTGAGGTTGAAAATCAAAACATTGTGATAAAAAATTCAACATCTCAGATTCATCCAAAGACCCCAATAATTCGGTAATATCGGATAAGGAAATATGCGTTGATGAGCTAATGCTCATGAGCTGGTCCAACAATGATAATGCATCCCGCATGCCGCCATTGGCCACCTGAACCAATCGGTTTAATGCCGCCGGTTCAATTGAAAACGATTCTTTCTCACAGACCGTTGATACATGGGACTTGATTTGATCGGCATCCAACAAGCGAAAATGCAATGTCTGAGACCTCGATTGAATCGTCGCTGGAATTTTATTTAATTCAGTTGTTGCTAAAATAAACAATACATTTTTAGGCGGCTCTTCCAATGTCTTTAATAGCGCATTAAAAGCACCCGTTGACAACATATGAACCTCATCAATGATAAAGACCTTGTATTTAGCCTCAACTGGAAGAAATTGAACTTGCTCGGTTAACTGTCTCATGTGATCCACGCCCGTATGCGACGCTGCATCAATCTCGATCACATCCACACACAACCCTTTGGCAATTTTTTGACAAATTTGACAATCATTAACATTATCCGTAGTTTTATTGACCATTTTCGCGAGGATACGAGCCGTTGATGTTTTTCCAGTGCCACGTGGCCCGGAAAAAATATAAGCATGACACAATCGATCATGAGCCAGTGCATTATTTAACGTTTGAATAATGTGCGATTGCCCAACCAATTCGGACAAATCATTGGAGCGATACTTTCGATACAAGGTTTGATACGTCATGTGTTCATCAACTCCCCATCTTTCATAATCACTTGAACGCCCCCCTGCAATTCAAACTCAATATCACCAAACAACACATGAGATTGCAATGACTCAGCCACAGCTTTTAAAACAATAAACGACGCGTTTGAATTGAGCCCCAACACCAATGGCTGAACCAAGGATAATGATTGGGGACATGATAAAAGAGAGTGATAATAATCCAATGATAATTGACTTTCCACCAAACAATGTGACACCACCTGAAAAAAAGAATCAATGGTTTCAGAGCCAAATGAATGATCAAAAAAAGACTTTTCTTGCGAATCCCCAAGCGTTGGATGATGAAGCGAGGTTAAATGGTCCACCATACCATTCGTTAAAGATTCTCTTAGTAACCGCATGGTTTCAGATGACCTGAGCGGGGGGTTAAATTTCAATCTTTGATTATAGTGACTCAAATACTGATCGGAAAACACCAGATGAAATGGAGACACACCAACACTTAGATTTGATCGATGTTGTTTCATTGAATGAATCAATTGAAGCGCCGCAATGGATGAAATACTTTGAAAATGAATGGGAATATTTGGGTGGGATTGCAACATCGATAAAACATATTGGACAGAGCTTAGCTCATCATCTTCAGATTCCCCTCGAATACCTATTTCAAACGATGTCGCCCCGGCATTTAAATGGGCCCCATTTTTCTCCATTTTTGTCATGGGACCAAAAACAATGGGAACACCAATCATATCAACATAAGTTAAGGCTTGTTTAAACAACGTTTCATTTTCAATAATTCGGCCAAAATAAATGGCTTTCGCTCCCGCAGAAATCAACATGGATAATTCAGAAAGTTCATTGGGACCATTCGCCTTCGACGCGCAAGCAACAAAAGACACACGCTCGGCATTTTCACCAAGCTGATCAATCATCCGAGCAATGTCCTCCGGACGATCCAATGCACACGAAGCATCATTGGGGAGATAGGCCAAATGCAGCATCCCTTTGGACTGAATACGATGGGTATATTTAACAATATCCCCAACCTCAGGCATTGAAAAAAAGTCAAACGTACTGGGCAAAATCATGGATTGGGACACATCAAACACATCCAATGCCCCCTCATCCTCATCAGGAATGTACCCAACACCCGTAATCTTTTTTCCTTGAATTAATAAGTTGCGGACATTAATTTTATTTTGCTCATCCAATAACTTGCCATTAACAATTGCAATACTCATGACGCACCATCCATTAACAAAGATAATATCGCCATTCGAACAAAAACACCATTCGATACTTGATCCAAAATCACATTCTTTTTACCATCAGCCACATCAGAATCCAGCTCAACGCCTCGATTAATTGGGCCTGGGTGCAACACAATGGCATGATCACTTAATAATTCCTGTCGCTGTTGAGTTAAACCAAACTGCTCACGATATTCCCGGATTGAAGGCAACGCAATGCCATGCTGTCGTTCAAACTGAATCCGAAGAACATTGACAGCGTCAACGTTGGGCAAGCAATCATCGAGATTAAAACAAACGTCAACCCCCCACTTTTTCACACAGTCAGGCACTAAATTTGGAGGACCCGCAACACTCACTTTTGCCCCCATGGATAACAACCCCCAGATATTGGATTTAGCCACCCGAGAATGCATAATATCCCCCAAAATTAAAATGTGTTTGCCAGACAAATCCCCCAAACGCTCCTGCAACGTAAAAAGATCCAATAATCCTTGAGATGGATGCTCATGATAGCCATCGCCCGCGTTAATAACAGGAATGGCTAATTGTTGACTAATAAAATATGGGATCCCCCCATTTGAATGCCTCACAACCACCGCACGAGCCCCAAGAGATTCAATGTTTCGCATCATATCCACCAACGATTCCCCTTTGGTTAATGAGCTGGTCTCAACATCCAACATCATGGGAAACGCATGACAACGTTGGGTCGCCATTTCAAATGATAACCGAGTTCGAGTAGATGGCTCAAAAAATACATGAACAACCGATTGATTCTTCAAATCAACAATGACATCGCCAGATTTGATTTTTTTTGCTTCATCTAAAATGGAAACGACTGATTCTTTTGTTAAAAAACGCAATCCAATGCAGTGGTTAAAAAGTTTGCTCATTAAAGTTTCATGTTAGTGTAATCAACTCAAATAAACAAGTTTTTAGGTGTAAAAAATTGACCCACTAGCGCCCTTTCAATCCATCATTTAAACTAAACATCATGCAACTATTTTCAGCATTTGATATTCCTCAACAACACATAATACATAACCCAACAATCTCCCAAGACACAGAATCTATTGATTTGAGTGACCCAGATGAAATGTATGCCCGGTGGATTGCCCCATCCATGGATATTTTTGATGACATATCCCAAGACGAATGGCGAAAAGAAATCAACGATGTCCATGAGATTTTTCTGGAATTAAAAAAAACCCCACGAAAAATACTGTCCCATTCACTCCTCAAAGAAGTAAGCATTCAAGTAAGTATTTATGAAGCGCTTATTTTTCGAGAAATGTTGTTAAACTCACCCAATGATCATTGGTCATTGTCAAAAACAACGGCCAATACTCCCGATAAAAGGTTTAAATTCAGCTCAAAAAAAACAACCATAATCGCATCCATTGAAGGCAACGCAGTGTTATTCACAGAAAATGGCCACCCCATTGGAACATTAACCATTGACATGGAACATGTCATTTTAGAAAAACTTCATGGGCAATTATTTGGAAAACCATTTGTATTGGACCCCATTTGGCTGAAAAAACAAAAAAAAGTCGATGCCGTCAAACTTCAAATCGAACAATTCCGTACTGAAATCGTTCATAAGAAAAATCATAAAGACACTTTATGGACGGGGGGATCACAACCATCACGAATGACCATTTCAACCAATGAATCCTTAAGCATTAACAAACAACTCATTCTTAATATCAAAAAAATTCATTGGAAGAAACAAACACTCACCACCCTGCAATGGGTAACGCCATGGGTGAGACTTCCCATCCATGGCCTGTACAAATTAATCCCAAACTAACCGATCATCAACGCCAAATCACTAAACATCCCATTAAAACGTGATAAAAACAGTAATTTCTGATAATTTCTTAAATATGAATCACTTACAATTCACCGTTTCTGAATTCAACCAAGTGTTTGCAGATATTGTGCATCATCAATTGCAATTAAATAAACTATGCATTTCCGGAGAAATTACTCAATTTAACTACTACAACAACAAAGACCATCTTTATTTAACACTTAGCCATGAAGGCGCGCATCTGCAATGTGTAATTTATAATCAACATTTAAAAAAAATTCCCGTAATACAAAAAGGGGATAAATGCGAAATAATTGGGCAGTGCAAATTTTTAAAAAATAAAGGCCAACTGATTTTTTCAGGCGTGCGGATTCAGTTGGGTGGAATGGGGCAAAAAAAATCAATCCTCGACAACCGATTGGCTCAATTTAAAAAAGATGGCAAATTAACGACAAAAACAATCGAACATATCCCAAGAATTATTGAAAAAGTTTGCATCATTACAGCCAATCAATCCGCAGCACACCATGATATTATGAGTATTTTATCTAAAACGCCCCATACATTTGAATCTATTTTAATCCCTTCATCTGTGCAAGGATTACTTGCTCCTGAGGAGTTACGGCAAGCGCTAACCATTGCGGAATCGCTATCCCCAGATGTCATTTGCATTTCACGAGGTGGCGGAGCAGAACATGATTTTGACTGCTTTAATGACGACCATTTCGCCAACCAAATTGTTCAATCAAGTGCGGCCATTATTGCAGGCATTGGGCATGACATAAACACCACACTCACCTGTTTATGTGCCAACACACATTTTGAAACACCCACAGCCATGATTCAGTGGTTGGCGCAGTATTCAACGGAACCAATTCATGTCATAAATAATGAATTAACCAACATTCAACATCAGTTAATGGATCAAGCCAATGCTTTGCAATCAAAAATAACAGACGTTTCAGAGTTGGCCAAAATCACATTGAATGCCAATTTTGATGCATTATTAACCAAGATTCACCATCTTCATGAAAAAATCATGGCATTAAACCCAATTTCAAAATTAAGCAATGGGTTTATTTATTGCGAAAACAACCAAAAATCTCCCATTAGAACTATTCAGCAAATAGCAAAAAATGATACTATATTTATGAGACTTGCCAACGGAAAGGCCAAAGCAACCATTAACCATGTCAGTAAAACAACAAATTGAAGAATTAGAACATGCCATAAACAGCCTAAAATCAAACGATCTAGACTTTGAATGTCAAATAGAGATTTATCAAGACACCTTAAAAAAAGTCACTGAATTAAACACCATTATGAAAGAGTTAACACAAAAAATTAAACATGCAGAAAAATCAACCAATGAATCTTGAGTCGCTTCAAAACAGTTACCTCCCGACATTTGAAATTGCACTAAAAAAAGCCATTGAATTTAATTTATCGGATGAACGAAACATCTTAGAAAAAGCCATCAATTACTCCGTTACAGCCCCAGGGAAACGAATTCGACCACTCATTTGCTTAGCTACAGAAAAAAGTTTAACTGGCTCAATTAGCGTCGGGATACCCATTGGAATTGCCATCGAGCTCATTCATTGTTACTCATTGATACACGATGATCTCCCCGCCATGGATAATGACGACTTTCGACGGGGAAAACCAACCTGCCACAAAGCATTTGGTGAAGATATCGCCATTCTTGCCGGCGACGTTTTAAATACTTATGTATTTGAATATCTTGCATCGGAACTCCCAAAATACACATCAGAGAAAAAAACCATTGATGGAATCAAAACATTTTCATCAAATTGTGGGATTCATGGGATGGCCGGTGGCCAAGTGCTTGATTTAAAATCCAACCATTCAACCCAAGCATCACTCAACCAACTGCAACAAATCCACAATTTAAAAACTGGCGCATTATTAAAAGCCTGCTTCACCTTGGTATCCACCATCGCTTCTGAAGATAAAGCCATCCATTCAACCATGGAAAAGATTGGGCACCATTTTGGATTGTTATTTCAAATCATCGATGACATTTTAGATGAAACCTCCAGCTTAGAAGCCCTTGGAAAAAGCCCTGGAAAAGACGCCATGCAAAATAAATTAACATATGTATCACTCTTGGGCCTTGACGGTGCAAAAAAAGAAGCCCTAGTCCATAAAAATAAAGGCCTTGAACTGATTCAGACACTGCCTTATTCGGCATCCGAATTAAGCACCATCTTTAATTACATTTTTGATATAGGAGTTCCAAATGTTCATTAATATTTTAGATAATTTTTTCCCATTAATCGCATCCATTGCGGCCATGATTATTTCACAAGCCATTAAATTAATCATCATGCTTCTTACAGGAAATAAAGTAAATTTCGTATCATTAACTCGATCCGGTGGCATGCCGTCCTCTCATTCGGCATTAATTACAGCCATCACCTTGTCGATTGGATTAAAAAACGGCGTTAACTCTTCACACTTTTTTTTGGCTGTCGTATTATCATTGGTCGTGATTTATGATGCCAGAGGTATTCGTCATACGGTTGGAAAACATGCAAAAATATTGAACCAAAACGTATTGCGTCACGGTGAACCCACACTCAACGAGCACACAGGTCATACATTTCCAGAAATAATTGCTGGCATTTGCATTGGCATTATTATTTCCTTAGCTATGTATAATATGATTAGTTTTTAGTATAATCCTCACATGGCTCATATATTATTAGATTCTCTAAACTTACCAAATGATCTAAAAAATTTAAGTTATGATGAATTGCATCAATTAACAAAAGAAATTAGAGAACGATTGATTGACATCACCAATACCGTGGGCGGGCACTTGGCATCCAACTTGGGAGTGGTTGAAATAACATTGGCATTGCACACCATTTTTAATAGCCCAACGGACAAATTTTTATGGGACACCTCCCATCAAACCTATGTGCATAAAATGCTCACGGGACGATTGAATCAAATGTACACCATCAAACAATATAAAGGATTATCTGGCTTTGCTAAAATTTCTGAAAGCGATCATGACACCTTTGGTGCCGGACATGCCTCGACATCTTTAAGTGCCGCCATTGGCCTTGCGCAAGCCAGAAATGCAAGACAGGAAAACCACTCCGTTGTTTGCGTTCTTGGAGATGGAGGGCTATCTGGAGGCATGGCATACGAAGCATTGAATAATATCAAAGAATTAAAAGGGAATTTCATTTGCATTTTAAATGATAATGACATGTCCATCTCTCCACCAGTTGGCGCAATGGCCAATTATATCACCAACATTCGAACCACCAAAGTCTACGACGAAATGAAAGACAAATTTCAACGCATATTTGATCGAATACCTAAAATTGGCACCCCAATGAAACGACGCATTGAAAAAACAGTCAAACGATTTCGTAGCAGCTTACTCGATATTCCATCCGGGGTATTATTTGAAGAATTTGGTTTCAAATATTTGGGGCCCATTGATGGCCACAATTTAACCGCCGTCATGGCATCATTAAAATATGCCAAAGATTATAATGGGCCCGTTATGCTTCATATCATGACCACCAAAGGAAAAGGAATGGATGTGGCAGAAAAAAATCCCGTAAAATATCATGGCGTATCGGCACAAAAGTCAGCCACTGACAAAACAACCGTAAAACGCCCAACCTATACCGAATGTTTTGGAAATGAAATCATTCAAATTGCTGAGAAAAATCCCAATATCCATGTCATAACTCCGGCCATGAGAGAAGGCAGTGGATTGGTTAAATATGAACAACAATTTCCAGATCGATATTATGACGTTGGCATTGCAGAAGAGCATGCGGTTACATTTGCCGCTGGGTTGGCCAAAGGTGGGATAAAACCCGTATTGGCAATATACTCCACATTTTTACAACGAGGATTTGACCAAGTCATTCACGACGTCTGCCTCCAAAAACTTCCCATGATCTTCGCAATCGATCGCGCCGGATTGGTTGGTGCTGATGGCCCCACCCATCATGGCGTATTTGACTACAGCTACTTACTATTGATCCCAAACATGGTGATTTGTGCGCCAAAAGACGGCACTGAATTAAAACAAATGCTCAAATGGGCATCAACAGAAGACAAAATTGTAAGCATTCGATACCCAAGAGGCGAAGTTCCAATTGAAGATGGGCAGCAACTATCTGACATACACTATGGAAAATGCCAAGTAATTGTGCCACCTAAACGCGAAGAGATCGATATCCTGATTATTGCAACGGGCAATTTTGTATGGCCATCAGTGACCATCGCCAATGAAATATCAAGCGAATGCAACGCATCAATTTCAGTGGTTAATTTACGCTTCATTAAACCATTAGACAAAAATACGTTAACACCATTAATTCAATCCGCGAAAACAATTGCCGTAATTGAAGATGGCTCAAAAATTGGTGGCGTATACAATTACATGCTCAATGAATTTAGTGATTTAAATAAACCACTGTCAGATTGGATATCTTTTTCAATACCTGATCGATTCATTGACCATGGCCCAGTAAATGACTTGTACAAAGAAATTAATCTGCACCCGGATCAAATCAAAACAACATTAAAAGAAACGTTAAAAAACCGATCACTTTCCTCGTTATAAAATCCATCCCCCCCTTAAAAATTAAAGGTTAATCATGACCCACTTATTTGATAAAATAAGGCTATGGTTTTCTTAGAACTCGTCCCAACAGAGATAAACAAACTAATAAATGAAAGCCATTGGGCAATGAATACCTTCCCTCAAATCAATGGGATTAATGTTCCTGACATATTGCGAATCAATAACCGCAGTTATACCGCTTGTGAATATTTGGCAAAAGAAAATATCAACTGCATCCCACATATTCGCATCTGTGATTTTTCTACGGAGGAACTTCATCAACTGTGTCAAAACCTTCTTATGGCCAACATTCAAAACATATTGCTCATTTCTGGGGACCCCCCACCCAACCCATTGCAACCCGTATATAAACATAACATCATATCGGTCATCAAAGAATTAAGTACCGCCTACACCAACCTATCCATTTACGCCGGTCATGACCCCTATCGTCAGAGTTTTAAAGAAGAATTTAGCTATTCACAAAAAAAACTAGCTGCCGGTGCAAAAGGACTGTTTACTCAACCTTTGTTTGATGTGAACTTAGTGAATATATTATTAGATCAGTGCAATCCATGCGAATGGTTCATCGGAATTTCACCGGTGTTGACTGAAAAATCATACAATTACTGGACATCTAGAAATAATGTTGTATTTCCCCCACAGTTCAATCTATCATTGGATTATAATATCAAAATCGCAAAAGATATCATTCAACAATGCAAAGAAAAAAATCAACACAATTATATTATGCCAATCACCTGCAAATTGTCACCATACTTAGATTTAATCTTAAATGAAAAAAATAGTTAAAACTTTCCAAATATTTTGGCCAGCCTTTATACCAATACTGATATTAAATATGGTCGCACTTCGTCAAATATACCTTGCCAGTGTCGATCACTTGGATCATTGGAAAGGCGGCGGATTTGGGATGTTTTCTAGAATTAATACCCGATTCTTTCACATACACTTATTAAATCGAGGGGCATTTGAATGCGCGATGCCAAGCCCAGATCAAATGGTTGAGTTTCAAAAAATTAAATACTATCCCAAATATTTATCACTCGAAAGCTTAACAAAAACACTAACGAAAAAAATTTGGATCTATCAAAATATCAATACCCCAAAAAAAAGTGTTACGATGATTGGAAAAAATAACAAACTAAGGGCACAGGATACCATCGCCAAATTTGATTCTGTCGAAATTCAGGTATTTGACTTATCTTTTAATAAACGATCCTTTACATTAGAACCCAAATTAATTCGAAAAATAAATTATTTAAAATGATACAAAAAATTACCCAACAATTGCGAGTCATTCATCCACAAAAATTCTCAATTTTACTCTCCATATTTTTTATCGTGCTTCATTTTGAATCGATTATTGAAAGCAACCCCATAATATATCTCCCAATACTTACATTGGGAAGCATTGGGATATTGTTTGAACGAAGTCGACATTCAAAATATTACTGGATCTCGATCACCACTTTTTATTTTCTATTTGTCATACAAAATTGGCAAATCATCGATAATCACATTTACCTTTGGGGGTATTGGCTATTGGCCATTTGCACAAGCTTTTTCACAACCAATCAACATGAATCATTAAAATTATCCGCAAAATACCTCATCGCTTTTTGCATGGCATACGCATTCGTTCAGAAATTAAACCCCAACTTTTTAAGCGGAGATTTCTTTTATTACAAATTAATTACTGATCAACGGTTTAATTTTATTGGGCCACTCATTCAATACAACCTTTCAGAAGTGATATCAGAAAATATATACCTGATAAATAAAGTCACCTATGAAACCAAAACAGTCATACTAAATGCCGGCCCCTATATTTTACATCCCATCAGCAAGTTCCTCACCTGGTACACACTCATTATTGAAGGAATACTGGCATTGTTATTCTTTTTAAAAAGAAAAAAAGTATACATTTGGCAACATTCATTTTTATTAATCTTTGGCAGCCTTTACTTTGTTCTACCCATTCGAGGATTTGCTTACGCATTATTAACCATGGGATTTGTATTGATAAAAAAAGAGGACATTAAATTAAAATTTATCTACATTCTCTACTTATTTTATATTTTTCTTTTATCCTCCAGTATTCTAAATACATTTTTAAAGAGCATCTATTTAAACTAAAAAATGAGATCACTTAACTTTTTTTTAACAATATAAGAATGTAAAAATTGACATGCGAAAAATAATTCTCACAATTTTCATACTCGGTGCAACAACACTCATTGGATATAAAACACTGTTAACACCTCACTTAATATTAACAGCAAAAACATTAAACTCAATGATCCATAAACAAGAAATAGAAAAAGACTGCACCTGTTGGTCAACCGTTCGAATGATGGAATTTCACCAAGCACGCCTTCCATTAACATACTTTGCCATGACCCTAAAAATTGAAGCCATGAAAACATTGCTATGGAATATTTGGCAATCTGCATCCAGCAATGATGCATCATTTTCAGAAAATCTATTGCATATCATTGGTCAAGAAAATGCCCATTGGCTAAACCCAATCACAAACCAAACAGACTCCATGACACTGATTGAAAATCAGCAATATCATTATCACCGTTTAACTTAACATTTCCGATATTTATTGTCCATCCTATTTGACTTGGGAAATGAAAACATTGATACAACAATTTTAATGGAATTATCTGTCTCAAACATTCACCAATTAGTCTCAATTTCAACGCATTTAAATACAAAGTTATTGCACTTTGCAAAGGAATCAGCCATTCGCAATCATCATCCCAAAATTACCAAAGAAGATATCCAATTTGCCTACAAAGAAATCAGACGTGAATTGAACTTAAAACCAATAAATACACCCAATAAAAAAACATCATTTTTATACCTGTTTTGGCTAAAAAAAATATCAAATAATATCACAAAAAATAAAATCAACGCACTGATGAAATACAACGATACCGTTTGGCAACAACCCTTAACATCCGAATATCAAGCAAAATTACTCTCCAAAATATTTAAACTACCCGTCAATCAAAAAGAAATTGATTTACTAAAACAACACTTCATTAAAAACTTAAATTTTTTACTATTCCCGATTGATTCATTGCGAATAGATACGAATCAATTCTCAGAAATAAACAAAGAAGACATCAATAAAACAGATTTTGCCTACCAAATTGTAACCTTTGAAGATGAATTTAATCATTTGCTCAAAACATTACCATTCAAGTTGCTCAACAATGGCGATTTGGAAGTGGCCATGCAATTAAAACAACCAAAGGACGATCTAAAATTAATAACCATTCGACACTACACATTGGATAGCATTCGAGATACCATCATGCACTGGGATACCATTAAAGAAATTCAAACCAATTACAGAACCGCCATTATGGACCCTTTTGCATTGGAATTATTGGCTGAACGGTTCTCTGAATTTTATGCTGTTTACTTTACATTAGCAAAAGAGATGTCCATATCAATCTTTGATCTTTTAACAAAATATGAGAGTTATGGAAAAAAGTTTCATCAAATCAATGATATTGAATTTAACTGGACCATCAAAAATAATATTCAACCGAAACCATATTTTAAAACTAATCACATCATTGAAACTCCGATTAATAAAAAAATAAAAAGCAATAAAGGGTACTTTAGTGACCTAAGCAGTGTCGATATAAATAACGATGGACGAGTCGATCTGATTATCCCTCAAGACAACCAGCTCACCATACACATCAATACTCCCGACGGATTTTCAGCCCCAGTATTTACTTACCCATCAGACAAACGGCTATCCGCAGTATACGCGATTGATTTTAATCAAGATTATCGTCTCGATTTAATTGCCCTATCCTCAAAAAAATCACGTTTATTGAACAAATATCACCACTCAATTTTGAAAAAAAACAACACATCCCTTTAACAAACGCATTTACAATGTGTACCAATGATATTGATAATGATGGCGATTTGGACATTTATGTTACACAAATAATGAAGGACCAACCATCCATAAATGGTAGAAACGCCGCACCGAACAAACTTATTATCAATGACAACAACACTTTTAAAATGATTTCAATACCAACCATTGAATCAACCGGTGTTGGACTGGCTTGTTCCATCATTGACATTAATCATGATGGGCTTAAAGACATTATTGTTATCAATGATTTTGGAAAAGATGAGCTCTTCATCCAAAAAAACCATTTGGTATTTATTGATAAGGCCAGACACTATAAATTTGATGATGCTGGCAGCGGCATGAACCTTAGCATTATTGATTTCAATGGCGATGAGTTTTGGGATATTTACATCACCATGATTGATCTGAGTGATGTTTGTAGCCTCAAGGGTGAAGATTTAACCGATTACTTTTTAAAGTATAAAGGTGACGTAAAAACGCTTGTCCAAAGAGCAATGGGGGCGAAGGTATGAAGAACGTAATCAACGCCGAAGAAACAGAAATACAGGTGATGGAAGAAAAAAAGAAGTTTAAACTCCATACCAAATCAACAGACAAGGAAATAACCGAAGCATTAAAAGAAAAGCTAGGCAATGTTCTTTATGTTCCAACATCCGATGATTTTTATGTGTATGATGGCAAAATATGGAAGAAGCTAGACAGTAAGGCTCGTATCAAAAGTGAAGCCCTAAAGATTTTAGAGACTATCGACAATGGACAAAAGGCAACACAAAGTAAGGCATCACAAATTTCAGCACACCTTGAATTAATCTCACTAATTGAAATGGAACGTGAAATAAACGATAAAAGGGATTATTTAATACTGGACAACTGTATTCTAGATATTGGCTCAAAAACATTCAATCTAATTCCCCATAACCCAAAAATATATAATACGAATATGTTTAAAATATCGCTTTCTGGCGATGATTTAGACAAGGTGAATGACGTTCATTTTAATCCACTTGATAATGCACCCATCCTCAAAAAATACTTTGAAGATACCTTTTTTAATGCCTACTACGAGGAACCCCAAGAGACCTTGGACTTGATTCAAGAAATGATGGGATACTGTCTAACAAGCCACACAAAGGCACAAAAAGCCTTTTTTCTTTGGGGAAGTGGTCAGGATGGTAAGTCCGTTATATGCGATGTTTTAACTGGCTTGTTGGGCAAAGAAAACACATCGTCACTAACTTTTGAATCATTCAATAAGGAATTTTATAATTCTGATTTGATCGGTAAAACAGCCTCAATCAGTGCGGAAAGCAAACGCATGAGATTCAAAGAAGATGCCAATACTGGAGTATTTAAGGCCATTGTTGCTGGTGATCGAATCACGATAAATATTAAGGGGAAACCCTTGGTGTCATATAAACCATTCGCAAAACTTATATTTGCAGTCAACCATTGCCCAGAAGTGCCAGATAACTCACATGGTTTCGCCAGACGTGTTCTGAATATCCCTTTCACGAGGCAAGTTCCTAATGATGAGGTAAATGTTAATCTAGCTAACGATATTCTCGAAAAAGAGTTTAAGCAAGTTTTTCTTTTTGCCCTACAAGGCCTAAAAAGGCTCCAGGACAGGAATTACAGGTTTAGACCAAGCAAAGACATTGAAAAGGCAACAAATGCCTATTTAAAGGTGATTGACCCGATTCAAGACTTTATCAAAAACAATTTAATCGTGAATGAAAAAGCGAAGATTCGATCGGACAGGTTACAGGACTTGTATTCCGAATATATGGAGTTAAATAACCTTTCTGGTGAGTTAAACATAAACGCCATCGGAAAAGAAATTGTGAGTAAGCTCAGAAAAGAAAAGGTAAGGAAAGAAAGATTAATGATAAACGGGGAACGCCATTTCTACTATTTGGGCATCGGGGAAAAATCCTCATAAAACTTAATTGCCACTAAAATTGCCATAAAATTGACACAGTGGTTTGAGGCTAATTGCCACGAATTGCCACCCTTAAAAAATCGTAATTTTGAGGCTAAAAGTGGCAAAGTTGCCACCCTTTTGGATTTTTTGCCAGTTTCGTTTGGGTTTTTGTGATTATTCCAGTAACTTGCTATTATTTGTGGCAATTATTGGGAAATATGTATATATTTGAGTGCAATTCTATATAAATATAGGGGTGGCAAAAGGGTGGTAATAGTGTGGCAAAGGGGTGGCAAGATGTTGGCAATAGGGTGGCAATTAATTGATTGTGTCAAAATAAAAATGGTGGAAGAAAAAAGGAAGTTTCCAGCAATGTCCGAAAATGCGAAAGGACTTTGGCACACTGTGCCATTTATTGTTTTATTGCACACTGTGCCATTATCCCTAATTTAGCCTCAAATCGTTGCGATTCGATATGATGGGGTCACATGCTAAGCCTTTGACCCCTCCCTATCTCCGAATGATATTTTGATCAATTCCATTCCATCGGTTGAGGCATTTCAAATCTTTTTTCTTTCCACTATTTGAGGGGTTGTTAATTGGACGTTGAATTTTCTCATGATTTTTAGTAAAGTAAAATAAAAATAAATAGAGGTTAAGAATTATGATTGGAATAAGAAATATTTGTCGAGTTGTCGCATTAGGATTGGGTGCTTCCTCTTCAGCTCAATCACAAACACCGGTAAATCAAACAGGCTTAATTATCAGTATACAAAGCGAAAGAATAAGAGGACTTAGAGAAGGCATTGAAGATATATGCAAATATGGTGATGAAAACTCAGAACTTGTAATTAAAGCCCGTCAAATTTACGATAAGGCTGAGTGTGTTGATGAAGGAAATAAGGGTAAATTTACTAGGTCTACAGGATCCCCAGATTACAACCCCTATTATTCTAAAATTGTAGAGGAGCCCACCATACCTCCTAAGGATAAACAAAGTGTTACAGGTTTGAACTGTAGCACATATTTGGCTGTAGGTAAGGCGCTTTTTAGACCATGGCAAAATTGTACAGATAAAGTTGAAAGCGGGGGGAAATATGAACCACCCCTAAGCTTAGATATTTATAATTGTGAATGTCCCACAGATGTAAATGGAGAACAATCTTCTGTAGATGAAGCACAATCTTCGGGATTAACTAATATCGTTGGCTTAGCTGCCCTCAGTTCAATGTTTGGGGTCGACTGACTTTCCACCATTTGAGGGTTTGTAACGAATACAGAAAAGACACCCCCTGGTTCGTAATATAAAGTAATCCCCCAAAAAAAGAGGGGCGGGGATACTCCCCCCCTGGTTTCTTTTATTGCCGATATTGGAGGGCTTTAATGGTGGACTAAATAACCCCATTTTATCCCCCCTTATTAATATTTATTTATAGGCTCAAATTTTTAAAGTCAAACTATTTTAAGGATTGAATTTTCTTTATCACGAACCGTATTTAAGGCCTCATTCTTACTATCAATTAGGTTTAATGTTATTTCATGTTTAGGGGGATCAATTCTTTTTTTAATCTGAGTATCATAAAGTATTTCTTTTTCTTCTTGATTCATGCATAGCTTGTAAAAAAAGACTCGCTCTGCTGGTGATGACTTTTCTGGATCAAGCCATATATTAACCAATTTCTCTTTCATGAACACCTTGTTTTTCTCTATCTCTTTTTTTAAGGTGTCCGATTTGTCCGATTTATTAGGGAAATGTTCATAGAAAGTACTTCTTTGACATGGCATATAAGAGATTAAGCTCACAATGCTTGTGATGTTATGCTTTTTAATAATATCTATTGCTTGATTAAATAGAACTTCTTTTTTGTAGCTCATTTCATTAACATACAGTATGTATTTTATTAAATACAGAATTAATTATCTTTATACTTGTGTAAATCTTTATTTGTTACTCAGTGACATTAGGGTGTACCCCGTGAGATCCCGAAGGGAGTGAAAATCCAAGAAGACATTGAACAAAAAAGGCATGACAATTAGCAGCGCCTAAGCTACGTATCCGATACTTTAATAATAAATGCCAAAATATAATAGGCCGGTTGATTATCCCAAGTGTGCGTATGCCCACCACCAGCATGAGTGTGCGTTCCTGGAGTATCCGCATGTTGCTCATGATGCTCCCCACCATCGCCTTGCCCAGATAAATCATGAGTGTGAGATGTTGGATTATTGTGACCATGGGAGCGAGTATGACTTGGGTTATCACCCGACCCTCCATTAGAACGATAATCGGATCGATTTAATGAAACCGTAACAGCCCCAACACTATTAAATGACGACGGACTTACTGTTGTTTCATGCGCATGGGTCCCCCCAGAAATTGAATGATCATGAGCACCACCAATATGATTATGAGCACCCCCCGTAATTGACATAGAATTTTGCCCCCCCGTGATATTCATGCCATCAAAATTTGATCCTTTAATGAATTTATTTCTTAGATCAGGCGTATTGTTTGAGCCATCACACAACTGCCACCCCGCCGGAGGGGTTGTTCCTGACCACATGACGATGGCACCAGGCGGCACCGGGTACATGCGATCATCATTCAAATAAATCGTCTCTGATTTCAATGTCCCACTCACATCCAATGCATGATCGGGGGTTTTTGATATACCGACCTTCCCTGGCGTAACAATCATATTTGTTTCAGAAGACGGGTTTTGGGAATTTGCATTGATTAATACTTTGGTTATTGAAGCATGTGCATCAATGCCAATGCTCGCATGACGGCTTCCATTATTTAATTGAAAATGAATCTTCGGAAACCCCGCTTGATCGTCCAAAAATAATTTGGCACCATTGGCGGACACATTATCAACCAAAAAGAAATTACTATCGTCTTTTTCGGCATCTGAGCCAATGGTTACTGAATTTTGAAAAATCGTCATCGCACGCTGTTGATCAATTGAAAAAAACAATTCTTTCGATACTTGAAAATCCAAACTTCGATTGGTAGGAATCACATCAAATGCCGTTGGCGTAATTTTAAATAACGGCGTTGAACGATCACTATGCATCAATAATTCATTCTTTAATTTCAAGCCCCCTTTGACAGATATTCCTTCACTTGGTTGTGACAATCCAACACCCAAATGCCTCTGAACAATCACCCCTTTAAAATTAGTCGGCTTTGCCACCGTATCCCCAACCATCAATGCATCTTTGGCATAAAAGGTGGCTCCAGGCTCCACGGCATTTTCATGACCAACAAATAACTTTTCTTGAATGGTTAACCCCTGATCAGAGTTAACCACAACCCCAGCAAAATCAGTACCAACGGTAACGGTATTATCGGCATAAAATTCATTTTGATCAACCGCTTTATTAATGGATACAGAATGATCCGTTACATACACGGATGGGGCCCCATTGGTATGCAAGGTGATATTCCCACTGGAAATAAGCACCGATTCATTGGGGCCACCCCCAGAAGGATTGTCGTCCCGACTGTTATTAATTTGAAACACGCCACCTTTTCCAGAAGAAGATGCCATGAATGAAATGCCAGATTTTCCAGACGGCTCACTTTCAAACAACACCTTGGCGGGTGTCCCCGTCCGCTTTAAATGAAGATCCACTTCAGGCAATTCATTAAAAACCCCAATCTGTTGATTGTTGCCTTGGGCCTTCAATGTTAACAACGGACCATTGGCTGAGTTAAAGATCATCTGATCATTGGACTCCGTATTGTCCGCATCCACACTATATGTAATGTTCTGATTGACTGTTGTCGCTGTAGAATCATCAAACACGATCTGTTGCGCAATTAATTGATCAGATACAGTAAGTTCATCCGTATGCATCAGATCATTAACCTCCAAAACATAATTCGGAGATGATGTATTAATCCCAACATTACCTGAAGAATACGTCAAATCATTGATGCGTTTAATCCATCGAAATGGAATATTAGACACTCGACTACCATTGGCGTTCACCCCTCGAAGCTCCAACCGCCCATTTAATGTCACATCACCATTGATGATACCACCATCAATCAACGGATTATACAACTCAATAGCATCCCCAACACCATCACTATTTGTATCCAACATATTAATAGAAACACCGCCATTCGGGTACACCTCTTTCAACTCAAGAATATCTTTCCCATTGGCCTCAACATAAAACGGGTCATTTAGTGGGTCCACATCAATGCCATCATACTCTGGGGTTTCAAACATTTTGCGATAATACCCCGGGGCTGACAACCGAATCGAGTCAGCATCAATGACAGATAACCCAACGCCGGATTCTTCATCCACAATCAGAGATTTTATGGACCTTACCTCCAACTCATTGGCTGAATCACTGGATGACTTATCAAGAACAAAGGATTGAACCAACTGATTTTCTCCGCCATGTTGATAATATATGGGGCCATCAAATAGGATATCCCCGACAACATATACCTGCGCATTCTCAGTCACCGTTTCCGATTGAATGGCTACTTTTCGATTGGCTGACACCAACATCATCACAGAATCACTGGCAGAACTGAATCGAATCGGCTCAGGGTTTTGATGCGTCATCATAACATTGTTTCCACTTTTTGAAACTGAAAGAATGGTTGATTTTTGTGCATCTTGAAGCAATATGGAGTCCGCATTGGACAACTCAATGCTACCATTTATGACAACTTCACGGGTTGGCTTTTCTGAAAACGTTGATGTCAGAAAACTAACATGCTGAGACCCATCCAATGCCAAAAGCGGCTGACTCGCCGACTCATGTTTTAGATAAAATGATCCGTCCTGATTGGCAAACATGGCATTTGATTCTGAATTTTCTAATCTTACCACAGAGTTTTGTGATGATCGAAGGTTCAGCAAAGGGGCTGTTTCGGATACTCCCAACATGGATACCAATGTTGAATTCTTTGTACCAATGGCCATACTTAAATGCCCAATATCTGCAACGACCTCATTATTCACCTGAACATAAATCGATGGATCAGCGACTGACACCGAGTGAATGGATGCCCACTTTCCATACCGCATGGTTCCTTCAATAAGCGTGTCATCCACATTAAATGAAAGACCGCCACCAAAGATTGATAATTTGGCATGGGCCACACCGTTCCCAACAATCATGTCACCATCGGAATTAAATGTTAATTGATTTTGACCATTGATTTTAAACTGAATGGGTTGTGAAACGGCATCATTACCCGCAAAGAAATTAAGGTGATTCCCTTGGTCTAAATACAAGTAATTTGGAAATCGATTCCAAATATTCACTTGATGACCAAACCCAATATTATTTTTATCCACAATGGTATGTAAAAACCCAATGGATCCTTTGGAATCAAATGTGGCTTGAGGAACATCCTCATGAATATATAAACTGGTTGGCGTCATATTTAACAACGATCTCATTTGAACAACATCTTGCGATGTTGCAGGAACTTTGGTTTGTTGAATACTCAATAATTTATCCGTTACACGAATCAATCCACCATACGTATCCCCCACACGTTGACCAAGCGCATTAACAATCTGATAACTATCTTTATTGCTATCTCTAAAGTCCAAATTAAAAAACATGATGTTATCTTGGGGCGACACCATCATGGTATCCGTTAATCCAACCACCAAAGGATAAGGTTTAATCGTTCCCCCACTGGGCGATTCAATCACAACCGCCGACTTAAGAGTAGAGGACGATGCATCATCAAATAACGCCCATTGCTTTTCTAAATAATGACCATTCTCATGAGGTTGCCATATAAAGGGTATTTTTGGAGCCCAACGGCTGCCATTAAAATAGATCACCTGATGGGCTTGAGCGCCCATTGGGGCCAACGAAAATGTCGTGTCATCCAATTGAGTCCCCCTCCCAGCACTCAATGTGGTATCGGTATCAACTTGATCCATAGAGATCCATTCATCATGAAAAAAACGCAACCCATCTTGCTCAGAAAAACCCATGGTTCCATTGGAGGCCTGATCAGCGTCTTGAATGGTAATCCCACCAGATACCGTCAAATTAGCATAAGATGAAATGGTTCCAACAGATACTGGTCCATGCATATAATAAATGCCCTGTGGTGATGAAACTTGTCTCCAATAATCCTGACCTGCAATAATATTTCTTACATACCGACCATCCCCATAATATTTATTGGCTTTGATATTGCCAGAAACCGTCAACGAAAATCCTTGTTCAGGAGTTGTATTAATGCCAACACCTTGAGTTGAATAAACCACAAATTGCTCAGGTTTACTTGTCGCGATCTCATTCACACCATCCGAATAAATCGTGGAATAGTAATTATTCGACTGAGTATTTTTCCCCAACGCTACCGACAGATTTGAAGAAACATTATGGTTGGATCCAATGGCAATTGAAAAGTCCCCCATCATGACATTATTTCGACCAATCACGGTATTTAATCCACCCCTAACCTCATTTAGATCCCCACCCAAAACAACATTGTAATCACCATAGACATTGTGCTCTCGACCACCAAGAACAACACTCCATTCACCACCAATTAAATTTCTATAGCCACCAGCAACCACCGAATAGTTATTTAAAATCGAATGAGTTTGACCACCCAAAATCACCGAAGATAATCCAGTTCTTTCAATCACTTGATTATCCCCACCTAAAATGGATGAATACATTGATTTAATGAGCACATCATCACCAAAACCAATCGAATAGGCCCCAATATCACTTGAATTCACCGGACCCTCAAATTGACCCGATCGAAAAGCACCCCTTGAAGGATCCCACATCAATACCGCACCGGATGGCACCAAATAACCCTCCAAATCAGGATTTGCAACCCCCTGAAACACCGTATTGCCCTTCACATGAATTCGAGCATTGGGAGTTATGGTATGAATGCCAACATTTCCCGTTGAATCAATGAGTAACACATCTTTATGAATACCATCATCGGAGTTCAAAGAGTATTCATTATTAAATCCAGGGCCAGTTAAATTGGTTAATTCTGATCCATCCCCTGAAAAATAGCCCGCACGAATAGATCCACTCACCGCCAATTCAGCATTGGAGGTGGAGGAATTAATCACCAAACGAGCGTGCTCATAATCCACCTTAATGATTGAATCATCATGAAAATACTTAGCACGATCCGTAAAATCAGATAATGTTGAATACGGCAACACCTCAAATGGAATATCCAACAAATCATCCAGTACCCGAATACGAAAATACAGTTCATTATTTCTTAATAAATGAACCCAATCCATGGATGAATCTTCAACAGAAATGGCCAAATCACCTTTATCAATATACGTCGCTTTAGACAATGACCAAAATGGATCCCCAAACCCATCCGTAAGTAAGGGAACAATCTCAATATCAACATTGTGAGTTCCAATCACTGGAACCATGGATTGGTGAATGCCATTGGAATACGATTTTGCCAAATTAATATTTAATTGAAGACGATGGGTATAATCACTTCCAAAAAGAGATAGACTAATCACAAAAAGGAACGAAAAAATGGCCCGGCCAAACACTATCCTTCTCCTTTCAAGTAAATAAACGCCAATTGATAATAAATCGGTTCATTATCAACGGTATGGTCATGCGTTGCATTGGCATGCTCATGAGATTGATCAGCCAAGGTATGGGAATGAGTGTCATTGCTAACACTCGAATTATGACCATGATTAATGGTCACTGAGTGATTATGATGCCCATTGGATGTTGATGGCCCATTGTACCCAACATGCGATGGATAATCATGCCACCGACTCTTTTCCTCACAAAACAAACCAAAAAGATCAATCCACCAACACTCCTCCCAAGTTTCTGTGTATCCACTCTGGCCCACAGAACTAGTGCCACTGGGCACATCGTTACCCGATGTATACGTTGTGTCATTCTTATCACCAATATCTAAATCATTATGCCCATGAGCGGTCGATGTAAATCCACCATGTGTATGATTTGAAACATGTTTATGGGAATAATCACTGGATGTTGCAACTGAGAAAGTATCAACACCCGCGTCTTCACCCACGGTTTGACCTGAGGATTTCCCCAACACAAAATAACCCTCCAAGTTTTGAGGACAAGTGGTGGTTCCATCACATAGCTCCCAACCATCGGGAAGCTGTGACATATAGCCAGACCACATGATGATGCTACCCTCAGGCATATGTGTCAATACTTGCCCATTTTCAAGCACACTGCCCGCATTGATTTTTCCATTGATGTCCACTCTCACTGAGTGAGTGGGCTGAACTGTTTGGGAATTGGCCAAATTGTATCCAATATCCACATTGCCAGCACTATCAATCGATACATCGGATCCGGCTGTTTGCAAGTTTTCACCATCTGATAACAAGAATTGACTTTGAACAGCCGAGGAAATCCCCATCAAACCATTCTTTCCAGATTCAAATTTAACGGTTGAATCCCCATTACCCGTTGCCTCTAATTTCATTGAGATATTATTTTTCTTTGCATGAAATAATGATTCCGGAGCGTCATGGCCCAAAGCAACACGCTTTGCAGAATCAATATAGATCCCTTTAATATTGTACTTTGGAGTAAGTTTTACATATGTTTTACCAGAAATAGCCAGTGACCGATCGGTTTTACTTTGCCCATAACCAATTGCCACACGAGAATCAGAATCATTAAAAAATGCCAATTCGGACGTCGCTGCATTGGCCGTTTTATTAAAATACACATTCCCAATGCCCAGCATATCGCCATTCACAAGCATGCTCTCAGTCATACTTGGATCTAGTTCATCAATAAATAATTTGGTTTCAACAACCAAATCATTGGACAACCCTGTAATGGCGCCCAAATAACCATCAGATTCAGCAACCACCACCGATCCTTGAACATCAGCATAGGCGTCCGGGGAACGGGTTCCAACCCCCAACTTCCCTTGAACCATCACGGAATTCTGAGGTGCTTGAATGGTTCCCGCCAATGATGATCCAATCACCATATTTCCCGAAACATCCAAACTATTTTGAGGTTTTTTAAACATACCAATGCCCAAGCGTTGATCCGTTGAAACATAGAGGCTTGTACTTGGGTTCATGAATATCAAATCATTGACAGAGCCAAGCGCAGTGACATGCATATCACCACTGGCATCACTCAATAAATCAAACGCTTCGTGCAGGGTAAATCGAGCCCGCTCTCTTCCCTCAATGTAAAGGTCCGCATTGACACCCTCAGATTTTGGATAAAGCGACATGGTATAGGCTGTGTTAAACCCATTCAATCCAAAAATATTATCCGTCAACCGCGCACCACTCCATTGAAGAACCGAGTCATTCATCATTCCTGATGAGTTCACCGTTACGTTAAATTCATTGCCATCAGCAACCATATTCAGATAATCCTTATTCGAAACAAAATCTTTCTGCACATTAATGGATGGCGATTGAGCAATATTCATGGACGTTACACCAGCCACTTGGAGTGGGTATTGCGGGTTTGTAAGACCAATACCCACATTTTCAGTAATCACATACTCATAATGAACCAACTCGCCATTTTCAGTCACCGTATGATGCCATGGAAATGGTATATTAAACATATTGGAGATATCACCCTCAAAACCATTCACCACGCCATCTGAATCATTACCAATGAAATTTAATGTCGCTGAAATCAACAAATCCCCATTGATTGTGCCCCCATTCATTAAGTCATTATAAAACGTTAATGAATCCATGGATCCATCTGGATCCCCTTCAGAGTCAACATTATTGGCCTGAATGGATATATTATCTCCAAGAAACGACATCATATCAATGCCATTTGGGGTAATAATTTGAGTGTTTGGGGTAATCACAATATTGGCAGACACCGAACTCATATTTGAAAAATGGTCTAAAAATGTTAAGACAACCGCATTGTCCGACGGGGTTGATATGTCGAATCCTGAATCAAAATCAAACGACAGGCGCTGCACCTGATTGCGATAATCATGAATAAAACGATTGGTTGGGGTTCGAATTGTTTTAAACTCAATATGTTCATCATTTAACATTAAGCGATCTGAAATAAAAGCCCCCTGACGAACATAGGCACTATTGGTTGGCGAACTGGGCACATCCGTTGAGCCAAAACTCACCTTAGAATGTTGAAACTTCATTTGTTGGGTCCCATCTGAATGAATTTCAAAACCAGCAGAGTCAATCAATGGAGAAAAACGCAATTGAGCATCATCAATAAAAACAAACGGAATGGCATTTGTTGGATTATCTGAACCACTCATTGGCGTTAACTGAAGATTTGAATCCATGATCGTAAGATTTCCATTCATACTAATTTCTTTTGATGGTGAATTGGGTGAATTAATCAGAATCTTTTGATTCATTTTTAGTATCTCTATGGCCTGGGCATTACGAATAACCAACGTCGATGCGCCCAACTCAGCACCCGATTGAATGGTCCATTTTGGGAGCATCTGTTTAGAAAATACCAAGGAGCTGGCATCATCTTGTGGCGATTTTTTCACCAACATGCTAACATCATTATCTTGAATCACAACCAATTGATCCGGCGTTGTGCGAACCCCAAACCCAATATCATGAAAATAAACACGATTTAATCCAGAAGAGTCGGGTGTAAATACCACCGCATCCGAAAAAATTCGCCCCCCTGTTTTCATTGATCCATCAGAGTCAAATACACCAATGCCATAGCCAACATCAATAAGCATATTCCCCTCAGGTATGGTTAACATTGGTTGCCCCACAGAAAAACCATCTTGATGGGATAATATGACTTCAGAGCGATCCGTAACTTGCAAGCGGGTTTGAGTCAACAGCGAGTCATAAGTCGGTGGTAATATACGCAAATTAATCGTGGCCGTTTCAGGTGTTTGAAACCGTATTCGACCCGCTGAGTTCACCGAAATAAATGGGTCATCAATAAAATTAACATGCGCCATTTCTGAATCATCCCCATCATCAATCACAATACTTTCAACCCTTGTTTTTGTTGGAATATTAATATCCATCAAACCAGCATGATCAAAAAAGTTAATGTCTGTGTATCGGTCAATTTCCATTAACGAATTGGTTAAATTTTGAATCACAATACCACCATTGAGTGAATCAAAGTGAAATAAAAACGAATCATTCAGCACATTAAACGGCTGTTTTTCCTCAATATCCTTGATATTAAACCCAAATGCAAATACTTGATTGTTGTCCTTTAGACCGGCAACATTCAACGACATGCCTTGGGTATGCGTCGCATCCGAAAAAACCATGTGATTTAATGTTGGATGAGCCATCGTTAGACGACCAAAATACGATTGATTTTTCCATAAAGAAACCGGTCTTGAATACGACAAAAATGATGATGAATCAACCCATAGTGATTTTACTTTTGGCTCCCAAGCTTGACCAGTAAACACAAGGTAGTCATTCGCCATTGCATTTGCTGTCGACAAATACAACACATTATTATCATTTAAAAATTCAGAACTAACGTTGTAAACGGTATCGGTATCCTGAACCAATAATGAATGCGTTGCCGTTTCCCCATAACCAATCAAATCCCCATGTTCATAGGCCATTGTGCCCGGACGAGTGGAACCATCAGAACTTAACGTTAATCCATACCTTAGATTTATTCGATTGTTTCGCTTCAACGATGTACCGATGCCCAATGAATAGTTTTCATTGGTCATGATATTGTCAACCATTAACCAATATTTATCTACCGCAGATACATTGGTCAGTTGAGACCCGTCACCATAAATCATACTCGCCATCAGATCCCCTCCAACCACCAATGATTCAGAATAATCATCGGTATTAATTGATACTCCCTGATCGGCCATCCAAATGACCTGATTGGGTTTGGTTGTTTGAGCCAATACCGTTGAAGACACATTCACCACCCAAGAATTATCATGATTAATCAAAGATGAGTTCCCCATCACAATGGTGTGATTTGAGTTGATTTGATTATTATCGCCATAGACAAATACAGACTCCCCATTCACCAAGTTATTTTTACCCATAATGGTAATATACTCCCCACCCAATGTATTAAAACTCGATGAAAGCAGCACCGAATAGTTTGAAGAAACAATATTGCTTTCACCACCAATGGTAGATACATAACTTTTATGAATTTGATCTGAACGAGCTCCAACCAATACAGAATAATTACCCGTAACCGAATTTTGTTCCCCACCTAAAATGGATGAAAAATTCCCAGAAATATCATGCCCCTGCCCCCCAATCACCGATGAATTTCTACCAGAAATAAAAACATCACGACCAATGGAAACGGATGAACGAGAAAAGCCCTCCGCCGAGACACTCGCATCTCGACTAACATACCCTGCTCTAAACGCAGCAGAACTATGATCCCAGGCCATGAGTGATTGATGCTTTTTCAAAGGAAAGGTCAACCCACCAACATTATCTTGTCCCTTGGTAAATAACACCGTCCCAACCATATCCAACAACATTTTTGGCTGCGTTGTATTAATACCAACAAATGGGGTTGAACTAATATAAAGTACATCATTTCCATAAGAACACTCGGGCCGTGACACATTTGGAGGACAAGACCGGGAAAAATTTCGTTCCAATGAGTGATCATCATTAAATCCAGACCCCACAACATTGTAAATAAATTCACCGTCCCCTTTAAAATAATCGGCTGTAAGCACCCCATTAACATGCAACGCATTTTCAGTGGATCGACCGCCACCAATATTGACAACCCCCTCATTGTATTGAATGGTCATTAAATCGGGATCATTAATTTGAAAGGTTCGGTCTGACAAGTTTGAACCAATCGATAATGGCATGGATTCCAATGGCATAAGAAGCTCATCGTCCAATAAATTCACTTTGATTTGCATTCCTGGTTGATCAAATGCCATTAATTGAGAGCCATCACTTAGATCCAAGTCAAGTGTCATATGTAAAATCCCATTGGAAACTTGCTGATCTTGGGATGTTTCAAAATAAACAACACCATTCGCATCAACAAACGACGATTGAATCGCCACAACATCTGTTGTATTCAAGGGTTCTTGATTGGCCGTATCATATACATACAATTGAAATGTAATGGGCCGCGCAATGCTTGCAATAAATAATAAGCTTAACAAACATAGGATCTTCTTAAGCATTACTCATCCACCTTTACGATAAACCGAACATACCTTGACTGAGGTTTGTTATCAAATGTGTGCTGATGCTGATCCCCGTTATTTCCCAGTGCATTGCTACCCGTCCCTACCGTCTTGGTATCAGACGAACTGGCATTGGATCCACCATGGCCATGAGATTCCGAATCAGAGTCATTATGGTTAGCACCATGCACACCACCGGTAAAGGTAATCCCATTGTGGTTGTGGGTATAATCCAATGAATGCCGATGACTACCTAAATCAGTCAAAATAGTGTAACTACTACCCGTAGTATCCGCCCCATCACGATACGCATTATCATTATTTAAATGGGTATTCACTCGATGATTATCAACATTGACGGCATGAGAATGGCCGGGGCTGGTTAATCGGTGGTAATGCGATGCGCTGGTATGATCATGGGTTGTGGCCGATAACACCCCATCGTTTGAACCACCAAATCCTTGCAAATTTGATGATGAACCATCCCATCCTTTAACGTATCGATCCGCCATATTGGGACACCCATTGGACCCATTGCATTCGGCCCATCCCGTAGGAAGCGTACCTGTGCCCAACCACAAAACAACCACACCGGTTGGAACCGTTTGAAACGAGCGAAACCCAGATGCCGTGTATTGATCCTTAATCCAATAGTCCATGGCATTCACCGTTCCACCAACCTCAACTTTATAATTTGAATCAGGGTTACTTTGATTAAACCCCACTTTATTTTGAACAATCGTTAATTCAGAATTTGCAAATGACGACGAATTGGTCTTTATTTGAAAGCCGTCAGACGTTGTTCCAATCATGGCTTGATAACTGTCATATCTTAAATGAATCAAAGATTCACTGCTTGATTTGATCTTAACACTCACATCATTATCATTATCAAAAATATGGAGTGGTTGATTTGGAACCGTTCCTATGCCAAACTGGCCAACAGAATTAATCACCAGTTCATCATTCCATTGAGAACCATCAAACGTCTTAAATGACATATCTTTGGTGGCATTAATTTTTAACCCTTTACTGGCTTCCACTTGATTCCATTGATCCACTTTGGCCGTGGTACTATCACGAATAATTTCAGTTCCAGCATCAATCCCTTCACGAATATAAAGTGCCCCATCTTTGATGGATAAATGATTATTAAAAAACACCTTTTCACTACCGATGGGATCACCACCAACAAATAATCGATAAGACCCATCACCATTAATAAAAAAACCAGAGGAAATGCCAGCAACATACGGTTCACCAACAATGACCGACCCACTCACCTCTAATGGATAAAGCGGTAAATTCTCTGGATTCATACCAACCCCCACCAAACGTTTTACAATCAACCCATTGGGTGGGGCTTGAACCTCATACCCGATGGACATCTCGCCATTGATATCCAATGAATTTTTCGGTTGATTGGTAAAAATACCAACATGACCATTCTCGCTCATAAAAATGGAATTGGTGGAATGATTGGTATAAAATCCCATGGAATTTGAGGCACTGACTTGAATATTAGCGTTATCAAACGTTCGATCAAAACGTGCCCCCGTATCATCATACCCCAATTGAAGCCACACATCAGATAATCGCCGATTAAAATCAATCTGCATGCCAGGATCTGACTCAATACGCACTTCAGTTTCATCATTCGCACTACCTTTACCAATATCGATGAGATAATTCGAATAATTTGTACCAATGAGCCATTGAGAATCCTCGGTGAACATCATCCAAGGAGAAAAATTTGGAAGGGACTCACTCGCTGCATTTCGCCCAAAAATAATATTCCCTTGATTGGATCTAAACGCCATTTTTTTTGCCGCATCAAAATATAAATTGCCTGTTGATACAACATCTGACACCAGTAATTTTGTTGGCACAATCAATTCCTTAATCGACGATGTCCCAACCACCTCAAAAAGTGTGGATGGCGCATGGGTATGAATCCCAACATTACCAAGCATGTAATAAATTTCACCTTCATCCGAATACGTATCTGGATGCGCCCCTGGCAAATCAGGAATGGTCGTATTATTGCGCGTCACATGCTGCCAATGAAATGGAATATTGGTTAAACCAGCCGCATTCCCGTAGATCTTATCATTGATCAGACGAAAATTTCCCTGAACGGTTAAATCTCTTTTAATTTCACCACCAGAAATTAAATCATTAAGTAATTTTAGGGTGTCATTAACAGCAAGCGTCCCTTGGTCCTCATAATTATTTGAGGTCACGGTAATCCCTCGCCCAACCAGTCGAAGGTCCATATTTTTAGTGGCTGATAAAATATCTCCATTCGGTAACTTAATTCGATTGTAATACCCTGCACCTTTAACAATTAACTTATTCGCTAAATTGTCACCCTCCAATGTAAGTCCGGATGCAGTATCAATGTGAATCGTATTGATCATTGATGCAGTGGTCGTCCGCTCGACATTTGAAACATCCAATGGAAAAATCTTATCACCAATAGAATTAAAAATGTCCCCATTAATCATCACCGAACCGCTGACTTCAAGCCCAATCGGCTGCGCATTAAGTTGGGTCAGTAATTTATGGCGATTAATGGCCACCCCAGAGTTATTGATACTCAATGAAATGAACCCATTCGAATCAAATAGTTGCAAGTTATTGGATGATTTTAATTGCACGGTATCATCATTCATCACAATCAACGGCGCACTGGTCCCATCAGAGTCTTTCATATAAACCCCAGACTGATTCAGCATAACCACATCGGAACCAATGGATAAGGCCGATGTTGGGGTTAAATCATACACGCCAACATACCCATCTTGAGAAATCATCATGGCCGACTTATCACCTTCATTTAGCGTTAATGAATCGCCACTTGATCCAAAGAAGTAAGATTCTCGAAGATCCGAAAAATCACCATCGTCACTATCGCCAGCCACCCCATCGGATTGCAGCAATAATCCCGGATTTTGTGCCGCAACCGTATCAATTTGAACAATGGATTGACGACCTGACACGGCATTAACCACCAAATCATGGGCATCATTGACCGGGCCATTAAATCCAACGTTGCCCAACTCAGAGACTTCAACATTTGGGACATCAAATTCAGATGATGTATGAATTTGAATTCTTTTTGAATCTGACGAATCAAACGTAATGCCTGATTTTTTTACCGATTGTTGGTTAAATTGAATCCCATACCCATCGGAAACGTGGGTATCGCCCATTTCAATATCAAGCCCTGATCGTACCGATCCACTGGTAAGCCCAAACTTGGTCTTCCCATTCGTGGATGATCGAAGAACAGCCATTTGGCCTTGGTAATTCCGAAAAATCATATCACCGCTCTGATCCACCGATTGAATAAATAGTTCCCCATCATTTTTTTGGTGAAACAACACCGATCGATCATTATTATTTTGCATATACGGCGCTCTCAAATAAATACCAACACCGTCTAGGTCTGTATGAAATACAAACGATTTTGATGTCATATCACCCCCCACATAAAAAGGAACCGAGGGATCATTAAAATCCCCCTCAAAAATTCGAATATTCGTTGACGATATGGACAGCCCATTCACCGCCACACCGGTCGCATCATCCACATACATCGATAAGGTATTGCCATGTTGAACAATGCCACCGCCATCTTGATTGGTCTGTCGAAACATGCCCCCATCATAATAGGCCTGAAAGTGAAGTCCTGGTGGAGACACGGACAGTGAAATCATCTTTTCACTATCAGAATTATTGTCAAATAAATAGAGCCCTGTTGATTTATTCGGTTTTGTAATTACTGTAAATGGCGCATTAAACGGGGTTAAATTTGAAGGGTCAACACCCAAATTAATGGCCACATCACCGGTGGGCAAATACAACCGTTTGGGCAAGCTCACATCATTAAATCTCGACAATTCAGGTTCTTCAATAAATTGATCCAAATAGTCATGATCCCAATATTGCCCATTCCACTTCTTTACCTGTCCAATGATGGCATTTTGAGTTGCAATATAAAACGTCAAATTTGAATCATCCAACACCATGCTCTCTATTGCATTGTAGGTGGTATCCGTATCACTCATTGTCAAACTGACCCAACCAATTCCTGTTTTATACACAGAAAAATCATCATTCTCATAACGAATGGTCCCAGCATCGGGTTGAGCAACCCCAGACAAATGAATGCTTCCACTAACATTCAACGACTCCAATAAATCACGCGTTAACACGCCCAATCGATGAGGATAAGTTAAAAAATTCGGATCCAATGGGTGTGGGGTCCATGCACTTTGTGGATTTTTCAAATTTTGAATTTGACTCCCATCACCATAAAGCATATTTGCCGACACCGCACCTTGAATGGTTAATCCATTTGAAAGCGTCTCATTGGTACCAATACCAACCCCAGCAGGCGCCTTAATTTTTATATGACTGGAAACCACCGATTCATCGGATGTATTTGAGGCATTAATCAAAAGGGAGTGGGAATGCTCTTCTAAAGTGGTGATGTTGGATCCAATTAAATACGATTTCGGAGCAAACCCCGTATTATTTTTTCCACCCAAAATCAGAATTTCCTCACCAGAAGAAAAATTTCTATATCCGGAAACAACCCCACCAACACCAAAGGATGCGTTGTCAAACCCACCCAGCACAACGGCATTTTTACTGGCAATATTATCAAGACCACCCAAAATAATGGATGATTCACTACGAATGGTATTTTTTTGACCACCCAAAATGATCCCCTGTTCACCACGAATGATATTATCACTTCCTCCAGCAATGACCGCCCAATCGGCTTGGGCCAAGTTGTAATACCCTCCACCAACAATGGAATGATTGCCTTGCGCGATGGTGGCATACCCAAACGCAATGGAGTCATCCCCACTGTAGGCGTCATCCCAGTAGATAGACGGCGTATACCCAATTCGCAATACTGATCGATCAGAATACCACATCCACCGAGAACCAGCGCCCGAAATAATGTCCGAAGACACCCTTTCGTTGGGTTCAACAAGCAACGATCCATACACTTGCAAATCATATTTTGGAATATCCACCCCCATGCGACCTCCCACCATCATTTTTCCAATGGCATTCACGGTAATAACCACAAACTCACCGTTTTGAGATTTTAAAAAATTATAATTATCCCCACCGGCATACTTTAAGTTGGTTAATTGTGATCCATCACCCACAAAAAACTCAGTGGCATTCACCGTGCCAACCACATGCACCGTACTCGAAGGAACGCTGGTACCAATGCCAATCCGTTGTTGATCATAGTCAATTGACATCACATTATCGTCAATCATTCGATTGGTGGTTGTGGCCAGCCCCGATTTAATGGTGACTGGAACGGATGCAAATGGCAACGTAATATTGACATCATCAATGCTCAAGCGAACAAACATTTTTTTTCGATGTAAAAACATGGAATGTAAAATGGACACCAAATCCACTTGAACTCGAAAATAATTTTGATGAAATGTCACTTGTTTTGTGACATTAACGGTTGGGGCACTCCCATCGTCGTTAAAAAACTCCAACAAAGCCTCATATTCGCCATTGTAAGTCCTCTCATCATCCGGATGAATCACCCCAGATATGACCACATTTGAGGGCAAGGTATTATTAATGGAATAAAATCGCTCAGCAAAAACCTGTGGGCCGCCCCACAGCATAAGAAAAAAAACACATCCAAATAAAAACCGATTTAAAGATGTCATGAATTCACCATTGTTTTATTCCCTTTTTTTCAGGGGATTAAACATTAATTTAAGGAAAAAGCATCTTAGTTTTCAACAAAAATAGCCATGATGAAATTGACAAAAAATAAAACTCAAACGAAATCCATCCAATCCGTAAAAAATGACTCAGAATCATCCATTTTTTGGCAATCAACAAACAAAATGCAGGATATGAAATAAGTCACACAGTTAAAATCAAACATATCACTCGATAAAAAAATTTTATACCATGGTTAAATTACTGGCATGCAATATCTTTTGTATTATCAATCAAGTTTTTCCGAGTCCCCTCCGCAATGCATGCACAAATCGCCACGGACCCTGAATTAGTATCCCCTGAATAAATCGAATAAATGGAACCCACGTCCGCTGCTGTACATGAGGGAGGGTCATTATGGTTATGAGGCTCCAACTTCAACATTTCCTTGAATGTTATGATCGAGTTAAACGTAATTTGAGTACTTTGGTCGGAATCCAATTGCACATTGGTGATATATTCACCATTTCCTGAAAATGTCGTGGCCGATACATTGCCACTCACCGACAAGGCATCCTCAGCTGTCGGATCCTTCAATATCCCAACATGCCCTTTCGCAGACACCATCACCAATGAGGTTTGAGAATCAGTTTTTTTCGAATTGATGGAAAATATATTATCTGTATCCGTATAATAGTTATGAAACGTTAAATCAAATTGAGCCCCAGATGTCATGGTTGTAAATCGTCCATCCCCTGTTTTTTCAAGTTTCAGTTGCGTTGAGCCCGCATCACCTACATGAAGCAATGCATCCACGGTTCTGCTCGATGAAGAACTGGCATAATCAAGCGCCACCTGCCCAATAGCCACAAACCCATCATTACTCATCACCAAATGCTTTTGCCCACTTATAGCGCTAGCACTACCGGGGACCATATACGAAACTTGAGCATCCGTTATGCCAGATCCATCCCCGACAAAAGCATTGGCCGTAATGGTCCCCGAGGTGGTTAGGCCACCCGATTCCAACCCCTCTGTAATTTTTACCGTCCCATCAATATCCAAAGCATGCTCAGGGTTTGGTTTATTGATTCCAACATTAACCTTGGAGTAAAACTCATTATTATTTGTAATTTCAAAAATATCCGTTCCAGATCGTTTAAATAACAACTGATTGCTGGATTCAATCACAGAATCTTCCCCATCTACGCCAACATCGAGTAACCCAGCAGAATCTGATTCAATTCGAATATTCGATGGAAATGCATTCTCTTTTAAATACAATATAGCCGTTGCAGGAACCGCACTATTATCTGCACCAATGCCCACCCGTTGAGTATCCAAATAAACAGAACTATCCGCACTATTACTCATCCATAAACTGGAAACATTGGTAATGTAGGTCCCATCCCCCACCAAATACCCCAAGTTACCATTCTCATCCGCCGCCACAATATCCCCAGCCGTTCGTATGGTATGATCTTTAACCGTTTGAGTGGAGGGAGGATAGGTTTTAAACTCATCAATCTCCAAATCGACTTTATGATTAAAGTCACTGAGTCCAAAAAGAATGCCATTGATGGCATGCACCAAAAACTGATTTGGGTAATAACTCCGCAAAGTCGCTCCCTGTTGAACCGTACTATCCGCAAACATAAACACCCCATCATGAGCTTCTAAAGAAGACCCTATTTGGGCATTTTTACCCATCGCAACGGAATAGTCCCCATAAATTTGATTATTTTTCCCACCCAAAATCACAGAATAATCAGATGAGCCATAAATAATGTTGGATTTTCCACCAACAATGGACGCATATTTCGAATCATCCAATACTTCATTGCCATTGCCGCCACCAATAAACCCATAATCACCTGTTAATGAATTATCCTTTCCCCCAGCAATGGTCATATACCCCCCATTGGTATCCGTTGTTGCATAAATACGATGGGCTTCACCACTAAGTATGCCAGAAAATCGATGGGCAACCTGATTACTTTTTCCAAAAGCAATGCCATGAATGGTGTTAACCGTATTATCTTGCCCTGCAGAAAACCCATAGTGACCTGAAACCTCATTATCCAACCCAAAGGCGGCTGAGTAGTTACCATTTTGATCAATAGACCAGTTACCTCCCGATGAATACCCCGCCCGAAAAACCGCTTTATTTGAATCCCACATCAACTGCAGGCCATCCTGATCCGTCAAGACATTCCCCGCATCACCCACCAAATGCATGCTTGATTGTCCACTAAACGTGCCGTTATCCACCTTTAAATTCCCGCTGACATGCAATTGTTCCGTAATATCAGCGGTTACATAAATGCCAACCCCAACATTTCCAGACGTTGTAACAAAAACAACATCCTTGGTTGGGGAATTATTTGAAGTACGCGAAGGAGAATCAAATGGCGACAACGAGTAATCATCCAAATTAACCAGTTTCAAATAATCCAACTGATGAACATTATAGCCATCCGGACTATGCAGTTCCCCGGTTGCATTCACTGATGTAATATTGGCCGATCCAATCACTTGAAATGGAACGGTTAAGTTTTGAGTAATTCCAATGCCAACCCTCTGATTTTGGGTATTAACCTTCATCCAATCCGCGGTATATTCAATTTCACGCGCATACACAGAATATTTGGACACCACCGACGCTGGCACACTAATCAGCGGAACAAATACGCGATCACTCAACTCTTCAAACGACAGCCCAACGTATAATTTATCCGATTTAAATAGATGATAATCAAGAACCGTCTTGGTTCCTAAAATTTGACTTACTTTCCCTTGAGTAATAATTAATTCATGCCTTTCTTTCCACAATGCCTGACTCTCCTCCATATTTGGAGAGGGATAAATCCCAAACGTAATATTGTACGTGCCCTCAAACACCCCATTCTCATTGTCCCCAAGTAGAAATTGAACATTGACATTCCCAGTTACTGAAAAAAGAGAAAACTGCAATGAACATACCATCAATACCATTAAATAAAAAAATCGCATAAATTCTCCTGAACTATTTGTTATTCCCAGTTTCAGTGGAAATTAAACATCAAGAAAATAAAGCAAATTCACAATGTCTTCAGGTCATTGTAAAGACGATAAATTTGAGGGATATGAACCGACTGTTGATCCGCATAGTTTAACAGGTTTCCTAAAATAGCATCCACCTCAATCGCCAAACCCGCCTCATAATCCAAACACATGCTGGTTTTATACGGCGCCATTTGTCGGGTTTGTTCGATTTTTTGTTGAATAAAGTCATCGGTAATGGTCACACCGGCGCTAGTGGCAACCAATTGAACCTCTTTCATAATGGCAATCACGCGTGCTGTAATATCAGAATCCATAAGTAATTGCTCCGTTGTAAGCCCACCACAAAGCACAGACAGTGGATTAAACGGCGCATTCCATACCAGTTTTTCCCATATCGATTGTTGAATACGCTGCGTCAATCGAAACGGAATATCCAAATCCTTTAGCAAGTCGATCAACGGGTCCTCAGAAAATAAATCCAAATCAGCATTTAAGCACCCCATGGACAGTGCCCCAAAATCCATATGATGAATTTGGGTTCGTGATAAACGAGACACACATATAAAGGCCAAACAACGAAATATGGGTTGCTGAAACGCCTTCAACAAATCATCTTCAACAAAAATCCCATTTTGAATCACCATCAACTTTGTTTGGTTTGACATAAATGGCCGAATCAATGCCACTTGATCAATGGACGGCAAGGCCTTGGTCGCAAGAATAAGCACATCAACATCGACAGGCTCATGAATGGATCGAATAGCGGCAGGTGTAAATGAAAAATCACCATTCACCGAGTTAATACAAATGGGTGAATCATACACCTCAGGGCATCGCGTTAAAATGGTGACCTGGGCCCCTTTTTTGGCCATATGCCCCGCGTAAAAACAACCCACTGCCCCTGCGCCCATAAGACCTACCCTAAGCGTCGTCATCATTTAAAAATTACTTCGGAAGTTTATACCCCTGGTCCCAATCCATCAGGTAAATCACCCGCTGATCATAACGACGAACTTGTTTAAAATAAAGCGCAAATTCATACCGCTTAATGGGCTTTTTACTCACAACAATATCCTCACTATCAATCACACCGGAGTTATTTAACATCTTAAAAGCATTGGCAACGGATACCTTTTCATCCGGTTTAAAAGTACCATCTGCAAATGCATAAGTAATGCCGGCATCAACGGCTGCAGATATAATCCCAGCATCAGGATCTGATTTAGAAACATCCAAGAATGGGTCATAATCCAATGCCTTGGGCTCAATATTTCGTTGTTTTGCAATGGCCAATGTAACATCCCGTCGTGTCATTTCTTCTTCCGGATGAAATAATCCATCGTCTTTTCCGGACACATACCCAAGAGTGGCTAAGAACTCGATATCACGACGATACTTTGCAAACTTTGGAATATCTGAAAAACGCTTCATGCACAATAACCGAGCATAATAGTTCAACCGCTGCCCATTTCTTGTTTTCACATTTAATTCAACCAATTGCTTCCCATAATTCAATTGCACGGATTTTGAGAACCCATTGTTTTTATCGGTTTCAATGCGTTTCCCGTTCACAGAAATAGCCTCCACATAAGGCGACGCATACCCCAATACGGTAATGGCATCGTTATACACTACCGCTTGATCCGCTGGAAATAACGGTTCAACAAAAAAAGAAACGGATTCTGTGGGTGATTGATTGCCAATGCGATCCATGGCAACGATATCATAGGACATCATTTTTTCTGGCAATGGGTTTCCAGACTTCATTTCAGGGGGCAATGGAACCGCCAATGTATAGATCGCATCCGAAATCTTTTTGAATCGCAAGGTTTCATTGCCAGATACCAAGCGTGCTTCTTTTAATGGTTCATTTGATGTCAAGCGAATGGATACCTGATCCGACATAATATCAAGTTCAGTTGAAATTACAGGGGGGCTTTGATCAAAATGGACAACAACCGGAGGGGATGGTTTGGACAAATCATTCGTACCCGACTTTGAACGAAACGTAATGGCGTTATATCCAACATCTAAAAACAAATCATTGACTTCCCATTTCCCATTATTATTCGCCGCCACTTGGCCAACCAAGCTTTCACCATTGTAAATATAAATAAAGGCATTGCGATCAGACGTTCCCGAAAAACTAGCGGTTGGTTGATCGGTATCATAGGATTTTTCAGGAAGAAGAACCACCGGTCGTTGATCGGTTGATTGACCTAAAAATGTCATACTAATGGTATGTGATGGATCATTGGACCTCGGGAACGGGTACATGGTGTAATTATAGTCCACCGACATATCATACACACTGTTCCCAAACCCTGCGACACGTTTTAACATGAGCCCTGACCCAAAATTATAAATAAATTCCTGTCCCTGCAACATATCATAAGTTGTAGATAATCGCACATTTAAGCCATTCGCTACTTGAAAATCCATCCCAAACATTAGATCTCTTAACGAAAATCCTTGAACATAGGCGCCCGTATGAATGGCCGTTGAATAGTTAAATAAATTAAACTTTGCACCGGTATAGATTTGTCGTTCAATCAACTGTTGCTCACTGGTCCCCACATTGGCATCATAGGTCCAAGACGGCAACCCCGTGGATACGGCATTAATAACGGAAAACCCAACATCCACACGATCCAACCAAAACTGATCAAAAAATGTCGTGGCAATCACGCCAACATCCAGTCCATACCCGGGTGAACGACGCTCGGAACCGATCACCTGCGTCAACATACTCAAACCAAACCCATAATTAAAGTGATCAATAAAGAAAAACCCTTCATTAATTTTTTGCCCCATTGACAAATGCAACACGTCAAAACCTGAGGAGAATGATCCGATATCATAAATCACCCCATTGTTTATGTCCGTTTCAATAAACCCTGAAGTAATATTGGTACCATAAGAAATCCCATACACCAAATCACCATAAGGAATAACAAAATTAAAATGACGATAATCAAACTGCGATGACAATTGATAGGTGGACACCGTCATTTGATTAAATGAAATGCCACCCAACGAGGCGGGATTAATAAGCACATTGCCAATCGATTGGGTTTCATATGGCGTAATGCGACCAAACGATGCAATGTCCGCTGATGTCATGGATGTTTGAATATTCACGGCCCCCATCTGCGTTGTTTGACCCAAAATTGGAAGTGCACAGATTAACCAAAGAAATAAATATTTCACCATCAATACACCGCCAATTTCGTGGTCGCCACTTTCGAAGCCCCATCGGTATCCGTTGCCGTTAGTTTCAAATAATAGGTGCCAGAAGGTATAAATTTTGATGATGAAGCAATAATGGCATCCCAACTTATGGTTTGATACCCCATACCAAGGGTTTGTGCTGGCACCTGACTAATTTCACGGCCCATGGCATCATATACCTTAATACTCACTGTCGCGGATTGGGTTAATGAGAACCCAAAAGTCACGCCAGATGATCGAATGGATGGGGAAAACGGATTGGGATACACAAAAAACTTTTCAATTTCCAACGTGGCACTCGTAAAGAAAATCAATGGGGCTGACGGATAGGCCTGTCCAAAATTATCATTCGCTGATACAGTCAATGTGCCACTGGCATCCCCAATGGAGCTCACCAATAACTCGCCAGACAACGCATCATACTCATAATAGGCCTCCGATGAATTGACCGATATCTCGGACTCCGATTTAAGGGTGGTGCCATTCAATTGCAACGATAACGAACTGGGGTCAATATCTTGCCCACTATCGATAAATTGAATCTTTAATTGTGCATTTTGAGGCACCGACTGATAATTGTTAAATGAGGTAAAGGTATTATTGACTTGAACCGACACCGATTCAATATAGGCTGGAAGTGACCAGGTATACACTTTATTTGTTGTGGTCATCGATGGTGTGATTTTGTCACTCTTGGCCTCACTGCTACTTCCCGATAACGCAACGGCTGATTTATAATCCGTGCCCGCCCCTTTCGAACGGGTCAATCGTATATTCACTGGTTCATTGGTTGTTCTTGACGATAACAAATAAGCCTCATCCGTCATCTTATAATAAACATCAAAGTCAATCAGGTAATTGCCTTCCGATGTAATGTTTGCAGCCGATACACGATACACCAAATTGAGCGCAACACCAGCACCCAACGAGTCTGTATCATGATTATCAAATAAATTGTTCGCTGCATAACTCACATCAGGCAAAAAAGTGTGAGAAAACTCATAGGTGCGATTGCTACCGGACACCCCACCCAAATAAAATTTAGGGCTCGATAAGGGAACGCCCGTAGACCCCACCTGAATCAATTGAATTTCATGCTCATCTACTTCCTCTGTTGGCTCAACGTACGCCGTTACATCAAACGTTGACGCTTGGGTAATCACATTGGTATCAGAAATATCCGATATTAATTTTTGCAATTTCAGTTTATGCGCCACCACATTATACGTGTACGGCGAAATGGGATTGGGAAACATTCCGGCAACAACATTATCAGAAGCAATCACATTGGATAACTGAATAGACAGTTGATCCGTTGAATCTGACACACGTTGCCCAATATCAAACAACAACAATAATTTTTGATCCTTTCCCTGTGGCAAAGAAACATTTGAAATCGTTCCTGTCTTGCCCGAATTAGTAAAGGCATCCGTAGACCCCAAAAAGATATCGCCAGACCCCAGGGCCCCATTTTTGTCTTTGTCTAAATACAGCGATAGTTTTGATATGCCAATGCTTTCCTGACTAAAATAGCGGTTGGGGGATTGAAATTCAAAAGAAACCCCAGATAATGAAATCGAGGCATCGAAATCAAACACATACATCAGCACATCATACATGCCCGCCACCAACTTCTTTGTGCCGCCAGCACCATTCGTGCAATTGGCATCCATATCTGTATCACAAAAAAGCCCAACCTCATTGTCCCCAATGGCCACATCCAAAGGTGTTTTGATGGTTAACTGAGGATCAACAACCGTAATCGATTGGGTAGGTGCCACTGTTAAAGGTAATGATGACCCAATTTTTAACGCACTATAATTATCATCATTTGTATAATCATTATCAGAATTATTATCATAACTCGCCCTGGTATCCGCACTTATGTTCAAACTCACGGACTGCCCAGAACTCATATTCGCACCAAAATCGGCCAAAATGTAAAACGCCCTCTCTTTACCAGTATCTACATCAAGGTTCGTCCCAATGTCATCATCAAATTCTTTAAAAGCACCTGCCGCCGTTCCGGTGCCAATATGATCAAACGTTGCAGAAGACTCACTCGTAATTTGAAAAAAAGAATTTGATGTTTTACCGACACCAATCTCTGTAATTTTCTCTGAATAATTTGACGCATCAGCATCTTCAATGATGCTATCCAAGTTAGGGCTATTATTTGGTCCGTCAACCCCATAACCAGTATACTCGCCCAAACATGAGTCAGAATCATAGCTTGGTGGGTTTGTGTCACAACCATCTTCTAAAACCAGGGACAAATTGGTAATCCCAGATTGGTTTGAATTAACATCAAACGTATTGGCATCGTTGCTTATGACCAATTTCTTTAAACGTGTCTTTACACCCACCGACTTAGCAACAAACTTTAAAATGGGAATATCGATTAATCCCGCAGCCGCGTTCATGCTCGGAAAAATATTTTCAACAGATTTAATGATCATGCCCGCCAAAGAAACCGATCGATTATTATGGTCTTCACCGGAAATATTAATTGGCCCATAGGAATAACTTGAGCCCACACCTGTGCCTGTTAAGCTTGTCACCTTCGCATTTATTTGGACTGCCGTGTCATTGATTTCAATGTTTGTTGATGGGCCAACATCCGCCACAACGTAAAATGTTTTTTTATCCGTAATTTTTCGGTTATCGCCATCAGATAAATCAAATGAAAAGGTGGCTGCATTTGTGGAGTTAAAGGTCACAGGATCACCACTAACATTCGTAATCGACTTAAGTAAGGTGTCTGTTGAAGCATCAAAGGTAACAGGTGGATCAGCAGCCTCATCATCTGATTCTTTATATAAGTGCAAAGCAGATACCCCATGATTTGTTTCTGTTGCATCAAAGTTATTTTGACTATTGTTAACAATAATATTTTCAATAAAATAACCAGCTTCACCAGTATCCGGCGTTAATTTAAATTCAAGCAAAGGAAACTTAGTTGCGTCAGCATCATAAACAAGCTCTTCGACCGATGACAAATCGTCAAAAGCAACATCCAGCCCAACAATATCTATTTTTTTAGCAGCCGTTTGTATTCCATTTGCGGCTGTACCACCATTCAACTCAGTTAGTTGAATATCCGGGGCCGATGTTAAAGGAATCGTTGAACCCGATTTAAACGTAATAATGATTGTTTTTTGAGTCGTATCGATGGATTCCGTAAAATCAAATTCAAAATTATCTGCAGTAATTGTTTTTGTTACAGAAATCACAGAATCGCCAGAATCGCCAGAATCGCCAGAATCAAATACCCCATCACCATCATCATAATACAAATTAACATCCGTAATTTTTGATTGGTCTGAAGCATCAAACAGATTGACACTATTTATTTTTAATTGGGTCCATACCTCACCAGCAGCCTCATCAGATACAATCACAAACTTTAATGCACCCGTTTCAGTTTCTCGAATAACACGACCGAGATTAATTTGTTCAAAATCGGATACAGTAATGGCCGAAAATCCATCCACCGAAAAAAGAAGTACAAACAAACCAATTAGTAACCGCTTCATCTAACCCTCCACGGCCTCATCGGGAAACTCTGCATTATGAAAAACGTCTTGGATATCGTCATCGTCTTCCAACTTATCGATGAGTTTTAAAAAACCCTTTGCCTTTTCAATGTCCAATAAAATGCGGGTTTGAGGTACCATCTCAATTGAGGCGTCCAAATACCCCACAGAAGACGCGTTAAATGCGGCAACCACAGACTCAAACCCCTCGGGAGTGGTGGTTACTTCAACGGAACCATCATCCTGCACATCCACATCATCGGCCCCCGACTCAATGGCCAATTCCATGACATGATCAGAATCACAATCATCATCAAACAACAGCACCCCTTTTTTCTCAAACAAGTAGCTCACAGCACCGGAACTGGCCAAACTACCACCGGCCTTTGATAGCGCGGCACGAACATTGGGAACCGTTCGGTTTTTGTTGTCTGTTAAGGATCGAATCAAAATGGCCACCCCACCGGGCGCATAGGCTTCATAGATAATTTCTTCCAATGCATTCCCCTCACCTGTACCAGCACCTTTTTCAATGGCACGCTGGATATTGTCTTTGGGCATATTGACATCTCGGGCTTTTTGTATGGCCAAACGCAACGCCGGGTTCATGTCTGGGTTATCCCCACCTTGACGCGCCGCAATGGTAATATCACGACCAACCTTTGAAAATGCCTTGCCTTTTTTTGCATCTTCTTTGGCTTTTATATGTTTAACTTTCGACCATTTATTATGACCTGCCATAGGTTGTTATCTCCAAGGTGTTGAATCTATTCAAATTATACGTGAAAACATGTAAAGTCGTCAAAAAATACAATAAAATGAACCAAATCAACTCAACACCGACCCTTTCAATCATGCCCTTTCACAACATATATCGATAAATTCACAACTTATATTGTATTCAAACATCAATTTAAGATAAAGTATCACCATGATTCAATTTCATCTCCCCGAAAACACATTAACCAAACAACCTCAGGTCGATACAGATGCCTTCATTGCCCCCGGCGCTCAGGTGATGGGCGATGTCACCATCAAAAAAGATGCCTCGGTGTGGTACAACAGTGTTTTGCGAGGTGATATTAACAAAATCGTCATTGGCGAACGCTCAAACATACAAGACGGGTGCATCATTCACCTTGAAAATGAACTCCCCTGCATTGTTGAAAACGATGTGACCGTTGGGCATCATGTCAATTTGCATGGGTGTCATGTTGAAGAATGTTGCTTGATTGGCATTGGCGCCATCATTTTATCTGGCGCCAGAATCGGACGAGGCAGCATCATTGGCGCTGGTGCCGTTGTCCTTGAAAACCAAGTCATCCCACCATTTTCATTGGTGGTTGGCACCCCAGGAAAAATCATCAAGCCCACGCCCCAAGACACCATTGAAAAACAACAACAATGGGCCAAAAAGTACGTAAACCTATCAAAAATTCACAAAAAACATCAACAAAACGCACAAAAGTAGTCAAAATCAATACATTCCGTTAAAAAACCAGCCGCTCTGATCAAAAAAATCACAAAAAAAGAATTAAACAATTAATCAATTTAATGAAAAGACCCATTGGCCTTCACCAAGTGTGATGGTCTCTTCTGCTGTGAATTGTGGATCCTCATTGAACGTGTCCACATAGATATTTGGATTGAAGCCGGTTTCTTTCTCGGGATAAATCTAAAAACGAAAAATTTATAGCTCATTATTTATCTTTTTTTGAGCTAAATATATTATTTTATAACTCATTACGATCAATTATAATGTTTGATATTTCTATTTTTATGACTCATAATGACGGTATATTTGATCGATACTTTAAAGGATATAGCTCATGAAATGGAACTGGGAACAACCTGAATGGCCAACATTTAATTTTTCTATTGATAATGAAAAAGAAATCGAATTCATTAAACAAGCCAGTCTTATGACTGGTGCAATAAGTGTTATTAATAGGGATTCGCTTAAGGACATTGAAATTGAACTAATATCTGAAGAAGCGCTCAAAACAAGTGAAATCGAAGGTGAGTACCTGGATCGAAAAAGCATTCAATCCTCGATTAAAAAAAACTTCGGCATTCAAACCAATGAAAAAATCCCTGAAAAAGAGCGTGGGGTTTCAAACATGATGATATTTATTTATTCGAACTATAAAAAAAAGCTCAGTCACTCCTATTTATACGAACTTCACAAAAGAGTTTGTGGGCACGACAAAAATATACGGCCTGGGAGGTACCGATCTGGGAATGAGCCCATGCAGATTGTATCGGGCAATATTGGACACCCAAAGGTTCATTTTGAAGCACCGCCATCATCCAATGTAAAAGCTGAAATGGATATGTACATTCAGTGGTTTAATGACACATCTCCCAATGGCAAAGCGCCATTACCATGCTTGATACGTGCAAGCATTGCCCATTTTTATTTCGAATCCATTCATCCATTTGAAGATGGCAATGGTCGCATTGGGCGAGCATTGGTTAAAAAAATAATCTCTGAACACACCGAAACCCCAACCTTAATGTCGTTATCAAAAGTCATATTTGAAAATCAACGCGAGTATTATTTGCAATTCGAGAAAAACAATCGAACATTAAACATTAATCGTTGGATCAACTATTTTAGCGACACCATTCTAATGGCTCAAAAACATACCATTAAATTGATTCAATTTATCGTTAAAAAATCAGAAATACGTTCTCATCCAGAGTTAAATAAACGACAGACAATGGTGCTTTTAAGAATATTTGATGAAGGGTTAGGTGGATTTAAAGGCGGGTTAAGTTCTGAAAACTACATTAAAATTTCGAAAACATCCAGAGCTACCGCAACAAGAGACCTTCAACACCTTGTTGAACTACATATCTTAAAGAAAACTGGGCACTTGAAATCAACTCGATATACCCTTCAATTTTTAGATGATCTTAACACGTAACCAGTTGCGTCGATTTAAAGTCATTTGAACTATCAAGGATTTCTTGAAAGTTGCCCTATTTTTTAGATAATTGGATGTCGCAAATTGCGACTTCCAATTGGGGTTTTTTGGAATTTAAACTCATTCAGTTCACAAGTATTACTTGTATGCTGGTATGATATTGAGCTTATTTGCGATCACATTTTCGGTCACAATTTGTCACCAGTTGCATGGGTTTAAAGTTGTTTGAACTTAATCTAGTCTAATCATACTAATAGTAGAAATTTATATAAGTCTTAGACTATAACAATGCAATAGTTTTTGCCTATATCTACAAATAGTAGAAATTAACAGTACTATAACTTAAATATTAATAAAACGCCACCTGAATGGGTGGCCAATCCCCTTTTAAACCACACAATCCACCCCCAATTTGATACTTTACAAAAAATGGATCATCAAGTGAAGCCTCCCCCCAATTGACGTTCATTCCTTATTCACTTCCCCCTAAAAACTCCAAAACAACCACGCATTCGATATGCGGGGTATGACAAAACATATCGACCCCTTGAATGGATGAGATGCGATACCCCCCCTCAACAAACCCCCGCAAATCTCGCCCCAGGGTATCTGGATAACATGACACATACACAATTTGGCTTGGCTTTTTTTGAAGCAATTCAGGAACAATCGCCAACCCTTGCCGAGGCGGGTCCACAATAATGGTCATATCCTCATCGGAATAAGCACGTAAAAAGTCGCCCGCATCTTGGCAAACAAACTCAACATTCAGACCATTTTCTTTGGCATTTCGTTGGGCATCACCAATGGCGGATTCATTATTATCAACACCAATCACTTGATCATAATGACGCGCCAGCGAACAGGTAAGAACCCCCGCCCCACAATATAAATCCACCAATGCACCTTGAACATTCAGTGATTTCATTAGTATCTGGTACAACCGATTCACAAGCATCGCATTGGCTTGCATAAAGGTTTTTGGGGACACATAACATGTCGTGCCACACACCACATCTCGAATCGTTGAGCATCCCCATACAAGATCCAGGTGATCACCCAAAACACGATCATCACTGGGATCCGATTGAATAGATACATACATACTGCACACACCATCCACCCCTTGAATTGCGGCAACAACCCCCGAATAATCAAAACCCTCTCCCACGGTCAAGATCACCATAAGTTCTCCCGTAACATAGGAATGCCGAACGCTCACATGCCGCAATACCCCCTCCCCCGTCAACTCGTTAAATACGGAAACCTGAGCCACCGCATGCCAAGCTCGAATGGCCGCCAGCACTTGATTCATTGATGCAGACATGATCTCACAATAGTCCATATTCACCACACGATGAGAACGTGGGGCATAAAGGCCAATCTTAAGACCATCATTCCCCATGCCAAAGGCAAATTGCATCTTATTTCTGGTGGCCCATTGGCGATCCGCCGATACCATTGGTTGAACAAGAACATTGGACAAATCCACAAACCGAGACAACCGAGACACCAATACGTTTGATTTAAACCTCACTTGCGATACCTGAGATTGATGTTGAAGTTGGCACCCCCCGCATTGAAGGGCAACCGAACATTTCGGCTCAACTCGGTCAGAACTAGGCACTATCACACGCAGTAATTTTCCAAATGCCCGACGCTTGTCCACTTTAAGCACTTTAAACTCAACCTGGTCACCTGGAATGCCATTGGGAATATACACGGGGAACCCATCCCGCCAAACGATGCCCTCCCCTTTTTTTCCTTGATCAGTAATTTGACCAGAATAATCTGAATTTTTAACTAACACGTTAATAGATTAACAAAATCCAAAAAAAGGGGGAATAAACTCCCCCAAAAAATCATTTTTTTAATCCCCTATAAATGCAAGGATTAACACATTCTCGTAGGCTTCTTTGTCGCCACATTGAGCCTTCCGCATCGCCTGTTGCAACGTTTGATAGGTAGCATTCATCATCACACCGTCTTGGTGACTATTCGACGACGGGCCCCATGTATCATGATCTGTAGATTGACCCAAACACGATGAATTTTCAACTCGCACCGTCATAGAATACCAAACAATCAAGGAAAGACTGAATAAGTTTCGCATTTTTAATCAAATTTCTGTAAAATATAAATGAGGAGAATCAATCATGTTAATGAAAACAGCCAATCCAGCGTTAAACGCAAAAATATTTAACCAGGTGCGTCAAGCCGATACCACTACAGGCATGACCATTCAAGGAACCGTAAATAAAACCTATATTTCCTTGGGCATTTTAATTTTAGCCGCCACATTTACGTGGACCAACCCATCCCCCGGCTTAATGCTATTGGGTGGCATTGGCGGGTTCATCACGGCCATCATCACCGCATTCAAAAAAGAATGGGCCCCAACCACTACCCCGATATATGCCGCACTTCAAGGCTTATTATTGGGTGGCATTTCGGTCATGTTCAATCAACAATACCCAGGCATCGTGATCCAAGCCGTATATTTAACCTTTGGCACCCTTTTTGCGCTGCTCTGTGCATATGCATCCGGTAAAATCCGGGTCACGGAAAACTTCAAATTAGGGTTGGTCGCAGCCACCGGTGGCATTTTTATTTTTTACATGATCAATTTTGTCTTGGGACTATTTGGGATGGGCATCACCAGTGTGTATGGCAACGGCATTATTGGCATTGGGTTTAGTGCCGTCGTGGTGGTTATCGCCGCATTGAACCTAGTCTTAGACTTTGATTTCATTGAACAAGGGGCACAACAAGGGGCGCCGAAATACATGGAGTGGTATGGGGCTTTTGGCTTAATGGTCACCCTTATTTGGCTCTACATTGAAATTTTACGCTTACTTGCCAAGCTTCAAAGCCGTCGAGACTAACGATGGCATCAATGACCCCAACCGTTTAACCCATACGTTATCATCCTAAATTAGACACCACAGCCATTAACTTATGACGCAGTAAGAGGAAGCATTAGGATCATCTGTAACCATATGATCTGTAACCATAGACTCATATTTAGAAACCTTTCCATTTGGGTCTCTTACAACGGGTGACGACGCCGTCCCTTTATATACAATCGTTCTCCCTGTGGGGTATTTTCGAGAAAACGTTAGGCAGCGAACACTCATATGCGCTGATTCTGGTTCAGACATAAAAACAACAGGGGCCTGATCATCGCCTATAAATTCCATCCTGCCGCGCCCATTAGGACGCGTTAGCAACGCATGACAAACACTGCTCAACACGGCCAAATTCTAAGCCAAATTTTATGGGAGTTTGTTCAGTACCTTTGTATGTTCTTACACTTCCATCAGGTTCAGTTCGAATATGCACCAAACATTGTTTAATACTTAGTTGGCCGGTTTCTAATTGAGTAAAAGTAATGGGGATATCACCACCTGCCATATATTGCATATTAGGCCCGTCAGGGAGGGTTCGTTCAAAGAACAAACACTGACATAACAGTTGATAAATAAACTAAACCCTATACCAACGCATCCAAAGCACTGGCCAAACGCTTTTCATCGCCTCGAAGCTTTGAAATTTTCTCAAAACATTCTTTTTCATCTTTCGTAAGACTCGTTGGAATATCAACATTAACGATGACATACATGTCACCATGCCCAAATCCTTTAATGTTTTTGATGCCCTTCCCTTTTAATCGAAAGCGAGTCCCAGCCTGAGTTCCCGCAGGAACTTTCAAATCCGTCTTTCCTTCCAAAGTAGGAACACGCAACACCGCACCCAACACCACTTGAGATAATGGCACCGGCACTTCCAAAATCAAATCATTCCCTTCTCGATGAAAAACATCATGCTCCTTCACCGTAATCACCACAAATAGATCACCACGCGGACCACCACCGATCCCCGCATTTCCTTCCCCACTGACACGCAACTTCATGCCAGTCTCAACCCCCGCAGGAATCTTTATATCAATGTTTTTCTTTTTCTTTTCTCGCTCAATACCACCGGTACCATGACACGTTGGACAAGGGCTTCGCTGAGATATGCTACCTAGAATGGTTCTCTGAACAACCTCGACATACCCGACCCCATTGCATTGAGGGCACGACCTTGTACTCCCTTTTTTAACATCCAAATAAAATAACTCAATATTTTTTTTAAACCCTTTGGCCGCTTCCTCTAATGAAATGGTTAAATCATATCGCAAATCTTCACCGGCTTGTTGACCCGATGATCGTGCCCCACCGCCACCACCACGAGATCCACCAAAAAAGGACTCAAAAATGTCACCAAACGCATCTTCAAAACCAGCCCCACCAGAAAATCCCTCAAAGCCACCAAAACCACCCCCACCAAAGCCCCCGGCTTGATCATCGGTCACCCCAAACTGATCATAACGGGCCCGCTTCTGTGGATCAGATAAAACATCATAGGCGGATTGAACCTCTTTAAACTTTTCATCCGCTCCAGCTGATTTATTAACATCAGGATGATACTCACGAGCCAAACGACGATACGCACGTTTAATCTCCTGCTCATTCGCACCTTTTTCTATTCCTAAAACATTATATAAATCTTTGGCCATAAGTTTAAAGTGCCCCCCCTAACAATTTATTTTTTCTCTTCAACTTCCTCATAATCCGCATCCACCACATTATCATCGGATTTTTTAGCTTCTTCCTGAGAGGGCTCATCTTGCTGTGCTGACGCTGCATCAGCGGCCGCTTCAGGATTGGCTTGGTAGAGCTCCTGAGAAAATTCATGCACTTTCTTTTGTAGCTCATCTGACTTTTCCTTGATTTTATCTGTATCTTCAGATGCTAGCGCCTCTTTCAATTCATTAATACCCGCTTCTAACGATGCTTTGGTATCATCTTTTAACTTATCTTTGGCATCATTCATGGTCTTTTCTGTTTGATAAATTAAGTTATCCGCATTGTTTTTAGCTTCAATGGCTTCACGTTTCTTTTTATCTTCTTCAGAGGATGCTTCCGCTTCCTTTTTCATGCGTTCAATATCATCTTCCGATAACTCTGAACTCGCTGTGATGGTAATTTTTTGCTCTTTACCCGTTCCTTTATCTTTGGCTTTCACATTTAAAATACCATTTGCATCAATGTCAAAGGAAACCTCAACCTGAGGAACACCACGGGGTGCTGAAGCAATCCCCTCAAGAATGAATCGACCCAACGTTCGGTTGTCTGCCGCCATTTCTCGCTCACCTTGAAGCACATGAATCTCAACACTGGTTTGGTTATCCGCTGCTGTTGAAAACACTTGGCTTTTGGATGATGGAATGGTCGTATTTCTTTCAATAAGTTTGGTACACACCCCACCCAATGTTTCAATTCCCAAAGATAACGGGGTAACATCCAAAAGAACCACATCTTGAACATCTCCAGCCAATACACCACCTTGAATAGCGGCACCCAAAGCAACCACCTCATCAGGGTTTACCCCTTTGCTTGGCTCCTTGCCAAAGAAAGACTTAACGGATTCTTGAATGGCTGGAATACGGGTCGTACCACCAACTAAAATAACTTCATCGATTTCATTCGCAGACAAGCCAGCATCAGCCAATGCTTTGTTACAAGGATCAATGGAACGCTTGATGTAATCATCAATCATTTGCTCAAATTTTGAACGCGTTAAATTAACATTCAAATGTTTTGGACCTGAATTATCCGCGGTAATAAACGGTAAATTAATGTCGGTGGCCTGTGTTGAAGACAATTCAATTTTTGCCTTTTCTGCGGCTTCTTTTAAACGTTGGCCAGCCATTTGATCATTGCTCAAATCAACGCCTTGTTCTTTTTTAAACTCATCAACCAACCAATTAATAATGACTTGGTCCAAATCATCACCTCCAAGGTGGGTATCCCCATTGGTTGCCAATACTTCAAAAACGCCATCTCCGATTTCGAGAATGGACACATCAAACGTGCCCCCACCAAAATCATAAACCGCGATTTTTTGATCGTTTTTCTTATCCAAACCATAGGCCAATGCCGCCGCTGTTGGTTCGTTAATGATTCTTAATACATCCAACCCTGCCACTTCCCCGGCATCTTTGGTTGCTTTTCGTTGAGAATCATTAAAGTAAGCCGGAACCGTAATGACAGCTTTCGTAACGGTTTCACCCAAATAAGCTTCGGCATCAGCCTTAATTTTCTGCAACACACGCGCTGAAATCTCTGGAGGCGCATAGGTTTTATCTTGAACCTTAAACTCAATACCACCATCTTTTCGCTGAACCACAGAATATGGCATTTTCTTTTCATCATCTGCAAGCTCAGAAAACTTACGACCAATAAATCGCTTGGCGGAATAAACGGTACCCGACGGATTGGTCACTGCTTGACGTTTGGCCACTTGACCAACAATGGTCTCTGACCCCGTAAAAGCAACAATCGATGGCGTGGTTCTCGCACCCTCTGCATTTGCAATAACGGCCGCATCTTTACCCTCCATCACTGCAAAACAAGAGTTGGTGGTTCCCAAGTCAATACCAATAATTTTATTTGATTCTTTTTTGCTCATAATAACTCCTTTAATTATTTTGTTGATACCACAACCATGGACGGTCGAATAACACGATCATTCAACGTATATCCAGGCTGCATTTCTTTCACAATTGTATTTACGTCTTTATCAGGGTGTGATTCTTGAGAAATTCCCTGATGCAGATTCGGATCAAACGGTTGATCAATCGCATTAATGCGAACAACCCCTGATTTCTCTAAAAACTGCTCCAACTGTTTTTGGATCATTTCAAATCCTGAAACAACCGCAACAACATCCTTACTTTCAGACACATCTCCTTGAGACATGGCCAATTGAAACGCATCTAAAATGGGCAACAAATCCAAAATTAAACGTTCATTGCCAAACTTAATGGCGTCCACTTTTTCTTGCTCTTTACGCCGTTTCACATTTTCGAGTTCAGCCAAAGCACGAAGAGACTGATCTTTAAACTCATCCATCTCTTTTTTCAAATCATCATTTTCTTTGGTCAAGCTTAACACTTGTGCTTGTAGTTCATTCAACTCAAAATCAGATTTGACGGCTTTTTTTGACTTTGTTTTTGGTTTTTTTGTTGTACTTTTAACTTCTTTTTTCGACATATATCACCTACTTTAACAAACTTGATTTAGCTCGGCTAGAGTTTCTGTAGAACTTAACCATCGAATAATCGATAAATAATCCATGCGACTTGGGCCAAGAATGCCCAAACATGCCACATGAACACCATCCAAACAAATGGGAATGGATATAAAACTGGCTGAATTCAAACGATCATCATTTAATTCATGGCCAATCAAAACATCCAATTCATTGGCCTGAAACCCATGATTCATTAACCGATGAATGACCAACGAATCATCCAAAACGTCCAATAACTGCTGAACCGCATCTTTATCCGCATAATCAGACAACGATAAACATTTGGTTACGTTCTTAATCATCACCTGATCTGACGCAACCGATGTCGAAGCACTTTTCTGAATCACATTAAAAACACATTCAAGAAAGTGGGCATCCTTGTTAGAAAATTCATTCACAATACATTGCAACCCCTGATTTTTTTGAAGCGATTTCAATAAAATGTCAATGAGGTTATCCACATCGCAGGTCGAGACATCTTGATCAAAACGAACATAATGTTCGGATACAATACCAACCCGATGAAACAATAGGATTAATCCATAATGAGAACTAATCGAAATATATTTAATCATTGCAACATCCGACAACGCTTTGTCATTGAGCGAAAGCATTGATATGTATGGGGTTTTATTCGCCACATGCGTCAATAATCGATCAAAAACATAACGAAATTTAACATGATAGGACTGATCCGTAACATGACCGTCCAGGTCAAGGGTTGCACCTTCACCTTTAATTGCATCAACATACACACGGTACCCTTTATCTGTGGGAACTCGCCCAGATGATGTATGAAGCTTTTCAACATACCCATTTTTATCCAACACAGAAAACACCTGACGAATGGTTGCTGATGACAATTGAATCGATAACATATCGAGGACCATCTTCGAGGATATGGGTTGATGTGAGTCAATAAATCGATCCACAACACATGTTAAAATTTCTTGTTGACGTTGATTCATTAAGCCAATTATAGCACTCTAATCAATAGAGTGCTAGATTTGATTTAATAGAAAAACTCACCCTTTATGACATCACTGGTGGGTAAGAATAAATGGGAAATAAACCCGATTCAGGGTTCATTTTTGAAATACGATCGCTGTAATGATCAACAAGCGCAACCAAATCCAAGCGTACGTTTTGACAATGAATCGAGGGCACATCAACTGAAATATCCGAAGAACCAAGATGCAACCAATAAATGGGGGCTGTATAACGAGACAACCAATCTTGCATGCCATCTTCCCGAATTTGCAATAACGATGATATTGGATTAAATCCACTGGCATTGGTTTGAAATAATTGGGAATTAAACACGCCTTTTCGTGAAGGGCTGGTCATGAGCACCAACCCCTGAATCAATGCATAATTCAACTGCAAATACGCATCAAATAAAGATACTCCCATCAAGGGAACATCATGCACCAAAGTGAGCATTTTCATGGTGGTTAATGATAGCCGAATGCCCGTATACGACCCAGGCCCCAATACCACCAACCCACCACGCAATGGGGCATCGGAACTTAGTAGTGGTTCAATTCGATTCGGCAGTTCCTCAATCGGCCCCTCCCACTGAGAAAATTGAGTTTCTTTCTCAGAAACAGCCACTTGTTGGATCCATCGATGGGTTGCGTCAACGCCAATAATCATACAACGTATTAAACCAATGTTCCCATTCTTGGTAAAGAGAATAACAGGTTAAGGGGTCCAAAGATGGTATCAATTGTTGGTTTAATTTAAACAGATCCTGACGTCTTGATGCTGAAAAGAACTGTTGTTTCGATACAAACTGACTCACATGCATGAGGTCAAGCCAATGGTTCATTTTAAAATCAACCCCATTAATTTGACACACATCGACACACAACTGCATGGACGACATGGGCCATTCGCTCATTGAAAACACAAGGGTTTGAAAATGGCCAGACTGACTGCGATGATCATATTGAGACAAAACATATTTCAGCAAAAACAACGTTTGAAGAACCCCCAATTTCTTTAATCTCTGGGAATGAAAAGAATTCATATTGAGCATATGATAGCGCTGATTATGATACGATCGAAACGGATCCAATGGAACCATCAAATCATCCTTGATATCATCCATATTGACATCCACCAGGTGGTCATTCGTTAAATTAAACAAGCGGTACAATGTCTGCCAACTCGAAAAACGAACCCAATGACTCATCTTACCATTGGGATGAATGGCGGTATTTTCCAAGTACAAATGATTGATTTCAGACAAATGAATGCAGGCAATCGGATCACTGGTGTATTGCGTCAACATATTGGATACCAGTTGAGTACTCGACAGCGAGTATTGAATCGGAATTCCATCGTCAAGGGGAGAGAACCCCCGAGTTTCCAATTGATCAACTCGCCCCAGTCGTGGAAAAAATTCTGAATGAAACCCCAAAGATTTTAACAGTGGCTCATCCCAATCAGATGGCGAAAAAGTTAGCTCCGACATAATATCAGGGCAGGCCAACAACCCATGATCCGTATACCCGGACATTAAATAATTTAGCCATGTATCCAACCCACTAATGATGAGCCCACTTGGATAGGGCTTTTTAATTTGCCGAGACAATACCCAACAGTTCAAAGCAACATTCGGAATATTTGATTGCTGATCTATTTGACCCAATAAATTAGAAAACGAGGAAAATTTAAATTCCTGATACTGATGCGAAGGCAAACTATTATTGGGCAGGAGACATGGTGTGATCGGCGTGCATGTCTCTCGGTCCCATGCCATTAAATAACCAGGCATGATGGCCAGTCCAATGGATTCAATACCAACCGATTGGCGAGTCACCATTTTCTGAATCCCTGTACGTATAAAATACACCAGCTCAAATGCATCAATATTGCGAATGCCAATATCATCCACATTCATTGAAAATTTAAATGACTCATGATCAATCACTAACATGTTTTTACCAATCAACGATAAGCGAACTTGGTTATCCCAAATTGAAATGGTTAAAACCGCCGATTTTTTTGACATATTAATCCATTGATATCGTTAACTGTAACTCATCCAAAATCGATTCAATATAAGCAATGCTCCCCTGCCAAAAATCCGACGATAAGATATCAATCCCCTCATCTCTCATCAATTGCACCGGAGACTTGGAGGATCCTGCCGATAAAATTCGTTTCAATTTTGGAATAAATGCTTGCCCTTCATCTAAATAAAGTTGATACAAACCCAAAACCAGTAAATTACCAAAATTATACGAGTACACATAAAATGGAACATCCAACATATGAGGAATTGTGGCCCATTCCCAATGGTACTCCTTTGGAATCTTAACAGAATCACCAAACATATCCTTCAACCCTTGGGCATAAATTTCACACAATTCTGGGGCCGACAGTCGAGATGACGAGATTTTATCATGAATCCGTTGCTCAAAACATGAAAACATATTTTGTCGATGAGATGTTGCGAAAATATCTTCAAGCTTTGTCGCTAATAACACCATTTTTTCTTGCTTTGATGTGGCCGACTTTTTTAATGCATCAACCACCAACATTTCACAAAAAACCGAGGCGGTTTCACATACCGGTAATATCGCATGATAATTCACCAAGGGTTGATTGGATGAAAAGTAAGCATGAATCGCATGCCCCAATTCATGGGCCAATGTGGCCACATCGCGTTGTTTACCTAAATAATTCAACATAACATACGGGCGAATTTCGGGTCTGGAACTGGAACAAAATGCACCACCTCGCTTTACCTTTGATGGAAAAACATCCACTCGATTTGAGTCAAACATATCCTTGGCATACTCATAAAATTGATCATCAAATTGTTGAAAACTCTCCAAAACTGTTTGTTTGGCACTTTCCCAAGATATGGTTGGCACATCATGTTGCATGGGGGCATAAATATCCGCCAAAGTCATTTGGTCTAGACCTAAAATTTGCTGTTTCAATGCATAATAACGTTGAACCAAAACATTCGATTCAGTCGTCAATTCATGCAATTTATGAACCAACTCGTTGGGCAAATCATTGTGAATATTCATGCCTGAAATAGGGGCATCATATCCTCGATGAATTCGCTCAATATTGTAATCTTTAATAATTGAATTAAACAAGTGAACCATAATATGCTCATCCGTTTGATAGCGCTCAAAAAACAATTGCATGGCATCCCGTCGAACATTGGGATCGTCATGATACCGAAGCGCTCGACATTCTGACCCATTCATCACTTTTTCTTGACCATCCACAGTCAATTTAAACTCATATCTAGACGTATGTTCGCCATACATTTTTCTTAATGCATCAATGCCCGTTAAATCTTTCAAATTAATGAGCTGCTCTTCTTTCTCAGTTAACCGATATTGATTCTTATCAACCGCCTGAACCAACACATACCGATAGGGTTCATTGATGAAATCATCGCACCAGTGGTCCAAGGTTTCCTTGGGAACTTGCCCAACCTCTAAAAAGAAAAACAACAAAATATTTGAAATTTTTGACGCACGTTCATCAATCAATGAAACAAATTTTAAAATCTCAGCATCTTGGATATCAACAGAATAGTTTAGATGTGCAAATTGACTGATTTGATACAAATCAGAGCGTATCAGCTCATAGTTTTTTAATGCTGAATGAATTTCAGACGCCGTTAAGTTGGACACTCGCCCTTTATATTGATCTGAAAATTCATTGGCCCGTTGTTCAATATCATCAATGCGTGGGGTCGCCGTGTCCACCGATGTTGAATCATGCAATTCCGATAAATCCCAATGTATTGATTGAACACTTTTCATTCGATTAACTCCTCATTTAAATAGTCTAGATGAACTCGGTTAGGAATTTCAAACACTTCTTTTCGAGGAAACCCGATATCTTGTTGAACCCAACTCGCTTTGTTTTTTAAATACAATTGAAAATTGGTCGACGTGTGAGACACCAATTGTTTCTGAATAACATAACGTTGTCGCTGATCATCAAAAGTCACCATGGATAGCAATGGAATGCCCAACGGCCTCACCGTTTTAGAAGAAAATTCACACCCAACAATCACTCCCGTAATATTCGACAATGCCAACTCATACGCTGTTTTTCCCAATAGCAATGAATACAACGAATCAAAAGAACTTGGGTTTTCAGAACGGCCCGTGTATCCAAAAAAATGAGCCAGCATTTGAATCGATGAGTCACTCGATCCCTGATGATTCAGATACGCATAAATAGCATCAATAAAAATCGTTTCTGTATCCAAAAATGACATGTTCTTATTGCCATGAGAATCTTCAGACACCTCAGGCAAGGAAATCGGACGAGCACCAATAGATGCGAGCGCATGATTGATTGGATCCACATTCCCATCAACGTAAGCATTAAGTTCTGGAACAACATCCACAATTCCTTCGGGAAAAATAATCACCCCATAAGGTTTGCCCGCCGCCAATCGATCAATAATAACGGTTGAAAAATAATCCACAACTTCAATAAACCCCCATTTTTTTTGCAGAATCTCCTCCGACAACAAACAGGCATTGGGGCACACTTGATTGGCCACTTCCAAGGTAACATGGGACGCCGCTCGTCCCATCAACTTAACAACATGCCAGTACTTGCGAGTAGCTACAGCATCAATAAATAGTTGCTGAACCAAGCTAGCATAATGCTGGGTTGCCGTGTGAAAGCCAAAGGTGATGGGCAAATAAGGATCCATTACCAAATCTCCATCAATGGTTTTAGGAACCCCAATAACATTACACATCCCATACAATACATCCGATAAAAATAAAGCATTGGTATTGGAGTCATCCCCTCCGACAACAATCAAAACACGAATACCCAATGACTTCACCACCTCTTGAACACGAGAAAATTGATCATCCGTACTAATTTTTGTTCGATCGGTTCCTAAAAAGTCAAACCCACCCAACCCTTCAATGAGTTGCATATCCTGCTTAAAAATTTCTTTATATTGCCCCTTTAGTAGTCCTCCCGGACCATTGCAAAAGCCAATCAACCGATCATTGGGCCTTAAGTGAGACAAAATACCACACAATACATCATGCCCACCGGGTGCAGGCCCACCAGAAAACACAATCCCCATGGTCATGGGTGTAGCCTCACCCAGCGAACCATTTTTTGAAAAAATATGGGGATGCATCAATGCCTCTCGAACAACATTATTTTGGGCATCAACAGAAATGGATGGATTTGGAGAGTATGACATTAAGTCAGACTCAAACTCGTTCATTAACTTAAGTATCATGCCGCGGTGTAATTTTTCAAAAAAGAAATTAACGCACGGGTTCCAGCACCAGTCATACCTTTGACTTGATCCCCCTTGGTTGAAGATCGTGACATGGTCGAAGCGATATCCAAATGGGCCCAAGGAACATCCCCCACAAATTGTTCCAAAAACTTGGCCGCCGTAATGGTTCCAGCCGCTCGACCTTCATTGGCATTTAATAAATCCGCCACATCAGACTTTAATAATTCCTTATATTCGTCAAATAAAGGCAGTTGCCAACAGCGTTCATCATACTCCAATGAATGTGCTAATAATTGATCAACCACATGTTGCTGATTTCCCATGACTGAAATTGCGTACGGGCCCAAGGCAATAATACTTGCCCCTGTAAGCGTAGCAATATCCAAAATACAAGACACCTTTTTCTTGGCCGCATAAACCAACGCATCCGCTAGAATAAGTCGCCCTTCAGCATCCGTATTGGTAATTTCAATGCTCTTCCCATTACTTGCCACCACAACATCCCCCGGACGTTGCGCCTCGGAAGAGACCATATTTTCGACAATTGGAACAATAAACGAAACGGGGCGCTTCACATTCATTTGACCAGCGGCCCAAGCCGCGCCTACCACAGCGGCAGCTCCCCCCATATCCCCTTTCATTTCTTTCATATTATTGGACGGCTTGATCGAAATCCCACCAGTATCAAACATCACCCCTTTTCCAACCAATGCAATGGCGTCCCCAGCTCCCCCCGAATAGGTAATATCAACCAAGTATGAGGGATACGTCGAACCTTGACCAACCCCCAAAAGCGCGTTCATCTTCTTCTTCTTCAAATCAGGTTCTTTGAGCACACTCACTTTGTAACGTGAATCCCCTTTGAACAAATCCTTTATTTCCTTCACAAATCGATCCGTAGTTAATATATTTGCCGGCAGATTAGCAAACGTTCTGGCCTTATTAACCGCATGACCAATGGCATCGCCTTCATGAATTGCTGCCTTATTTTTAGAAATAATGGCATGACTGGTTTGTGATGACTTTTTATTGTCAGATTTTTGATTCGGCATCTTGTAGGAACTCATTGGAATCACCTGAGCCAAATGCAGCTCCCAATTTGGTATGGAATCAACACTTACCCATTGAACCTTGGATTCATCCGACATCAAACGAACAACATCCCCAGCCAGTTGACGAAATTGAGATATTTTATCATTGCCTAACTCAATAACAATCAGCCATGGATCCGTGGGCTTAAGGCCTGTGCGAATAGTACAGTGTGCATTTTCTTTAATTTTATTGGCCTTTTTAAACAATTGAAATAAATCAGCATATTGAGATGAAAGCACCTCCTGAACTTGTTTTTTAGACGTGCTTGAATTCACAAAAACCACAACATGGTCTTTTGCATTCAACTTTGAGCTAACTTTGATCATTTTTCCTCCTTAAACTTAAATGAAATAAAAAACTGGGAACGTTCTTCCAAATCAGAAAACATGCTCCAGTGCGTCAGATAATCCTGCTCCCAAAATGGATCATCCTCAATAAACTCAAGATTACCATATGTTTGGCACACATTCAGCATATCTTCATACAGCACTTCAACATCTGTTGATATGTAGACCTGGCCCCCAGGCCGCATTTTTTTATGAATAAGGGTCAATAAATCAGTATTGAACACGCGTCGCTTGTGATGGCGCTTCTTAAACCACGGATCCGGATGAAAAATAAATACCCGACTAATTTTGGCATCTGGCATCACATCTTCCAAACAAATTGCCCCAGCCCCCCAAATCGGAAAACAATTGGGAATGGTATAGCGACGTTTAAATTCCTCAACCATTTGCTTTCTTACTTCAACACCAACAACATATCGCTCTGGGTGCTTTTCAGCATATTGTGAAATAAACCGACCTCGGCCAAATCCAATCTCCAAATCCAACTGATGATAATTCATCAATGCAGATTTGATATTAATAGTATCCAGTCGTTGTGTGATATTTAGTGGATTGGTATGGGTTCGAATTCTTTTTTTCATCTAAAGTTAATTTTAATAGGAGTCCATCGAAATTTCAAAATACAATGAATAGAAATTATTCAAAAATGAGGATTAATGATTGTTCATATTTTTTTTCATATGATAAATTTAATTCATGGATATTACACCACCAAACTTCAAACCAAAAAAACAAGGAAATATCAGCGATCCAAATAAAGTGGATACAATATCTTTATCGCAACTTGGCCAAAAAGTGTCCATTGACCCCAAACTCATTAAAGAGGCATGCGCTCAAGCCGCTAAAAATGCGTATAACTTAGGCGAAACCGATGATGAAGAAGCTTACAAAAAGGACATGGAAGACCTCATCACTGAAGTATTAAAAGAAAAAGAAAAAGAAAAAAACAAACGTTAGAATACGTCATTCAATTCCCGTTCCAACTCATCCAATTCAGACGATAAGACTCTAACCTCATCGTCGTCCAAAAATGCCAGTGTTTTGCCAACACTGTCTGTAGCTGATGATTTTTTTGATGATTTCTTTCCTCGACCCACCCCTTTTTTTCCCGATGAATTCACATGCATTAAAAGCTCCTTTTTATAAATATTTGTCAATTTGAGAAAATTGAACAACTTGTTCAAAATATTTTTGAGACACTCCCTTTTTAGTTGAAATTATAAATTGACTTGGCATATCAAGAACGCGACGAAACATGCTTATAACATCCATAAAAAATTTTAGGTACGAATGACTATCGCACCGACTAAATGCATTGGCTGGGAAAATGGCATACTCCAATCGCAAAACATCTTTGACCAGACGAAATTTAAGTACATTACTCACTGACCGAACCACGTACAGCACCCGTTTTGATAAAACAACATACATATCATCTTGTTCTGCGCCCTGTTTTGAAATAAGAATTATGTATCCTGAATTCATCAAGTTATCCTTCTCAACCTTTCGAATTAAATTCGCCTGAAATTTAAAGTACTTTTTTAAAAAACTCACCTGCTTTTTATTTAATGCAATGGTTTTATGATTCATTTTTTTTGAATGGGCTTCCAAATAATGAATGTGAGATTCAATGTCACGAATATTCACGCGATTAAATAAACTCATACTGATATATTCCCTAGATAATTAATCACTAAACCTAAAATTTAAGGCATTGAATTAGGCATACAAAAACCTGCCCCCATCAAATGGCTCTCTCAAATATTTAATTGAGCAGAAATGGCTTGAAAGAAAGACACCATCCGCTTTGGAAATGGCCCAAACCGGTCCTCACATTCAAGTCGCAATTTTTTTAATCCGATTCGATTCTTAACAGTTAACATTCGTTGATACATGGCCAAACGCTGCTTTCCATCATCAATATAGGATTCAGGAATAAACACATTGGGAACATCTTTCAATGAAATCAAAACATCATTTTCTACCGGTTGCCCACGAACTTTTTTCAAATTCTTTTCAAGTAATTTGCAATACAAATCAAATCCAATGGATGTTAAATGACCCGATTGTTTCTCCCCCAATAATGTCCCCGCCCCTCGAATTTCCAAATCTTTCATGGCCAATTGGTACCCCACCCCCAACCCAACAGCTTCTTTAAGTGCCTGCAATCGTTCCTTTGATTCATCGGTCAGTTGGTGCTCGGTTGGAAATAAAATATAGGCGTACGCTTGAATCGAACATCGACCCACTCGTCCTCGAATTTGATGAATTTGCGACAAACCCAATCGATCCGAACGATTAATAATAATGGTATTTGCATTTTGAATATCCAATCCATTTTCAATAATTGTTGTAGATAGCAATAAATCAAACTCATGATGATAAAACGATACCATCACATCTTCCAATGTTTTTGGCTTCATTTGACCATGAGCAATTCGAATACGAATCCCAGGAACCAACCGAGAGATTTCACTCGACATGGTGGCCATTTGATCAATATGGTTATGCAAAAAATACACTTGACCACCCCTGCTCAATTCTTTTTTAATCGCCGCTTGAATGAGTTCGGGCGAATATTCACCGATCATGGTTTGAATTGGCACCCTTCCCATCGGGGGGGTATTCAATGTTGAAATGGCTTTGGCACCCGTAAGTGACATGTACAACGTTCGAGGAATAGGGGTTGCTGAGGTGGTTAAAATATCGATGTTTTTAGACATTGCTTTAATTTTTTCTTTGTGTTGAACCCCAAACCGCTGTTCTTCATCCACTATCACCAATCCCAAATCCTTAAATTTCACATCAGAACTGAGTAATCGATGGGTGCCAATCACAATATCAATGTGATGATGAATAAGCCCAGAAAGCACTTTTTTATTGTGATTTGATGATTTTAAACGGGACATCACACCGATACTAATGCTCATTCCCTCACATCGAGTAAGAAATGAATTGTAATGCTGTTCAGATAAAATGGTTGTTGGAACCAAAACCATCACTTGCTTCCCATTGAGTGCGGCTTTAACAGCCGCCCGAAGAAGGACTTCTGTCTTTCCAAAACCGACATCACCACAGACCAACCGATCCATGGGCTGATTGGATTCCATATCCTTTTTCACATCCTGAATGGCACACAATTGATCGGGTGTTTCATCAAATGGAAAGGCCATTTCAAACGACAATTGATCATCAGAATCCGGTGCAAAAGCATACCCTTGAACGGATTGCCGAAGTTTAAACATTGAAAATATTTCCTCTGCAATAACTTTTAAGGCACGATGGGCATTTCTTCGGGTCCGCTCCCACCCCCCATCATACAAACCATTGAGCCTGGGCGATGATTCAACGCCCGTATACCGATGCAATAACGGAATTTGATCCAATGGCATGTAAAGTTTATCCGCCCCTTTAAACTGAACTAAGACATACTCACCTTCTTGATTCCCTATTTTTAAACGAGTAAACCCTTGATAAATCCCAATCCCATACCGCTCATGAACCACATAATCTCCATCTTGAATATTCGACACCACATCGGAATCAAGCACGCGATTATCGAAGGAAAATCGTTTAATAAGCTCTGAATCATAAGGAGAAATGACCGTTTCATCCAAATCACGAATGGAGCGCTGGGTATCCGGCCGAAATGACGTCAAGCGATCCAAAGAACCAGAAAAAAAATCAAACCGAATGGGTTGATTATGATTGCTTGGAAACACATCAACAATCGCCCCTTTAACACTGTACACCCCCGGTTCAATCACCATACTCGCACGCTCGTAGCCCAAATGAATCAGCGATTCAATCAGCTCATCTCGATGTGCACCACGTTGAATGGATATGTTTAACTCCTGCGTGAACATACACTTACTTTATCGAGGAGAATTAGAATTAACAATACAATTAAAAATTGAGTATGATAAATTTATGAGTTCAATTCAAATTGGCATTGATAGCTTTGCCGCCAATAATTCAAGCGTTACAAACCCTACCATCAACCAACAGGCCATGGACGAACTACTCAGCCAAATTGAATTTGCCGATCAACAAGGCATTCAATTGTATGGCATTGGGGAACATCACCGAAAAGAATACATGGACTCCGCGCCAACGGTTATTTTAGCCGCAGCAGCGGCGCGTACGAAAAACATTCGACTTACAAGCGCTGTCACCGTATTAAGTGCGGCTGACCCTGTCCGCGTATTTCAACAACATGCCACCCTTGACATCATTTCCAAAGGCCGCACCGAAATGGTCGTTGGGCGAGGATCATTTTCAGAAGCGTTTCCTCTCTTTGGGTTTAATTTTGATGATTACGATGCCCTTTATGAAGAAAAACTGGATTTATTATTAAAGATTCGGGCCCATGAAACCATTAACTGGAACGGACAATTTCGCCCAGAGCTCGTAAATCAGTCCATCTACCCCCGCCCAATACAAGATGAACTTCCCATTTGGGTTGGCGTTGGCGGAACCCCAGAATCCTGCTTACGTGCTGGACGGTTAGGGCTGCCATTGATGATTGCCATTATTGGCGGCGAAACCCACCGGTTTAACTACCACACCAACATTTACAAAAAAGCGGGACAAGATGCTGGGCAGGACCCCAAAAAACTTAAAATAGGGATTCATTCCTTGGGATATGTTGCCAAAACAACAGAGCAGGCCCTTGAGGAATTTTATCCTGGGTACAAAAACGTATTTGATCAAATTGGAAAAGAACGGGGTTGGGCACCCGTGACCAAAGAGCATTTCCTCATGCAAACCGGCCCCTTAGGCGCATTGGTGGTTGGAAGCCCTGATGATGTGGCTCAAAAAATCATGCGCCACAGCCAAGCCTTGGGAGGACTATCTCGCTTCACCTTCCAAATGAATGTGGCTGCCCTCAACCACCAACAAGTCATGGCATCCATTGAACTCATTGGCAATGAGGTGATGCCTCGATTAAGGACACTTGAAAAAAAAATCATTTAATCCCAATAAAGACACCGTCTGCTATTCAATCCCGATCCTAGTGATTTAAAAAATATAAATTAGACGACACAATTAAAGTCATTAAAAATTCAAAAATGAAAAGATCAATGTGCCATTAAGTCGATCTGTTTTTACATGATTTATCCAATGGTTGATGCGCAATGACCAATGCATACACATTCTCAATGCCATTTGATTTCAACAACTTAGCCATCGCCGAAAGTGTTGCCCCAGTGGTGCAAACATCATCCAAAATAGTCACGGATTGAATACTAGAATTACCTCGCCATTTAAAGCGTTGAGAGATGCTTTGCAAACGCTCTTTTCGAGTCAACCCAACAGACGCTCGTGAGTAACGACGTCGATGGCATAGCGAGGAAAAATCCAAATTTTGGCCTTTAAAAATATCAAATAAAAATGGGATATGTTGTCGGCCTCTAAAGAATTGCCGAAACCAATGCGAGGGCACGCATACATGCCCATCCGTTTCAAAATACAAATGAGGAATATCACTGAACTGAATGGCCCGTTGAATAAGATTCCCCAACTTAAAGTTCCCATCATATTTCATTCCATGAATCACCGATTGAATAACAGGGGTATAAGCATACAATGCCCCACCCATACAGATATTTGGCAGGGCGGGCAACCAATTAAATTTGGGCCGTAACATGCGCTCACAGGATTGACAAATAGACCCATCAACAGGCAATGCACAAAAATAACACAACATAGTCCCCTCCTGTTTCAGATTCTAACGTTTTTTTTGATCCTTGAAAAATATTTTCATCAATCCAACCACCGTTTCATTTGGTAAATAAGTTAACTGACACCGATGATTTAACGCACTATGATTCGAAAAATCCATCACCGATCCACACGCCCCCCACCGAAGATCCTTGGCCAAATACACAATCTCCGACACTCGGGATTGCAAAATGGTCCCCAAACACATCGGACATGGCTCCAGTGTTGTTACCAATATCGAGCCACTCAGCCGCCAGTCACCCACTCGATTGCAAGCATCTCGAATGGCCATCACCTCGGCATGAGCGGTTGGATCCCCAAGTGACTCTTTCTGGTTCATCCCTTCGCCAATCACTTGATCATTAAGCACAACCAACGCCCCTACTGGAAATTCATTGATTGCAGCGGCCATTCTTGCCAATTCAATGGCACGGTTAACCCATTGATCCACGTTAATTTAGATTCAATGTAATGGGAGGAAAATCATCGTCCCCGAGTGGATTATCAGACTCACCAGCATGAAATTGGTCATCATAGTTTTCAAGGTTTTTTTGAAGCATTTTCACCAGTCGTCGGACATGATCCGGATGAAGAACCACACGAGATCGAACTTCCCCGGTCTTGGTATTTGGGTGCAAAAAAATAAAGTCCAACACAAATTCTTCATGATTAAAATTAGCAACACCTAAGTTGGCATACACCCCATTCGCCAAATCAGCCGGGCATTGAATTGGAATGCGATCACTGTCTTGTGCACTCATTATTTCACCCTTTCAATGTACTCCCCAGTTTCAGGGTTCACCTTAATTCGATCACCTTCTTTAATAAATGCCGGCGCCTGAACGGTCATGCCATTGTCCACTTCAATGGGACGAAGTGATGAACTTGCAGTCGCTTTACGAATTTCAGGCGGTGCCAATGTTACAGTAAACTCAATGGAACTGGGCAACTCAATATCCACCGGCGTGGATTCATGAAACGCCACATGATAGGTTTGCTCTTCAACCAAATACCATTTTTTGTCACCAACAAATTCAGTATCCAACATGATTTGGTCAAAGGTTTCCGAATCCATAAAATGAAATCCGTTATGATCATCATACAAATATTGCATCGGCTTCGTGATCACAGACACCCGTTCCACACGATCCGCTGATCGAAATCGCTTCTCTAAATTTTTTCCATTAAAAATATTCTTCAATTTGGTTTGCATGCATGCCACGCCTTTCCCTGGGGTTACATGTTGTGTTTTATTCACTTTATACAAATCGCCATCGACCTTTAAAATCATACCCACACGTATTTGCGTTGCAACAACTTGTTCCATATCGGCTCCTCCTAATATTTTTTATCGATTGATTGCACGATACATTTAATGTTAACAGGGAGAGCAAAAATAGAAAACCAACGGAATACCCCCATCAGAAAGCATTCGGCAAAAAGAATAAATTTAAATAAATTAAACCAATGTGCTTAAATAAAAAAACCATCGATTTTTACCTTGAATCGGCAAAGCCATTCCATGCTCTAATAATACACATACTGACAAAAAAGGGCGTGATCTCAAACCAACATGGAAATTTACTATTTACAAATACAAAAAAAACCGACTACAAAATGTCTGTATGATTGGCGTAGGCAATGGCATTGAACTATTGAGCCTTGGAAGCGCATTGCATCCAGAGAAAATATTTGGTTTCGATTATGAAACAACATCTACAGTCAAAGACATTGCAGCCTCTTTTGAGCACCATATTCATAAATGCAATGCCTATTTTACACAAGTTTTGATTCAAAAAGAAGGATTCAAAAGACATGAAGAAGACAACGGAGATTATAATGCCATAATTATTCGTCGCCCAAATTGCATGTCATCTGATTTTTTAATGCATACTCTACCATTTTTAAAAAGTGAAATTGAAAAAGGAGTCATTGAATTTATCTTAATAACCATTGCTCGGGATGATATCGATTTATCATTCATCCCAGAAATAAAAAAGACCATTTTAGACAATTTGCATAGCATAGGGGGTGATATTAAAGCGTACCAACAAGAACTCTATAAAAATAAATTGGCCAGAAAATTTTTTGATGATGGCTATGGATACATATGCTACAAAACATCCATCGGTTCATGATATTTTTTTACTCATCAATCATCAAAAATAACACTGTCGAACCTTTAATTTAAACCAACCATAAATGAGGTCATTTGTTTCAACATCAAAGTTTTCGTATACTAACAACATGACACGCTGGATTTTATTATGCTTATCCATTGCAACCATGGAAATTAATGCCAGCATTGAATGGCAAGTGATTGGAAAACATGCCAATGGAACCATCCAAACAGAAATTAAACAAACATTGCCCACAGGGTGGCACACCTATTGGAAAAACCCTGGCGATAGTGGCGAAAAAGCAAAAATAAGCAACATCCCACCCAGAGTGACCATCGGGGAGTTAATCTTTCCTAAACCAACCATTATTCCTATGGACCCCTTCATTACGTATGGCTACAAAAACAAGGTTACCTATCAACTTCCGCTATCATTGAATGGATCCATTGATGCCGTTGATGCACGATTTGAATGGTTGGAATGTGAGGATATCTGCATTCCAAAAGAGCAAATCATTTCGTTACACGTACCAAAAACAATACCAATAATTACACGCCAGGCCACGCCCACCCCTCAATTTACCATTGAAAAAAAAGGAAAAAAAATTCAATTCATATTTCAATCCCAACCGTCATCCGCTAAATTTTACCCGTACAAAAATAACCAATTTAATCTAAAAAAAATGGCACTTAAAAAAAACACGTTAACCGTTCCATTATTGGACACATCAATGGATACCATTGAGGGAGAATTATTCATTAATGAAGGTAACGGCATACCAATCAAAACAAAAGTGCATCCATCAAACACGAATTACGTTACACTAATGGCGCTACTACTAAGCGCTTTTATCGGTGGTTTACTACTCAATATCATGCCCTGTGTCTTGCCAATATTGGGAATTAAAGCCATCCAGTTAACCCAACAACCCAACCAAAGAAACGCCCAAGATGCATGGGGTTACTTTATTGGAATTACGATATCGTTACTTAGCCTCTATGGAATTTTATTGGGATTAAAAATTTCAGGAGCTTCTGTTGGCTGGGGATTTCAACTGCAATCGCCACAAATGATTCAAGGGCTTATTTTACTATTCATTGCCATAATGGCCATTAATTTAGAATTGATTCATATCCCATTGCCAAAGTTCGCATCCCAAAAAAGCAACAACATGATACTCAATGGGATATTAACAACCCTCATCGCCACGCCTTGCACCGCACCTTTTCTAGGAAGCGCACTATCCGCAGCACTCTTTCAATCACCCATCACTGGCATGACCATTTTTTTAGCCATGAGTCTGGGATTGGCATTGCCAATGGTACTCATCATCACCATACCAACGGCACGACAAGTATTGCCAAAGTCCGGGCAGTGGAATCAATCACTCAAATATTATTTAAACATGGGATTCATTCTAACCATTGGTTGGTTGATGTGGGTATTATCAGCACAGATTAGCACCACCTCCTTGTTGGCATTTTTTAGTGGCATTATTGCATTATTTTCGCTTCTAATTCTTAGGTCAAAACAAAAGTCTAAGAAAGCCATGATCATGTTACTACTCACAGCCATCATTGGACTCATACCTGTCTTATCATCCCCCACATCAACCGCACAGTGGACGCCATACACACCAGAATTAAGGCAACAACTGGAGTCAACCAACAGGCCTTACTTGATTGATATCACAGCCAAATGGTGCATCACATGCCAAACCAATAAAATCACCGTGCTAAACAAAAAAGAATCACTTCGTTTATTTGCATCTAAAAATATTGCATTAATTCAAGCCGATTGGACAAATAAATCCGAAATCATTTCCAATTTACTCAAAGAATTTGATCAAATTAGTATCCCAACATACATCTACTATGACGGATCCAAACACACTGTTTTTGGGGATATCTTAACCCAGAAAAAATTAAAATCTCAGATTCAGTCATCTCTTTAACTTGTTTTCAAATCATTTTTTGAATAGAATAATCAATATCTCATGCAAAATTTTATTAACACAACACTGCACCCCATTTTTTTAATGATTGCAAGTTTATTAGAAAAAGCGGTTCAGATCATTTGGTACTACCCAGTGGTTTTCTTATGTTTATTCTGTGGGATCTTATTTACCTTACGATTCTGGTTCATTCAATTTCGAGGGTTTCGTCATGCCATTGATTTACTGAAAGGAACCTTTGATGATCCCAATGAACCGGGCCACATCAGTCATTTTCAAGCCTTAATGGCCGCGTTATCTGGAACCATCGGCCTTGGGAACATTGCTGGCGTTGCCATTGCCATCTCAATTGGTGGACCAGGAACAATCTTTTGGATGTGGATTGTGGGCATTCTAGGCATGGCCACGAAATTTGTTGAATGCACACTGGGCACCAAATACCGCGAAGTCAATAAACAAACCGGCGAAGTCTTTGGTGGTCCCATGTACTACATAAAGAAAAAATTGCCCAAGTATCTTCAACCATTGGCCATACTATTTGCTGTATCCTCTGTTTTCGGAGCATTTGGCGCAGGTGGGATGTTCCAGGCCAATCAAGCCGCATCCGCGCTATCCACTTATTTTAATATTCCACCATTGGCCACAGGTATTTTATTGGCCATCTGCATTGGCTTGGTGATTATTGGCGGCATTAAACGAATTGGAAATGTGGCATCAAAAATTGTACCAACCATGTGCATCATATACATTTTGGGGGCATTTACCATTTGCATCTTAAATTTCAAGGCCATACCTGGTGTTTTGTCATTAATTATATCCGATGCATTTACTGGAATGGCTGTTGCTGGAGGATCCATTGGTACCGTAATATTATGGGGGGTTCGACGTGCCGTCTTTTCAAATGAAGCCGGCTTAGGATCCGCGTCCATTGCGCATGCGGCCGTAAAAACAAATTATCCCATCAGGGAAGGCATTGTGGCATCCGTTGGGCCACTGATCGACACCATTATTGTTTGCACAGCCACAGCCATTGTCATTATTTTAGGCGGACAATATGGAAATAATACTTACTCAATGGGGCCATCGGCCATTCAGTTTGAAAATTCAACCATTGAAAAAAATCCAACATGGAAAATCACCACATCCGATGACAATCAAGGCAAGCGACTCACTTATGTCACCAATAGTAAAAAAATTGAATCCTTTAAAACCCCTTTATTTGATACCGTAAAGAAAGGAGAAACTTGGTACGGCACCCCCACAACCACTGTATTGGGAGATGGGATCCAATTTAAAACAAAACGTGGACGCGGAAATTACGCCGTTATTGTTCGAGATAAAAATGGAAATAAAGTCACCGCATTAAAACTCCATGGCGATGAAAAATATTTCTTTACAGCACCGGCCAATAAAAAAGAAGATTTAAAAATTATTTATTTTAAATTAAACCCCACCAAATCAAATAATTCATGGCAATCCCACACGATTGCATTTAAAGAACACACCAAAGATTGGATCAAAGAAAAAGAAAACCTGCATCAAATGTCCCTGGAATTTGTTGTTGATAAAAATAGCAACAACATCGAAATCGATGACATATTCATTGGCCAACCCAAAAATGGCATTGAGTTAACCATTGCATCTTTTGATCAATATTTAAAAGGGTTTGGGTCCATCTTTATTACATTAGCCGTGGTTCTTTTTGCCTTTTCAACCATGATTACTTGGTCCTATTATGGTGAAGTAGCCCTTCAATTCTTATTTGGAAAAAGAGCCATTCTACCATTCAAATGGGTATTCATTGGAATCATCCTACTTGGGTCAACCATCACATTGAACGCCGTATTAAATTTTTCTGATTTAATGATCGGACTCATGGTCATCCCCAATGTCATTGCCATTATTATTTTGGTTGAAGATGTATTTGATGATTCATCTAATTATTTTAAGAAATTAAAAAACAACGAGTTTAAACGTTTCAAATGATAAAATTATTGTTAATTTTATGCATCTATTCAACCCAAACATTGGGCATGTTCTTTCCAATTATTTCTTTCTCTGAAGAAACCGGAACCATGGCCGGAGCCTTTATACAACGTCCTCTAACAGATACCAGTGATATTCAATTATTTTTATTAACTCAAAAAAAAGGACAAGCGGGTTTTTTGAACACAACCAACATTCCCATTGGCACTGAACGCTTAAACATCAAAGTATATGGGTCAAATACAGGAGAAAGCTTTTATGGAATTGGAAACCTTGAAGAAAAGACAACAGAAGACAACTTATATTTTAACGAACTGAGCACCACCATTAGTATAGAAAAACCAATCCACAAAAAATGGGATGCATTACTCGGCCTTAAATTTACACATTATAATGAAAACACAGAAAAAAATAACCATCCAAAAATTTTCAATGACCTCAATGATGTTGGCGTCATTATTGGGGCGCAAATTGATACCCGAAATAAAGAATTCAATACCACCAGTGGCTACTTTAATGAAATCAAAGCAGTGCTCTACAACCACCATCAAATCATATCCAATGATGTTCGTTACTTTAAACCGCATAAAAATGGTGTACTCGCCAGTAAGTTTTACTCGGTGCAAACCGTCACAAACAATGACCATATTCAGTACTTAACAGGGGTTGGAAATTATTATTATCTGCGGGGATATAAAACCAACGATATTATGGATCGCCACTTAACGTATGCACAATTCGAATGGCGAACCCCACTCACCACATGGTTTACCTTAACCCCGTTCATTGAAGCTGGTGTCATTGGGAGAAACATATCAAACCTAAAAAAAACATTGTTTTCCTATGGGTTGGGCGGGTATTTTCCGATCGGAAGTGGCGCATTTCGACTTGAATCTGCCTATGCAGAAAATAATAGTGAATTTTACTTTGGATTTAATCACGTTTTCTAAAAAAACTACTGAATGAGAGAAAAGATCTCATCAATAATGTGTTCATATTGGCGTTGATCAGATGCTGACCAATCTTTTTTTGATGTGGGTTCGATCAACACATGATGACTGGATTCATACCGGTTAATATTCACCACATCGGCACCCAAGGCGTTTAAAATCATATCAGCCCCACGCGTATCGGCCGTGGGGTCGCCATTCGCGGTATAAATATGCATCGGCGTCTTAAAACCACCCGAATAATTGGTCAAATCAGATTGGGTCACCTTTACTAATTTTAGCAACTCATGTAGGGATTGCGCCGGACGATTGGTGTACCAATATTGGGTTCCCAACACACCAACATCCTCTAGTCGAGTATTGGTAATAACATACTTAAGCCATGGCACCAAATACAATGTTTTATTTGTTGGCAAAACATAAGGGTCCATCAAAATAATTTGGCGAATGGGCACATGGTTAAGCTTTTGATTTAAAGCCAAGTGCAAAATACCAGAAGCCCCTGTAGACACCCCAAATAACACAATATTCGTATACCCTTTGGATGATAACGCCGTAAGTTCAGTAACAATCGGTGCCAACCAATCCTCATAAGTGGCATTCTTAAACGCGTCATAATTACGACCATGCCCACCCAATACAATTGATGAAAAGAACGCATTTGAATCTTTCTCAAGAATGGATTTTTTAAATGCCTCAAACTCAAATGAAGATGCACTAAACCCATGAACCAATACACAAACGGTTTGCGACTGCTGTTGAGTCGTAGGGTCTTTTATTCTTGTGGAAATACGAGCATTCAAATCAGAAATCGCACCATCGATTGTATCCTCAGATTCCAACCAATCATCTTCAAAATAGACCGGTTGATAGTACATTGCACGAAGCAATAATCCCCCCCCAACCAAAAAAAGAAGAAAAAAACTAATGAACAAGCGAACCAAAAAAGTTCTCAATTTCACGCTTGGCAGATTCTGGGCTGTCCGATGCATGAATCACGTTCTCACCTTTTGACAGTGCCAAATCACCACGAATGGTTCCCGGTTCAGCATCCAATGCATCGGTCGGACCAACCATTTTTCGAACCGTGTCCACCACACGATCCCCTTCAAGAATCATAATTAAAATGGGGCCACTTAATATAAATTCCTTTAATCGTGGGTAAAAGTCTCGCTCAACATGTTCTTGATAATGAGCGTCCACCTCGTCACTGCTTAATTGACGAAGCTCCAAACGTTTAAACTCAAACCCACGAGTTTCAAATCGACGAATAACTTCAGACATTAGCCGGCGTTTGACACCATCCGGTTTGATAAATACTAAACTTTGCTCTGCCATTGAAATGCCTCCTTTAATTGAACCAATCGTTCGGCGACTTGATCGAACGATGTTCCCCCAATGCCATTTTTTTGATTAATGGCTGATTTAAATGATAACCGATCCACCACATCTGTTTCAATGGCTGATGCCACTGATTTTAATTGATCTTCAGAAAGCTCATGCACTTGACAGTGTTGTTCGTCAGCCAATTGCACCAGTGCCCCAACTTGCTCATGAGCTTCTCGAAAAGGCACCCCTTTGATGGCCAAATAATCCGCAATCTCGGTGGCCAAAATATGCCCGGTGTTCATGGCCTTCTGAATTTTTTCATGATGGACCTGAATCGTGGGTACCATTTTAGAAAAGCACGCCAATACCGACTTGGTGATGTCAACCGCTCGAAACAATAATTTTTTGTCATCTTGCAAGTCTCTATTATACGTTAACGGCAAACCTTTAACCATTTCATGCAACGCCATAAACTGGCCCACCACAGGGCCGGCTTGACCACGAATCAATTCGGCAATATCAGGGTTTTTCTTTTGAGGCATAATCGAACTTCCCGTGGTAAATTCATCCCCAATCGTAATAAATCCAACCACAGACGATGACCAAAAAATCAACTCTTCACAAAATTGAGACAAATGAAGGGTGATCATAGAGGCCGCATACAAAAAATCAAAAATAAAGTCACGATCCGACACCGCATCCATGCTATTTAATGTAATATCCGAAAAATCAAGCTCACGGGCCACCAATAAACGGTCCACAGGGTAATTTGAGCCTGCCATAGCCGCCGATCCCAAGGGGCAAACATCCGTTCGTTCAAAAGCATCCACAAATCGATTCTGATCGCGTTTTATTTTTTCTAAATACGCCAAGACATGATGCCCCAACACCACTGGCTGAGCAATTTGCAAATGCGTGAATCCAGGAAACACCGTTTCCTTATGATCATCAGCAAAATCATACAAGGCACGCATGGTATCATGAATCAATCCATCAATCTCTGAAATCTGATCTTTTAAATACAGACGAACATCGGTAGCCACTTGGTCATTGCGAGATTTGCCAGTATGCATTTTTTTGCCCAAATCCCCAACCTTTTCAATCACCAATCGTTCAACAAAACTATGGACATCCTCATCTGAGGGATGTTGACTTAACGCGTCCTCAGACTCAGCCAATACCGCATCCAAGGCATGGTGCAAATCCACTCGTTCCTGATTTGTCAAAACACCCGCCGCTTCCAAGGCCAAGCTATGGGCCTTATTCACCGCAATATCATACGGCAACAGCACATAATCAAACGACAATGAAAAACTAAAATCAATGGCCGATGCGTCCAAGCCTTTCTCAAATCGGCCACCCCATAATTGTTGTTTGGTCATGACCGGCTCACCATCCCATTCACTTTCATGGGCAATCCAAACACACGAATAAACCCCGTGGCATCTTTTTGGTCATACAGTTCGGTATCACTAAACGATGCCAAATCTTCCATATACAATGATTTTTCGGCCCTTAACCCCGCAGGAACAATATTTCCTTTATAAAGTTTTACGCGAACCGACCCCGTCACCACTTGCTGAGTTGAATCAACAAATGCATCCAAAGCCTCTTTGGCTGGGCAAAACCAACGACCATCATACACCATTTGTGCATATTCAATGCCCAATTTTTGTTTTAATAACGTGGTATCACGATCCAAAACCAATTGTTCGAGCATACGATGCGTTTCATACAACAGGGTTCCACCGGGTGTTTCATACACACCGCGTGATTTAATGCCAACCAAGCGATTTTCCACCATATCAATCTGCCCAACCCCATGTTCAGATCCAATTTGGTTTAACTTTGTCAATAAATCAACCGGAGATAATGCTTGACCGTTTACTTTGATCGGTGTGCCTTTGTCATAGTCAATGGTGACATACTCTGGTGAATCTGAGGCATTTTCAATGGTTTTGGACAATGTAAACACATCATCAGGCGCTTCATTGGCCGGATCTTCCAGTACCCCTCCTTCATGAGAAATGTGCCAAATGTTTCGATCTTCAGAATAGATGCGTTTTTTGGATTGCGTCACCGGAATTTTATGTTGATCGGCATACACCAAACAATCTTCTCTGGAGTGCAAATCCCATTTCGGATCTTTCCATGGCGCAATAATTTTTAGCGATGGATCCAATGCCATAAACGTGAGCTCAAAACGAACCTGATCATTGCCCTTTCCTGTGGCGCCATGGGCCACCATATTGGCCCCTTCCTGTTGCGCAATTTCCACTTGTCGCTTCGCAATTAGGGGACGACCAAAGCTTGTTCCCAATAAATATTCTTGTTCATAAATGGCACCCGCACGCATGGTGGGGTAAATGTATTTCGTAATAAATTCTTCCCTTAAATCTTCAATAAACACTTTGGATGCACCTGTTTTTAACGCTTTTTCTTCCAAACCATCCAATTCATCGGCTTGCCCTAAGTTTGCACACATGGCAATCACTTCACAATTGTAATGTTCCTTTAACCATGGAATCATCACCGACGTATCCAATCCACCCGAATATGCCAATACCACTTTATTTTTCATTATTTTATCCTTTCATTAACCATTCTAAAATGGCATTTTGTGCATGCATGCGATTTTCTGCTTGATCAAACACTTTCGATTGATCAGATTCAAAGACATCATGGGTGACTTCTTGCCCAATATTGGCTGGCAAACAATGCAAGAAGATGGCATTATTTTTGGCTTGTGCCATCATGTCAGCATTCACTTGAAACGGTGCAAACGCTTTTTCACGAACCGCCACTTCAGCCTCATCGCCCATTGAGACCCAAACATCCGTGTAAATCACATTGGTTTTTGAAATCACATCACTCACTTGATCCGTCACCATAATACCATCCGGCACCCGCGATGGTTGATACGCCTTAGGACATACCACCGCCATCCTAAAACCACACTTTTTAGCGATTTCCATTAACGATTTACACACATTATTGCCATCACCAACATAGGTTAAAAACACATCATCAAATGCCCCAAAATGCTGCTTAATGGTTAAGGCATCGGCAACGGCCTGACACGGGTGAGACACATCGGATAACCCATTAATCACGGGCACACTGGAATGCTTGGCAAACTCTAACAATGCATCATGGCGTTTGGTTCGATACACAATGGCATCAAAATACCGGCACATTACTCGGCTCACATGGGATACGGGTTCACGCAATCCCAATTGAATCTCATCACCTTTAATGTAAACCGCGTTTCCCCCTAACTTATGTATCCCAACTTCCAAGGACAACCGCGTCCGGTTGGATGGTTTTTCAAAGATCATCCCAATGGATTTTCCAGCCAATACCTGAGGCTGATCCGATTGCAACACAGTGGCTCGCTGAAGTATCCATTGGATATCAGCCGCTTGAATATCTGAAATATTTAAGAAGTGGGTCATTGAGAAACCATTGTCCCAATTCCACGATCGGTAAACATTTCCAATAATACGGCATGTTCCGTGGAACCATTTATAATATGAACGGACTCAACACCACCTTTAACTGCGGCCAAGGAACATTCCAATTTCGGCAACATGCCACCCTGAACATCCGGATGAAGCAATAAGTCTTCCGCTTCTTGTTCTGATACCTGTGATACCAATTTTTTTTCAACCATCAAGCCATCCACATCCGTTAAATAAATCAACTTTTTGCATTCCAAATACCGTGCCACAGCACTAGCAACGTTATCGGCATTTAAGTTTAAGGTTTCACCCTTTTGATCCGAACCCACCGATGAGATCACTGGAATGTACCCGTCATCACATAAGGTATGAATCAAGCGGGTATCCACGGATTCAATGGTCCCCACTAATCCCAAATCTTGATCTTTTTTAGAGCGAATCCGTTTGGCATTAAAAATATTGGCCGATTTCCCTGAAAGCGTCACCGCTTTGCCACCATGTTGATTGAGTAACGACACAATTTCGTTATTCACTTTCCCAGACAACACCATTTCCGTCAGTTCCATAGTTTCCTTATCCGTGAATCGTTGGCCATCAATAAATACGGCTTCTTTGCCAAGTTTTGACATCCATTTGGTAATTTCTTTTCCTCCCCCATGCACAATCACGGGCTTAATTCCAACATAACGTAGCAACACAACATCTTTCGCAAATGTTTCGCGCAGAGCTTCATTGACCATCAACGAACCACCATATTTAATCACCATAATTTTGCCACTAAATTGTTTAATGTAAGGCAATGCCTCAACCAACGTTATGGCTTTGTTTTTCTTATCATTTTTCATACGTTATTCCTATAGATATCGAATGGTCATATTTTATCAAAAACTCACAATACTGACCATGAATGAGTTTTTAAAAAATGAGCGCATGATCACACTTGAATCATTTTTTTACCATATAAAACCAATGAATCCAGTCATCAAAAAAAACATTCCCTTAGCACGACGTTACAAGATGGCGCCATTGATTAAATCAAAAGATTCAAAAACATTAGTGAGATCGTGTAAAAGGAACCCCCAGATTTTTGAAATACGCATGCGACAGAATCATTAGATTCAACAAATCTGGATGATTAACATACCCAGGCAATGATCCAAGCTCCGCCAATAAATGATGGGCGACAATACGATTTGCGGCATTGTAACACGCATCATCTAATGGATTTTCAAAAGAAAAATGTTGTTGAAAATCCGAATCTTCACAACGTTTAATAAGCATTTTTTGAAAATCACTCCAAGTGAATACCTTAAATGCAATAACCCCTGCTGAAAAAAAGCCATCATACATGAAGAAATATAAAGTAAATCCAAAACTTTCTTATCACGCTCTTTAAATAAAGACTGTAATGTTCCATCTAAGTGATCAGGACCACTATTTGAACAAATCATCATTCTTAGCTTTTGAAACGCCGGCATATTAGAAAAAACATCGAACGATGATGCCTTCGTAGACAAATCTTTAATCAACCGAAACAATTTTGAAACAGTCCATAAGCTTAGCATTGCATGTAGACTAATAACAAACCGTTGGCCCTCGATATTACTCTTCCCATCCAATACAAATTTATCTTGCTCATTTACCCAATCCTCATTGAAAAATTGATAAAGTATTACTGCAATCATTAATGGAATTCCTATTTCCACACCATTTTGTAAAAGTATATGATCATTTCTAGAATTAGGCACCGAAAGATTTGAAACTACCCCATCTTCTGCATCTTGAATAGACTCGCAGGCATGCTTTCGAGATAATCCCATCATTACCGCGGAACAAACCGTACCAAAGGGAGGAAAAAACCACATCGCAGGCACAATCAATCCCGCAGGAAGAAAAAAACGCATTGATCCACCCATCAATGAAGTGACCCCTGGCGGATTAGTTGGACCAATATCCAATGAAAAGTGTGGCCGTCTTTGATCCGAGTTTTGAGCCACTCCGATCACGTTATTATGAAGATCAAAACGTCCACCTGAATTATCAAAACTCGAGGTCGACGATGGCAAATCTCTATGCAAACCTCGAATAGCGCTAAAAAGTGTTACCTTCATAAGTTGAAGCTCCTAATCAGTTTTTTTAGGAACTTTATCAAAGAAAAATGAATGAATCAAATTATCGATAATTAAGCTAAAAATAATTTAGAGCTTTGATTATCCAGCAAGTCAATTCATTTAAAAAATATATATTTTCAAAAAAAAAACCGAGAATAATAAAAGTAACCATAACGATTGGAGCCAAAATGAAAAAAGACATTGTATTGATCACAGGGATTTCTGGATGGATTGCTCAATTCTGTGCGGTTGAACTGATTAAGAAAGGATTCCATGTTCGTGGATCACTTCGCAATATGCACCGACAAAGTGAAGTAAAAAAGGCCATATCAACAGCCGTTGAAATTGCCGAGAGCTTATCATTTTGCGAGCTGGATTTATTGCACGATGATGGATGGGATGCCGCCATGGAAAATTGCACCTACGTACTGCACGTTGCCTCACCATTTATTATTGAAGAACCCAACCATCCAGATGATTTAATTCGACCGGCAGAGGAAGGAACCATAAGAGCATTAACCGCGGCCCAAAAAGCCAAGGTAAACCGTGTGGTGGTAACGTCTTCAATCATTGCAATGATGGCCCATTTAACCAAAGGACAGTTTGACCCAACTCATTGGACAGACCTGTCATCAAACAACATCACATCATACGCAAGAAGCAAAACAATCGCAGAAAAAAAAGCATGGGATTTTTTTAACAACCAAACATCAAACGAACATCAAATTGAATTGGTTACCATTAACCCTGGGGGCGTCATGGGCCCAACATTAAGTGACGATATTGAGGGAGCATCATTAAACTTTTGTGCCCAATTACTCACAAAAAAAATGCCTGGAATCCCAAATGTGGGACTACCAATGGTGGATGTCAGAGATGTTGCAAAGCATCATGTTGCCGCCATGTTGCATCCAGATGCGAATGGAAAACGTTACATCAGCGCACAATCGGAATCCACACCGTTTTTAAACATCGCTCAACTATTAAAAAAACATGGGTATGATGTGCCCACAAAAAAAGTTCCATCATTTGTAATAAAATTACTGGCATTGTTTGATAAAGAAGCCAAGGGAATGGTGCCATTGCTCAACAAGTCCATTTCATGCGATAACTCATCCACAGTATCGGCATTTAATTGGACGCCGGAATCACTCGAAACCACCATCATTGATATGGCAAAAAGTGTGCAAAAAGTTTTAAATAAAAAGCATTAATTATACTCTGTATTTATATCGATATAGCCATGCGTTAAATCACAGCCCCAAGCGGTGGCTTGATAAGGACCATTTCCAATCACAATGGATATCACAATATTGAAATCAGCCATGACCGCTTTTAATCCGGGCCGATCAATGCTTTCCGGGTGACCATTGGTAAAAATGGGGTGATCATTGATGCGAATGGAAAGCAGTCCCTGAACAATAGTCACCGAAGGATCTTTACCCAAGGCCATTAAAATCCGCCCCCAATTGGGATCTTCACCCGCAACAGCGGTTTTAACCAGGGGTGAATCCACCACCAACTTGGCCACAGATCGTGCATCCGCCTTGGTTTGAGCGCCATCAACATGAACTTCAATCACATGCTGTGCACCTTCACCATCTTTGGCAATCTGTTTGACCAAATCAATGCAAAGCTCGGTTAACGCATGTTGAACAGCCTTCATATCATTTTCGTTCAGTGATAACACCAACTCCCCAGAAGACTGCAACGATACCATGTCATTGGTGGATTGATCCGTATCCACAGACAACATATTGTAAGAATTATCAATGGAATACTGAAGTAACGCCTTGCAGGTTATTGAGTCCAACGCCAAATTCGTTACTATAAAACCCAGTGTGGTCGCCATATTTGGGGCAATCATGCCTGACCCCTTGGTAATGCCCGAAAAATGAACGTCATGCCCCTGAATTTGAATGGTTCTTGACGCTGTTTTTGATACCAAATCCGTGGTTAAAATGGCCTTGGCACACGCCACACCATTTTTTTCTGTTCCCGAAAATTGCTCCAAACCATTCAATAACAAATGAATCGGCAATGGCACACCAATGATTCCCGTGGATGCAACACCAACCTCCGTTGGCAAACACCCAAAGCATTCGGACGCTTTTGCAACCGTATCTTGAACATGCACCATACCAACTTCACCCGTGACCGAGTTGGCATTGCCCGAATTAATAATCATTAACTTCACTGGCCCAGTATTAAATACCTCTTCATTGTGATCAAGAGTGGCCGATCGAATTAGATTCTGACTTAAAACCACCGATGACCCAACACAATTTGGGACATAAATATACGCCAAATCCAAAGACCCAGAATCTTTAATACCACAGTGGGTGCCCGAAGCATACACACCATTGATATCGGTTATTTGCATAAGGTCATTATAAAAGATGACGAGGCCTTCATCAAACGATTTATTTACACCTCACCAGCCACCATCGACGTCAAAACATCCCCCTACTTTTTCAACATCAACTATTCGTAAACACTCATTCACCCATCACAACTAAAGCATTGGCACAATTGGTGTCCGTTCCTTCGTTTACAATAAAAAATTCGTGTTCAATGATCGAAATAACTCATTGTGTATGGAACAACCACAATCTTAGCCTAGTTACGCCACACCAATAGAACCAAAAATCATAATATTCATTCAGTACAAGCGGATACCATACGTTAAAAATATAAACTAAAAAGCCTACCAACCCGCAAGAATTTTCTCAACTTCTTCCTTATGATTTGTTTCATCTTTAACCATATCTTCCAACTCTAAAGCGAGTGCTTTATACCCCAATTCATTCGCCTGATTAGCACGCTCTTTATACGCCTCTATCGCTCGAGATTCAGCATTCATTACTTCTCGCAACATTGTTTTCGCATCTGAAGCATCCGGAACATCCGCTGCCACTGAATTTGGAACACCACCCAAAGAAACAATCTTATCGGCTAAATATTGAGCATGACGCTGCTCATCCGCTACTTCAGCCATAAAAAACTTAACCAGCTCTGGACGAAAAGGGCCTGTCACTCGGGATGCATAAATTGTATATTGTATAATTGCCGAAAACTCATTTGCAAGATCTTCATTCAAACAATGTATTAACTTTTCTTTATCCATTGGTACTCCTTTACATACTTTATGTTCCAAAATTGCTTATCGATATAAATGATTATTAATTAACTAATTAAAAGACACTAATTTACTAATAAAGACCTTCAATTTCATCCAAACCAAACATAAGATTTGCATTTTGAACGGCTTGGCCACTGGCGCCTTTAATTAAATTATCAATCAAAGAAAATACCACCACCCAATCGCCCTTCTTTTTTAGAATAATGGCGCATTGATTGGTATGATTCACCAACCGAGTTGAGGGCATGGTATCCGATGAAAGCACAGAAACAAAGGGATGCTCATCATAAAAATCAACATAACGTGACACAAGTGATGATTCATCCAAGTCCGGCAAATGAATATAAATGGCCGATTCAATGCCACGGTGCATGGGCACCAAATGTGGAGAAAACAACACATTGGTAAAGCCAACCTCTTGAATCAATTCGGCCATATGTCGATGCTCACCAGTTGCATACGCCGACAAATAATCATGCACTTCACAAAATAAGGACGACGTCTTTAATCCCTTTCCCGCACCCGAAACTCCAGATTTGGCATCAATGCTAATGGGTGTATTTAAATCCAAATGAGATGCCAAAGGCAATAATCCCAAAATCATGGATGTCGCATAACACCCTGGATTCGCCACGTATTGGGCTTGTGAAATTAAATCCTTGTGCTGTTCAGGCAATCCATAAATGAAGCGATCTAGTGCATCAACGGACGTATGGGAAACATTGTAGTACGATTCATACATATTTACATCACTCAATCTAAAATCAGCGGACAAATCAACAATTTTCAAAGACTCATGCAAGGCCATAAGCTCTTGAACAATGCCCATACCTTTGGTGTGAGGCACCGCCAAAAATATAATATCCAAATCACCACACTTTGATGCATCATAGATATCAACAAATGGAAGATCTACAGTACGAAATTCTGGAATAAGATCCCCATAGTTTCCGTGATAGGATGTGGAAAAAATTTTTGTTAAATCAAAAATAGGATGTTGAGCAAGTAATCGAACAAGGGCTTGACCAGTATATCCAGTAACCCCCAGAATCCCAGCGTTAATTGTCAATCTTTTTGACTCGTAGCGCAGCTTTACCTTTACGATCACGCAAGTAATTTAATCGCGCTCGTCGGCCTTTCCCTTTGCTTACAAGTTCAATATTTTTGACCAATGGAGAGGTAATAATAAATGATTTCTCAACACCAATACCATCAACAATTTTACGAAGGGTAATGGACTCTCTAGAGTATTGACCTGTTTTTTTAATAATCAAACCTTGAAATCGTTGAATACGTGTCTTCTTTCCCTCACTGATTTCTTTGTGAACGATGACCGTATCCCCAACCGTAACCTCAGGGTAACCATTCTCTACAATTTGTTTCTTTTCAAATTCTTCAATATATTGACTCATTGAATGTCCTCCATAATGATCTGATCTATCATTTTAACCAAAGTTTGATCAAATGGAAACCGATTGATTAAATCTGGTCGGCGATACAACGTTTGACGTAAACTTTGAATTAATTTCCACCGATCAATTTCTTGATGATGTCCTGATAACAATACATCTGGAACGGGCATTTGGTCAATAGATCGAGGAGAACTATATTGAGGCGCTTCAAGCAACCCTGATAAAATAGAATCATCCTCAAGGCATTCGGAACACCCCAACACCCCCGGCAAATATCTCACGACAGCTTCCGCCATCATCACAGCCGCTGAATCACCATTAGGTACAATGAAATCCCCCATGGAATATGATGCAATTGAAAATGCATTAAAAATTCGAGCATCAACACCTTCATACGCTGGAGAAATAAAATAAAGATGGGATTGTTGAGACAACTGCTTGGCCACCTGATGATTAAATGGCGCCCCTTTGGGATCCGAAATAATCAACGTGGCATTCGATGGGGCTGCGGATAACGCCTTTTTTAGAACGTCATAGCGCAACAACATCCCTTTCCGATTTGAAAAGGGGTAATCATCCACTTTGTAGTGAGGTGGGTCCGCATAATCCCTCAATTGAATCGTATTGAGATTGATAATGCCTGACTCAATGGCTCGATGAATAACCCCACGACGAAAAAAGCCATCCAATTCGTCTTTATAAAGCGTTAGAAACGAAATATCCATCGCCTTAGGTACTAATTTTTGTGATTTTAGCCCCCTCAGATTGAACAAACACAGGGCCTAATGCCGAAAAAATATTATCTCCTTCAGTTAACTCCAAGTGCCCGTCCAACGTAGACACAAGAAACAATTCGCCATTCTTGCATCGCTTGACTTCATCAATTTTTTGCTTTAATTGATCCATTTGCAAAATAAGTTCATTCACCTTTTGTGTTAAAAAGACTTTAAACGATGCATCCCCACCCTCAGCACCTAAAGAGAGTTTATGTGAAGATATTTTGTATCTTAAATCCTCCACAAGCTGATGGATGAGTACAATGTAATTTTTTCTAAAAGAATCGTCCATCTTCACCTGAAGATGGACCGACCTTTTAACAGTAATACTCACTAATCGTCGTTTGTTAAAATCTCAACGGTTACTTTTTTATCACTTTTAGCCGCCGCCGCTTTAACAATGGTTCGAATTGCATTTGCAATTCGACCTTCTTTACCAATAACTTTACCAATATCCGATGAACCAACACTAATCTCTAATATAATCACACTTGATCCAGACGTTTCATTTACCTCAACAAATTCTGGATTGTCTACCAATGATTTAACAATGTAATCAACTAATTCTTTCATGTGTGTCTCCTAATTTGAATCTTTTGATGATTGACGATCTTTTTTAGCAATTTTTTGATTGGATGAGTTTAAAGGGGTATATTCTGTTAACCCAACTGATGACAATAATCGGTTCACTGTATTTGATGGCTGAGCACCAACCGAAATCCAATGTTTCACACGCTCCTCTTTCACAGACACTGAAGCAGGTTCAGTATGAGGATTGTAAGTACCAATATCTTCTATTGTTTTTCCATCACGTTGATTCGAATCTTCTATTACGACAATTCTATACAAAGGCTTCTTTTTTCTTCCTTTACGCATTAAACGAATTTTTACCACGGCACGACCTCCTATTCTTAGTAAATTAGCTTGATAGCTATTGTGAATTATTATACAGGCATCTCAAATATAGGGTCAATAGGTTAAGACCTTAGGAAACCAATGATAACAACGATTTTTTTGATTTCATAACGGATTGATAGCCATACTCAACCAATCGATCATACGACTTTAAATCAAAGGATGACACATCCGTAATCACGGGTGTTAGCAATACATCGGGTTGATCCATCATTTTTCGTTGTGAATTCAGCATTAAATCCAATGAGCGATCAACCATCAAGGGCACGTTTCTAGGAAGCTCCTCTAAAACACCTGACGGAATAACATCAACACCAATGATCTTTTGAGCTCCATATGTCCGCAATATTGGAATTGGAACATTTTGAAAGACCCCACCATCCACATAAAATTCATCATCAATTTTAACTGGTGGATAAATGCCAGGAAATGACACACTCGCACGAATGATTGTTGATAACAAATGATTTGAATTAAAGAACGCATGAGGTTCGCCTTTCAAAATATTCGTTACCCCACCAATAAAAGGAATCGGACAATCCTTCATCGCTATTTTGCCAACCAAAGATTCCACGAATCGTTGAATTCGAACAGATGAGACCATGCCTCTTTTTGAAAAATGAAATGAGGTAAACGATCGCCAATGAAGCGACGATAGTTTTGATATTAATACAGAAATTGGCACTCCGGCAGCATACAAGCCACCAACCAAACACCCTGAACTTACCCCGGACAAAATGCCAATAGGAACCTTAAGCTCCTCTAATCCGAGCAACACTCCCAAGTGAGCAATGCCACGAGCAGCGCCCCCCCCAAGTGCCACCCCAATATTGTATTTTTTTTTAGTTTTAAAAAAATTATAGAGCTTCAATACGTTGAGCTAATTCAAAGTTGTCTTGCTGTACATTTTTAATTGACAATCCGATTTTTTGATCGTGCTTGGTTAATTTAATGATTTTAACGTTTACCGTATCCCCAACCGACAAAACATCTTCCAATGAATTGATACGCTTAACAGATACTTCAGAAATGTGAACCAAACCTTCCAAATCTTTATCAATTAAAATAAATGCCCCAAAGTCAATAATACGAACAACCTTACCTGTAACAATTTGACCAACTTCATAATTGGCATCAATGGTTTCCCACGGATCTGGTGATAACTGCTTCATTCCAAGAGACAATTTCCCTTGTTCCTTATCTAAAGATAAAATTTCAACATCAACTTCTTGGCCAAGCTCAACCACATCCGATGGATGAGAAATTCGACGCCAAGAAATTTCAGAGATATGAACCAATCCTTCCGCATGACCCAGGTTAACGAATACCCCAAACTTTTTAATCCCACTAATGGTTCCTTTTAATGTATCGCCAATTTGAACGGTATCTAAAAACTTAGTTACTTCTTCTTTCTTAAATATCACACTCTGAATATTTCGTGTTGAAAAAAGAACTTTTCGACGACGTTTGTCCACATTAATAATTAAAGCTTGGACAGTATCTTTTTCAGAAAAATCATCCCCTTCTTCGGCATGCAAAAACCCAGAGGCTCCTTCATAATCCACCAAATACCCCTTTTGACTCACTTTTTTGATCTGAACATCAACCACCTCTTTGCGATTCATAACATCAAAAAGTTCATCCCAAACCATTTCGGCACGAGCATTGGTTTCAGACAATAAGGAATACCCTTCCTTCGTTTCTAATTTTTGAATCATGGCATGAAGTTCAAACCCTTCTTCTAAATCTGAAACCAAAGAATCGGACAATTCATTGGATGGAATAAACCCATCAGATTTATAAGAAAAATCAACCAACACCCCTGATTTTTTAACTGTTCGAACACGCGCTTTCACAATATCGCCTTCAACATAATCATTAAAATCTTGAGTTAAATGGGTCGCAAAAAAACTATCATCTTCGTCACCATCTACAGACTCTTCGGCTTGAACACTGGATTCTTCAATAACCTCACTTTGAATTAATTCTTTCTCAAAATCACTGACTTCACCAATTTTAGTTCCAGTTTTCTCTTGAGGTGTTTCTATTTCGTTCGATGATGATTCGATTGGATATTCGTTTTCTAATTGTATGTCACTCATCAAAAACCTCCTTTATTTTTATATGCAAAAACAACCGATAAACGATTAAAATATTCGTGCATACATTAAAAGAAGTTTATAAGAAAAAAAACAAAAAGTCCATCAATTCAGACAATTAAAGACCATTAATGAGGGTTCAGCTTTCGATATTTTTTCATGATATCATCCACATAATTTGATACATGGTCAGGAAAATTATTTTTTTTTCGTTTGGTTTCATTTGGGCCCTGATAATACGATGCCAATGCCATTCGTGTCGAATCTTTGGAATCTTTCCATAAGCCAAACAAATGCTTCAAATATTTAACCGTCCCCCGAACATTTTGTTTGATATTGTATGGATCATGAATATCAAGAGACTTAAAATTAAAATCCTTAATTTGGCCCAATCCTTTGGCACCTGTTTTACTCACAGCTCTTTTATTAAACGAAGACTCTCGACCAATCAACGCCGCGACCAACATGGGGTCAATATCCTCCTTTGACGCATATTCATCAATCCAATAAGCAATTTCACGGGCCTCATTTTCAGGCAACTTAGGATTATTTGTTTTAATGTAAGAGACCAGCTTCTTCTTTGTCCCCTTGGACGGTTGATAATCCACTTGATGCTTGGACGGTTGATACGGCTGAAGGCTATGCTCACTTGGTGGTGACAACAATAAAAACCAAACAAATGCAGAAGCAAAAATGACGGCGGCCATTACTTAACCAACGGTGAAATGGCATCCAGTTCATTTATAGAAACCATTTCCTTTTGTCCCGTTCGACGATATTTAATTTCAATCTGCTGTTGCACCAATGTTTTTTTCCCCACAATCACCTGCATTGGAAAACCAATTAAATCAGCATCTTTAAATTTCACCCCCGGGGATTCAACGCGATCGTCCACAATCACATCCTTACCCATGGTCTCAAAATGAGACACCATCGTTTTTACCAAATCAACCAATGCTGGTTCCTTTGGAGCAAGATTTAAAATAACAACATCAAAGGGAGCCAATGCCTCTGGCCAAACAATGCCATTCTCATCATGAGATTGCTCAATAGCTGCAGCAATCGTACGACCAACACCAATGCCATAACATCCCATTTCAAATGCCTTTAATTGACCATCATGTTGGGTAAACTTGGCCCCCATCGCCTCAGAGTATTTATTCCCTAATTTAAACACATGCCCAACTTCAATGCCTCGCTGAGATGTCAACGTGTTGGAGGAATCAAGCGGGCACGGATCACCGGCTTCTGCATTTCTTAAATCAGCCCAAACAAAGGTTGGGATGTCCCGTTGAGGAACACAATACTGAAAATGTGCATCGGTTTGATTTGCACCACAAATATAATGAGAGAATGATTTAAGCGAATGATCTAAGTATATTGAAATCTTTAATTGCAAATTGATCGGACCAATGGATCCAGACTTGCAACCGCAATGGGCTTGGATCTCAGCCTCAGTTGCAAAACGAAACGGACCGCCCAATAAAGCCGAAATTTTAGACTCATTAAGAACATGATCTCCTCGCAAACATATAAGAGAAAACACATCATTAACCACAACCAACAGACTTTTTAATGTTTGATTAGCCGCAACAGAAAAGAAACCAACAGCATCATCAATGCGATGAACATTGGGTGTATCCACCATCGTTAATGGCGCAATATTTGAGATATCATGGGTAACATTAATATCTAAACAAGGTGCCGCCTCAACATTCGCTGCAAACCCTGATTCTGAAACCAATACTTCATCTTCCCCAGAATCCGCAATCACTAAAAATTCAGCGGACTCATCGCCGCCAATGGCACCGGAATCCGCCCGAGCTTCAATAAATGACAACCCACACCGAGTAAATATCGTTGAGTACGCCTTGCGAGCTGAATCATAATAGTCTTGCAAGGATGCTTCGGAATCATGAAAGGAATACGCATCCTTCATTAAAAATTCACGGCCCCTCATTAAGCCAAACCTTGGCCGAATTTCATCCCGAAACTTGGTTTGAATTTGGTACAACAATACCGGCAATTGCTTGTATGAATTAACATACGCATTCACCAAATCCGTGATCACCTCTTCATGGGTTGGGCCAAAGCAAAACTCTCGATCAGATCGATCATTTAATCGCAGAAGTTCCTTACCATATTGATCCCACCGGCCAGATGACTTCCAAAGTTCCGCAGGAACCACATGAGGCAAATTACATTCAGCCCCGCCAATGGCCATCATTTCTTCATGAATAATGCGATTTAATTTATTAAATACGCGTTGACCCAATGGCAAAATAGAATAGACACCTGACGCCACTTTTCGAATCATGCCAGCTCTGACCATTAACTGGTGAGATATAACCTCCGCATCGTTTGGGGCTTCTTTCAGTGTGTGAATAAATGAATTATGATATGTGTTCATAATAACTTTGCAAAGAACACACCGTTAAACTTTGATGAAGCTCTTCGCTCATTGCCTCAATGGTTGACTTCGCACCAGCCAACGTTGTAATCACAGGAACATTTAATTTATATGATTCTTGACGAATCACTTTATCGTCAAATCGACTCTCACCATTTAACGGCGTGTTAATTACCATTTGAATATCATTGTTTTTAAGTGCATCCAGTACATTTGGGCGACCTTCATTCACTTTATAAATAAATTGAGAAAATACACCATTCATATTTAAAAAGTCACACGTGCCTTTTGTGGCCAATATCGTAAAGCCCATTTGCTGAATCAGTTTCGCAATTGGCAATAATTTTGGCTTATCAGCGTCTTTAACACTCACAAAAATTGACCCAGACTTTGGAATCAGTTGACCCGCTGCCATTTGTGACTTCAAGTACGCATTCCCCACCGTTTTTGCAATGCCCATTACCTCACCAGTGGAGCGCATTTCAGGGCCCAACAAGGTATCAACCCCAGGAAACCGTTTGAATGGAAACACGGATTCTTTAACTGAAACATGATTGGGGACAACTTCCGTCACATTCAATGAATCAATGGTTTCACCCAACATAACCTTGGTGGCCAATTTAGCCCATTGAACACCCGTGGCTTTCGATACAAACGGCACAGTTCGAGAGGCTCTTGGATTCACCTCTAAGACATATAAAACATCATTTTGAATCGCATATTGAATATTTAATAAACCAATGACGTTAAGTTTTTTCGCAATGGATTGAGTGGCTGAACGAATGGTCGCTAACAATTGATCGGTTAAGGAAAATGCCGGCAGTACGGAAGCTGAATCACCAGAGTGAATCCCCGCCTCTTCAATATGCTGCATAATCCCAGCAATAACACAATCGGCTCCATCAGATAAAGCATCAACATCAATTTCAATGGCATCGTCTAAAAATTTATCAATCAATAATGCGCGATCATCATAACCTGGTAAAGATTCTTTTAAATAAACATTTAACTCCTCATCCGAGTACACAATTTTCATGGCAGCCCCCCCCAATACGTAGGACGGCCGAACCAATACTGGATACCCAATCGAATTGGCCACATCATGCACCTTATCCAAAGAGTGAACAATGCCATTGGCGGGTTGATTTAAACCCAAGTCTTGAATCAACTGTTGAAATCGATCCCGATCCTCAGCACAATCAATACTATCTTGACTGGTTCCAAGCAGTGTAACACCCAGAGATTCCAGATCTTTTGCCAAGTTCAATGGGGTTTGTCCTCCAAACTGAACAATTACCCCCTCCGCTTTCTCACGATGATAAATATGAAAGACATCTTCAACAGTTAACGGCTCAAAATACAAGCGATCAGATGTATCAAAATCTGTTGAAACAGTTTCTGGATTAGAATTAACCATAATACTTTCAAAACCAAGCTCACGAATGGCCATTGACGCATGAACACAACAATAATCAAATTCAATGCCCTGACCGATACGATTCGGGCCACCGCCCAAGATCATGATTTTTTTACTGTCCGAATCCCTTACTTCATCAAAGGTTTCATAACTTGAATAATAATAAGGTGTTTTAGCTTCAAATTCTCCGGCACATGTATCAACAATTTTATACGTCGGTAAAATATCATGCTTTAATCGAAATTCAAAAATATCCGACTCAGGCACCGTTAATAATTGGCTCAATTGAATGTCAGAAAACCCCAATTGTTTTGCCCATAAAACAGATTCCGGTGTAAGTTGAAACGATGTTGATTCTTGAATCATATCGGATAATTGATGCAAAAACCACGGATCTATTTTTGATAACTCATGAATGGTTTCTACCGACCATCCACGTTGAATCGCAACAGATAAGCTAAACAACCGCTCAGGGGTTGGTGTAATTAAACTTTTCTTAAGCGCCGCATCATCCATGGACTTATCTTTTCCATCCAGTCCAAACCCAAATCGTTTAATTTCCAAAGAACGACATGCTTTTTGAAAGGCTTCCTTAAATGTTCGCCCAATCGCCATCACCTCACCAACAGATTTCATAGAAACGCCAAGATTAGGCTCAGATGCTGGGAACTTATCAAAATTAAATCGTGGGATTTTTACCACACAATAGTCCAATGTAGGCTCAAAACTCGCAGGCGTTGTGGTTGTAATATCGTTTTTAAGCTCATCCAAGGTATACCCAACCGCCAATTTAGCCGCTAATTTTGCAATGGGAAAACCCGTTGCTTTTGAGGCCAATGCTGAACTACGTGATACTCGAGGATTCATTTCAATAACAATCACATCGCCATTGGCTGGATTAATTGAAAATTGAATATTCGACCCACCGGTCTCAACACCAATTTCACGAATAATCTTTTTGGCTTGATTACGCAAATCTTGATACTGTGCATCCGTTAGTGTTTGCGCGGGAGCAACGGTAATGGAATCCCCCGTATGAACCCCCATCGGGTCAAAATTTTCAATGGCACAAACAATCACAACATTATCGTTGCAATCTCTCATCACTTCTAACTCATATTCTTTCCATCCTAAGATGGATTTTTCAATCAGCACTTCAGAAATCAAACTATTATCGATCCCAGCCTTACTAATTTCTTGAACCTCTTCAATATTATAGGCAATTCCTCCACCCGTTCCACCAAGAGTAAATGCAGGTCGAATAACACAAGGAAAACCAATGGACTTGGCAATTTCAACAGCTTGTTCAATCGTATTTGCCGGACGGGACTCAGGAACATTACAGCCAATTTTTTCCATTGCAACTTTAAACTTTTCACGATCTTCAGCTTTATCAATAATCTCTTCTGTGGCACCAATCAACTCAACATTATGTTTTTTTAATATCCCGGACTTGGAAGCTTCCATGGCTAAATTCAGGCCCGTTTGGCCACCCAATGTCGGCAAAATAGCACACGGTTTTTCTATGTCTAAAACTTTATCCAACATATCAACGGTTAAAGGCTCAATATAGGTGGCATCCGCAATCGATGGATCCGTCATGATGGTCGCCGGATTAGAATTCATTAATACAACACGGTACCCATCTTCCCTAAGCGCCTTACACGCTTGAGTTCCAGAATAATCAAACTCGCATGCCTGGCCAATAATTATCGGTCCAGACCCAATCAATAAAATAGTTTTCAAATCATTACGACGTGGCATTAATTTACTCCCTTCATCACTTCTTCAGCCATTAATTCTCTCGCATCCACAGGATAATCACCGGTAAAACAATGATCGGTGAATTGAGGTACATCTTCATGTCTATCAGGATGTCCCATGGCCATATAAGTACCCGTTAAACTAAGAAAAAACAAGGATGTGGCGCCCACAACGCTTGTCATTTCTTCCAGATTATGAGATGCGGCCAACAACTCACTATAATTTGGCGTATCAATGCCATAAAAATCAGGGTGCTTAATCGGTGGGGATGAAATTCCCAAATGAACCTCAGAGGCTCCCGCTTCAAAAATCATACGAACCACTTTATTAGCGGTTGTCCCTCGAACCAATGAATCATCTATCAAAATCACCCGCTGTCCTTTAATCGCAGAGCGGTTCACACTATGCTTCAATTTAACCCCAAATTGCCGAATACTTTGAGATGGTTCGATAAATGTTCGCCCAATGTAATGATTACGAATAATGCCAAGCTCAAAAGGAATGCCAGATTGTTGTGCAAAGCCAAGTGCTGCAGGCACACCTGAATCTGGAATCGGAACAATCACATCGGCATCAATCTTATTTTCTTTGGCCAACTGCTCCCCCAAGTTTTTACGGTATGCATACACTGTTTGACCATCAATAATACTGTCTGGACGAGCAAAATAAATACGCTCAAAAATACACGGTCGTTCCTTGTGTTGCGAAAAAAGTTGAATGGATTCAACCCCATCATTTGTAACAACCACCATTTCACCATTTTTAACATCCCGAATATACCGGGCGCCGATAATATCCAGCGCACACGTTTCTGATGCTAAAACATACGCACCATTTTTCTCACCCAAAACTAGGGGGCGAATACCAAATGGATCCCTCACCCCAATCATTTTTTTATTCGTCATAATAATCAATGCATACGCCCCCTCAATATGACTCAATGCATCCATTAACTTATCCACTGTTTTTTGTTTATCAGAACGGGCCACCAATTGTAAAATCACCTCGGTGTCCGACGTTGTTTGAAAAATGGACCCGGTTTGAACCAAATGCTTTCTTAACGAAATGGTATTGGTTAAGTTTCCATTGTGCGAACACGCAAATCCTCCAGCCGCTAAATTGGCAAACAGTGGCTGTAAATTTTCCAAACGAGATTCACCAGTGGTGGAATAGCGAACATGGCCAACCGCCTGACGCCCTGGCAGTTTTCCCAATGTTTCAGCATTATCAAAATTATCACCAACCAATCCCTCCTTTCGGACGGAATGAAACGATTTCCCATCATAACTAACAATGCCTGCGCCTTCCTGACCTCGATGCTGCAATGAATGCAAGCCAAGGGTGGTTAAAACGGCCGCTTCATCAATTCCAAAAATTCCAAAAACCCCACATTTATGCTTTAAATCATGCATGAACTTGCGTGGTTTCCATCATTTGAACAAATTCATCAAATAAATAGTCAGAATCACATGGGCCTGGAGCTGATTCAGGGTGATATTGGACTGAAAATAATGGATAAATATTGTGACGAAAACCCTCGTTGGTCCCATCATACAAATTAACATGCGTCACCGTAACATCCGTACCTAACGATGCAACATCAACGCAAAACCCATGATTTTGGGACGTTATTTCAACTTTTCCTGTTTGCAAGTTTTTCACAGGGTGATTGATCCCATGATGCCCAAATTTCAACTTATACGTTTTCCCACCCAATGCATGGGCAATAAGTTGATGCCCCAAACAAATTCCAAAAATGGGCAGTTTGCCAAGATGACTTTTAATAACTTCAACAGCCGACTCAACAGGCTCTGGATCCCCTGGGCCATTGGAAATAAATAACCCATGATACGTATCACGACCCAACATATCTTTCGCTTGATCAATCGGCATAACCACACAATCACAACCACGATCTTCAAGATGCCGTAAAATATTAAACTTCACACCACAATCAAGAACAGCCAATTTAAATTTCTTTTCAACGGATTCTTTTTTATTCCAGGAATAGGTATCGGAAGTGGTTACATTTTGCGCTAAATTTAACCCCGCCATTTTAGGCTGCGCCGAAATTTGAGCCAATAGGTCGTCCTTGCTGGCATCCATATTACCCGTAATCATCATGCGTTGCGCCCCATGATCACGGACATGAAGCGTCAATGCACGCGTATCTAAGCGTTCAACACCCACTTTTTGATGCGCTTCTAAATAATCTTTTAAGCTTTGAACACTTTGCCAATTGCTGGGATGATCAACATATTCTTTGCACAGCAAGGCATTGAGGTAAATTTGATTGGATTCAACATCATCCTTGTTGATCCCATAATTCCCAATCATAGGATATGTCATGACAACACACTGATTGGAATACGAAGGGTCCGTCAACACCTCTTGATAACCAGACATCGCCGTATTAAATACTATCTCACCAAAAACGTCACTCGGCGTCGTAAAATAACGACCAGTAAACTCAGTGCCATCTTCTAAAAGCAGTCGTGCTTGAAATGTCATACTGAAATTAAATGATAGCAGAGAGGCTGGTTTTAAGAAAGCAGTTTTTAAATATTTTTCTATAATGCACTAAACAATGGCCATTTTCCCTTTACCTAAAACACGCCCGTTGGAACTCACAATATAAAAATAAATCCCTTTGGACAATCCCAAACCAGAAAAGTTACGCTGATTAATTTGAACAAAATTCTTATTTTTTTGACCACCGGGGGTTCCAGCCGCATAGGTTTCCATTAAAATTCGCTGCCCAAACTGATTGTACACCATTAATTCAATGGAAGCCGCCTGCGTTAATTCGTAAACCACCGTTGTTCCTGAGCTCAAATTAAATGGATTGGGAGCATGTTGAATAGATCCTTTTAATAATGAATCCGCCCCTAGCCCATCAATGGTCAATTGCATGATCAAAAAAATTACGACTTTTATGATTGTGTTTTTCATGTGATACCCCCTTATTTATTGCCAATAAATATCGTCATACGGCATCAAATAATTTCACAAATAGTTGACCTTAAAATCAAACAACTTTAGGCTAATGATAATGACCAAAGAAATGCCATTAACCCATCATTTGGATGAACTTCGAAAACGGATCATCATTAGCATCCTTACTATTCTATTCCTGAGTGTCATTGGATTTTTGCTTTACACCCCCATATCCACCCTATTTATCGCGCCATTTGAACCAGGTTTAACGAATGGCGCAACCATGAACGTCAATAGTATTTATGAAGGATTTTTTGTCAAACTTAAACTATCCTTTTTGGCGGGAATCATCGGAAGCCTTCCCATGATCATTTATCAGATCTGCCGATTTATTATCCCTGGGCTTAAATCCGGTGAAAAAAAATGGTTATTTATCACAATTGTTGCAAGCTCTTTATTGAGCATTGGGAGCACGTATTTGGGATACGCCATAATTTTCCCTTATGTTGTAACATTTTTGTTAAATAGCGCATTCATTCCGGAAAACATCAATATACTCCTTAATTATCAGCAAAATTTAAGTTACATCATTTCTTTTTTATTGGGAGGCATTATTATTTTCCAATCCCCAATTGTACTGACCGTTTGCTTGGCGAAAAACATCATTACCCGACGTTTTTTATGGCATAATGCACGATGGTTCATTGTTGGCATCATCACCACATCGGCCATGGTAACCCCCCCGGACATTTTTTCCCAAATCAGCATATCTGTGCCACTGATTATTTGTTACTTCTTTTGCATATGTCTGGCAAAAATCATGAACTGGGGTGAAGAAAAATGTTAGGAATTAGCCTTCCAGAATTATTGATTATTTTAGCCATTGGGATCTGTGTGATACCCGCAAAGGACCTTCCCAAAATAATTCAGTTCGTTGCAAAAACATATAAAAAAGCACAAGACTTTTATTACAAAGTATTGCGTGAACTCAACATTTTAAACATTAACAATGACTAACAACCACAATTTTGGTTGGAATCATACTCAAATTTTGATACTATGATTAAAATTTAATTTAGGCTTTCTTATGAAACTACAAAAACAACTTGTTATTTTCGATCATTGCATTGCGTGCTCTACCTGTAGCAGCGTCTCCCCAACAGTGTTCGGCCTAAATACCACGGGAACCTCCGCTATGATTTTGAGCCAACCCATGAATGAATTGGTTGAAAAGAAAAGCATTGAAGCCATGAGAAGCTGCCCTGTGCATGCCATTGGAGTGAAGTAACATGATCACAGCAAGTGAGCTTCAGGAAAAACTCTCCACGATTTCAATTGGATCCAATACCTGCAATTTTAGTCTAGAAACTTGTGAACGATTTGTTCCACTGATCAATAAAATCAACCAAATTAAACAAGAAAAGAATGCCATCATCTTGGCGCACTCCTATGTTACCCCCGAAATTCTACATGGCGTTGCAGATCATGTTGGGGATTCGTTTGAACTGGCAAAAGCCGCTCAAAATACAGACTGCGACACCATCATTTTTGCCGCCGTCAAATTTATGGCAGAAACCGCCAAAATTTTAAATCCAAACAAAAAAGTTTACATCCCTTCTGAAATCAATGGATGCAGCTTGGCCGACTCCATTACCGCCAAAGAGGTTCTTGAACTTAAAAAACAATACCCAGACCATGCATTCATTTGTTATATCAACACCTCTGCAGAAGTAAAAGCCTTGTGCGATAGCTGCGTAACATCGTCCAATGTGTATAAAATCATTGAAAATTACCCCAATGAGAATATCTATTTCTTGCCCGATCAATTAATGGGCAAAAATGTCGAGCGCTATTTAAAAAGCATTGGCAGCAAAAAAACCTTCAGGTACCATTCTGGCACATGTTATGTGCATGAAGAATACGACCCCGACATGATCGATTTTTTAAAACTAAAAAACCCCGATGCGGCCATCGTATCTCACCCGGAATGCAAGCCAAGCATTATCGAAAAATCAACGTTTGTTGGCTCCACGTCACAAATGATCAACTATGTCAAAGAAACCAATCACAAACAATACGTCATGCTAACCGAATGCGGTTTAACGGCACGATTGCAAATGGAAGCTCCAACCAAACAATTCATTGGAAGCTGCACCATGTGTCGATACATGAAATCAAATAATTTGTATCAAATTTTATCCATTCTCGAAAACCCAAACCCCGAACTTGAAATCAAACTGGATGATGACACCATTGGTAAGGCCAAACATTCATTATTTGAAATGTTTAAATATGCATCATGACACCCCAAGATCCAGATAACAACAACAATCCACCAAAAGACCCAGAAGACAAAAAAAGAAGCATTAACGACATTACAAATGAGCTTCTTGAGCAATTAAAAGATGGGCCAAATGATTACTTTATGGCACTGCCCATGGATGAGTCATTTGAACCAACGGATTCAAAAAAAGATCCATCAAAAGACGTGATTGAACACATCAAATCATTTCATATTAAGCCCAAAGAAGTCAAAACCTATTTGGACCGTTTTGTTATCAACCAAATGGAAGCAAAAAAAGCATTGGCCATTGCCATTTGCGATCACTATAATTTTGTAAAAGAAGCCATCAACACACAACCCGCCGGCCATTACATCAAGCAAAATATTTTAATGATCGGCCCAACGGGGGTGGGAAAAACTTACCTTATCAAACGGATTGCTGAACTTATTGGCGTTCCATTTATAAAAAGCGATGCCACAAAGTTTACTGAAACAGGGTATCAAGGCGGTGACGTTGAAGATTTGGTCAGACAACTTTATAAAAAAGCCAACAACAACATCGACTTGGCTGAACATGGGATTATTTACTTGGATGAAGTCGATAAGATTACTGGCACCCAAAGTGCACAACACAAAGATGTATCAGGGCGAGGCGTCCAATCAAATTTATTAAAAATCATGGAAGACACCGATGTGGTAATTCGTCCACCTTGGGATATCCAGGGTCAGATTAAACAAATGATGGGCACAAAAAAAGCAGATCCCGATGAAAAAGAAACCATTAATACAAAAAACATTTTATTCATTATGAGTGGCGCCTTCAACAACCTTGGCGACATTATCAAAAAACGTTTAGACGGGGCAAGCATTGGCTTTGAGCGAAAGTCAAACAAAAAAAATACGGAAGATCATGATGCTTATTTAAAAAAATTACGTACCCAAGATTTGGTTCATTTTGGACTAGAACCAGAATTTGCTGGACGACTCCCAGTAAGAGTAACATTAAATCAATTAAACCCCACTGATTTATATGAGATTCTCATAAAATCTGAAGGATCGATTCTTGAACAATACATATTAAGTTTTAAACGATTTAACATTGAATTAGCATTTAATGATGAGGCACTTCATGCCATCGCACAACTGGCACATGAGGAGCACATTGGCGCAAGAGCACTACCCAGCACTCTTGAAAAAATTTTCAGAGACTTCAAGTTTGAATTACCGTCCACAAATGTTCATTACATATTTGCAACAAAGTCCTTAATTAATGATCCAATTCGCGCACTAAACAACTATTTGAAAAGCGAAAAAAAACAGTTAAAAATTGACATTCAATTGGCCATCGATGAGAAAAAAACACAGCACAATCAAACCATTGATAGCACCAAATTGATGGCCCAATGTTTACATCCAAACACCAAAGGAAAAATCACAGAAACCATTGATGCGTTTTTTTATGAAAGCAACCATGTCAACTCTCATTAAAAACATCACGAAACTAAAACACGGCATCCCAAAACATGTCACAATTGTGATTGCTTCAAAATATGCAACCTTAGACGACATAAAAACCATTTCAGACGAATTTCCAACCATTGCGTTTGGTGAAAACCGTGTCCAACAAGGAGAAGAAAAACAAATGGCTTACCCAAGCATCCAAAACCCTTGGCATTTTATTGGGCACTTGCAACGAAACAAAGTAAAAAAAGTCATTCAAAACTACACCCTTATCCATTCAGTGGATAGTGAACGATTATTAATGGAAATCAATGACGCCTCAGCAAAGAAAAATCACAAAACAAACCTGTTGCTTCAAGTCAATCCATTGGAAGACCAAGCAAAATTTGGTTTCAATGAAACCAGTATTTTTGAGGTCGCAAATCGATCTCAAACCCTTAAACACATCCATATCATTGGACTCATGTGCATGGCCCCATTTGACGCATCCAGTGATATTATAAAAAAAACATTTAAAAAAACACGGCAAATCTATGATAAACTAAAATCAGATGGATTACCTATGGAACAATTAAGTATGGGCATGAGTAATGATTATAAAATTGCAATTGATGAAGGTTCGAATATGATTCGCGTTGGGAGCATTATTTTCTCATGACATTCATAGAATCAACATTAAAGTTTTTTGGATTTAGTGAGGAAGACGAAGACACCAATGAGTCATCCACACTCATCCATCACGTATCGCAAACAAAGCCCAATATCCATAATTTTCAAGCACATCAAGAGCAAAAATTTGAAATTCGGATTTCATTCCCAAAAAACTACGAAGATTCAGTCAATATTGCCACACACTTACAACAAAACCGTGCGGTTCTCGTTAATCTCATGTATTTGGATCCATCTACCACCAAACGACTGATTGATTTCTTATGTGGCACCGCATACGCCATGAGTGGCAACATGAAAAAAGTAACCGACCAAGTGTTTATATTTTCACCGAAGAATACACTCATTGAAATGGCCGAAGACATCACCGATATTGAAAAAGCAACCCAGGAATATGAAGGGTATAAGATAGAAAACGCTGTAGGCGCTTAGTTGTCACCCATTGAAAAATTAAAAAGCATTGTTCAACGACTTCGAGCACCTGGTGGATGCCCATGGGACATTGCGCAAACCCCTCAAACCATTACCCCCCACATTATAGAAGAAGCCTATGAACTGGTTGATGCCATTGAATCAGACAATCTCAGTAACATATTGGATGAATTAAGTGACCAGCTCCTTCATGTGGTCATGATCTCTGAAATGATCCACGAAACCGGGGGGTTTTGCTTTGATGATGTAGCCAATCATTGTTCAGAAAAAATGATCCGTCGACACCCACATGTGTTTGGAAATAGCCACAGTTCATCCATTGGTGAGGTGAATAAAAAATGGGAAGAAATTAAATCAAAAGAAAAACCAAACCAAAGCATTGTTGATGGCATCCCAAAGCACCTCCCAGCCCTGCTTCATGCACATAAAATACAACGAAAAGTCGCACATGTGGGATTTGATTGGCCCGACCTAAATGGCCCCATTGAAAAATTAAAAGAAGAATGCGAAGAGTTGATCAATGCCATTAGCAACGAAAATATTGATGAAGAAATCGGCGATATCTTATTTACAATTGTGAACATTTGCAGAAAATCAAATAAATCTGCAGAAGATCTACTACAAAATGCCAATAATAAATTTAAACGTCGATTTAAACAATGTGAAATGCTTGCAAAACAGCATAATAAAACCATCCATGAGCTCAACCTCACAGAATTGGAAACATTGTGGGACCAAGCCAAAAAATTAGAAAAATAAATTGCACTTATTAAATGCAAATTGTAATATATACAAAGATTACGCAATTAGCCATTATATCTTCCCTAATTTCTTGGCATGATAAATTCATATAGAAGTGCGTAATCTCATCACACACCTGGCGGCCCCCTGGCCGCCAACTTAATTTTTAGGGGTTAAATATTCCCCCGATTAAAATGAGATAAAAAAGAAATTTCCCATTAACCTTAATATACGTTTCATCCATTCGCCACAAGCGATTTCGCTTTTTCAAATGATACCGAACTCGTTTCTTTAGCTCCATCGGTTTCTGGGGTTTTTATGAATTTATTCCCTTTTTACACTCTTTGCGCCAATACCAATGGAACGACTACTGCAGCATTAGATAAAAGATTATAAACCATCATTTAATTCTCTTGGTACACCGTAAATTTTCAAATACAGTGCATAAACGAAAAGTGCTAATGTGAACAAACTTAACTTACATAATGATATCAATCCATCATTTCTACACCAATTAACCAACGCCACCATGCAGATGCTCGGGGACTCTCTATTTTCATCAACCGCCCCAGCGGTAAGTAAGACTTTGGTAATCCATGTGCTACGTACGGCTTTATGAAGCGGGGTATCTTCACTTAGATTCCTCACATTCACATCCGCCCCAGCGGTAAGTAAGGCTTGAACAACATCTATGTAACCATTTCTTACAGCCCTATGAAGTGGGGCACATCTAAATTGATCCTTCGCATTCAAATCCGCCCCTGCGGCAATTAATGCTTTAGCAACGTCTGTTTGACCATTTTCGGCGGCCCAATGAAGCGGGGCCCATCCAACTCGATCCCCTCGCATTAATATCAGTAATGCCCTTGTCCTTTAAAACGCTAATAGCGTTTGGGAGATTTTTTTTATAAGCTTTTAGAACTCCCAACTCATGTATATAATTCGTAAATGGGCCCACTGGTATTTGTATTCCGGCTATTTTGGGGTTTTTGTTACATTCTTTGATCAATTGTTTGAGTTCTTCTTTTAAGCTTGGAAGTTATTTTCCAGCAAACTCATCTGCTTTTTGTACATCTTTACGTAGTTCTTTTGATGTCTTAGCAAAACCTTCAAAGGAATCAGTATCTAAGAATTTAAGTACAGAATCAAAGACGACTTCATTAGGTAGTTTGGATAACTGGTCATATGCCGCAGCTGCTGTTGATCCGTCTTCACCTATTGATGCTGCTGTTGTCTGGGTTGTTGGTGGTGCTGGCAGTTTTCTTTCTTCTAGTTCTGGTGCGAATGTGGATGCCATTGGAGGGAAAAGCATTTGCTTAAAGACTGCATCTTGGGCTACTGCAATATTATGAAGACCACTCAGATGAGTATTATCATCGTTGGATTCTTAGACAGTATCAGCTACCGGCGGTTTTTTATAAACAATTGCTCCTCTACGGTGTATTGTTAGGCTGGAATGGTTTATTCTTGCCATGATTTCCTCCTGTTTGTGGTCAGGCAAAAAAAGGCCGTTCTCACATCACAAAAGTTATTTTATTTTAAATAACATGGATATTCAATTCCACTTTTTATTGATTATCGAATATTGATCTCAAATAATTTCACAGGAACTTAAAGCTAACAGGGGTGACAAGTATCCCAAAAACGATCCATTATGTTGAAAAAGTAATACAAAAACAAATGGGCACAGATAAACTTAAATGAGAGAATAGGTAGTAAAACGTAGTTAAAAAAAGAAAGGG
>MDTD01069852.1_pt1 | contig 123018 bp, 109 predicted proteins | sample 811221 | NCBI WGS metagenome assembly MDTD01 (sample SAMN05326646, study PRJNA326480) | marine metagenome | isolation source: seawater | place: Pacific Ocean: South West | collected 2011 | reverse complement strand
TCATGCGTAACAGTGAAGCTCCAAAGGAGCGAAATCACTACCTCTGGGCAAAGCCCTGAGCCTATTCACGATGTAGTCAGAGCCCTGAAGGGGCGTAATTACTCCCCTTCCAGCCATCCCCTTCTCATCTTCGTCACATGGGTCACGGCGAGGCCGGTTCCTTCCTGCCTGTTGCCGGCGCAGTAGCCCAGCAAAAGCTCTTCCTTCGAAAGGAAATGCATGGCGATGTAGCAGTACCAGCCATGGGGATCTGTCTCAATGTTTTTGATGTGCTTCCAGGTCTCGCCCTCGTCTCCGGAGATAGCGGCCGTTAAAGGGGTTCTTTTTCCGGCAAGCTCCGGGTTGCTGCCATCATTGTTGTTCCAAACCAGTAGCCAGTCCCCATCCGGCATCCGTTCGATAGTGGCAGGTGAAAGTGGTGAAGGAATATTACTTGCTTCTATCGGGCTCCAGGTTTCACCCCGATCAGACGAAAAGGATTGCTGCTGATATCCCCCACTAGCCCGGATATACATCATCACGCGCCCATCATTGAGCTCGATCAAGCCAGGCTCTTGCGTAACGATATCGGTATCATTGGGCACCCGCTCACTTGCTGTCCAGGTCATTCCATCGTCATCCGAATAATAGGCAAAGAGACTGCCTGTATTGCTCCACTCTTCTTCCGGCCCTTTGTGCCTGGCTACAGCCATCAGCAACCTGCCATCCTGCAGCTGAATGACCCGGTCATTGTTCAGGACATAGTAACCCGGCTTGTCCCGGATGCAAACAATGGGGTCACTCCAGGTTTTAGCCTCATCATCAGATATTCGCATCATTGGAATACAGTCCTCCGTGGAATTCTTTCGAAGGTAAAAAAGCGCAATATTGCCATTTTGTAGTCTCAGCAACGAAACAGACATCACATTCATGCCTCCCTCATTCTTTACGATCACCTGATCCTCCGAGGTCCAGGTCTCACCACCATCTTTGGAAAAGCGCGCAACCAAAGAGGCCGGGGCATGATCACTGGATGACTCTCCTACATATTTGCTGTAGATAAACATAATTGTGCCGTCCTTCAGGGTGACAAAATCTCCTTCACTATTTCTGGGGTTGTTTTCACCGGGTGAAAGATCGAGCGTCACCCGGGGCGGATCAACCATTTTTTGACAGCCTGTAATACTGGCAAAGACAATAAGGAGTGCTATGAATGATGAGGCAAGTATAAATCGCATATTACAATTAATCATCGTGATTTGGCAATGATACAAAACAACCAACTACCTGGGGGTATTTATCAAAACACTACTAAATAAATGTCAACAGAGCACCCTCCTTTTAAAAATCTATCAAACAATCCTTTCATTTCTCAATAATCTGAAGATTGCAAGCCTCAATCATTCAAGAAATCGCTATTTTCAGGTTTAATTCTCTCAGATTTTGATGAATAAGCATTTAGGGAAGCTGATCGGTGCTTTAGGGTTATTTCTTGGAATTATTGTTGTTGGACTCATTGGCTTTTCAGTCATTGAAGACCTCAACTTTGTCAATGCACTTTACATGACCATCATTACCGTTGGTACCGTCGGGTTTACGGAGGTGAAAGAACTCAGCTCTGCAGGCAGGATCTTTACTTCCATCTACATTTTATTGAACCTGGGGCTATTTGCGTACATCGTGTCAGTAGTATCATCTTACCTGTTTGAGGGAAAGCTAAAATCAATCTTTAAAAGTTATCGATCGGGAATGGAAATCAGTAAGCTTAAAAATCATGTCATCGTCTGCGGCTTTGGTAGGAATGGTAGTAAAGCCTGTGAAGAGTTGGCGAAGAACAAACAGGATTTCGTCCTGATTGAGAAAAATCCGGAGATGAAAGATATGATCCCAGAATCCTACAAGTGGGTGATTGGGGATGCTACTCAGGATGACAACATGCGTATGATCGGTATCGACAAGGCCTCGACGATTATTATTACTACCCCATCAGATGCTGCCAATGTATTTATCACGCTGACCGCCCGCCACCTCAATGAGAAAATCAAAATCATCTCCAGGGCCTCTACCAAGGAGACCGAAGAAAAACTTTACCGTGCAGGTGCCGACAATGTGATCATGCCAGACACACTCGGTGGGATGTTTATGGCTCAGCTGGTCACCAAGCCGGTAGTCATTGAGTTTCTTGACCTGATCAATGGGGTATCAAGTACCAGCTATCACCTGGAAGAGGTTAGTTACAAACACCTCAGGCCTGACTTTAAGGACAAGACCCTGGAGGAACTGGATATCACCAAAAAGACCGGAGTGACAGTAATCGGTGTAAAAGACAATATCAAAGGGCTGATCCCAGGACCATCACCCGACACTTTCATCGGAGAAGATGACTTCCTGATCGTACTGGGATCAGATGCCACTTTGGATAAATTCCGAAAGACCTATACCACCTTTTCAGAGTTTTAATCATTAATAGTTCAATGGCTTCTTGAACCAGCTTTCCCTGATACTAAAGCCCACCGAGATCGTATTGGTCACTTCACGGATCAGGTTGTTTTTTGTGGTCCCCAACAGGTGATACTGATAACCCAGGTTGATAACACCGGCTCCATATTTCACGGGTAATCCAAGGCCTACATTTACGCTCGACTCCATAAAACTCGTTCCTTTTATTTTCAGATAGTAATTTGAAAGAGACAACCCAAACCGGTAATCAACCCTATCGAAGTAAGATTGAGAATTATACTTCGGCATGATCTCAAACCCCAGTGAATATCCCTGCTGATCCACATATCGCTCTATGGTAGATACATCCTTCACCTCGTTCCACCTGGTCAGCTTCATATCCGCAGCCAGCATCATTCTTTTCCAGCTAAAGGAAACCCCGTAACCAAAACTTTTAGGTAACACCATGGATCCCTCATCCTCAGTGAGCAGTGAATCGGAATCATATAGAATCAACTCACTGATCCTGGTATTGATATTGGTGACAGGCTTATAGGTTGCACCTAATACGATCTTGCCAAAGTTCAACCATTTTGGTTGCCATTCATATTGAGCACCAAACTCAAGATATGCTTTGCGTACATATTCAGATATATCTACAACCGTTGAATCAAGGTAGGTATTGCCAAATACCGTCTGGGTATCATTGAGATTGCCAAACAAAAAATTGTATTTAACACCCACATGTAGCGACTTAAAGAGCTCATGTCCAAAGCCGGCATAGAACTGACTTACCCCTCCGGTGCCCTGATACAAGACAGAATAATTACCAATATCCGGTGAATATTTATTTTCATCGGTAGCCGAATAGTTGGTCCTGCTAAATGATTTTACTCCTACAGTAACCGCATTCAGTGCCGACGTCCTAAACCAGAAGTTCATCCCCTGTAACCCCCCGAGATAAGCGGTACCGGTACCATTTTTGTCACTTTGATTCAGCACACTGAAATATCCATCTATATCAAACTGGTGAGAATACCCCTGGATGGCGTTGGTTGCTGCCGGGTTGGAGATATTCACATTTACCGGAGACCTCACCCCAATAGAGGTATTACCCAACCCGGAAAATGCAGTCAAAGATGGAGATGTCATCGTCCCAAATCCATAAATATTATATGCAGATCCCGAATAGCTTTGGCTTAATACCTCCTGAGGCAACCATAACATCGATGCTAAAACCAGAAATAAGATCCTCATCGATATTCGTCGTATTCTTCATCAGGATTGAAACTCCAGATATCGTCAAACCTAGAGCTGCTGTTTCTTCCTGTAGCAATAAACCCTGTGCCATTGATAGAAAAACCAGCTGCATCACCTCTGGAAGTGTACTCGAAATTTGTCGGGTCACTCGACCAGCTGTTAGATTCAGGGTAGTAAGCAAAAACAGCTGTGGAATAGGTACTTGAGACTCCACAAACTACATATCCCACCCCATCGATGGCGAAAGTAGAGGCTGAATACCGCTGAACAGCACTGTAGAAGTCATCATAGGTATCGTCTTCATCATCAAACAAGGTCAGGTCGGTCCATTGCTCTTTCGTTGGATCAAATGATGAGAAGTCATAGATATAGGCACCGTTGTTTCTTCCTCCACCTACATAGGCTACACCATCAATGACAAAGGCGAATGCACTTTCCCTTTTCTGGCTGATACTGATCGTTTGAGCCCAGGTATCACTTTGCGGATTATAGACCCAAATGTCTTTGAGGTAATTACCATTGTACCCTGCCCCCGCATAGCCCTTGCCGTCAATGCTAAATGAAAGTGAATTATATCGTGCACCCCCGCCAAAGTCTGCCTTTTGGGTCCATTTGTTAGTTGATGGATCGTACTCCCAGAAATCTGATAATTCTTCGTTGACCAATTCATCATTGTATCCAGTCCCCACATAGCCCTTTCCATCTGCCGAAAAGAAGAAGGCGCCGATCCTTCCCTCACCCTCAAATGAGGCCATTTCCTCCCAGAAATTTAACTCGGGGTCATATCTCCAAAAGTCCTTGAGGTAATCGCTTCCATCAGTCCCCAGGCCTACATAAGCATAATCATCAATCACGAAAGAAACAGTGGAGGACCTGGCCACCCCCTCAAAATCTGACTGCCTGGACCAGTTCCCCAGCGTTACATCATCATCATCTTCAATGTCCGTACAAGCCAGCATCGATGTCGCTAAAACTCCAAAAAACAAGATTCTTTTCATTGGTATTATTATTTCAGTTTTCAAGTGTATAAAGTATTAATTCACTCCTCATCGAGCCGTCTTCTATCATCAGTGACTTCGGATTGTTAGTCATTTCAGAATAGGGCAACATGACAAGCAATGAGTAGTTGTATTGTGTAAATGGTGTTAGAAAGAGTTCAATCAGGGCAGACACCTCAATCGTATAGTAGGTATCGCGCTTATAGGTCTCGTCAAAAGTCAGAGTAGCAGTAATAAATTCATCCTGACTGGTAATTGTGGAATTGTCCTCATCAATGAAGTAGGCTACCAGCGTCTCCGGGAGTTTATCATAATCGCTGGCTGATTCGCTCACAGGATAAAGCCTGAGCTCCGCATGCGCGAGAATATAGTCCTGCTCCTCCAGCGCCAGGATCTCCACACCCGGAAAGTCCACGACTGTGCCAAGCAGAGAACCACCAGCCAGATAAGTGTGACGATCAGTAGAATCAGAACTTAAGTAATCGTTGAAGGACTCCAGCCCCTCAAATTGACTCTCCAGTTCATTACGCGTATAGGTATAATAGATCTCATCGTTGATTGGGAAATCAAAGTATTTTTTAGTGGGTGGAATATTCGTGTTGTCTGTGTAGTACAACCGCATTTTCAGGCTGTCTGCATAGAAAGATAATATTGGCGAAGCTTCGTGGGCGTAGACATTGAAACCCCCGATGAACTCAACAAAATCTGTTGAAGAGGAAAAGACTTCATCATCCTCAGCCATGAGATCAAAAATTGCCTGTCCTAAACTGTCAGACAGACCTATTACAATTTCATCTCCGTCTTCGAGGCTTGATCTGAATGACCTGCTACCAACCCTGATTCTATCCGATGGAGGCAGTGAAGTATTGTAGAGGTAGCCATTGTCCAATAATTCAAGTGGTGTGAGAAACTGGTCCACAAAAAATGTGGTGTATTCACCTGATCCATAGTAATTCTCTCCATTAGCCACTAAAACCACCGCCATGGAGTCAAACGACAAAGATTCAAAATCCACATTGCTCTGTAATGTGGAATAAGCACTTAGGTCCAATCCCGGTTGAAAGCAGGTCATATGAGTTGTGATACCAATTCCGGCTTGCTGGTTTGATCCAATGGTCACCGTTCCCGTACTGCTTGTAGCCAGGCTATCCAGCCTAATCGTAGAAAAATCAAGCGCCAGATCCTTGAGCAGACTTACGTTGAAGTCTTCCTCCGACAACACATCATCACTAATCAGGGTATTGCTTTCGCAAGAAAACAAAAACACCACTCCTATCAACAAGGGTACCCATGAGCTGAACCTTACTCGGGTTTTTATTCTTACCGATCCACATTTTCTAAAAAGCATATTTGCGCTAACCATCTCTATCTTTTAATCAATTTTTTAACCCAATCTTCTGAATACTGTGGAGCCTTCAACAGGTATACACCACTTCTAAGAACTGAAACATCCAGTCTGGCCTCGTAGATATCTTCAAACAAAAAAGTCATCGGGAACTGCAACAGCTCATTTCCAGCCAGATCAAATAATGACATGGAGAAGTCCGAATCATCGGATAACTGTCGCAACCTGACGGTCACAATACTTTCGGCCGGATTGGGATAAATCCAGATACCTTCTTCCACCGGGGGATCTACATAAACCAGCTCTTCATCCGAATACACATAGCATTCATTCTCACTCACCTCTAACTGATAATATCCTGCGATCACGGCTTCGTATTCACCGCCAGTGGCTCCATCAATGAGTTCCCCATCCAGATACCATTGATTACCGGCTGAACTGCTGGAGATCAAAAGGCTCTCATCTTCAATGGTGATCTCCGGCTTGTCAAGGTTTGTAATGTCAAGGGTTACAATATTGGATGGGGAATAAACGCACTGCTCATTGCTGATGGTGAGTCCATAATCCCCTGATGCCGTAGCTTCAAAAACCGCATTAGAAGAGGTCTCTATGATTTCACCATCTTTTGTCCATTCGTAGACGTATCCGTTATATGATGTAGCATCAAGCTGGATGGGTGTATTGCAGGAAGTGGTCACCTCTGAAGTGATGAGGTTGTTTATCTGGGGTCCTGACTGGGCTTTTACCGCGATTCTATCACTACTGCAGTCCAGTGACCTGATTTGCATGTGATACAAATAATAATAGGCATCGGTCAAAGTGTCTTCATCATACAATGCCCCGTGTAAGGTGACAATATCTGAGACTGTGTAGGGGAACCCACTTACTCCTTCATTGCTTCTGAAGATGGATGCATCATCTTCATATTCCAGTTGGATACGGTAATTGCCTGGCTCAGGGAAATCCAATCCAATGAAATACATGGCTCCTGCATCATTCAGGTCATCGTCGGCATCTCCCGAAACAGCTGATTCGCGTGTAGCTTCTACTTCTACCTCAGCTGAAGATATTGTAGCACCTGATTCATCAATCAAATTAAAAATCAATGTTCCGGAGTTTCCGATATAGAGCCGGGCACTATCCAGCGTGATAGGTGCTTCTGTAGAAATCAGCGGCTCAGGTAAATACCCCGCACCGTATGCACCTCCATCAAATACATGCTTACCTTCAGGACCCAGCGAAACATCGAGGTCATTGATGGCAGCATAAAAAGAAGAGTCAGCGGGCCATTCATCCAACACCACAGATGTACCAAAGCCCACAGGGACCCGCTGATCTTCATCAGTATACCAAAAAGTATATAAGTCGTCAGAAAGCAATCGGATGCTTTCCTCGTCGCATATATAAGCCCTGGCATTGCTTAAAACAATCTGGCTTTTAGATTGAAAATTGGTGGTTATTGTGTCATTACTCCGGTATTGATCGGTCGCCATTGTGGTGGTGACTTTAAAATCATACGGTGTATCAGGCGCTAATTCAACATAATGAGACAGACTAAATATTCTTTCTTCCCCGGATGGAAGAGATGACCATAAGGTATCCTGATAGATGTTTTGTGTCCCATTCACCTCCATTTGGATCTCAATTGGGATGCCACTTACCTCTTCACTCCCCTCGTTTGCCAACAGCACCTGTAAGGGAAGGATCGTATTTGTACAGGATGCTTCATCGGGTGCTATTAACGCCAATGGGGTTACATCATATTGAGGTTTTACAAACCGAAGGGTGATATCTAAGGTCTGACCGGCATGATAAATACCACAGGCTGCGGCATCCGGATCATCAGTAGCGATAATCCTCATCCTGGTACTGGCACCAAAGGATAGTTCCGAGGGGAGGTTGATAAACGTACTTAGGCTTTGCCCTGCTTCAGACAGTTCCACAGACGAAACACTTTCACCTTCATCGTCAAAGTCATAGTCTTTGTTCCAGTCTACAAAAATGAGAATGTAGTGGGTCTTTGAAAGTCCATCACAAAACTGAGCACTCAAATCAAATGGTATAGCGCCATCCTGCCTGAAAGAAACCTCGGCCTCTAACTCTACATTGTCATTACCTTCGGTACAAGGGTCTGTGGCATAATCCAGGCTTCCAAAATGCACCTCACTCAAGGATGGTCCACCTTCTTGTTCAGGCCCGGAAGCACAATATGGTTGTCCACCCTGACCACCGATGATCAATGAATAATCCTGTGTACCATCGGACAGGGTATTTTTATGACTCACTACTACCTGGTAGGTCTCTCCCGGTACGGGATTGCGAATCACTATTTGCTCAACATTGTCTCTGTAATTGTCACCGGGTGTCGCCTCTGCTGAAGAGAAATCCGGGTCAAGTACCCATGGATAAAAAGTGCTATCCTGACCAAAAACTACGATGTCCAGGTCATTGACCAGCAATGGTGTTCTGTTATTTACCACCAACTCATTTATTTCAAGAGGAGTAGCAGCAGGGTCATTCCAACTGATTGTTACTTTGAGTGATTCCGAACCTGAGGCAATGACCTGGATCGTATCGTGAGCGTCCTGCACCAGAGACCGTTCGTCTACCAGATACTGATCATCCATCCCATTGATTGCTTCGGCTGCACGGGCGGTATTCAGCACCCCCCAACCATAGGTGAAATCAGGCCCTTCATTGCCTGCGTCATCACTGGTATGAATCACCAATCCTTTTAATGTAGCTGCTTTCAGAAAGTTACCATCATAAAGTTCTGCATGGTATTCCTGCAGCAGTTGAAGAGATCCGGTAACATTAGGTGCTGCCATGCTCGTTCCACTGTAATAATCGTATGCCTGATTTGATGTAGCCACAGAAGAAAGGACATCCCAGCCATCGGCTACGACATCCGGCTTGATACGACCATCGTCCGTAGGACCCAGGCTGCTGAAATAAGCCAGCTCAGCTTCCGAGGATTCCTGGAACCCCCCTTCGATAGGATGAATCGCACCGACAGTTAGTACATTTTTTGATAGACCGAATGAAGTGATCAAATCAAAAGAGTCCTGATCTCTTCTTTCCACCGTACTTGTGGTATTTGAGCTGTTGAGATAATATCTGTTACCTGTTCCTGGTCCACTGCTTGTCCTGTCGTTTCCAGCAGCTACCATCACCAGGTAGTAAGGTGCATTGTTCACTATTTGATCCACCTCCTGAGCATAATCGTCATAATAGCCAAATCGATAGTCTTCATAGGCTGAAATATCAGTATCTCCCCACCATTCCCATAGAATAGACCCCGAGCGATCCGAATTATAGACCCACCCAATATTTCCCAGTCCATAGGAGTGGTTAGACAGCAGTAAACCATCCGCTGCAGCTTCACTCATCTCAGAAAGATCATTACTCCATTCCCAGGCAAGTAAGTCCGACTGATAAGCCATCCCTACCGCTTCAGCATTTACCCCGCTTCCAATCATGATGCCTGCCACATGTGTGGCGTGATCACTGTAGGAGTTCCCTGCATTATCTTCCTGCGACACCCTGCCCGAAAGTTCCTGGTGCGTCCTTCTCACCGCACCGGCATCCCATATCCCCAACCGATTACTCACATATTCACTGCTTCCGCTTAGCGATAACCCTGAATCGCCTCCTTCCCAGACCTGGTCGGTACGGGTTGTAGCAGCTGACTCCGAAGAATAGGTCTTGTAGTATACAGGTTTTCCTTTCGCATCAAGACTGTGTAACTCCAGAATTCCACCCCCTGGCAATGGCCTAACTATTTTCCAATCATTCTCTTCCGCCATCTTAAGCACCTGCCTGTGATTTCTTTTAAAAGTCTTTTTATTGTCTTTTTTCAATTGCTTTAGCGCCTTCTCATTGTAGGTAATCTTCCCCCCTGAGGACCTTCGGGCATCAGACTGTGCAGTACCATCAAAAATCACAATCAACAAAAAGGATACTGTGATCATTATATTATATGCAATATTTTTAACCTGATACATCTCTGTCACGGACTATCGCATTAGTTTTTTTTCAACTACATCTTTATGAAAGGTTCCAGTTCTTCACTGGTCTTGATGATTCCCAAAGACACGGTCTCGATGCTAAAGGATGTAAATATTGGTCTGCACCCATCAGAAATTTCTTATCTATGATGCAATTTTTGAGGTTTAGCAGATGCTAAAAAAATAAAGTATACCTGCAGTCTTATTCCTGCGACAAAACAGGATAAAACGTATAGAAGATTTTGGCCGGTTACAGGTTTTCCTTCTGGATCAGGTTCATCAATGACTCTTTATAATGGTCACTGAGAGGGATGTCTGTATCCTTCAACCTAATCCTGTTTTTGCGGATAGAGATGATGTGATCGATGGAAATAATATAGGATTTGTGCGTGCGAATGAACTGGTCAGCAGGAAGAGTTTCTTCCATAGCCTTCATGCTCAACCTTGTGATTACTGGTTTTGCTGAACTGGATAAGAATATTTTGATATAGTCCTTAAGTCCTTCTATGTACACAATATCCCTGATGGTGATTTTTAACAAGGTGTAGTCGGCATTGACAAATAGGTACTCCCTACTCTTTTGTTCTTTTTTGCTCAGGTTATTGAATTCCAGGGCTTTTGTAACGGATTTCAGGAACCTTTCGAATGGCACGGGTTTTACCAGGTAGTCCAGCACATCCAACTCAAAACCTTCTACTGCATAATTTTTGTAGGCTGTGATAAAGATCACCATGGGCCTGTTCTTCAGGTTTTTCAAAAGCTGTATGCCAGTTAATCCTGGCATTTGTACATCCAGAAACAGTAGATCCACCTGTTCTTTTTGTAGCACTTCTATGGCTTCGATCGCATTCCTACATCTGCCCACCAGGGTGAGAAAACTTACCTGACGTATGTTATCCTCCAGTAAATCCAATGCCAGTGGTTCATCATCTACAGCCAGACACCTCAACATACTCATAAGTTAATCATTAATCTCACTTCATACCAATTCGTCTTCTCCTCAGGGTGGACAGACTGAGAAATATTCAGCGTGTATTGTTCAGGGTAAAGTAGCTCCAGTCGTCGCTTTACATTAATGAGCCCAATCGGATTTTTACTATCTGTCAAAGACAAGTCTGACTCTACGCCTGACTCCGGGTAATACCTGTTTTTTACCTCAAATCGAAACACATTTTTGTCCAGTCCGATGGATATATATATTTCAGGGGCAGCTATGGAAACTCCCCCATGCTTAAAGGCATTTTCTACAAAAGGAATCAGGATCATAGGAGCAATGAGCTGCTGGGTATCCTCAATCCGGGGATCTACCTCAATATTGATCTTCATGTCATCCTCAAATCGGATCTTTTGCAGTTCAATGTAATTGTTCAGATAATTAATCTCCTGAGGAAGGTTAACCCGTTCATTCTCCGAATCATATAAGATATACTGCATGATCCCTGATAGCTTCAGCAAGTATGGTTCAAGCAAGTCAGATTTCTTCCTGGCGAGCGAAACCATGTTGTTCAGGGTATTTAGCATGAAGTGCGGATTGATCTGCGACCTAAGGAAAAAGAGTTCAGATTTCAGGCTTTCAGTTTCCCGCTCCTGGTTTTGCTTTTCATATTTAAGTATCAACCCAAAAACAGAACTGATAAGCATAATCACACTAAGGGGCAACATTAACCTAAAGCCCATCCTCGTAAATGGTCTGTCTTCTCCATTGAATCGAGGTCTGCCAATACCTTCTGGTCTGGTAATGGCTGGCTCCTCAATAGGTGGTTCTTTCTGTAATCTTCTTTGTTCGAAGAATTCACGCTTAGGAGGTGGGTTAAGCTTAAAATAAATGATGGGATACGCGGCTGATGCTGCCACAAATAAAATCAGGATTGACACATATATCACCAATGCTTTCCTATTGAAAAAACGGGCGATCAGAAAATAGGCATTGAAATAAAACAATACCATCAATAAGACCCGAATCAGTATAGAACTCAAATCAATGACTTCTGAAGACGTCGCTGAAAATGGATCTGATATCAGTGGAAACAAGATAAATCCAGCCCAAACCAAACCATGTAGTATTACTGTGATGGGTCGTACCTTAAGCCTATTACTAAACAAAGTCACATAAATTATTGATACTTCAAACCTAGTGCAACCACCGGTTAAAAAATATTAAAATAGCTAAGGAGCAGTTATTTATAGACAATAGGCGGCATTTTAGATATTTCATTGTGAATGCAACAGAAAAAAAACCATATCTGTGAATGGAATTTTAGTCTGGTGGAAGGTCAGTTCGTCAAAACCGATTATTTTTATGCACTATGAAAAAAGTCATTACCTTTTTTACCTTTTTTATCACCACAGTTATTCTCCAGGCACAACAAACCGTGGACACCGTATACGTAACAGTCAGTGATTCTTCATGGACTACTGACCCCCTGACATGGCTCGGGATTATCTTTGTTGCATCAACCATCATCCTGGTGCTGAGGACCTTCAGAAATAAAGCGGAAATCTAAAACTCTCTTTAAAATCCGATTCTGAGATCATCGGACAATTCATTGGGTCTATCTGAACGGGTATTAAATCCGTGACTGAGCAGTAGATCTTTGCACTTCCCTATTGCCTCTACGATACCAGTGGCAATCTCCTTCTGCTTTATACCCTTCACAACAGTGTCTACTATGACTTGCCAGTCCTCCCGGCTTACTTTGGCACTGATCCCTTCATCTCCAATCACTACAACCTTATGTTCCAGCTTACTTATAAAGATCAGAATGCCAATCTTGTCTTTTGTTTTGTAAATTCCCTCTTCCAGGAAAGCTTCAATGGCTCGCTGATATACGCGTTGCTCCATTGTATCTCTGGAGGTGATCCACCGGATGGAAAAAGGCAGGATGATGGGCGTCAAAAAACCCAGTAGCATAAAGCCAATGACAATCATGGCAGTATCAATTGGGGTCAGCTGCACGGGTAAAGCCCAGGTGTAAGATAAAAAGGCGATTACTACGAGGGCAAATAACCCCACCACTGCAGCTGAATACCAGGAGGCCTCTTCATACTTGTCACTCGATGGCACAAAATAGGGAACAAGCTCTCCACTGGTTACCATTTCCAGGTCCTGGACGGCTTTTTTCACCTCTTCTTTTTCTTGCTCTGTAAAATGATATTTACTCACCTTGATTATTTTTTATTTTACCAACCACCGGAAGCACCGCCGCCTCCAAAACCGCCGCCTCCACCAGAGAAGCCACCTCCGGAAAATCCACCACCACTGCTAAATCCACCACCATAGAATCCACCACCGGTGCGATAACCTCCCCCACGACCTCCGCCATGAGGAATATTAAATATCAGGGAAAGGATGATTGTAGCGAAAATGGCTGCGGTAACATTGATAATCAGCCATACCAAAAGAAATATTACTCCTGCAGTAATTAGGGTACCCGGAACCTTGCCCAGCCTGCTTTTCAGAACCGAATTGATAGATCCGAAAATGATCAAACCAAGAATGATAAATAAATAGCTGAATTTGGGCACAGACCTCCCGGAGACACTTCTTTGTTGAGGAGTGGCAACAGGAAGTTCTTCTCCATTGATCAGACTGATGATAGCATCTACTCCGTCGTTGATACCATCGTAGAAATGACCGGCCCTGAATTCAGGAGTGACTATTTGAGAAATAATCCTTTTTGCCAGCGCATCAGGGATAGCGCCCTCAAGTCCATAACCAACTTCAATTCGCATTTTACGATCCTGCATGGCAACGAGCAAGATGGCCCCATCATCCACACCTTCTCTCCCTATCTTCCATTGATCAGCAACCCGGATCCCATATTGCTCAATGGTTTCATCTCCTGTGGTCGGGATCACCAGCACTGCAACCTGACTTCCTTTAGATTGTTCGAAAGAAGATAGCTTTGATTCAAGGTTCTTCTTTTCGGTTTCAGAAAGGGTATTGGTCTGGTCTGTAACCCTGGTTTTCAACGGTGGTATAGGTACAATATTCTGAGCCCATACACTCCCACAAACAAGGAATAAAACAATAAGAGAATTAATTCGTCTAATCACTAAGCAGTACGATTACGCTGATTGAGATAACTTGTTAAATTTGAGCTAAAATTAAAGAAATATGAGCAAGAAGTGGATCACCATAGGAATTATAGTTGTAGCGGTATTCCTTATATACAATTTCTTTTCCGGCAAATACAATAACATGGTTGCCATGGAAGAAAATGTGAATACACAATGGTCCAATGTGGAGACACAGTATCAAAGACGATATGACCTCATCCCCAACCTTGTGAATACCGTGAAAGGGTTTGCTGAGCAGGAAAGAGAAGTACTTACCGGCGTGACCGAAGCTCGTGCCAAAGCGTCCAGCATCCAGATAGATCCTGCAAACCTCAACGAAAACACTTTACAGCAATTTCAGCAGGCTCAAGGCCAATTGAACTCTGCATTATCACGGCTGTTGGTCACTGTAGAGCGATACCCTGACCTGAAATCTAACCAGAACTTCCTTGAATTGCAGGCCCAGCTTGAGGGAACAGAAAACCGAATTGCGGTATCCAGACAACGATTCAACACAGCTGCTCAGGAATACAATACCTATATCCGCTCATTCCCGAACAATACCCTGGCAGGGATGTATGGATTTGAAAGGAAGCCGTTGTTTGAAGCTGACCAGGGAGCAGAGAGCGCACCGAAGGTTGAGTTTTAATAGAATTTAAAAGACCAATCTGTCACGCGATATAATCGTGCGCCAGATTGGTGCTGATTTCAATTGAGAACTTGCGCGCGTTTGCAACGCGTGCAAGTGTCCTTATCCTTTACCAAATTTCCCTTTCAGCATCGCCAGCTTGGCCTGAAGGTCGCCTTCAATCGGTTTGTCCTCTCGTTTCGACTTTTGTTTTGGCTTTGGCTTACCAAAAGGATCTGACTTCATTGATAATGAAATACGTTTCCTTGGAACATCTACTTCAGTAACCGTTACCATCACCTTATCCTGAAGCTTCACCACCTTGGAAGGATCTGACACAAAGCTATCAGATAGCTGGCTCACATGAACCAGACCATCCTGGTGCACACCCACATCCACAAAAGCACCGAACTTGGTGATATTGGTAACAATACCCGGGAGCTTCATCCCAATAGTCAGATCGGACATCTCATGCACATTATCTGCAAAAGAGAATACCTCATATTGTTGCCTCGGATCTCGACCAGGTTTGGCCAGCTCTTCCAGGATATCCTTTAACGTTGGTAGTCCCAGGTCACCGGACACATACTTTTTCAGGTCTATGCGCTTTCTCAGGTTTTCGTCCTTTACCAGATCTTCCACCTTGCACCCAAGGTCTTTGGCCATGGACTGCACGGTCTCATATCGCTCAGGGTGTACTGCACTTTCATCCAGCAAATTACTGGCTCCTTTGATCCTCAAGAAGCCGGCAGCCTGCTCAAATGCTTTATCCCCTAGTCTGGGGATAGATTTCAACTCTTCCCGGCTCTTGAAAGCACCGTGCTCATTTCGATGTTTTACAATGTTATCCGCCAGTTGGGGTCCAAGGCCGGACACATAGGTCAATAGCTGCTTACTGGCCGTATTCAACTCCACTCCAACACCATTCACACAGTTCATCACCACATCGTCGAGTGAATGCTTGAGGTCGTTCTGATCCACATCATGCTGATATTGTCCTACCCCAATCGACTTCGGATCGATCTTCACCAGCTCAGCCAGTGGGTCCATGATCCTGCGACCGATAGATACCGCACCACGAACTGTCAGGTCATAATCACTTAACTCTTCCCTGGCGACTTCAGAGGCAGAGTAGATCGAAGCGCCACTCTCATTCACCATGGCAATCAAAATACTTTTTGGTAAGCCAATCCCTTTGATAAACTGTTCGGTCTCCCGACCTGCAGTACCATTCCCTATGGCAATGGCCTCAATCTGATGTTTCTCAGCCAGAGCGGAAACAACAGCAGCGGCCATCTGGGTATCCTTTTGTGGCTCATTAGGATAGATGGTGGTATTTTCCAGCAGCTTGCCCTGACGATCCAGACATACTAGCTTACATCCTGTTCGGAAACCGGGGTCTATGGCCATCACTGCTTTTTGTCCCAAAGGTGGAGCCATGAGTAGCTGCTTGAGGTTCTCTGCAAATACTCCGATAGCCTCAAGGTCAGCATTCTTCTTAGATTCCAATCGTATTTCTGTCTCAATACTTGGCTTGATCAATCGCTTGTAAGAATCCTTCAAGGCAATCTCTACCTGCTCGGTAGCGGCATTGGCTTCTTTCAAAAATTGTCTCGAAAGCTTATCGATAGCCATTTCTTCTGGTGGGAAAGTATCCATCATCAGCAAGCCTTCTCGCTCACCTCGTCTGATGGCCAATAGTCTGTGTGATGGTATCTTCTTCAGCGGCTCCTCCCACTCAAAGTAGTCTTTGTACTTAGCTGCTTCCGCTTCTTTACCTTTCAATACCCTGGCTTTGATGATACCTTCAGTGCGGAACAGCTTCCTGATTTGCTCACGTGCAGTAGCATCTTCACTGATCCATTCCGCTATAATGTCTCGTGCTCCCTGTAAAGCAGCTTCGATATCGGCTACTTCTTTTTCTTCATTGATATATTTCTCGGCCTCATCATATGGTGAGAACTTGCCCTGCTCCCAGATTAATTTGGCCAGTGGTTCCAATCCACGTTCTTTGGCCACAGAAGCACGGGTCTTTCTTTTGGGTTTGTAAGGAAGATAAAGATCCTCCAACGCCGTCATCGTTTCGGCCTCCTCAATTTTTTTCTTCAGCTCAGGGGTGAGCTTTTCCTGCTCATCAATTGACTTCAGGATGGCCTCGCGTCTTTTATCCAATTCCCGAAGCTGGGTGATGCGGTCTCTGACACCCGCAACAGCTACTTCATCCATGGTTCCGGTCACCTCTTTACGATATCGGGAGATGAAAGGCACGGTTGCCCCTTCATCCAGGAGCTTGATGGTGGCTTCAACAAAATGTGGTTTTAGGGCTAATTCGCCTGCTATTTTTTCTGAGTAATTTTTCATGCTTCGTTAATCGGGCGCCAAAAATAAACGACGATAGATATTATTTAATAATTTTATCCGATATCACGAACAAATAATCTACATGCACAGCAGAAGAACATTCATTCAAAAATCCGGAAAAGGGGCTGCAGCGGCCCTGGCCTTATCTTCAACACCACATCTTGCAACGAAAGCCTTTGGCAATAGTTCAGAAAAAAAGAAAATCACCATCGGGATTATCGGAGCCGAAAACTCGCACACCAGGGGATTTGGCAAACTTTTCAATATTGATAAGAAATTTCCGGGAGTGGAAGTAAAATATGTTTGGGGTGAAACGGAGGAATTTGCCAAAGACGCCATGGAAAAAGGCCAGATCCCAAAAATGGTGAAAGACCCAAAAGAGATGCTCGGTAAAATTGATGCACTGATTGTAGATCACCGACATGGTAAGTTTCATTTGGATGCGGCGAGACCCTTTGTAGAAGCCGGAATCCCCTCTTTCATTGATAAACCTTTTTGCTACCGCCTGGAAGAAGGTGTGGAATTCCTGAAGATGGCCCGAAGAGTGGGCACACCGGTCACGTCGTTTAGCTCCATAGCTCAGAATGCAGAGACGTTCGACATGGCAGAGCAGATAAAAGAAATAGATCCTATTACCCATATCATTCGATCCGGAAGAGTAGACATCAACTCTCAGTATGGGGGTGTATTTTTCTATGGGCCCCATATCATTCAGCCATTAATGTTCATGTACAGTGAGGATGTAGCAAAAGTCAGGATCATCAAAAATGATAAGAATAGCGGAGCAAGCCTGGTCTTTGCTGATGGGACCTTGGCTTCTTTGGTATTTACTACCCAGGCATATGGCTGGCAAACTTTTGTGGAGACAAAGGATGGAATTGTAGAACTGAAACCCAGGGTGAAAGAAGATTATCCGGGCCGCACATACGTGGACATGGTAGAGATGTTCAGAACAGGAAAAGAGCCCAGAAGTCATGAAAGTATTCTAAAAGGAATTGCAGTCCTGGAGGCCCTTGAAAAGTCTGTGGAAAGTGGACAATGGGAACAAGTACCCGCTTTTAGTCTTTAAACCTGGATTAAAACCGAATAAAACCCAAACTATGAAGCAAAGTATTTTTTCTATTCTCACATTACTCCTGTTTTCACAACTCAATATGATCGATAAACCCTCAGCTGTCAGTGGGACCCTTTACTCCGACGAAGGTTCTGTTTCCATACAAATGGAAAATGGAAAGATCTCGGGGATTGATAGACTTGAGGGTTCGGACTCAGAAGAAAAGTTATTTATTGCTCCAGGTCTGATAGACATCCAGATCAATGGGTATATGGGCGTGGATTTTTCCGGGCCTGACCTGACTGTTGAAGGAGTAAAAAAGGCTACCAGGGCCTTATGGAAAGCAGGGGTCACTTCTTACTTCCCAACCATCATCACCAGTGATGTTGACCGGCTCAAGAAGAATTTTGCCATCCTCGCACAAGCCAAAAAAGATCCGGAGATCGGAAAATCTATCCCTGGTTTTCATCTGGAGGGGCCATATATCTCACCGGTAGCGGGATTTAGGGGTGCCCATCTGGAGAAATACATCAAAGCGCCGGATTGGAAAGAATTTTCAGAGATCCAGGCCGCAGCAGAAGGCGGTATTCGGTTAATTACTGTTGCTCCTGAACTTGAAGGTGCTATTCCTTTCATTAAAAAATGTGTGGCAAGTGGGATGATCGTTTCTCTGGGACACCACAATGGCACCGCAGCAGAGATCACAGCAGCGGTGGATGCAGGTGCCCGGATGGCTACGCATCTGGGAAATGGATGTGCCAACATGATCAACCGGCATCACAACCCCATCTGGCCGCAGCTGGCGGATGACCGGATCACACCCAGTATCATTGCCGATGGGTTTCACCTGACAAAGGAAGAGGTGAGGAGTTTTTATAAAGCCAAAGGTCCTGACAATACCATTCTTGTATCAGACGCGTTGGACCTGGCCGGTTTACCACCCGGGATGTATGAGCGTGGTGAACGGATGCTGGAACTCACTCCCAATGTGGTGAAACTACCCAAAGAAAATGTGCTGGCAGGAGCAGCCTCCCCCATCAACCTGTGTGTGGGTGTTGTGATGGATTACACTCAGTGCAGCCTGGGAGATGCCATTCAGATGGCGAGCACCAATCCGGCTGAAATGATGTCTTTGGATGATCTTGGAAATATCTCAGTAGGTAGTAGAGCGGATTTGATTGTATTTAGTATGAATAACAATAAAATGATTATCAAAGAAACTTATGTTGCAGGTGAACTGGTGTATTCACAACCTTAACCAACACAGAACCCAACTTAACCCAAAATGAAAAAACTTTTAATTGCCCTAAGTGCAGTAGGCCCCGGACTTTTCCTGATCGGCTATAACATCGGAACCGGTAGTGTGACTACCATGGCCAAGACTGGAGCTGAACATGGTATGACACTTTTCTGGGCGCTCGTACTCTCCTGTATTTTCACATTTGTACTGATGGTTGCTTATGGCAAAGTGACGCTTGTAACCGGAAATACAGCCCTTTTCAACTTTAAAAAGGAATTCAAAAATGGCTGGATCCTTTCCTTGTATATCATCATTGCATTGATCATTGGTGAACTCCTGGCATTGATGGGTGTGATGGGGATTGTGGCTGACCTCATCCAGGAAGGGATCCGGCTAGCTTTTGATGGAGCTGTGATCAGCAGGTTTTGGATCATCCTGTTCTTCAGTATCATCCTTTTATTTCTCATTTGGTATGGTCGATATCAGGCATTTGAAAAAGTGCTCACCGGTATTGTAGTGGTGATGGGTATCTCATTCATTATCGTATTTTTCATGGTAAAGCCAAGCTTCTCATCGCTTGCGGCAGGACTGATTCCCGGCATCCCGGATACGCCCGGATCTCTCGGATTGATTGCCGCCATTGCAGGAACTACATGTTCTGCAGCCGTATTTATCATGCGGAGTGTGGTTGTGTCTGAGAAAGGTTGGACAATCAAAGATCTTAAGACCGAGAAAAAAGATGCATTTGTCTCTGCAGGTATGATGCTTTTACTCAGTGGAGTGATCATGGCGGTATCTGCCGGTACCTTGCATGTGTTTGGAATGAAGCTGGACAACACCGTGGAGATGATCTCCCTGTTTGAGCCGATTGGTGGTAAAGCAGCCGCTTTTATTCTCATCATCGGGATTGCCGGCGCAGGTCTTTCTACAATTTTCCCAATTGTACTGATAGCACCCTGGCTGGTCTCAGATTACACCGGACAGCCAAGGAATATTCACAGCACCCAATCCAGGATACTGATCTTTCTGGGTATGGCATTTGCCTTTGGAACTGTCTTTTTAGATGAGCGACCACCTGCTTTGATGATCTTTTCTCAGGCTTTCCAGGCTTGTATTTTGCCTGCAGTGGCAATTCCGATCTTCATCCTGATCAACAAAAAGAATCTCATGAATGAGCACCTGGCAAGCACCCGGTTAAACATTGGGATTGTCGCGGTGATCCTTTTTTCAATATTAACAACCTGGTTTGCTATTGCAGACTTTTTATAAATCAATTCTTTACTCAATCAATGGAAAAACAATTTACTACTGACCAACTTCAGGTATCCATCTATGACAACCCGGACGTGATGGGAGATGCAGCTGCTGACTTTGTCGCCGAAACGATCAACAAGGCCATTCAATCCAAAGGAGAAGCAAACATCATTCTGGCTACGGGAGCTTCTCAATTTACTTTTCTCAAAGCCCTGAAGAAAAAAGACATCAACTGGAAAAAAATAACTGTTTTTCATCTGGACGAATACAAGGGCATGGCAGATACGCATCCTGCCAGCTTCAGGAAATACCTGAAAGAAAGAATTTTGGATGAAGTAGCCCCTAAGAAAATTTTTTATCTGAATGGTGATGCCGAAAACCTCGACCAGGTGATGCAAGCATACGAAGATGAGCTAAAGAAACATCCAATTGATGTTGCCTGCATTGGGATAGGTGAGAATGGACACATAGCATTCAACGACCCACCAGTAGCTGATTTTAATGATCCAAAATGGGTGAAGCTTGTTGAACTGGATGAGCCTTGTAGAAAACAGCAATTTGGTGAAGGCTGGTTCCCTACTATGGATGATGTCCCGACAGAAGCCCTATCTCTGACAATACCAGCCATTCTTCATTCAAAAGTGATCAGTTGCGTAGTGCCGGATGAAAGAAAAGCCGAAGCTGTATACAATACTTTATACAGCGAGATCAGTACGGCATGTCCGGCTACTGTATTGAGAAAACATCCGTATACTAAACTATTTTTGGATAAAGCATCCGCAACCAAACTGAAATAATCATGCAACAAGGAAAACGCCTGCTATCGATTGATGCACTTAGAGGATTTGACATGCTCTTCATCTCGGGAGGAGGCACTTTTCTTGTGCTCCTGGATGGTAAAACCGGATGGAGCTGGGTAGATGGGTTGGCACATCAGCTGCATCATGTAGACTGGAATGGGTTTGTCTTTTATGACTTTATTTTTCCTTTGTTTCTGTTCATCGCCGGGGTCTCGCTTTCTTTTTCTCTAACTAAAGGAACTGACATTGGGTTGAGCAAAAACGATCTGTACAAGAAGGTTTTCAAGCGGATGCTTCTGCTGATCGTGTTGGGGATCATCTATAAAAACCAGCCCATCAAATTCTTTGAACCTTCGCAAATTCGTTTTGTGAGCGTACTGGGTCGTATTGGATTCGCCTGCTTCATCACCTCCCTGCTCTTCCTGAATTTTGACATCCGGCAGCGGCTCTACTGGATCGCCGGGATACTCGTCGCCTATTACGGATTGTTGTTTTTAGTGCCAGTGCCGGGATTTGGGCCTGGTGACCTCTCTCCCGAAGGAAATCTTGTAGGTTGGTTAGACCGGACTTTTCTGCCCGGACGATTACACACTGTAAAAGGGATCTACGATGAAAACGGAATACTAACCCAATTCCCGGCATTGTGTATCACCGTTTTTGGCAGTATCGCAGGAGACATCCTTAGAAGGGATTGGAATGGAAACAGAAAAACCTTAACACTCGCTGTTGCCGGGGCGATTGCAATAGTAATTGCTTTGATTTGGGATCTTCACTTTCCCATCAACAAAAAACTGTGGTCAAGCTCATTCATCCTGCTCACCAGTGGAATTGCCTTTATGTCCATGGCCCTGTTCTACTGGATCATTGATGTGAAAGGATATCAGCGATGGGCTTTTCCATTCAAAGTCATCGGGATGAATTCGTTGACGGTGTATTTTGCTTATGGCTTTATCCCATTCGGATACACTTCAGCACGGTTGTTTGGTGGATTATATGCCCCTTTTGATGAAAAATGGCATGAGGTTTTTCAGGCCCTGGGTGCATTAGCGCTGGTGTGGACCTTTCTTTATATTCTTTATAAGAGACAGATCTTTGTTAAGATATAGAGAAACCTATACATTATATGCAGGATTACTTTGGAGCCTCTTTTTGTTATCTGAAGGTCTAAGTTCATAGGGTCTGTTAAAGGCTTCCTGACTCAATTTAAAATGGCTTGAAAGCTTCCGAATGACCTCTTTAGAAAGGCCCTTTTTATAATTGAGAATATCTGAAATCACACCCTTACTAACTCCTAAAATGTTTACAAGATCTTTTGATTTCAAATAATGGTCCCCCATTAAAGACTTTAACAATCGCACTGGATCTACTTCATCGAAGTTATTGTTTTCTTTATCGTATTGTTCGATCAACAAAGTAAGCAACTCCATTTCAACTTCTTTTTGATGTTCAAGGCTGCTTTCATCAAAAATCAGTGTATCCAGGATTTTGCAATAGTTATCATACTGATCCCGAGATTTAATTACTTTATATTTCAAGGTTTCCATTGTCATACTGTAGCAGGTATTCCTTAAAGTTCACATAAAGTGAACTTTAAGATTAGTTTAGTACTGGAGAATACCGAAATCATTTCTCATCGGTATTTAGATTCATATTTAATAATCATACACTGGTTACTACAGAATCTTTCCCAATTGAATTTATAGTGGAGTAGTGTATTTGCTGGAAAGTCTCAAAGTCCTTCAATAATTCATCCTGTACTTCAAGCCAACTGACAATGAAGTTCCGTAATGTCTAATTTTGCTTTGAGAAAAATAACCTTCATTAGTGACGGAGGTTATACTTTGTTGATATGCGAGCGTGGAAGAGATCACGAACGAATTGAACAGTTCATAACTAATGCCAATTTCACCCAGTCCACCTAAATCAAACCTGGACACCCGATCGGTCACATTGGTCTTCCTTGCATCAATTATTCCTTCAATACCAGGCTCGTGCACTGATGCATGAACCAAAAAAGAAGATACAAGTCCTAAATTGACAAAACCAGCCCATTTACTTCCAAACTGAAATCCACCCTTAATGGGAATAGATAAATAATTATAATTGAAAGAAGTGATGGTTTCTCCAAGCGGCTCCCTGGGATTTCCCTCATAGTCAGTATATGCGAGTTCATTATTAAAACCTTTTTCAATGTAAGATAACCCTGTGCCCAAAATGAAATTGTTATCAAATTGCCTTTGATACACTAAACCACCTGTCCATCCGGTTCTAAAATCATTATTTTCCATGAAATTCTTCCCATTAATACTAGTTCTAGTAGCCCCCGCTTCAAAACCAAGATATTGGGTTTGTCCAAGACCATTTAATGAAAGCATTAAAAAGGATATTGCCACCGAAATCCTCATAATATAAATTTAAATAAATCAGCTATTTAATACAACGGATTTAAACAATTCATAATATGAACTCACTTTAAGTTCTCAAAGACTTGAAAAGTAGTCAGCCAATGAATTAAAATAATTCTCCCCCTTCCCCGTCCATAAAGGAATGATCAAAAAAATGGCCAAAGCATTCATGTATCTCATCATTTCCATACTGGGTATTGTCATCGTTTTCACGATCGCAGTCATCATTTTCGTCAAAACTTCTCCTCAGATCGGTCAAAAGCCGAAAGGTGAACATTTGAAAGAGATTAAAAAGTCACCTAATTATGGTGACAAAGCTTTTGACAACCAGATCGAGACCAAAATGGGGTCCTTTGGAGAGATCATGAGAACTATGCCTGATTTGCTTTTTGGAAAGAACCAATCGCCTGTTGACAGCCTCCCGGTAAAATTTGGGGAGAATGGACAAGCAGCTGTAGATAGCATCACCTCGGTCACTTGGTTTGGGCACTCGGCCTTTTTGGTAGAGATCGAAGGAAAACGAATCCTGATCGATCCTATGTTGGGAGAGGTCGCTGCCCCGATCTCTTTCGGTTCAAAACGGTATCCCTACAAAAAGCCTATCCCTGTCGAACAGCTGAAGAACATCGACGCGGTGATCCTTTCACATGATCACTACGATCACCTGGATTATCCAACGATCATGCAGATCAAAGATGAAGTGGGGCACTTCTACATGGCCCTGGGAGTGGGCTCACATTTTGAATCATGGGGGATTTCCAAAGAAAAAATAACCGAGCTGGATTGGTGGGATAGTGTGGAGTACAAGGGACTGAAATTGGTTGCCTGCCCAGCTCGACATTTCTCCGGAAGAGGTTTAACTGACCGCAATGCTACTCAATGGGCCAGCTGGGTGATTCAGGGTGAACATCAAAAACTGTATTTCAGTGGTGATAGCGGCTACGGGCCGCATTTCAAGGAAATCGGAGATAAATACGGACCTTTTGATCTGGCCATGATGGAATGTGGACAGTACAATGAAGCCTGGGAAGCCATCCATATGATGCCGGAGCAGAGTGTACAGGCCGGGATTGATGTAAAGGGAAAACTACTCATGCCCATTCACTGGGGCGCTTTCAAACTATCTGTTCATGAATGGACAGATCCTATTCTGCGATTCAAAGCAGAGAGCGAACGGCTTAATACGCCCATCATTCATCCGGTAATTGGGGAGAGGTTTAGCCTGGGGACAAGTTATCCCCGGGAAGTTTGGTGGAACAAACAATAAATTATTTCGACGCCCAGTCCTTCAGAAACTTCAACCCCTCCGAAGCAAATCCGTCCTGGCTCTCAGCCAATGGTCTCCAGATACAAACGGCTCCGGCCAACTCCTGGATTTCCGGAGTAAAGCTTTCAATGGATATCGCACCCTGGTAGTTGATGGCCTTTAAACCCTTGTAATAATCTTCCCAACGTGTCTGGCCTGTTCCGGGAGTGCCCCGGTAGTTTTCGGACACCTGTACATGGATCAATTTGTCTCCGGCCAGTTTGATGGCCTCCTCGATGCTTGGTTCCTCGATGTTCATGTGAAAACCATCAAGCAGGATCTTAGCGGAAGGATGGTTGATATCATCGATGAGCCTAACCACATCCTCTGTTCGGTTGATCAGGTCCGTCTCAAACCTGTTGAGTGGCTCCAATGCAATCTCCAACCCTTTGGTCTGTGCACTTTCACACACTTTCCGCAAATTCTCCAGAGCCCTGTTCCACTCTATCCTTTTCTGATCCTCAGGAAGTAACCGAGCTTTACCGACTGCAGAATACATCGGGCCAGCAAGGAAACTCGTCCCGAGGTCATTGCAGATTTGAAAGCAGGATTCGATGTAATACATTCCCTGTTTTACGATGGCTGGGTCATCATTGGTAAGGTCCCTCGTGGGTCCGAACGCGCCACAAACCACACAATCGAGGTCATGATCTTTCAGGGCTTTTTTGACTTTGGCAGTATCGATGATATCCGGGTTTTCCACCGGTATCTCCACCAGGTCATAGCCCATATCTTTGATTTTCTTAAAGAGTTGTGTCGTTTCTGTAGAAAAGGGGGAAGTCCACAACCAGGTGCTTACCCCAAACTTTACATTCAATCCCATAATAAATTTAGATTTTCGATCAGTTCACTTCTGAACCTGTCACCCGCATGATACCATTCATCAGACGCCAGTGACCCGGAAATGTACACACAAAAGGATAATCGCCTGGCTGGCTCGGAGCCTTGAAGGTCAATCGCACTGTGTTATTCGGATCAACCAGCGGTGTGTTGAACAATACCTGAGGAATCTGTGGTACGTAATTCTTCTCAGCACCGTCCGGGCTACGTGCCAGCTCATCGGCAGCCGCTCCAACTACTTCCAACTGCCCCGGCTGAATGATTAGTAAATTATGCTGCATGAAGTCCGGGTTGGTAAATACGATCTCTACCGTCTCGCCTGCCTTAACCGTAAAGTCCTTGATGTCATATTTCATCTGATTTTTGATCACAGAAATATTGATCTGTTTGGCATCACCTGAAGATTCTGCCAAAACAGCCAGATCAGAAGATGGTTTGGTATAATAATTCGCCATGAAGGCTTCTCGGTCAGTCAATGTTTCAAAAGCCGAAGAATCCAGTGGCAAGCTGAAATTTGGATTTGAAGCCAGGTAGCTGTCCATGAAGCCTTGCCTATTCCGAACTGCAGAAGTGTAGATCGCCCTGGACAGCCAGGGGTCTGAACCGTATTCAGGGTCCATGGATAATCTATAGAGAAGTTTCCCGGTATTAACTGAGGATGGCATTTCCGCAAGCTTCAAAATGGCAGCAAGCCTTACCTGTGGATCTTCGTCGGTAAGCACTTTTGAAGCCATGAGCTCCTCCTTAGACCACAGGCTGACTGGCAATAGTTCCACTGCTGCTTTACGCACTGCAGCAGAATTGTGCCCCAGGGCTTTTACCACCACTTCGTATGCCTCCTTGTTGAATCCGTCCAAGGCACCGAGGGCATCCATGATCCATAGGGCATGCATGCCGGCAGGATTTTCCCCGATCTCATCCAGTGAATTGCTTTTTACAAGCTTATATAAAGCCGGTAATACCTCCTCATCCTGCCTTTCTACCAAAAGACGCTGTGCGGTGATCCTCCAGAACATGTTATCACTTTTCAGAGCACTGATCAATCCATCCGGATCATCTTTTGAAAGCGATGTGATCTGCTGCTTCTCAGGGTCACTTCCTTTATAGACCACTCTCCAGATCCTACCGTGTTGCTTATCCCGCAGTGGGTTTACATAGGCATTTCCCTCTCCATTTTCTGCCTGGTAGCCTCCCCTGTCAGGGCTTGGTGTCGGGTTGTGCTGAACGATGAAGTTGTACCAGTCCGCTACCCATACCTGCCCATCGGGACCTACTTTGGCTTCTACAGGTGCTACCCATTCATCGGCACTGGCAAATAGATTCCAGCCGTCTTTCTCTTTAAATCCTGCTCCGGATTTCTCAATATTCGCAATATGAACCAGGTGTCCGGTAGGCTCACACACCAGGGCTGTTTTGTTCCAATATGAGGCAGGATATTCCCTTGCCGTATAAAAATTATGGCCAGAAGCAGCCGTAAAACCTCCCCAAACATCGACCTGCCTCACCTTATCCGTGATAGGGTGCATGGCATAGTGACCGTCAATCTTTTCACTGCTTACAGGTTTGATACCTTCTACTCCCTGATAGTATCTATCTGGAATACCTAAATAAACACTATGCGTATTGTTTGCAGTCGAAGCAAAGACTTCATTGTCTTCCGTAAACCCAAGGCCCCATGTGTTGTTGCTGGTGCGGGTGAGATATTCAAAAGAAGAAACATCCGGAGCAAAACGATAGATCCCCTGTCGGAATTTCCTGGGCTCATTGGCGATGACCCCTTCAAAGCTGGAATACCCCACCACTCCCCAGATATTGTTGTCGATACCATACTTCAGGTTGGACGGACCGGCATGGGTATCAAACGTTCCCCATCCGGAGATGATGGTTTCCCTCACGTCGGCTTTGTCATCTCCATTGGTGTCTTTCAAAAACAGGAAGTGCGGAGCCTGCGAAATGATCACGCCACCATTGGCAAAGACCAGGCTGGTCGGAATGTTAAGATCATCGGCGAAAACAGTGAACTTGTCCGCCTTTCCATCCCCATCGGTATCCTCACAGATCTTGATCCGGTCATCTCCCACCCCGTCTTCATTCCTCACGGTGTTGGGATAATCGACGGTTTCAATTACCCAAAGACGACCTTTCTCATCCCAGTCCATCGCGATAGGATTGATGATATCCGGTTCACTGGCAAAGAGTGAAAGCTCAAAACCCCGTGGAACCTGGATCAGTTTTTTAGATTCTTCCGGTGACAGCGGGTCCACATACTGTGGTTTCGGATCCCGCTTTTCATAGTTGGGGATATTGTCCATTGGTGTGTAGACCAACTTCGGAATACCTTGCGAGAATTGCTCCCACTTCTCATAGACCGATGGCCCTACAGACCACAAAATGCCTTGCTTAACAAGCTGCTGAAAACCGGGATTGCTCCATGTACGTTCATCATGGCCATAAGCTGTGTAGAAGACACGCCCTTCCCCATACTCTTTCACCCAGGTCCATGGCTCACGGTGATCTCCCTCCACACGCTCCATCAAAATGGTGCGGTCGTCGGCATGTTTGTGATGTATATACGTTTCATCCCAGGTGTAAAATTCAGACACATTCGAAACCACTGGATGATCTTTGACAACAATATCTGTTTTAAAGCTGTCTGCCTTATGCTTGAGAAACTGGGCCCCTACAAGGTTGATATAGTCTTTGGAATTGTGAAAGCAATAACTGGCACAATGGATTGGCACAAATCCCTTTCCACTCGCCACAAAGTCCAACAAGGCCTGCTCCTGTGATGGTGAAATGTATTCATGATTGGCATAGATAATCAGCCCGTCATATTGATCCAGCTTATAGGGATTGAGATCCTCTACCTTGTCTGTATAGGTCAGGTTAATTCCATCCTTAGCCAGTGCTGCAGCCAGGATTGGCATAAGTTCATCTGACGGATGGTGATCCGAATCATGACCCAGAAACAACATTTCAATTCTTCGGGGACCTGAATCTTCCGGCTTTTTATGCTCGGTACAGTAGGTAAACAGCGAAAAGGATAGAATGATGATCCAGATTGGGGTGCGCTTCATCTCATGTAATTTAATGGATTGATGAAGATAACAGGAATACGTGTACTTTTTACAATTATTTTTATTTTTTTAAATGATCACTCAGAAATGGAGTTTATTTAGCTGGACAACAAACAATTAGCCCATACACCGGGTTGAAAGAAAAATCAGCTGATGATGAACAGATCGCTTTTTTTGATTTTCATGTTAACTTCTTGTATGGGTGCAACACAGGATTTATCCTCCCACCGATGGGAAAACCGGTTACTGCTGATTTTGGTGGAAAACGCGGATCATCCGGTTTATCAGGATCAGATTATGGAACTCACTCGAGATATGGCTGGCGTGGAGGACAGGAGGTTAATTGTGTACACTATCAAGCCGAATGAGTTTGCAACCGGTTTGAAAAAATCAGCATGGATTCCCTCAGATGATCTGTATACAAACTACAAACAACTTGAAGGTGAGTTTGAGATAATCCTGATCGGTTTGGATGGTGGCATTAAACTTCGACAGGCAGAACTATTGAAAAATGAAAAGCTTTTTGCTTTCATCGACGCGATGCCCATGCGAAGAAATGAATTGCGGAAAAGGGAATAAATTCAGTTTTGTGCAAGCGAAACCATAATCGAACTCCATTTCGTCATCCTGAATGAGCGTAGTGAAATGAAGGATCTTAGCAAGCGTTAGAAGAATTATTCACTTCTCCTTAATTTGCCCAGGATCTATCAAACCGCCGACCCATGGCCTGTGAAACACCATAGCCGTCAACTTAAGGTTTATTTCTTAAAACGGTGAATATTTCTAAATCCCGAAGGGATGACAGAATTATAATAAAATATCATTAGAACGAATTAAACTCCGAAGGTGCCCGACCAGGGGAGTGACATTATGGCTGGATCATTCTCACAAATTTACATTCATGCTGTCTTTGCAGTAAAAGGAAGAGCGAAAAAGAAAACCTTTAAAGAGGAATATTTAGCTCTTCTCAATAAATATGAGATTCCATATGAAGAAAAGTTCTTGTTTGAATGGTTATAATGACACCCTTTCAGGGTTTAGATCTATTGTTCAATCTGGCTTCTATAATAATATCATCCCTACGGGATTTAATTAGATGAAAAATGAATGAAGAATTGGAGGCTTTAAGTTGACGGCTATGGTGTCTCACAGGCCACCATCTCAATAACCAATCATAACTTACTTGATGAATTCATTGCTCATCAATACCATCAATACCACCATGATCACAGATTTTTATTTCTATGTTCCCCAAACTCACTGTACTAAAATTTGATCCTTATCTCAGTTGTACTTAAATATGCTTTCCTGAAAAGAACAACATGAAGGCACTTATCTTTAATGGCTCCACCGAGCGAGGAGAAAACTCAACATCTGAACGAATTGGCACGCACCTGGAAAGCGAATTGGTGAAGCAGGGTATTAGCACGCAAGTTTTCAAACTAGCCGACTCCGGCATTCCCCTTTTTGATCTTGCCATCACCGAGATTCCGGAATCTGTAAAACAAATGAATAAAGTTTTTACGGAAGCCGATGTACACATCTGGCTCACTCCCCTTTATCACGGAAGCATGACGGGTGCGATGAAAAACTGCCTGGATTGGTTGGAATACAGCGCCAACTCACCCAAACCCTACCTGACTGGAAAAATGATCGGGCTGGTTTGCTGGGCTGATGGCACACAAGCTATCCAGGGGATCAATGCCATGGATTCCGTAGCGAAAGCACTAAGAGCCTGGACATTACCCCTTAGTGTCCCCATCAAACGAGATGAGCTTTTTGATGAATCTGAGAACATGTCTGCAGGTTATCAGCAAAAATTCGAAATCATGCTGCAACTGTTGATTGATGGTCCGAACAGGATTGCTTAAATTCTAGCTTCAACCTGGGAGAATTCTGACCATGAAAGCTGTCACCCGCTCAACATATGGAGATGCATCCATGATCGAGATCGTCGAGATGGATGTACCCAAACCGAAGGATCATGAACTCCTGGTCAGGGTACATGCTACCACAGTGAACCGGACCGATTGTGCCATCCTCACCGGAAAGCCTTTCATTATGAAATTATTCCTTGGGTTGGGAAGACCAAAGCATCAGGTGCTTGGGACAGACTTTGCCGGTGAGGTGGTGGAAGTGGGGCCTGGGGTCACCAAATTCAAAAAAGGCGATCGGGTTTGGGGATTTGATGACAACGGAGCCCTCGGATCTCAGGCAGAATACATGACCATCCATGAGGACAAGACCATTCTCACAGTTCCCGATGAAGTAACATATGAAGTTGCCGCTGCCAGTCCGGAAGCAGGCCACTACGGATATAATTTCATCAATAAAATCAAAATAACGTCCGAACAAAAGATTCTGGTGAATGGAGGCACGGGGGCTATTGGCGCAGCTACCATTCAGTACCTCAAGCACTATGGTGTGGAAGTCACCGCAACCTGCAGAAAGGTACATTTTGATCAGGTGAAAAAGCTGGGAGCTGCTCATGTGATCGATTATGAAAAGGAAGATTTCACCACCACCGCTGAAAAATATGATCACATCTTCGATGCCGTCGGAAAGAGTACCTTCGGGAAATGTAAACCCTTACTGAAACCAAAAGGAAAATATATTTCCTCCGAGCTGGGTCCGGACGGCCAGAACATCCTCCTCATGATGACGACCCTACTTACAGGAGGAAAACGGTGCCAGATCGCGATCCCGGCCAAACCCCTGGAAAGCCTCGTCAAGATCCGTGAGCTGTGGCTAAGCCATGAATTCACACCACTGATTGACAGGACCTATCCCATGGATCAGATCAAGGAAGCGTATACGCATGTGGCTTCAGGGAGCAAGGTTGGGAATGTGGTGATTAGCTATTGATAAACCCATCTCCTATCCTTTTTCACTCAGACAGATTAAAGAATAAGCATTCTCTACATATTTTCAAGCTGCAATTTTTTCGGTCAATAAAAATAAGATAGATTTATCCAATCAGGTATTCTTGATTTAAATAACATAACCTGAACTATGAAGTGCTGTTTTCTACCTGTTCTATTTATACTTACCTCACTTCTATCCAATCCGATTTCCGGTCAGAGCTTACTCGAAAGCAGGCAGAGCAGCTATTTTACCTACATATATAAAATTACTGATCAGGAAGCCAGAGGCCTATATTTAGAGGGCTCCGCTGATGAAGAAAGTGCTCTGTTTCATACACTTGTAGATTCCTTTCCTACAGACAGCAGCTATACGAAAAAACTTCCCGTCGGTCATTACCTCAAAACTTTCATTGAAGAAAATACGCAACAGGTTTCAATAACAACCATCCAGGATTTCGAGGTATTTATTCTAAATAACAATACAGACCTGGTCGTCCAGGTATATGATTTGAATGGTCAAATTCAATCCAATGCCATCATCAGAGTAAAGAGTAAAAACCTTCGTTACGATACCAAAAGAAAAGCATTCATTGACAAGAAATCCAATCGCAAAGGATTACTCACTGTGACTGTTGGAGACTTTACCGCCTACTACAATCTATCCAGACAATACAATAACTCATTCATTAAAAGAGGCTCAAGAACACTCTTGTATCAAACACCCGTGAAATATGTCTGGATACCCGTCAATTTTATCCTCCATATTCCCTATGATGGAGTGGTGTCAATTGTGAGGAGATGGCCACGTGGCACGATATACCGGATTAAAAACTTCTTTACCAATTCTTTTTATTGGGCAGCCTGCCACTTTGATCATTACTACTGCGACATGAATAACCGGTTTGAGGAGAAGCATTCAGGGTATCTCGTGTTCAACAAAGCAAAGTATCTCCCAGGTGACACAGTGAAATTCAAAGCTTTTGTACTGAATAAAAAAGGCAAACCGGTAAGTAAAGATCTGATGGTTGAATTATGGGCCAACCGTAAATCATACAAGCTTGCTCAATTATCACCCTATCGTAAGGGGGGATATTCTCATATGTTTACTATTCATGATTCCCTTGATCTAAAGCTGGATCAGTATTATACCCTCTCCCTTCAGAAACCAAATGGGAAAACCTACATCTCTGAATCATTTAAATATGAAGACTACGAACTATCAAAAAACAAAGTATTCTTAAGAACCAGTGCACAATCACAGCATAAGGATAAAACATTTACCGTATGGATTGAGGGCAAAGATGAGAATGACTTAAACCTGCTTGACGCCAGGGTCGAACTGTTATTAACATCTGACATGACACATGACTTTTTTGATGATGAAGTCTTTATCCCCGACACACTACTCTTCCTGGAAAGGAGGTTGCTGCCTGAAGGAGAGACTGAGTTCATTATTTCGGACACTACCTGGCCTGCAGCAAATTTTGAGTACGAACTTTCAGCACGTTTGCTGACGTCTGACAATCAGGTGGTGACTGAAAGTGCCAGAATTTCCTATTACCACCTACTGAAAGAGGCAAGAATAGACATTGAAGGAGATTCTCTTGAGGTATCCATACTCAAAAATGGACTTCCGGATTCTACCAGGGTCTCTGTATTTGCCGAGGACAATTTCGGTAATAAAAACCTTATCTACCTCGGAAATGCTCCCTGGAAAGTGAAGATCAACCCTTTCTATGCATTTTATTCAGTGAAAACTGATAGCCTGGAAAAACATCTGGATCTATCTACGGAACCCTCACTCATCCAGTGTTATTCCCAACGAACATCAGACTCTTTGTTCGTTCTGGTTGAAAATCCCAGGGGAATACCCTTCAACTATTCCATATATAAACAAAATGGCCTCCGGGAAACAGGACATGGCAAAGCCTTGGAAATAGCTGAAAAAGTCTCCACAAGTCAAAACTTTTTTCTCTCCTTAAATTACCTCTGGGGCGGTGAAATACATGAAAAAAGCTTTCGAATTCCTTTGCTAAGCACTCGGCTCAACCTGGCAGTCAGCCAACCAAAACTGGTATACCCCGGACAAAAATCAAGCATCGAAGTTCAAGTCACTGATATGGCTGGCAGACCTGTGTCCGGAGTAGATCTGACCGCCTATTCCATGACAAAAAAGTTTAATTATTCCCCGCCTGACCTACCAAACATGGGTAAGCAAGGCAAAGACAAAACCCTGATCAATAATTTTTATTTTAAGGACTTCGATTTTGGCTTTCAGAATGGTTATGAGCTGGATTATAATACCTGGAAACTGGTTGCCGGACTTGATACGATTGAGTACTATCGGTTTACATATCCCGGAAACAAGATTTATCGTTTTGAGTACTCTACGCAGGACAACATCACACAATTTTCTCCTTTCGTAGTGGAAGATGGCTCCATCCAACAGATCCATGTTATTTATGTGGATCGCCAACCCGTTTATTTCAGTTGGACAACTCATCAAAGGCCCTATTCATTTAGGATTGACAGTGGATATCACCAGATTTCATTAAGAACTACCACACATCAATATGATCTGGATAGTATGTATTTCAAAACGGGACAAAAAACCATTTTGAGTATTGATGCTGAGTCAGCAAATGAAAAAATCAGCAAAGAAGAAAAACCAAACTCTTTAACCATTGGCGAGCAAAACAGACTTTATAATTACATTATCCCTTATAAAAATAATTTTGGCGAGCATTTTGCCTACCTCAAAAGAGGACCGGAAATACAATTAATCAAACCTGAACCAGGAACCGGACATCATAACCAACTGGCAGGCCCCTTCAGCGGACATTTGGCTTTTCATTTGATGGATAGCTTTTCTATTGATTTTTTCCATGAACCCTACTTTGAATATGAATTTCAGGAAGGCTTGCTAAAAATGCGCTCCAAGGAAAGAGACCATTACCCAAAATATCTCGAAAGGATTTACTACCCTACTCCCGCTCTGACAGATACTGTGCGAACACTCCATGGACTAAAGGAGCAATGGAACAATTATCTGAATGCCAAAAGGTACCATAGTGCAAGATATTACAATCCATCCAGCCATTCTCCGGGTTATGGAAGATTGCATTTCTCTACTCCACCCACAACAGAAGCTCCATTAAATGTTTTGGTTTTTCGTTACGACAACCATGATTTCCTAAGGGTTTATCCCGGCAATACCAACACAATGTATCAACTGGAAAAAGGATACTACCAACTCTTATTCTTTTATCCGGATTCAAGATATCACATAGAAGATTCTATCAGGATAACTTCAAACGGATTGAATTACAAGGCATTACACAAGCCTGAAATTTTACAAAAAGATTCATTCAGCATCTACGTGAGTCATCTGATTGAAGAGACACTGTTAAAAAGATCCTACGAAAGAGATAACCAAAAAGAGCTTAATCAGATATTCACAAAATACAGGCAGCAATTTTCATATTCTGGTGTTGGAGAAACAATTGAAGGCTATGTATATGAAGAAAACACCAACGAAGCATTACCAGGTGTTAGCATTGTGATACAGGGCACCACGTATGGCACGGTTACCGACATGGATGGATATTTTAGGGTCAGGGTTCCTCCAGGTAAAAATATTCTGAATGTCTCCTTTATAGGTTATACGTCACGGGATATTGACATCAGTCGTCAGGATGCGACCAATGTATTTCTATCCCCGGATGTTCAGCAATTGCAGGAAGTTGTGGTAGTAGGTTATAGTTCAGTTGAAAAAAGATCTCTTTCAGCAGCAGTATCTACTATGTCCCCGGATTTGTTCTCCGGCAGCCTGCAGGGTCGTGTAGCAGGAGTCTCCATAACGCCCGGTTCATCAGGAGTAAACATCACGATCCGTGGCCAGTCCGCTATCTCTTTTGAAAAACAACCGCTCTATATCATCAATGGAAATGTATTTAGTGGAAACATTGATGAGCTGGACCCCGAGATGATTAAAAGTTTACAGGTACTTAAAGATGCTGAAGCTACAGCCATTTATGGTTCACAAGGAGCAAATGGTGTAGTCATCATTGAAACTGAAAGCGGAAGATTCAAGCCCACCATGCAGAGAAGCAAAGGTGCAGATTATGATGAATCGTTTTTTACTGCAGCGTCTGAAGCCAGCTCAATAAGAGAAAACTTTTCAGATTATGCTTTTTGGGAGCCCCGGCTATCTACTGATTCAGAAGGCAAAGCAACGTTTGACGTTACTTTTCCGGATGACATTACCAGCTGGGAGACCTACTTTCTGGCCATGAATGGCAAAAAACAAACGGGACAAACAAAGGGGCTCATCAAGTCCTACAAACCCATTATGGGGCAGCTTGCTGCACCCAGGTTTTTAGTTACAGGTGACACCACCTATGCCATTGGCAAAGTGCTGAATTATTCACCGAATACCATCAATGTGACTACCCGATTTGAAATAAATGACCAGCTAAAAATCGAAAAAGAACAGATATGCAAAGACAACCTCACCGACAGTCTGAAAATAATTGCCGGAACAGATTCTCTTAAAGTCAAATATTCACTGGAAAAAAAGGATGGTTACCTTGACGGAGAGCTAAGAAACATTCCAGTCTTCCCAAAAGGAATGGAAGAAACAATTGGATCTTTCTTCGTACTGGACAGTGATACTGTGATCAGACCGATCTTCAATCCTCTGTTAGGGGAAGTCAGCCTTTATGCCAAATCTGATGTGCTGGAAATCATGGAAGAAGAGCTAAGTTATGTGCTGGCTTACAGGTACAACTGCAATGAACAGCTCGCTTCCAAACTGAAAGCCTTACTCATGCAACAAGTCATTGCTGACTATCGTCATCAAAAATTTAATGCTGAAAAGGAAATCATCCGGCTCATCCGTCAATTAGGTAAAAACCAAATTGAGAATGGTTTATGGGGATGGTGGAAGGACTCTGATGAAAGTCAATGGGTTAGCCTTCATGTGCTGGAAGCCCTGACAAAAGCAAATAAACTGGGATATGAAACCCAAATGGACAAGCAGGAGATAACAGGTCAACTGATCTGGAAACTAAACGGCACTTTATCTGTTGACAACAAAATCAAAATACTAAAAATCCTTCAGCTTTTAGAAGCGCCGATCAATTATCAAAGCTACCTCCATGAAATTGAATCCGGGAAAGACCTCACCCTGAATCAGCTACTGCAAATTATCCGAATCAAGCAGACGGTGCAACTTGCAACAAATACAGATACGCTGATGCATTTTCAAAGAAAAACCTTCTTTGGGAACGTATACTATACTGATGAGCATACAAAAACAAACACCCTGAACAATGAAAGATCAAACACCCTGCTAGCATATCACGTGCTAAAAAATGACTCTGCAAATCATCAGCTTTTACTGAAAAGCATCAGGAATTATTTTTTCGAGAATCGCAGAACCGGTCATTGGACCAATACTTATGAGTCTGCACAGATCGTGGAAACCTTACTGCCGGATATTTTAACAAATAAGGCACCGTTACAACAACCCCAAATGACCATAAGTGGTGGTCTGGATCAAACAATCACAAGGTTCCCCTTTGAAGTAAAAATACCTGCAAATCAATCTGTAACCATAACCAAATCGGGAGATTTTCCTGTTTACCTGACCACTTACCAAAAAAGCTGGAATTATAATCCGGAAGCCGTAAAAACAGACTTTGAAATTGATACTTACTTCAAAGGGTCATCAAATGGGCTTCTGGAAGGCGGGAAAGAGGTAACCCTGGTAGCCACGGTAAGGATAAAAGAAGATGCTGAATATGTAATGATCAATGTACCTATTCCAGGTGGATGCTCCTATGCTGAAAAGAGTACCCATTGTCCTTTTGAGTCTCACAGGGAATACTTTAAAAATGAGACGGCTATTTTTAGTCAATATCTGGCCAAAGGAGAATACACATTTGAGATCAAGCTTATTCCCCGGTTTTCTGGTATTTACAGCCTCAATCCGGCGAAGGTGGAATTGATGTATTTCCCAACTTTCAGTGCTAATAATGAGCTAAAAAATGTGACTATCAAATAAGCCTAACGGTCATCTGCGCAAATATCTTTAAGATCATTTCAACCTTTCCTCAAAATCGGCTGTCATTGGAAAAACTCAAACCCAATGAAAAATTTAAGCTTACCTGTACTACTACTCAGTATACTCTCTCTTTTCTCGGCCTGTGAGGAAAATGATTCTCCAAAACTATCCTCCGAAGACTATCTCATCTTTGGGAAGTTTGCCGGCTTCTGCCTGGGAGACAATTGTGTCCGGATCTTCAAACTGGACAAAAACCAGTTGGGTGAAGACACCCTGGACAAATACCCTGACCGCCAAAATTTCTACATCGGAGATTATACCAAGCTGGATCAGGCCAAATATGATAAAGCAGTGGGTCTTCTTGATAAGTTTCCGACTGACCTACTCACTGAAACGGATACGGTCTTTGGCTGTCCTGACTGTGCAGACCAGGGAGGTTACTACCTGGAGCTCAAGCTCAACACCACCCACAAATTCTGGATTATCGATACCAGCAAGGGCAGCGTGCCTGAATACCTGCATGAGTACATGGATGAGCTAAGCGGGGTAATTGAGCAGTTGTAGGACAAAACCTACTGAGTCCAAAGACAAACCGAGACTAATAATTGCTGATTATTCAATCGATGAGAAGTATCATTATTTACAGCTATCTCGTTAAGTATTTTTATCTTTTTTGATTTGAAACATTTACAATTATGAGTTAAGATAGAAATGAGTAGGGTTCCTAAAGAAGTTCAGCTGTATAAAATCAAGATTCATCAGCTATGAAAACAGTTTGCATTCTATTACTCTTGGCAATACCATCAGGTTTCATATCCTGCAACAAAGATGAACCCAAGCCCACACTCCCTCCCATCACAGAAGAGGGCCTGAATACATTTGGATGCTTTGTTGACGGTGTATTACTGCTTCCAGTGGATGGCATACCTGGTTTTGGAAGCGGACGTAGAGCATTTGGTATAGATTTTGACTTTATGAAGGATAGTCTAATCAACTCACATAGACCACCATATTTTGCTGTTCGCTGTTCAGATAATATGCAAAATACGGGACCGGACTATATCTATATATACATTCCTTCTCTTTCCTCATCAGGAACTTACATTATTGGTCAAAGTAATGGCTATCAAGGGATTGACAGTCCTCCAAATCCACATGTATTTGTAAATGTATATGACCAGGACAATAATGGTACACGATTTCTTTCCTTTGAAAATTCCGGCGAAGTGATCATTTCAAGATTTGACACTATTAATACGGTGATCTCAGGAACCTTTGAATTAAGCCTTGTAGACTCTGATACGAAAACAGACACAATAGAAGTCACTGAGGGGAGATTCGATATCAACTGGGGCAATTTGAATTGTGGACATATTGGTGAAATAGCTTGCCCCTAGTAGTACTTACTTTCTCCGCCTGTGAGGAAAATGATCTCCCAAACTATCCTCCGAAGACTATCTCATCTTTGGGAAGTTTGCCGGCTTCTGCCTGGGAGACAATTGTGTCAGGATCTTCAAACTGGATAAAAACCAGCTGGGTGAAGACACACTGGACAAATACCCGGACCGCCAAAATTTCTACATCGGAGATTATACCAAATTGGATCAGGTCAAATATGATAAAGCAGTGGGTCTTCTTGATAAGTTTCCGACTGACCTACTCAATGAAACGGATACGGTCTTTGGTTGTCCTGACTGTGCGGACCAGGGGGGCTACTACCTCGAGCTCAAGCTCAACACCACCCACAAATTCTGGATCATCGATACCAGCAAAGGGAGCGTGCCAGAATACCTGCATGAGTACATGGATGAGCTGAGCGGGGTAATTGAGGAACTTTAAACTGGGCCAGACCGAGACAACAAAAGTTTTTTTGGGGAGCAATAGACATGCATAAAAAACCACGCGTGATTACAACCCTAACCACGTGTGATCGCAACCCTAACCACGCCTGATTGCAGCCTTAACCTCGCGTGATTCGAAGTAAAACCTCGCGTGATTCAAAGTAAAACTACGCGTGATTGGAAGTAAAACCACGAGAGGTTTTGGGTAAAACCACGTGTGGTTAAGAGCAAAACCACGTGTGATTGGGATCAAAACCACGTGTGATTGAGAGCGGAACCACGTGTGATTTCTGGTACAAGTTAAAAATGGCCGAAATTGGGCCTTAAGAGCATTTTTTTTAACGCCTTCAGGTTTCAAAATCGTTTACTGTATGATCCTAGCATTTGGGTCGATCCGGAAACTTTAGTCTGGTCCAGACCGAGACTACAAAAGTTTCTGAAGAATCAGCAGGCGGGTTTATGGGCTAAGATCCATAAACTTTTGTAGTCTAAGTAAGGTCAACCATCAATTTTCCTCTGGTTTTACTATTTTGGCTAACCCAAAAAATTGATCGGATATGACTAACCTAAAACCAGCACTGCTGTTATTGCTTTTTACCACTGCACTTTTCTCCTGCAAAGACCAGGAAACTCCTAAAAACCCCAACATCATCTACATCCTGGCGGATGACCTGGGGTATGGTGACCTGACCATCTTAAACCCGGAAAGCAAAATCTCCACACCGCACCTCGACCAGCTGGCCAGGGACGGGATGATCTTCACCGATGCTCATACCTCAAGCTCTGTTTGTACGCCTACAAGGTATGGTATTGTCACTGGTCGGTACAACTGGCGAACTGAGCTTAAGCAAGGGGTGCTTTCAGGTAAGTCTAAAGCCCTGATCCCCACTTCAAGGACGACAGTGGCTTCGTTGCTCAAAAAGGCTGGATATCACACCGCATTTATGGGTAAATGGCACCTGGGCTGGGACTGGGTGGCATCAGATTCCCTTAACCTGGGCAACTTAAACTATCAGCCTCAGGATTATGATGCCATTGACTTTACGCAACCCATTTCCAACTCCCCAAATGACCTGGGGTTTGATTATGCTTACGGCATACCGGCGTCGCTGGACATCCCTCCTTATGTCTACGTGGAAGATGAAAAAGTCACCGCACAACCCGACAAGATCACGGTAGATAAAGGGGAATACTCCTGGTGGCGGGAAGGCCCTACCGGTAGTGATTTCATCCATGAGGATGTCACTCCCAATCTCTTCCGAAAATCGATCGACTACATCAAAGAAAGAGCTGGCAAAGAAGAACCTTTCTTCCTTTACTTACCGCTTCCTTCACCGCACACGCCCATTTTACCTACCGAGGAATGGTTTGGCAAAAGCAACCTGCTTCCATACGGAGACTTCGTCATGATGATCGATCATTATGTAGGTCAACTGATCGCAGCGACAGAGGAAACGGGTATTGATGAAAACACATTGATCATTTTTACTTCTGACAATGGGTGCTCGCCTGCTGCCGGTTTTGAATTGATGACTAAGATGGGGCACTTTCCCAGCTATCACTTCAGGGGGCATAAAGCCGATATTTATGAAGGAGGGCATCGGGTACCTTTCTTAGTGAAATGGCCCGCAAAAGTGAAATCCGGCGAGGTAAATGATCAGTTGATTTGCACCACCGATCTGATGGCAACACTGGCCGACATCACCGGGCAAACCCTGCAGGACCATGAAGGAGAAGACAGCTTTTCAATGCTCCCACACCTGGTAGGTGAAACCAACCCTAATCCGAGATCTTCAGCCATTCACCATTCTGTAAATGGTGGATTTGCCATCAGAAAAGGTGACTGGAAGCTGATTATGGCTCCGGGCTCTGCCGGCTGGAGCTTTCCAAGACCTGGCCGGGACATTGCCGCCCTGGATACGTTGCCCCCTATTCAGCTGTACAACCTGGTAGCCGACCCGGGAGAAACCGATAATTTGCAGGCTGCAAAACCAGAGATTGTGGAAGAGCTGAAGGCCCTACTCACTGAGCAGGTCAAGAATGGGCGAACTACTCCGGGTGCCCCTCAACAAAATGATCCGATTGACTTTGAGTGGAAGCAGGTTAGCTTTATGGATTGATTAATAAAAAATCAACAACAAACCCAACCAATATGATGCACCAAATTTTTAAGTCTACGGTCCTATTACTTTCTATACTTATCATTGGCTGCCAGGGGCCAGATGACAATAAATGGAGGAACTACAATTCTACCCATAAGCTAGTCAAAGAATATCCGGGCAGGATCAAGTCCCTTTTCAGTGAACTAAACCCTGACTACCCGGGCCTGGAGCAGGTTAAAGCAAACCTGGAATCAGGAGATACGCTCTCTGCCGCAACAGCCCTGGTATCTTACTTCAGAAACGTAGATCGGGATTGGGTGGTGACTACCCTGGATCCTATTGATGAGGAGCAGGCTGAGATCATGTCAAACCTTTTAATGAGTGATTCTATCACTATCCATGGATCAAAAGTCAAGATGCCTTATGTAGATGGCGGATGGAAATGGAATTACACCGGTCCAATCAAGGACGATGAGTTTGGCTACTCCCTGAATGGTCATAGCTACCTGACCTCTCTCTACGCCACCTGGAAAAATACGAATGACAACAACCTGATCAAGACATTCGACCAGATTGTGAAAGACTGGGTGATCCATCACCCCTTGCCTGAGGAAGGAGATTCTGTCTATGTGGTCCTGGATCCTAACCAGCGAATCGATTATCGGGACATCGGTGAAGTAGAGTGGAGAACCCTGGAAGGTGGCAGAAGGTTGGGTGCTACCTGGCCACAAATGTTTTATGCCTTCCACAAGGAAGCGTCCTTTTCCGATGCCGGGATCCTGCTTATGCTTACGAGCATCGCTGATCAGGCAAATTTTTTGCGACAGTATCACAAATCCGGTCATAACTGGACCACCATGGAAATGAATGGTCTGGCCCTGGTAGGCTTATCCTTCCCTGAATTCAGCAAGGCTGAGGACTGGTCCAGCTATGCCCTGAACGTAATGTCCACGGAGATCAACCGGCAGGTATATCCGGATGGACTTCAAACAGAGCTTTCTACAAAGACCCAGTGGGTGGCGCTCCGACGCTTTGAATCAGTCGCCAACAATTTTACGAAAGCAAACAAGGAGATCTCCCAGGCTTACCTGGACCGGATTGAAGACATGTACAACTACCTGGCCTACTGTATGCGCCCGGATGGTCATCAGCCCATCAACAGTGATTCCGATCGTGAAGACCTTAGGGAAAGAGTGCTGATAGCAGCTAAAAAGTTTAACCGACCGGATTGGGAGTGGGTTGCTACAAATGGTGCCTCAGGCCAAAAACCGGATCAAAACCCATCGCTCACCTTTCCATGGGCTGGCATCCACATCACCAGAAACGGATGGGATGCAAACGCACATTGGTCTTTCTTTGATTTTGGAGCCTATGGCACCGGTCATCAGCATCGGGACAAGCTACATCTTTCTGTGGCTGCTTTTGGTAAAGATCTACTGGTTGATGGTGGCCGATACACCCATGAAAACTACTTTAGCTTCGACCCCAAGATCTGGCGGGGCTACTTCCGAAGCTCCTTTTCTCACAATGTGATCCTGGTGAATGGAAAGGGCCAGGATGAAGGTCCTACCATGGCAGCTGCACCTCTTGAGGAAGGTAGCGATTTCATCCATACAGACCTTTATGACTACGCCTATGGCACCTTCAATGATGGATTCGAAGGAGTAGACACCAAAGTCGTCCACTCACGGTCTGTGCTATATGTGCACGATCAATTCTGGGTAGTCATGGACAACCTTGAAACCGATCAACCAATCGACATCCAGGCATTGTGGCATTACACCCCCGGACGAAAAATCAATTTCAAGGACGAAGTAGCATATTCTGATAACCCTGGCGAACCGAACCTGAAGATTGTTCCGCTTGGAGATATCTCCTGGCAAACCAATGTTGTGGAAGGGCAGGAAGAACCGTTCATCCAGGGTTGGTACAGCAGGGATTACACCATCAAAGAACCTAACCCCGCTGTGATCTACGCGTCAAAACTTGAGAAGTCACAATCTTTCCTTTGGGTGCTGATACCTTCAGAAGATGTCTCACCAGAAATTCAGACCCGGCACCAACAAAAATCGGGATTACATACGCTCTCAGTTTCCGTTTATGGAAAAACAACCCATATCACTTTGCCTGTGAAGAAAGAACTTTCCAAAGTCAAAGTATCACAATGAAGAAAATACCCATGAAGCAATTTCTCGCACTCATTTTCATCATAACGCTAGCGGCTTGCCACCAAAAGCCGGATGTTTATATGTTTTCCTTTTTTCAGGGTAATGGCGAAGATGGGCTACACCTGGCATACAGTCATGATGGCTACACCTGGACGCCCCTCAAGAACAATGAATCCTTCCTGACTCCGGAGGTAGGTGAAGATAAATTGATGCGGGATCCGTGTATCATCAAAGGTCCTGATGGAAAATTCCACATGGTCTGGACGGTCAGCTGGCATGAAAAAGGGATTGGGTATGCCAACTCCGAGGACCTGATCAACTGGTCTGAACAAAAATACATCCCGGTAATGGAGCACGAACCCGATGCCAACAACTGCTGGGCACCCGAAGTGTTTTATGACGAAAAGCAGGGGCTGTATATGATCTACTGGGCTACAACTATCCCGGGCAGATTCCCGGAAACTGAAGATTCAGGTGATAACGGACTCAATCACAGGATGTATTATGTCACCACCAAAGACTTTGAGGAATTCAGTGAGACAAAACTTCTCTATGACCAGGGATTCAATGTGATCGATGCGGTGATCACTACCCACCAGGATGAGTACATCATGTTCCTAAAAAATGAAACCAAGGTACCTGAAGCAGAAAAGAACATCCGCATTGCCAGAAGCAAAAACCTGACAGAAGGCTATAGCCCGGCCAGTGACCCGATCACCATCAACTGGGTGGAAGGACCGACAGTGACCAAAATAGATGACCAGTGGATTGTCTACTTTGACATGTACACAAAACATCGGATGGGCGCCATTGTCTCCTCAGACCTCGAAAACTGGAGTGACATCTCTGACCAGATTCACTTTCCGGAAGGAACGCGGCACGGTACAGTCTTCAAGACGAGCCAGAAAATACTTGACAACCTATTAAACCAGTAAACCGCACCCCAACCCATGAAATATCTTTTATCTACCCTTTCATTGTGTCTTACCCTATCTCTCTTCGGCCAGCTGGATTTTCGCAACCTTCAGATGGACGGATACCGGGGTATCTGGTTTGAGTTGAACCAGAAATATCCTTATGGTGACAAGTATTCGGGTGGGCTGGGCACTTACACAGCCAAGCACAGACCCCTGGCGATCTACGCTAAGGAAGTTGACAAAACCTTCTTTGTGTATGGAGGCACGACCGGTGAGACCTACAAGTATCTGCTTTGTATGATCGGGATTTATGATCACAAAACCGGCATGGTTTCCAAGCCGGTAGTGGTGTATGACAAAATGGGCGTGGATGACCCACATGATAACCCTTCCTTGTTGATTGATGATGATGGATTCCTTTGGGTATTTGTAAGTGGTAGGGGCAACAGGCGTCCCGGCATCAAGCTCCGCAGTGCTAAGCCATACGACATCTCTCAATTTGACATCGTATCGGAGGAAGAATTTACCTATCCGCAGATATGGAAAGGAGATACACATTTCATTCATTTCTTTACCAAGTACACTGGTGTAAGAGAACTGTATTTTGAGACGAGCACTGATGGAATGAAATGGACTGAAGACAAAAAACTGGCAGGAATCCCGAATAAGAAGGGAGAACGAGCAGGTCATTACCAGGCGAGCGAAATATACCAGGGAGGAGCTATTGCAGGTACGTTCTTCAATCGACACATCGATGGGCATCCGGATACGAGGACCGATCTGTATTACATGCAAACCCGTGACCTGGGGGAGACCTGGGAAACCATCAAGGGTAAGCGTGTAAAAACTCCGGTGGACAAGGTGAAGTCTCCCATTCGAGTGATCGATTATTTCTCACAGGGCAAGAACGTATACATGAAAGACATGAGTTTTGATGAGGCAGGAAATCCTTACTGCCTGTATGTGATCAGCAATGGTCACGAACCGGGCCCTGACAATGCCCCTTACGAATGGAAGCTCACCTACTACAATGATGGCGAATGGATCACCCGACACATCACCACCTCGGATCATAACTACGACATGGGCAGCTTCTACCTGATGGATGATTCCTGGAAAGTTGTCGCACCAACCGTACCCTCACCTCAAGCCTGGGGTGTGGGTGGCGAAGTTGTGATCTGGGAAAGTAGAGACGAAGGAAAAACCTGGAATAAGTCCATTGAAGTGACAAAAAACAGTGCGTTGAATCATTCCTATATGCGTAAGCCATTGGACTACAAAACGCCTTTCTGCTTTTTCTGGGCTACCGGACACCCTCATGAGATGAGCATCTCGGAGATTTACTTTGGCGACTTTGAGGGCAATTACTGGAAACTACCCTATTGGATGGAAAACGAGTGGGAAAAGCCAATCCAGGTGAATGTAGATTAACATCAGCCTGAGATGAAACTACACACCACCAACTATCAGAATACTTTCATTGAAATCGCAGAAGATTGCCCGATTCAAATGGGAGAGATTCCACCACTAAGAGGTGACAAAAAATCTGTGGCCAACCTTCAGTATGAAATGGTTCATGCCTATCCCTACAAATTCACTTCGGATGATGTTTTGTTTGGTGTCTTTGCTCAAAGAAACGAGTTTATATACGATAAGCTTGCCGAAGAACGTGCTAAATTCTTTTCCAAAGGTCAACCCTGTTTTCGATCCTCTCCACTGACCAAAAGATATGGATGGGGGGTACACAGCAACGAGGAAGGTAAGATTGCCATCTTCGGTGCTGAAACAGCAGAATATCAAAAGTTCCTGGCTGACCCCTCACTCCAAAAAGTAAAAGCCATGAGGAGTTCCAGGAAATAGTTGATTTATCACAGAGCACTATTTTGGACATAGTACCGTTATTTATGTGATTATACTATACGAATTGATTAACATTGATTCAAAACAGCTTTAGGTCGGTGTTGTCACCGACCAAGCGATATCTATTCATAGAAGTATATTATATTTATATATGCAAAATGACGGTATCGTATTCTTTACCGCTACTTGCCTTAACTGGCAACCTTTGTTATTCCATGATTCACGCAAGCAAATAGTCCTTGATAGCCTTGAATTTCTGGTGACAGAAAATCGTATTTGGCTCTATGCTTTTGTCATTATGCCTAACCATATACATCTATTATGGAGAAAGAAGGAAAAGTGGATAGAAAAGGATGTACAGCTAATGTTCCTTAGATATACAGCACAACAAATTAAATTTCAGATGATAGATTCCAATCAATCATCCGAATTAGCATTGTATAAAAGTACTCAGGGTGATCGGGACTTCCATTTTTGGAAGCGAAAACCATACAAGGCTGAAATGTATAATCGTAAAGTTGCCACACAAAAGGTTGACTATATTCACTATAATCCGGTGAAAGCAGGGCTTTGTGAGATGCCTGAAGACTATTGGTTCTCATCAGCCAGGTTTTATGAGTTGAATCAAGATGACTTTGGTTTCTTAACACACTACATGGAGCATCTTTAAAGCGTTCATGTCGGTGACAACACCGACATTAAGCTTACACATGTCGGACAGCAACGAGGAAGGTAAGATTGCCCTCTTCGGTGCTGAAACAGCAGAATATCAAAAGTTCCTGGCTGACCCCTCACTCCAAAAAGTAAAAGCCGTGCGGAGTTCCAGGAAAATGATCCCTGCCAGGGGATCATTTACTCAAACCTGACTAAATTGGAGTTTTTAACCCTTTTAGCCCAAATATGAAAGTATTAATCCTCCCCCTGTTTTTATTTATTATTCAGTTTTCTCTCCTTGCCCAGGAATCCATGTTGTGCCAGGGGCACTACTGGACTGAGGCAGAAGGCAACATGATGATGAAAGAGTTTGCATCCAAATGGGATGGCCAGGCATCCTGGGAAAAAAGAGCGGCAGTTATCAGAGAAGGAATCGTCAAAGGGATGCAATTGGATAAGATGCCGAAAGCTAAAGGTGCACCCAAAGTCATCATCAACAGCACGCGTGAGATGGATGGTTATATCGTGGAAAACATTGCCCTCGAAAGCTTCCCAGGGTTCTACGTAACAGGAAACCTCTACCGGCCAACGATGAAAAAGGATAAGTATGCTGCCATCCTGAGTCCGCACGGACACCTGGCCAATAAACGTCTTACTCATTACGTCCAGCTCAGAGGCGCTGTTCTCGCCCGGATGGGTGCTATCGTCTTTGCTTACGATATGGTAGGTTATGCTGAATGCACACAGGTTACTCACGACATTCCTATCGCGCTTACGCTCCAAACTTACAACAGCCAACGTGTACTGGATTACCTGCTTTCACGCCCTGATGTGGATCCCGAGAGAATTGGTATGACAGGAGGGTCCGGGGGAGGAACCCAAACATTTGTTTTAGCTGCCATTGATGATCGGATAAAAGTTTCCGTCCCGGTTGTTCAGGTGTCAGCCCATTTCTTTGGTGGCTGTGTATGTGAGAGTGGCATGCCGATACATAAAAGTGCTGCTCATCAGACCAATAATGTGGAAGTAGCTGCACTGTGTGCACCCAGACCGCAACTGGTGATTTCCGATGGTGTGGACTGGACAAGGAATACCCCTAACATTGAGTTCCCTTATCTGCAAAAAGTCTATGCATTGTATGATGCCGAACACAAAGTGGAAAACGTACACCTGGCTGGGGAAAGACATGACTATGGCTACTCAAAACGTACTGCAGCTTACAACTTCTTTGCTCATCACCTGAAACTGAGCTATCGAAATATTCCTTACGATGATCGGTATGTAGAGGATTTTGTAACGATCCTGCCACTAGAGGATCTCATGGTATTCAATGAAAAAAGCCCAAAACCAAAGAAAATGTTGGAAGGTGATGAAGCTGTGATGAAGTATTTGGGATTTAACTAATCATCCAAGGCAAAAAGGATTTGAAAAAATTACTCATTTTTATTGCCTGTTGTCAAAGCAGCATTCTCTTTGGACAGGTCTCAGCAGAATCTGAGTTATTCATTTCCTTAAAAGCACAGGATAGCACCTTCTTTGAACGCGGTTTCAATCAATGCGACCTTGAATACCTTGAAAGTGTAGTTGCAGATGATTTAAGGTTTTACCATGACCAAAGTGGTGTTCAGGATCGAAAGGTGTTTTTTGAAAACACAAAGAAGTATATCTGTGGCAGCAGTGACCAAAAGCCTATCCGGAAAGTAGAAGAAAGTAGCCTGGTAGTTTACCCATTATATCAAAATGGTAATTTATATGGCGCCATTCAGCATGGTGAGCACCATTTTTATATCCGGGAGAATGGAAAAGAAGATGTCTATACCAGCTCGGCAAAGTTCACTCATGTGTGGTTACTGGAGAACGAAGTCTGGAAACTTAGTGAAGTGTTGAGCTACGATCATAGAAATTGACCAAAAGAGCACCGCAGTTGTGGCACCACTCCAAGTGGTGCCACAACTTGCGTTTAAGCGAACATATTAAGATACTGTAAAATTTAATTGGCCAGGGGTACTTATGCTAATCCTGGGAGTAGATTAGTAGGCTACAGAACACCAATCCATACCATGAATAACATCACAAGAACCCATCTATTCCTGATCTTTTTCACCCTTATTTTATTCCCCTCGATCTCACAAGCCCAAAAAGCCAAAGGCACAGTCTTTTTCGATGCGAATCAAAACGGTCAGATCGACAGCAATGAAAAAGGGATCGAAGGAGTCAGTGTCTCTAATGGTATGGAAGTAGTCAAAACAGATTCAAAGGGAAAGTATACCATTGACCTACCTCCCGAAAGCATCCTTTTCATCTCCAAACCTTCCGGATATGGCATCCCTTTAGACGAGGTGCAGCTTCCTCAATTCTACTACCGCCACTACCCAAAAGGCACTCCAAAAGTTGCAGAATGGAAATGGCCTGTGATAGAACCGACCGGACCACTTCCCAAAACCATCGACTTTCCGCTCATTGAAGAAGTCATCCCAGATACATTTAAAGCCATGGGATTTGCTGACCCACAGACTACCCGTGATGAGGAACTTGATCAAATGAGAAAAGACATCATCGATGAGCTCTTTGGCAATCCCTACGATGCCAAATTCGGGTTGGTAGCAGGAGATCTTGTGAATGACAACCTTGGCCTATATGAACGACACAACAGGTTGATGTCGCTCATCGGTATCCCTATTTGGAATGTTCCTGGTAACCATGACGTCAACCCTGAATCACCGGATCACGAGCACGCCACAGAAACCTACAAAAGTGTTTTTGGTCCTGATTATTATTCATTCGACTACGGTCAGGTGCATTTCCTGGCACTCAACAATGTTGGATTTCTGGGGAAGGGAAATGGCTACATCGGGCATATCGATGAAGCGCAGATGCAATGGATTGAGAATGACCTGAAGCATGTGCCCACTGATAAACTGATCATGATCATTACGCACATTCCGCTGATCACTTATGCCAATAACCGAACGTTTCCAAAAGCCACCAACACTGACAATTTCAAAGAACTTCTCCGAATCCTCAGCAGATTCCAGTATGTCTATGGCATTGCAGGGCACGACACCAGCAACAGCTGGAAAGTAGAGGTCAACCATACGCATGGATGGCATGGCTACCCGTTTATCGCCCATACCCTGGCAGAAGTTCGGGGCAGTGGCTGGGCTCGGGGTCCACGGGATGAGCGAGGCGTAAGAGACAACATCATGGCTGATGGCAACCCCAATGGATACTACATCTTCTACTTCGAAGGCACTAAGGTCAAACCCAGGTTTATCCCTGCCGGAGGTGATCCTACCGACCGGCTCAGAATTACACTCGATCCCCTGTTATCTCATAAAGACAGTATCAAGCAAACCCATCCGGTTGGTCTTGATCGTGGCTATCAGCAAGAAAATACCTATGTGGTGGTGAATTTCTTTGATGGAGGAGAACGTGATGTGGTCATGCTATCCCTTGATGGACAAGAATCGGTAGCCATGCAGTACATCGAAAGAACTGATCCAGCTTTCACCCGGATGTATCAAAAGTATCATGGCACGGGAGACCGGCACGTGGAACCGGAAGTTTCTTCTCACATCTGGCAATACCCCTTGCCAACGCTGGCACCTGGTGTGCATTCTGTTGTTGTCACTGCCAAAGATGAGTTTGGGTTCGAAGATCAGGAAGCCTTCACATTTGAGATAATGGAAGATTAAGACCGACTAACTGCTAGTGATTGCAGTAAGCATAACTATTTGAATCAACAATTTAACAGTTACAACCAACCTAAATATCTGTCATTTTTTTTCTTGAGAATTGATGATATCTGGATAAATTCGAATGATTAAACATCCAACCAGCTAAATCATGAATAGATATTTATTTGTTGTAGCCACAATACTTATAGTTACAATTTCTCATGCTCAGACCAACGCCATTACCGATACAGGTGACGAGGTGGTCTTGTATGATGATGGAACCTGGACCTATAAAGATGGAACAGCTGTAGAAAAGGCACCCATCCCGGTCAATGATGAAAAGTTTGAGAAGCATAAGGATGCCTCCTTTTTAGTCAAGAGCACCAAAATTGATATAGGGCTATATATGGACCCAAAAAGCTGGAGCTTTAGAAAAGGCACGGAAAATGATGCCTATGAGTTTCAGTTTCAAAAGAAAAAGGATGATCTGTATGGTATGCTCATCACAGAAAAGCTGGAAATACCTGTTGAAAGCCTACAAAACATTGCCATCGACAACGCCAGGGCTGCAGCACCAGATCTAAAGGTGACCAAAGAAGAATACAGAATGGTCAATGGACTACAAGTACTCATGATGCAGATGACTGGCACTATCCAGGGGATGCGATTCACATACTGCGGATACTATTATTCCAATGAAGGAGGCGCGGTACAATTGCTAACGTATACCGGTGAAAAACTCTTTGATGAATACTACCCGGAAATTGAGAAGTTCCTCAATGGATTTGTGACGCTATAAGCATTAGCTTCAGTATTTTTATTGGATGAAGTTCAAGCCTCAGGATGGCTTTCCCTACTATTTTCATCTGGCTCAGGATGGTGATCTGCTAAGCCTCTTCTCTGCTACTGCTCAGATTGAATTTTTAAGAAAGATTCCCGAGGAAAAAGGTTCTTATCGTTATTCGCCTCAGAAATGGAGTATCAAACAAATAATCGGTCATATTTCTGACCATGAGCGAATAAAAATGTACCGGGCTTTTCTACTCAGCAGAAACCAACAAATTGAATTGTGGGGTTATGATCAGAGTGCCCTTGTCAATAATGCCCGGTTTGACGACCTCACCATGAGCCAGCTGATTTCGGATTTACAAAATATCCGTGCAGCCTCTTTAAGCTTTGTCAACACTTTATCAGCAGAGCAATTGGCCATCAAAGGTTTTGCCACGGAGCACGAGGTATCACTTGAAGATTTCCTTAGAACAATCATTGGTCACGAAAGACATCACCTTGAAGTCATCAAAAGAAAATACTTACCCTAGCCAATTTTTGTCCCGTTTCTCGAAAAATTGCTATTTTCTATTGTTCTTTACAGCTAAACCCAAAACCTCATTTTTTGATGAAATATCTAATCATAGCGCTACTCCTGATTTCTGGTCTGCAATCTGGGCAAGCCCAAACCCCGGATAATATCAAAGTCACTTCTGAAAAAGAAAAAACAAAAGTCAGGGTTGATGACTCAGGAAAACTGGAGGTCAACGTCTCCCCCAAAGATCTGGACAAATTCAAGTCCAGAGGATCTCTAGGTTATGGTGATTTTGGTGCAAAGGGTAATGGTAAAACAGATGATATTGATGCGATAGCAGCTACCCATGCTGTTGCAAACAAATACGGAATACCGGTAAAAGCTGACAACGGTGCTAAATATTACATAGGAGGTAAAGAACGGACCGTCATCATCATGACCGATACTGATTTCGGAACTGCAGAATTCACCATTGATGACACCAATGTCGAAAACAGGCAGGCTCCCATTTTTCAGGTCACTTCCACCCTGGAATCTTTTCCATTGGAAGGCATCTCTACACTGAGAAGAAACCAGACAAAAATTGATGCCAACTTACCCTCCAGTTGTCTGATCACGGTCACCGATTCAAACGTTAAAAGATATATCCGTTTTGGTCCAAACCAGAACAATGGATCGTCACAGACAGACATCTTTATTGTGGATAAGGATGGGAATGTGGACAAGAACACACCCATCATTTGGGAGTTTAACCAGATCACTGAGATCAACGCCCTCCCGATGGATGAGACCACATTGACTATCAAAGGCGGCATCTTCACCACAATTGCCAACCAGGCAGAATCAAAATACACCTACTATAGTCGAGGGCTGGCCATCAAACGTTCCAATGTTGTCGTAGAGGGCTTAGAACATCGAGTAACAGGTGAAGGCGAACATGGTGCACCTTATGGTGGCTTTATCATTGCCCGTGACTGCGGGAACGTCACAGTAAGGAATACCATCCTCACCGGACACAAAACTTACCGAACCATTGGCTCTGCTGGGGTACCGGTCTCCATGGGTACCTACGACATCTCGATCAACCGGGCACTCAATGTTTCGTTCATCAATTGTAGCCAGACAAATGACATCAATGACCGGACCTACTGGGGTATCATGGGATCCAACTATAGCAAAAACCTGATGTATGATAGTTGTGTGTTTTCCCGCTTCGATGCGCACATGGGTGTGGCCAATGCGACCATTCGTAATTCCACCATGGGTCATATGGGCATCAATGCCATAGGCACCGGCACACTACTTATAGAAAATTCAACCATACGTGGCAGAACCCTGGTAAACCTAAGAAGCGACTATGGTAGCACCTGGCAAGGCGACTTCATCATCCGCAATTGTACTTTTATACCCAATAATGGACAGGAAGTAAGTAAAGTCAGCCTCATTGGAGGACATAATTCAGGCCAGCACGACTTTGGGTATACCTGTTATATGCCAGAAACAATTACAATTGAAAAGCTTCGCATCGATGATGAAAATCATACAGAGGATTATGAAGGGCCCACTATTTTTGGCGATCTCAATCCTGATATGAGGGATGACTCCTACCAACAAAAATTCCCCTATGTCATCACCAGGGAACTTATGCTAAAGCTCTATCACAATTCAACCAGCAGTGGAAAACCACTCAGGCTGAGTGACAACATGTACATGTTTAAAGACGTCGAAATAACCACATCAGAACCATGACCTATGAAGGATCATTTTTCGACCGAATCGGAGAAATATGCACAGTTCAGACCTCATTACCCCAGTGAGTTCTTTGGCTACCTCAATGAGATTACATCTCATAAAGAAATAGCTTGGGATTGTGGTACAGGAAATGGGCAGGTTGCTTTTGAGCTGGCCAGGTCTTTTGATAAAGTCTTTGCCACAGACATCAGCCAGGCCCAAATTGATCAGTCCATTGCTGCCGATAACATTCATTATTCTGTTCAACCTGCAGAAAAATCGTCTTTCCCCGACTACTTTTTTGACCTGATCGTAGTGGCTCAGGCCATCCACTGGTTCAACTTTGATAAGTTCTATGCCGAGGTGAGAAGAACTGTGAAAAATGATGCCATTCTATGCGTGGTGGGCTATGGAAGGGTGAGTGTTTCTGAGGAAATAGATCAAGTGATAGATATTTTTTACCAGAACATCATAGGACCCTATTGGGACAAGGAGAGAAAATACATTGATGAGTATTATCAAACCATCCCTTTTCCATTTCAGGAGCTCACAACGCCGGATTTATCCATTGATTTGGAATGGACATTCGAGCACTTCATGGGATATCTGAATACCTGGTCTGCAGTGAAAAAATTTATATCAAAGAATAACTATAATCCAGTTACTGAACTTCAATCAGCGCTTAATGATCATTGGGCCAGTGATACATTGAAAAAGGTAAGTTTTCCGTTACTCCTCAGGGTTGGGCATACATAAAAATGAAAGAAAACTAAAAAACTTTTGGGAGGACACATTCCAGATGGAACAGCATTTCATCAAACTCATTTCTACTCATTGTAACATCATAGTTTAACCTTCAGAATTTCAAAACCCGGAGGACTGGCTTTCTTAAAGCCATAAGCAAAATCTACTAGTGAGGAAATTATCAAATGGTATTATACAAGAGTCAACAATTAAACGATTTTCAAAAATCATGTGTTTAGAGATGAAATTCACACTAGAATTTGTAACTGCAAGCCTTATTATATATTTAGTAAACGGTGATCTTCTGATTCTTTTACGATGAAGAAAAAAACATTTTTAAAGACATTAGCTGTATTAGCTCCTGCAACACACTCAGCCATGAATCTAAATTCCCTACACAACCTTACATCTACATTTGACAAAACAGCCAAAATGCCTGTTCTTTTCCTTGGGCATGGCAGTCCTATGAATGCCATTGAAGAAAATGAATTCGTACGGGGATTTAGAAAAGTCTCTTCTGGCATTGATATGCCAAATGCAATACTTTGTATCAGTGCTCACTGGGAAACCAGAGGAACAATGGTCACAGCCATGGAACATCCGCGTACCATCCATGATTTCGGCGGATTTCCCAGGGAACTCTTCGAAGTGCAATATCCTGCTCCCGGAAGTCCAAAGCTAGCCAAAGAAACCCAGCAGCTCATTCAAACAACTGATGTATACCTGGATGACAAATGGGGTCTTGACCATGGAGCCTGGTCAGTAATCAAACACATGTATCCGGACGCCAATGTTCCGGTGATCCAGCTAAGCCTGGATTATACCAAAGGGCCAAAATTTCATTATGAGCTGGCAAAAGAGCTCTCAAAATTGCGAGAACGAGGTATTTTGATTGTTGGAAGTGGAAACATGGTCCATAATCTTCGCATGGTGGCCTGGAACAAGCTCAATGAGACCTATGCCTTTGATTGGGCTCAGGAAGCCAGCGAGAAAATGCACAATTTTATCCTGGATGGTAATCATGAAGCACTGATCAATTATCAACAACATGGCCGGGCATTCGAGCTTTCCATTCCCACACCCGAACACTATCTGCCTTTACTTTATTCACTTGCCCTACAGGATAAGCAGGACGATATCCACCTGTTCAACGATCAGCCAATCGCCGGATCGCTTTCGATGACATCTGTGAAGATTGGATAAGAAGTAGTGATATTCATATACCTTCTACCGAGGCTGTACACCTCTTATAGTAATTTCTTACCATAACTGTAAATCATTTTCCTCCGTTAACATCCATTCACGGAAATCCATATATTTGAATAATCGAGATTTCAATAATCATAGCTTCATGAAAAAAATAATCTTAATATGTCTTGCCGTTGCTTTCGTGGTGACTGCTCGATCACAAACCAGGCTCATTGAAAAAGTCACGAAAAATGAAAATGGTCTGGCAATCCCCTACGAAAAGTACGAACTGGAAAATGGGTTGACCCTGATCATCCATGAAGATCACTCTGATCCTCTCGTTCATGTCGATGTCACTTATCATGTGGGTTCCGCCAGAGAAGAGCTTGGCAAATCCGGATTTGCCCATTTTTTTGAGCACATGATGTTTCAGGGTTCTGACCACGTAGCTGATGAAGAGCATTTCAAAATTGTCACTGAATCAGGTGGGACATTAAACGGTTCTACTAATCGTGACAGAACCAATTACTATGAAACGGTGCCCAGCAACCAGCTGGAAACCATGCTTTGGCTGGAGGCCGATCGCATGGGATTCTTCCTGGATGCAGTCACTCAGAAGAAGTTTGAGATTCAACGTGCAACGGTAAAGAATGAAAAAGGTCAAACATCGCTAAACCGTCCATATGGGATGTGGAATGAAAAAACCATCGCTGCCGTCTATCCTTATGGGCATCCCTATTCATGGCCTACGATAGGCTATCTGGAAGACCTTGATAGAGCAGACCTGAATGACCTTAAAAAATTCTTCTTAAGGTGGTATGGACCGAACAATGCGGCACTCACCATAGGAGGTGATGTGGACCCGAAAAAAGTAGTTCCTCTGGTGGAGAAGTATTTTGGAAGTATCCCCAAAGGACCCGAAGTAGAGAAGCTGGACCTCGATCCTCCATTGATTGAGGCTGACCGATATATTTCACATGTAGACAACAACATTCGGTTCCCGGCACTCATGTTTACCTATCCTACGGTGCCAAATATGCATGAAGACGAAGCCCCTCTGGATTGTCTCTCCGAAATTTTAGGAACAGGACAAAGCTCTTACTTCTTCAAAAAGTTTGTATTGACTCAAAAAGCCATCCAGGCTTCGGTATTTCACCCTGCCGCTGAGCACTCCGGTGAGTTTACCATGTTTGTATTGCCTTACCCGGGCCAGACTTTATCCGGTTTTGAAACAGAGGTTAGACAAATACTCGATGAATTTGCCAAGAATGGCGTAAGTGAGGATGACCTTATCAAATTCAAAGCCAACATGGAAGCGAATTTCATTAACGGATTAGCGAGTGTAAGTGGTAAGGTCTCACAGCTTGCCCGATACCAATATGCCTTTGGCAACCCCAACCTGGTCAACAAGGACCTGCAGCGGTACCTTGATCTGACAGCAGAAGATGTGATGAAGGCATTCAATAAATACATCTATATGCAGCCTGGTGTAATCCTGAGTTATCTTCCGGATGGTGAGACCGCTCCTGCTAAGCCTGATAATTTTGAAAGACAAACCAGTGGAGACAACCCATTCCCTACCACTGACTACAGTGGTCTGACGTACAATAAACCCACAAAAGAGTCATTTGACCGGAGCGTGAAGCCAAAACCGGGCCCAAGTCCATTGGTAAAAGTTCCCGACTTCTGGGAAACCACATTTGAAAATGGCATTGAAATCATTGGGACTAAAAGTGATGAGATCCCAACAGTAGCTATTCAGCTTACGCTGGTTGGTGGACATAAATTTGACGCTTACGAACCCACAAAAAGTGGTTTGGCACAAATTACTGCTTCCATGATGAATGAGTCTACTGAGCATTACTCGGCAGAGGCCATACAGGAAGAACTCCGAAAAATCGGAAGTAGCATCGACATCAGTGCCGACAGGGACGGCACAACAGTCAGCATCAATACATTGAAGAAAAACCTGGATAGGACGCTGGAGCTAACAGAAGAGATTCTCCTGCGACCCGGATTCCAGCAAGTAGACTTTGATCGGGTGATCAAGCAGCAGATGGAAGGGATCATCGCCAATCAAAAAGATCCATCTGCTATTGCTTCACAGGTTTTTAACAGGTTGTTGTATGGTGATGAACATATTTATTCCGTTCCTACCGAGGGTATAGAAGAAACGGTAGCTAATATTACCCTGGAAGATGTGAAAGCATTTTATGCTAAATATTATTCCCCAAACCTGGGTGAGCTGGTCATTGTTGGCGATATAGAGAAAAAGGAGATCTTACCGAAGCTGGGCTTCCTAAAGTCCTGGGAAAACAAGAACGTCAAAGTGCCTGACCTCCCCAAACCAAAGTCTGGAGATCCAACCAAAATCTACCTTGTGGACAAACCGGATGCTCCCCAGTCACAAATCCGTATTGGATATATGACAGATTTAAAATATGATGCTACCGGCGATTACTTCAAATCGTACTTAATGAATTATCCACTCGGGGGAGCTTTCAATAGCAGAATAAACATCAACCTGCGGGAGGACAAAGGGTGGACGTATGGTGCCAGAAGTTATTTCAACTCAACCGAAGATCCCGGCCCCTACCTGGCTTATGCAGGGGTACTGGCTTCAGCCACAGATAGTGCTGTAGTGGAATTTGTAAAAGAGATCACGGATTACAAAGCAAAAGGGATCACAGATGCCGAACTGGAATTTATGCGACGCTCCATTGGACAGCGGGATGCCAGAAGCTATGAAACTCCAGGTCAGAAAGCTGGTTTCCTCAGACAGATCGTCCATTACAATCTGGATAAGAGTTTTGTAGATGAGCAAACCAAGATCATCAAAGGCATTTCCAGGAAAGAGATCAATGCCCTGGCCAATAAGTACCTGGACAATGATAATATGTACATCCTGGTCGTTGGTGATGGCGCTTCAAACAGATCTAAACTGGAGAAACTGGGTTATGAACTGGTAGAACTGGATCCAAAGGGTGAAGTTGTGGAAGAGACGGTACTTCAAACCGACAGATAATCAGGTATTATTCAAAAAGGAGTCAAACTAAAAAACGCCCTTAGGGGCGTTTTTTAGTTTAGTTTTGTTCGTATTTAGTGCTTAATCTATCGTCTCAACCACCAGGTTGTGATTGGTATATATGCAGATATCTGCCGCGATGTTCAATCCCTCTGTTACCATCTCTTTGGCACTGAGGTTGGGTGCATGCTTCTTCAATGCTGTGGCTGCCGCCTGGGCGTACATGCTTCCTGATCCTATAGCGGCAATCTCATTGTCCGGTTCCAGCACATCGCCAGTTCCGGATATGATGAGCACTTCTTCTTTATCTGCTACGATCATCATGGCTTCCAGCCTTCTCAGGTACCTGTCTGTACGCCAGTCTTTAGCCAGCTCAACTGCAGCGCGTTTCAGGTTGCCGGAATAAGCACCAAGCTTCTCATCAAACCGTTCCAAAAGTGTAAATGCATCTGCCGTAGACCCGGCAAAACCAGTCACGATTTTTCCATCCTGAAGCTTTCGGATCTTCTTCACATTACTCTTGGCTACGGTATTTCCAAAAGTAGCCTGACCATCCGCACCAATGGCAACTTTACCATTGTGCTTAATGGCCAATACGGTCGTAGAACGGATTTTTTCCTTTCCCATTTAATATGTGTGTATGAAAATACCTTAAATAAGGATTCTGACAGGATCTTCAAGGAAGCCTTTCAGTGTCTGTAAGAATGCTGCTCCGACAGCTCCATCCACAGCTCTGTGATCACATGAAAGGGTCACTTTCATTACATTACCCGGCTTCATTTCACCATTTTTAACCACAACCGTTTCCTTGATGCCTCCTACAGCCAGGATACATGCATCCGGTGGATTGATGATGGCAGTAAACTCATCGATACCAAACATTCCAAGGTTTGAAACGCTGAACGTATTACCAGTATAGTCATCCGGGCTCAATTTCTTGTTCTTAGCTCTGTCAGCCAGATCTTTTACTTCGGCTGAGATGTGAGAAAGTGTCTTATTATCGGCAAATCTTACTACAGGTACAATCAGCCCTTCCGGCAATGCCATGGCTACCCCGATATGGATATGATGATGTTTTACCATCTTGTCTCCCTGCCAGGAAACATTTACATCAGGATGCTGTCTGAGAGCTGCTGCACTTGCTTTCAACACCAAGTCATTGAAAGAGATTTTTACAGGAGATATCTCATTCATACTCTTACGTGCCTCAATGGCCTTATCCATGTTGATCTCCATGGTCAGGTAAAAATGCGGCGCTGAGAACTTGCTCTCACCCAATCGTCTGGCGATGGTTTTACGCATTTGTGTGACAGGAATATCTTCAGATCGCTCTTCACCAACTACCTGTGGCAGGCTGATGGTAGTACCTCCTGATTTTTCAGCAGCAGCAGGTGCTGGTGCAGCTGAAGGTTTAAATTCTTCTATGTCTCGTTTTACGATTCTTCCGCCATCACCGGAGCCGCTCACCTGAGAGATGTCAATGCCTTTTTCTTCTGCCAACTTCTTGGCCAATGGAGAAGCCTTAATTCTTCCATTGCTAGAGGCTGAAGAAGCAGCAGGTGCTGCGGGCTGTGGTGTAGCCTGAGGTGCACTAGAGGCTGCTGTCTGTGAAGATTTTGACTCTTCTTTTTTCTCTGGTTTAGATCCGGCTGTCTCTGCTTTGATCAAGGTCTCATAGTCAGCACCTTTCTCTCCGATCACTGCGATCACACCATCTACCGGTACCGATCCACCATCCGGCACTGCTGTATATAACAAGACACCCTCATCATATGCTTCAAGTTCCATGGTTGCCTTATCGGTCTCTACCTCGGCAAGAATGTCACCACTTTCTACTTTATCACCTACCTTCTTGATCCATTGTGCAATCACACCTTCCTCCATGGTGTCGCTCATCTTTGGCATCTTCACCACGGTAGCATTGATATTGGATGTATCTATGTCCTCTGCCGGCGCAGAACTTTCAGCAGCAGGAGCTGCTTCGGAAGCTGTTGACTCACCATTGCTTCCTCCTCCGCTTTCAATTTCTTTGATCAGCGCACTTATATCTTCACCTTTTTCCCCAATGATAGCGATCACTCCATCAACAGGCACGGTTTCCTTCTCCTTCACACCGATATGAAGCAAAACACCATCCTGGTAGGATTCCAACTCCATGGTTGCTTTGTCTGTCTCTACTTCTGCCAGTATGTCACCTGAACTTATTTCATCACCTTCTTTTTTCAACCATGATGCGATCACACCTTCTTCCATGGTATCACTCATCTTGGGCATTTTTATTACTTCAGCCATTTCCGGGGAATAGTTTTACAGTTAAGAATATTTTTCAAAGTTAAACATAAGCACCTTTTTTGGTAACATCTTTGATTCTATTAATTTGACAGAATGTTTAAATCCCTGGAAAATTCCACAATTAGGACTTAAAAACTGATGCCCTCAAGACAAATCAACGACTATCGACGTCCGTTTTTCCTATTTAATCAGCACCTGGAAACCATCTATCCGGCCTTATTCCGAAAAATAGAAGGGCTTCCGGTTCCGACAAAAGAAAAACTAAAAACACCGGATAATGATTTCATCGCCTGTGACATTTATCAGAAAAATTCCGGGAGATTACTCATTGTTCAACATGGGCTGGAAGGAGATAGTACAAGACCTTATATATTGGGGATGGTTAAAGCATTCTTCATCGACAACTATGATGTTTGTGCCTGGAACTATCGGGGATGTGGTGAAGAGATGAACCTTCAGCCACAGTTTTATCACAGCGGGGCTACACATGACCTGGAAGTGGTTGTGGATCGTTTCAAAGATGAATATGATGATATCACACTTGTTGGATTTAGCCTCGGTGGAAATCTCACATTAAAATATCTAGGTGAAAAAGCACGACCTTCTCAGATAAAAAGAGCCATTGCTATCTCTGCGCCACTCGACCTTTCTTCGGGTTCGGATAATCTTTCCACTCCCAACTGCTATATCTATGAAGCCAGGTTTTTGAGATTGCTACGCAACAAAATCATCAGAAAAGCTGAAATCATGCCTGACAAGATTGACTCCTCATTGTTGAAACGAGTGAAAACTGTTCGCGATTTTGACGAATTGTACACCGGACCACTGCATGGATTCAGGGGGGCCGAGGATTACTACACGCAAAACTCCTCCAAACACTTCCTGTCCGGCATCAAAGTACCTACCCTCATTGTAAATGCGTTGAATGATCCGTTCTTGCCTGGCGAATCTCTGGATCCTGGGCTGGCATCGGATCTGAATATGGTGTATTTCGAAACACCGACAGTCGGAGGCCATGTGGGCTTTTCCCGGTTCAATAAACAAGGACTTTTTTGGTCGGAAGAAAGAGCCTTGAAATTTAGCCGGGAATACTGATATTCTGCCAAGCCTGTTTAACTTTCAGCCTTCATGTGTGACCGATACTCCATTACTGTCAGTTCAGATATCATCAAACGCATCTTTGGTGTGAATGACGTTGATGGATTTCAACCTACATACAACGCAGGACCTACACAGGAGCTGGCTGTTTTGCTCAGCACACAACCGGATACCATTCAGCAAATGACCTGGGGTTTGATCTCCAAATGGTCCAACAATAAAAGCATTAGTCCAAAACTCTTCAACCTTCCGGTGCAGCAGGCTTTCGAAAAGAAAATGTATCATCGAGGCTTGAAAGAAAATCGATGTGTGGTGCTTGCAGACGGCTTTTATCTCTGGAAGCAAATAGGAAAAGCCAAAAGGGTGCCTTATTATTTCTATCAAAGTGAGCAAAAACCCTTCGGGATCGCCGCTTTATGGGAATCCTACGAAGACATGGATGGAAATCCGTCCAATACATTCATCATGCTCACCTGCCCTGCCAGCATGCAGGTAGCAGCTTACCAGGAAGATATGCCTCTGATCCTCACCGGTGAGGCCTTAAAACAATGGCTGAATCATGAATCTGAAATTGATGAGAATCCTGACCTCTATCTCAACAGTAAAATAGAAAAACTTAAGTTTCATCCGGTATCCCCGCTTATCTCAAGCCTCGACAACGATCACGCAGGCCTGATCAAAGCCACTTTGCCATCCGATCAGCATGGGAATTACACTTTGTTCAATTGAGTTGGGATCACTCAATTTCGATGGTTTAGCAACTGGATGGCCTGATCTATATCCATAGCTTTTGTTTTGACAATCACCTTTCCTTTGTAGTTTACGAATCCATATTTGTCCTTTCTCTTCACTAAATAATAGGGACTTCCAACGACCTGACCTATACTTTGATATTCCATAGGCACCTTAACTCTACCCCTAAAATCCACGAGTCCATACTTTCCATCCTGATTCACTAAATAATAAGGTGTGTCACCAAATTTTACTAAACCCTCATACTTTACAGGTATTCTCTTCTTACCTCTACTGTCGATAAGGCCATATAAACCACCTCTTTTAGCCACCATAAAGGGACTGCCTTGCATTCTTCTTATGCTTTGATACTTTATCGGTACCATTTTCTTACCCCGGTGATTTATAAGCCCATAGAGATCGTCTTTCAGAACTAAACAGAAAGGAGAATCCGGAAAAGTATCAATTTGATGATATTTAATAGCCACCATCCTTTTTCCGTGGCTTGTATATAAACCGAATAAATCATTTTCCTTAACAAGGAAGTAATGGGAGTTTGGGAAATTTCTAATTTGTTGATATTTAAAGTTTAATAAAGTTTTTCCTCTATTATCAACAAGACCATAATGTTCACCTTTTACTGCAATTATTTGGCCTATTGCAGGACTCACAAGGACAATGAGAAAAAGAATGGCAGAAAACTTAATCATGATCGGTTAGTGTTTGACAAAATTTTAATTCACAATTATAAAGACAAGGAACAAACAGAAAGGTTTCCATTACATTTTGGCTATTTAATTGCGGTAATTGCCCACTTTATTATCTTTATTCAAAATAAACAACTATGTACAGTACCCGAATAGCAGGAATTGGGCATTATGTGCCTGAGCGTGTAGTAAAAAACAAGGACCTGGAGGAGTTGATGGACACCTCGGATGAGTGGATCCAGGAAAGAACCGGCATCAAAGAACGCAGGTGGATCGATCCTTCTACCGACGATATGCCTTCAACGATGGGTACCAAAGCAGCGAAGATAGCCATCAAAAATGCTGGTCTTCAACCAGACGATATCGACTTCATCATCTTCGCCACACTCAGCCCTGATTATTATTTCCCCGGACCAGGTGTGCAGGTGCAGGATCAGCTGGGTATTGGCGAGATCGGAGCGCTGGACGTCCGCAACCAGTGTTCCGGCTTTGTCTATGGACTTTCGGTGGCTGACCAGTTTATCAAAACTGGTATGTACAAAAACATCCTGCTGATTGGATCAGAATACCATTCGGGTGGACTTGAGAAAACCACACGTGGTCGTGGAGTCACCGTAATTTTTGGTGATGGTGCCGGAGCTGTGGTACTATCCAGATCAGAAGAGGAAGGTAGGGGCATCTTAAGTACTCATCTACATTCAGAGGGAAAACATGCCAAAGAGCTGGCTTTGATAGGACCTGCCACCAATCGATGGGTAGACACTATCATAAAGGAATCAGATCCTGAAGACACCAGCTACTATCCTTATATGAATGGGAATTTTGTCTTTAAACATGCAGTCACCCGATTTCAGGAGGTCATTTTTGAAGCGCTGGAAAAGAATAACATCAGCAAAGATCAAATCGACATGCTTATACCGCATCAGGCCAACCTGAGGATCAGCCAGTTCGTGCAAAAGAAATTGGGACTCAGCGATGACAAGGTCTATAACAACATCATGAGGTATGGCAATACTACGGCAGCGTCAATCCCTATTGCCATGAGTGAGGCACATCTCGAGGGGAAAATCAAACCCGGGGACCTGGTATGCCTGGCAGCATTTGGCAGTGGATTTACCTGGGCCTCTGCTCTGATCCGGTGGTAATATGGATCATCCTACTCAGGAAGAATTGAAAATCCTCAATGATCAGCGATTTCTGATCGTGAAGCAACAGCTATCAGAAAAAATCATTGCTCAACTGGCAGAGATTGAAAGAAAGTTACATCGCATCGTCAATGAATCTTCATTCGACTTTCCCGAGGGTACTTTTATCAGGGCTGGTAAAATCTCCAGGGGTGAAAACTATCGGGCACTCCCCTATTTCATCCTTGATTATCCACGCTTATTCACAAAAGAAAATGTCTTTGCCTTCAGAACCATGCTGTGGTGGGGAAATGAATTCAGTTGCACTTTACACATTGCTGGCAATACATTAAAAGCGCTTCAAAACATATTGCTGGAGCGACTAAAAAAAGAGAAAAAACTATTCTTTTGTATCCAGGATAACCCCTGGGATTATCATTTTGAAAAATCCAACTATGTTCCCATTGAGGAACTAAGCAGTGCCAGTATTGAAAATCACATCAAAGCACACGGTTTTATCAAAATAAGTGATAAAATTCCCCTGGATAACTGGGAAGAATATGAGAATTTTTCGTTAACTACATGGAAAAGATTTGTGAAGCTGCTAATTTGATTATGATCAGGATTCATTCACTATTGGTGTTATTACTCATTGTTCCCCAGGCTATTCTAGCTCAATATACAGATACGAACGAGTATGTCTTTGCACAGGATTCGCTGAAAGACGGTATGTATCAGGCCGTTTTCGACAATGGACGCAAAGCCATGAGAGGTGAGATCAAAGATGGTAAAAAGGAAGGGCTATGGGTCTATTACTACACCAATGGCGAAATCAAGGAGTTGATCAATTTCTCTGCAGGAGAGAAAAACGGCATCCAGCAACGATTCGACAATACCGGGATTTTGATCAGTACCACCACCTATAAAGATGGTATACTTCATGGTCGCTATGAAGAATACTATGATAATAGTGTGCTTGCCCTCGAAGGAACTTATAAAAACGGCAAAAAAGACAGCGTTTGGATTGAGCATTTCTCCGATGGCATGGCGAAGTACATAAAAAATTATCAAAATGGATTAGCACACGGCAAATGGACCTATTACTATGGCTACAACAGGAAAAAAGCAGAGGAAGAATATCTCTATGGTGTTGAAACAGGAAAATGGGTAACCTATTATACCAACAGGCAGAAGGAAAAAGAATTTAATTATAAAAACGGACTGCTTGAGGGCCCCTATTTCGAATACTTCGAAGATGGCAGGCGAAGTGTAGAAGGTGAGTATACCATAGGATTAAAAACCGGGACATGGGTCAGTTTTTATCCGAGTGGCAATCTATTTTCCATTGGTGAATATGAAAATGATCAGAAAACGGGTATCTGGAAATACTTCAAAGAATATGGGACCCTGGAGGAAGAAGGTCCCTTTGTAAACGATGAGCGCAATGGTCAGTGGATCTACTACTATGATTCAAACAAACCCTCAATGATCGGCTCCTTCGAAAATGATCAAAAAAATGGCCTGTGGGGACTATTCTATGAAAATGAGCAGTTGAAGCAAGAGCAACTGTGGCAGAATGGAAAACTCGTGAGTGTAACACCTTTCTATTCCATTCGCGGGGATAAATTGAATCCCGGCACATTGAAAGATGGTAATGGTACGCTCATCACATATTCTGCCGAAGGAAAAACAGAAGCCGTGTATAATTATGTCGGAGGATTGCTACAGGGTGAATACACTGCCTTTTACCCGAATGGTGCAGTCAAAGAAACCGGAAGATACGTAAATGATAAACGTGATGGCGTCTGGAAACAATACCATGACAATAGCACTTTGGCGGCTGAAGGAAAATATGTGAATGGAGAAATCACCGGCAAATGGAGCTACTACAACCCGAGAGGCAGACTCATCAAGGTGATCAACCACAACCCACAGGAATTAGACTAATTGACCAGTTCTTTGATCGAATCTACAATTACAGGGGCATGGGTCCATGGAATAAAATGATGTACACCCTCAAGGTATTTGATGGTAATCAAAGAATCCACAATCATTCTCTTAGCAAAATCGGCGTTCTCTACAGGTACGAAAGTATCATTTGTCCCGTGAACCACTATACAGGGGATCCTGATCTCACTCCATAAAGGTAAAAACGCTTCAAGCTCACCCTTTAACGTCACAATCTCTTCGTTGCTCACCCAGAAATCCGTGGGTGTAATCAGGTCGCCCAACCAGGTTTGGATCAATGGTCGAAACCATTCGAACTTCTCCATCTCCGGATCAATGGATGGGGCAAGAAACAACAATCCCTGGACCTGCTTCGGTTCATCCACGGCTATCCTTGCGATGACCGGTCCTCCCAGAGAATGTCCTACCAGAATCTTTCTTTGGTGATCAAACTTTTTTAGCACCTCACTCATGAGAAATGCCTGATTTTTCAATGATGGTTCGGCCAATCCATAATCAGAGTAACCAAATCCCGGACGATCAATGGAGACCATATCAAAATGATCCAGCAAGCTATCCGTAGTCAGATATGCAGAAAAGTCCTTCCACGAGCCTGGAGAACCATGAATAAATACCACAAGGTCTTCATGTCCTTTATTGGAGTAGACATAATGAATGTTTTGATCATGAATCACCAGGGTATCTGAATACAGGTGTTCTTTGTGGAGTGTCAGAAAATCATGCATCTCCGGTGCACTGAACCTAAATTCCATACAGGAACTGAGAAACAATAGCAGAAAGATGTATGTCAACCACCTCATCGTTTTAATTTCGCAGGAATATAGCCACTCTTTATTAAATTGGACTCAAATCTGTTTTTATGAAATTTCTTATCTCATCCCTACTCATTTTAATTGGCTTCATAAGTTACGCCCAGGAACCACTTATACGGTTCAATTACTTTGAAGACGATTTTAGTCCTTTCAAAACCTACCACATCAAATTTTTTAAGCTGAATGGAAAAGAAGTCGGGCATGAATACAATATCAGGACAAAGCTTTTAGTGGAAAAACTGCATGAACGCATGCAGAAAACAGACCTGAACAGAAAAGACAAAGAAGGTGACATCTATTTCAATTACCACCTTCAGGTAGACACGCTACCCATTGCATTTCAACGCCCGGAAGGCCCACTCCCACAGGATGTAGTAGCCGAGATCACCATAGATATTTTTGATGCGGAGTATAATGAACGGCTGTTTACTTCCAACATCTATGGTCTCCTCGTGGATGATCGAAAGAATGGCAAAATGATCAAAAAGATCTACAGGAAACTCTTTAGAGAGCTGGTAAACTGATGGATGATTTCTATCAACCGGAAATAGCTATCTCACCAAAGCTTACAGGTGATGAGTTTAAGCATTGTACCCGGGTTTTAAGAAAAAAGGCCGGTGATCTGATTGGAGTGTTTGATGGTAATGGCCAATATTTCACAGCAAAAATCGGATCAGTAAGTAAGGATCATTGTACACTGGAAATTGTAGATCAACAGACGTTACCTCAAAAACCTTTTTATACTCACCTGGTCATAGCTCCTACCAAAAGCATGGACAGGATAGAGTGGATGGTCGAGAAATTAGGAGAAATAGGGATTGATGAAATCACTTTTATACATACACAGCATGCCGAAAGACCAAAAATGAAACTTGACCGATTGGAAAAGAAAGCCATCAGTGCCATGAAACAGTCTAAAAGTGGCTACCTGATCAAAATAAATCCGCTTATCCGGTTTAACGAATTCATAAAAAACACTAAGCCCATAAGCCACAAATACCTGGCTGCCGTCAGGCATGGTCTTCCTACACTTCAGAAGCTTTTATCTCCGGGTCATCCGGCAACAATCCTGATTGGACCGGAAGGTGATTTTTCGGAAAATGAGATCAATCTGGCTTCTCATGAGGGTTATGAATTGGTATCGCTTGGGAAAAATACACTTAGGACTGAAACAGCCGGTTTAATGGCCTGCCATATTGTAAATCTCATCAACGATTACTGAACAACCTGGTAGGAGGTACTAACGCTAGCCCCCTCTCTCTGATAGTTAAGCTTCAAAAACTGTGAGGTGATATGCTCAAGAAGCATGAAATCCACAGGTCCATCTTTAAAATTTAAAGAGTCGGTAAAAATATTGTCCGTGGATGAGGCTGCCATTAAACCCAGTAAAACAGTATCCGATGCCGAGCAATCAGGCTTAGGAATGATCTCATACACATACACGGAATCATCATCGTATGTTTCGTGTAAAACAAAAGCAGTATAAATACTATCAGCGCAGGTATCGATGGGTCTTTCCTGACCGTCCTCTATATATTGGGTTCTGAACCAGGTTTTTGCGCTATCACCAGCCAAAAGCCGTACAACCTGATAGTCATAAAAACCCAGAGGAATATCCTGTTCCTGGCAGCTGAACAACAGTGGTAAGAAAGCCAAAACAACCAAACGTCTCATTCGCCGAAGAAACGAATGAATAGGCGAAATATTTCTGGCATATTGTCTGGTAACTATCATTTCGCCCCAAAAATAGCTGTTCCTGTTATCTATTTTACTGAGATTACGTTGACTTATTAAAACTATCTATGAAAATCAAGAGAAGGGAACTCATTGAATGGTCCATTATCATTGTCGTTGGAGCCACATTGTATTTCACCGGACTTCATACGCAGGTGCTTGGTCAAATGCAGCGGGTCATGCTGGCTACAGGCATTATTACACCTGACCTTAATGAACCTCAAACACCTGCCTCATACCAGTTAACCCTTGAGGACCTGGAGGGAAACAAAATTCCATTTGAGCAGTTCCGGGGTAAAAAGGTCTTCCTTAACTTTTGGGCTACCTGGTGTCCTCCCTGCATTGCAGAAATGCCAGACATTCATGATTTATATGAAAAAGTGGGAGACAAGACATCTTTTGTAATGATCTCTATGGACAAGGAGAAAGAAAAAGCCAGAGCATTCATTGAAAACAAGGAATTTACCTTTCCTGTTTATTTTTTGGCTTCACCCCTACCGTCTGTGTATGACCCGCATGCGATCCCCACTACCTATGTGATCTCTCCGGATGGAGAAATAGTTGTCACCAGGCACGGAATGGCTAAGTATGACACCAAAAAATTTCGGAAGTTTTTAAGCGAGCTATAGTTTAAAGAAGATCTTTTTCTGATATAGCCAATAGCAGAGATACCAGTAGATCCCAAAAATACATAGTGAACCTACTATAAGCTGAATAACCTCTGGCGCTCCGAACCAACTCGTAATGTCATCAGTGATTGCGCGCACATATCCATTCAGCCAGCGACTCCCTATGATCTCAAAAGTCACATAAATGAAAATCGAATTCATCCCTACGATGGTGAAGAACTTCAGATACTTTCTATGATCCTTCATGTCGATCCACCAATAACATAAGACCAGGCCTAAAATACACCAACCCAGAGATGCAAGGGTAAATGATGTGGTCGCTATTCTTTTGATGATCGGTGTCAGTGAAGTCCAGTCTTGCAGGTAACCTACCGCCAGGCAAGCAACACCCCAAATGATCAATGGCTTGATCTCTCCCCTGTTGTTCAGTATCCATTTGCCCACCAGGGCACCTCCAATGGTATGAACAGCAGTCGGAAGGCAATTGATGGCCACCCAGCCGCCCTTGTTGATCTTATTCATGAGGACCAGGTCCATCCAGTTGCCAAAATTATGCTGATCAGTAAACGGTTGATCAAACCCGGGGATATTGGTGAACCGATAGAGCCCTTCGGTGAGTAAAAGCAATCCCACACAAACCAAAATCTGCTGGGTGTAGGTCCACCTGAAGATCAGGAAGGCCACCAGCATGGTGAACGAGAGCTGAGTGAGCACATTCCATAGCTCAAAGGAAAGTCCGTTTGGCCTGACAGCGTAATCCAAAACACCCCAGAAAAACAACCACCCCGATCGGGTTAATGCTTTCTTGAAGGATTGATTCCAGGTACGACCCATGGCATATTGCTTATTCAACGAAAAAGCCATGGCCGTGCCAGCGATAAACATGAAGCCAGGCTGGATCAGGTCCCAGAATCTCAATCCATTCCAGGGATGATGATGAAACTGCATGAAGACACCATGAAGGAATCCATCGGTATGTTCGGAAAGATGATAAAGCCCAGCAGCTTCAATGGCCAGTAATACCATGATGAAACCACGCATAAAATCAAGTGAGAGAAGTCGCTTTTGGGCGTTTGGGTTGGGTTTTAGGTCCATAGAAGCTTTAAATGTAAATCATTTTTTCTTTTTGCCTAACCAATAAATAAAGCCGGTTATGGGTAATGAAGCAGCTATAATGGATGCGAAAAACACGATCAACCTACCGGGTAATCCACCAATCGAACCAAAATGGATGTCATATACCATCCCATGTAGTTTTTCGTAGGCTGATATTTCTTCTCCGGGGCCATGCATGAAATTACCCTTGATTTCTTTCCCCGTATACCGATCAAAATAGTAGTAGGAAGATTTATAGTTAAGCATTTCAGGATCATTGAGCGTCACTCTGATGATGTCCTGCTTACCATGCGGATTGCTGATCCTTAGGGTTTTTTCGGGATATCGTTCGCGAAGAACCAGTGTGATACTATCCATGATATCAAAAGGGTCTGCATACAAGGCCATTGCCAGGGTATCTGATTTGGGTTGTTCATAGGTCACGCCCATTTCCCCGGTAATAGACTTCAGTCCATTTTTCACCAGGTCAAATCCCCAAAACAAGCCAGTGACTACCGTAAAAATTGCGATCCAGGTCGCGTAAAATCCTAATACATTGTGGAAGTCATAATTTAACTTTTTGGGCGAAGCACCCCACTTGATCGAAAATCGACCTTTTCTTTCTTTTTTGGTTGATGGCCACCAGATCACCAGGCCAGTAATAAGCATAACCAGGAATAAAAGCGTAGACCAGTGAACCACCTGTCTGCCAAAATCTTTCATCAACAGGTTCCGGTGGAGCTTAACAATGAAGCTGATAAATCCGGTATTCATATCCTGAAGATGGATCAGCTCTGCAGTATAGGGATTGAGTTGGGCGATATAATAGGTGCCCTGTCCGTACAACAGCACCTCGCAGGTTTTTTCTTTTTCTCTGAAAAAAGCCGTGCGATAATCACCCTGGGGGAATTCCCTATCAATGGTTTCTCTAAGGTCTGATGGAAGAACAAATGATTTGTCCTGTGGGGTTATACCTTGATTAAAAAGCAAGTGATGATATTCAGGCTGCCAGACGAGGATGGCTCCTGAAGCAGCAATCACGAAAAACAAAATTCCTACAATAAGTCCTATCCACAGATGGATCTGTCCAATCAGTTTTTTAAGCGTCATTTATTGAAATTTTAGTCACATCCCATGTTGGGAAATATACAAGGCCTTTTTGAGGTATTTTGAATGCTGTTTTTCAAAGATAAGGCCACTTCAAAGCCCCAGCCATGAAGTGTTTCCAGTTGATTATTTTCTGTCATGTCCATCTCGGCACAATCGTTATTCCCTGACCCCCATGACCAGGCCATCCAGCCAGTACCGGTCTCCTGACAATAATCGAGGATGTATTTATAATCTATACAGCATTTGCAGCCTACCTCTTTGTGAGCAAACTCCCCAATCATGAATGCCAGGTTCTTGCTTCTGGCTCCATCAATAGCATCTTTAATTCTACTTTGAGGAATACTAGCGTCCCATTGGTGCCAGGAAAAAATCAGGTTCCTGTCAGGATCAGCCTTGAGAATTTCCGGCCCCTGATTCAGAATATCACTCTCCCTCCTACCCCAGCCGGCAGCATCTATCACCAGGGGAACAGTGATCCCGGCATTTCTCAATTTTAGTACTGCATTTTGATAAGTCTCTCGATAATCACCAGGTGAAACATCATGGTTTCCGGCTTCATTGGCAATGTTCAGCAAGACATACTTTTTATGTTTTTCGATAACCGCTACAATGTCTTCCCTACTCCAATAGTCTACACACTGTTGCAGTCTCTCCCATTTCCCAGTGGCTTCCCAGACTGCTGGCATGGCCACCATGTTATGGGCAATGCAATTGGTAAGTGTAACATCCAGTTCTTCTGCTGTCCCCGTAGTAAACCAAAGTATCCTGACAATATTGGCGCCCGTCCTGGCGATTTCTCGGTATGATTCCTCCCCGGATCGGTCCTGGTAAAAGATCATCTTGTTGACTCCCCTGGCAATGAACGATTCTCCATTGGGAGCAAAAATCTTAGGCCCCTCTACATAAAAGGTCTCGCGGTGGACATCCTCACTGCAGGCAAAACACGCTATTCCGAATACATGAATAAATAGTCTGAATGAGCTGATCATTTGGCTATTTTATTTGGAAAATTAAACTAAATATACGGCCAGACAACACAATCCTGAACTGTCTTGAGTTTGGAAACGATGACATACATATGCTACATAGGCACCAGGGCTCAAAGTTTCGCCGGAGAATTCACTACTGTTCAAGCAAGGATATTTCTTTGTGCCTTTAAGCCTTCGTGGCTATCTCGTCAGTTGAAATGAATATAGCAATCTCTGATTTTATACAAAACTCCGGTTAAATTAGCGTTTCCCAAACCAAATCTGATCATGAAACACCTTAACCTCATTCCCCTATTCCTGATATCCCTTTTATTTGGCTGCCAGCCACCCGACACTACAAAAACCTCGGACAAACCAAATTTTGTTGTCATTTTCTGTGATGACCTGGGCTATGGAGACCTGGGCACTTACGGTCACCCTACCATCCTGACACCCAATCTGGATCAGATGGCTGTAGAAGGTCAAAAGTGGACCAACTTTTATGTGGCTGCTTCGGTTTGCACACCCTCAAGGGCCGCACTCATGACCGGAAGATATCCGATCCGAAATGGAATGTGTAGCGATAAATCCAGGGTATTGTTCCCCAATTCGGTGAATGGACTACCTGCGGAAGAAATCACAGTTGCGGAAGCATTGAAAGAGCTGGGATACCAGACGACCGCCATTGGGAAATGGCATCTGGGCCATAAGGAACAATTTCTTCCTACCAACAATGGTTTTGACTCCTACTTCGGCATCCCTTACAGCAATGACATGGATGCACAGACAGAAGGTCATGGATATTGGGAATTTGCAGACACCATCCCTACCAGATATTACAATGTTCCCCTAATGAAAGACACTGAGATCATTGAAAGACCTGCCGAACAGCATACCATCACCAAAAGGTACAGTCAGGCTGCCGTAGACTATATTAAAACACATAAAGAGGAGCCGTTTTTCATTTACCTGGCACACAACCTGCCTCACATTCCACTTTTTACCTCCGAAGATTTTGCAGGTTCCAGCCTGAGGGGATTGTATGGTGATGTGATCCAGGAAATTGATGATGGAGTGGGCAAGATACTCCGCACCCTGAAAGAAGAGGGATTGGCGGAAAATACCATGGTCATTTTCACTTCAGACAATGGTCCATGGCGAGTTTTCCGTAGTCACGGAGGGTCTGCCGGACTACTCAGAGGAGGCAAAGGAAATACCTGGGAAGCAGGTATGCGAGTACCGGGAATATTCTGGTGGCCTGGGAAAATCAAGCCAGGAATACAGACAGACCTGGGGTCTACCTTAGACATCTTTACCACCCTGGTGACTATGGCTGGTGGTGAAATCCCCAAGGATCGAATCATCGATGGGTTAGATCTTACAGCCACTCTTCTGGAAGGAAAAGAAAGCCCGCGCGACCATTTGCTCTATTACCGTGGCACAGAAATCTACGCTGCAAGGTTGGGAGATTACAAAGCACATTATACCATTCAGGGATCATATGGAATGTGGGAAAAGAAAGAAAAACTGGAGACCCCCCTCCTATTCAATCTTTCAGTTGATCCTTCAGAAGAATGGAACATTTATGAGGATAATACTGAAATGGTTGCTAAAATTGACGCTTTGATTGAAAAGCATCGTCAGGACCTGGTTCCGGGTGCTGACATGCTTGCTGACAGAGAATAAAAAATGCGAACAGAAAACTTAAGTATTGCAGTTGAGATCCAGTCTACACTGGGTGAAGGTTCTATTTGGGATGATCAAAGAAAATGTCTTTATTGGGTGGATATCTACCAGGGGATATTGCACAGGCTGGACTCCAAAAATGGCAAACATGACTCCATCGAAGTCGGTGGATTTCTTGGGTCGGTCGTACCCTCAGCATCAGAAGAAGTAATATTACTTAACAACCGTTCCTTCGTGGGCCTGGACTGGGAGAAGAAATCTTTCCATACCCTTGGAGAGGTGGAAAAAGACCTTGAAGGTAACCGTTTTAATGATGGAAAATGCGATCCGGCAGGACGCTACTGGGCTGGCACCATGCCCCAGGCAGAAGATGGACCATTTGGTGGTCTTTACTGTTTGCACCCTGATTTATCGATTGAGAAAAAACTGGATAATATCAGCATCTCTAATGGATTAGTATGGACCACAGATAAAAAAACCATGTACTACATCGACACCCCAACAAAGGAGGTGTGGGCATTTGACTTTGACAATTCAACGGGCTCAATAACAAATAAAAGAGTAGCGGTGACCATTTCTGAATCCGAAGGGTTTCCTGACGGAATGACTATAGACAACGAAAATAAACTATGGATTGCACACTGGGGTGGATACCAGGTTGCCCGATGGGACCCTGAAACTGGCGAAAAGTTATTCTCGGTTAAAATGCCGGTGAGTCAGGTTACTTCCTGTGCTTTTGGTGGTGAAAAGCTGGATCAACTGTATATCACCTGTGCCAGAAAAGGACTAAGTAATGAAGCCTTGAGTAAAGAACCCCTGGCTGGGTCATTATTTGTATATGATACAAAAGGGAAATACAAGGGGGTACCCGCTAATCGTTTTAAGCGGGTGTCTTAAAGACCCCATTACATCAGGGCCAATACAAACAATAGGTTGACAAAAGTGATGATTGCAAACTGAAGTTTAACCATTCTGGTTTTAATTCTACGCTTTTCCATTCTTTCCGTATTTAGTGGTTTATACCTCAAAGATGAGAAATATCAACACCCAAATACATCAGCAATTACCTGAAATCAGAAAAATACGCTTTATTCTAATGGCTTTAGGTAATATGCCTAATAGACAACTGAATGCGATCAGTATGTTAAGCTCTTCAAATAAGCAATACTTTGGGGTACCTGCACCATGGGTTGTGGGCTTTCATCCTCTATAAACATGTGCTTGATGCCTATCTCATTGGATGCTTTCAGGATATTGGGAATATCCAGTTCACCCTGACCTAATACCACATCATTTTCAATCGATGTACCCCCGGTCAGGTCTTTTGGAGTCCCTTTTCTCAGGTCTTTCACATGAAGAAGTTTCCAGCGATCCCCGTATTGTTTAAGCAGAGCCACAGGATCTCCTCCTCCGAAATGTGTCCATAGAATGTCCATCTCAAAGGATACATATTCCGGATTGGTCTCCTCGATAAGATAATTCATCAGGGTTCCGCTTTCATGAGGCTGAAACTCATAGCCATGGACATGGTAGGTAAACGTGACTCCATTCTCTTTAAGCACCTTACCAGCCTTGTTGAATACACTGACTGCCTCTTTCGCATTGTCCAGATTGAATGCACCCCGGTCATGCGGGATCCAGGCACACATCACAAAACTGGCTCCCAAAGCTTTGGCTTTATCAGCCACTGCCTGAGGATTATCGACCAACTCTTGATATCCTGCTCCAGTGCTTGGTATGGTAATCCCCCGATCCTCACACAATTTCCGGAACTCCTCCGGTGTATAATCTCCGACCGGCCCGCCCTCCAGCTCTACAATACCCAAATTGGCAATGGAGTCTAATGTGGCTTCCACACCCTGCGGAAAGCTATTCCGAAAAGTATAGGCCTGAACTCCCAGTGGCACTTTAAATAATGGTTCAGCGGAATTTGATTGTCCTTCCTCAGCAGCTTTCTTTTGAGGGCTTTGACAGGCAAAAAATAGGACAAGAAGGATCAATAAATACTTACTCATGGCATCCGGGTTAAAGTTGGCATAATAAAGATAGGAAAAGGGAGACAACTCTGTGCAAATAATTGATCACTCCATCAACATTTTGAAGGAGTGATCTGAAAACGCTACTCTCTATTGAGCCTGTACCAGTCAATATTTCTGGTGAAATACATCGTTGCCGCCAGGATCAATGTCAGCCCGACACTACCCATCAGCAAAGCATAATCAGCAAGCTGAAGGGTCACAAAAAGAAATCCATAAATCCCTAAAAGCACTGCAACCAACACCATGGAAAGGATTTGCTTCTTAAACATGCTCAAAGAGTAAAGCACAATCATAGACACAATGGCCAACATCGAGATCAGGTATGCCAGGTTGAAATTCAACTGTTCAGAAATGGAAACCAGTAGTATATAAAACAAGCACAATGCAAGACCCACCAATATATACTGAAAAGGGTGGATCTTTCTTTTAGTGATAATCTCTACCAGAAAAAACATCAGGAAAGTCAATGCGATGGTCATGATGGCATATTTAGCAGATCGCATGGATTTTTGATAATCATCCAGGGGAAGTAATAAATCCACACCAAATGCAGAGGATTCCAAAACATGGGACTGGTCCGGTCCAACCCAGGATTGAGGATAATTACGGTTTAACTCAAGGATAGACCAATAAGCATTAAATCCTTCATCTGTTACCTCCCGTGTAGCTGGCAAAAAGTTGCCATTGAAGCTGGGTGAAGACCATTCGGATTCAATTTTCACATCCGTTTTGCTTCCTATGGGGACAAAAGACAGGTTTTGGCTACCATGTAAATCCAATTCAAATGTAAAATCAACTTCTGAACCCATCTGAGGGGTCAGGTCAGGCACATTGATGGTCACTCCGGAATGGATCATATGACTGATTCTGGAACCTGGTTCAACACCAAGTTGCTTCCCTCCCCAGCGAAAATCAATATCGTTTTTAATACCTCGCATGTCCGAGATCCCAATGGTAAGGAATGCTTTTCCAAACTGAATCTCCTTCAAATTCGTTTGGTCTATCTCCTGATCAAGTCTAAAACTTCCTCCTATATTCATCGAGGACTTATAAACAACTATCTCGTAAATCCCACGGTGAAGCTTTTCGGGACTAATTGATCCTTCAACCACTAGATTTTCAGGAAGAATGAACAGGTGCTTTGTTAAGGTCTTGATTTTTTCCTCCTCTTTGTATTCATAAATCACTGGGATGGCCAAAATCGGACCATTCACTTGCTGCTGTCTGGCCCAGATAGAACTCACCTCTTCGATGGCTTCCATATTGAGTCCTTCCCTTTCCCGAATAGTTGATTCAATCATCGAAGCAGGGATCAGGAGCAACAAAGTCAGGATCATTATGGTGATCAGTTTTAGCATAACCGAATTTCTCATCCAGCTATTGAGTCTTTCAATTGGATTTTCCATATTCATAATTATTGGTGTTTAAAAGTACTTTGCATTTCAAAGTGTTTAGTTAAAAAAATTATTTGAGTAATTGTTCTATCGCCTTGATGTGCTTTACAAAAGCACTCCTGCCTTCTTTAGTCACAGAGTATCTTGTATTTGGCTTCCTATCCCGAAACTCCTTTTTGAAAGTCACATATTTGCTCTTCTCAAGCGATTTCAGATGACTGGCCAGGTTTCCATCCGTCACTTCCAACAACTCCTTTAATGCATTGAAATCCAGGTAATCATTGACCACCAAAGCAGACATAATGCCGAGGCGAACTTTGTTTTCAAAAGCCTTATTTAAATCCTTAAGAAGGTGCTTCACGATTTATACTTTAACTGCATCATGGTGCCATAGACAATGTGCATGACTCCAAACCCAATTGCCCAAACCAGCAAACCATACCCAATAAATTGCAGGGAAATCAATCCCAGCACTATTTCAATGATGCCTAAACTTCGAACCTCATTCAGGGTATACTTACTTGCATTTACCAGTGCTAGCCCGTAAAAAATCAGGGTCAGAGGCGCAATAATCCCAACAAATCCCTTTAAAAGCAATATCAGACAGACGATCCCTCCGGTCACAAGCGGAATGGCAAGGTTGATGAGCAGCCGCCTGGTTTGATGATCCCATACTTTCTCATTTTGCTTCCTGGTTTCCCTTGACGTGAAAAAAATCCCTGCCCCGATAGACAAAGCCAACGTGACAAGTGCAATGATCAGGAGTGTCATAAGACTTTCCCTGGTGATCACCGCATACCTATGGTTTAGATAATCCTGGCCCGAGTACACGGTCTGATAGGCAGCGTATGCTCCTCCCAACGCAAAAAGGCCAGCAAATATCCCGGAAAGGCCACTCAGTGAAATAAATCGAGAAGACCTGCTCATGATGTCCTTGATATCCTGCAGGTCTCGTAAATATTTATTTTGATTCATGAAAAGTACTTTGAATTACAAAGTAAATAATATCTAAATGAAATTTCCAAGCAGTCCATAATAAAATTTGGATCATGTCAATTTTAAACCAGTATCTCTCTTTGCATTGGAATGCTCTTTACAATTCCCAGGAGATTATTTTATCTTACGATAGCATCTTAACAAGCCAATACCCATGCAAAAGAAACTACTTACCCTGTGTACCCTATTTATTTCAATCATCACCATTGCTCAGGACCGCATTTCCGGTGAACTGTTTGCCACCCGATCTGAAGTACTTGCCCAAAATGGCATGGTAGCCACCAGCCATCCGCTGGCGACACAAATTGGCTTAGACGTACTCAAAAAGGGAGGCAATGCCATCGATGCTGCCATCGCGGCAAATGCGGCACTGGGCCTGATGGAGCCTACAGGTTGCGGTATCGGCGGCGATCTGTTTGCCATTGTTTGGGATGCCAAATCCAAAAAGCTCTATGGGCTCAATGCCAGCGGCAGATCCCCCAAAAGCCTGACGCTTGAATATTTTCAAAAACAAGGGTTGAAGGAAATCCCCAGCTACGGACCCCTTCCGGTGAGTGTTCCCGGAGCTGTGGATGGTTGGTTTGAGCTTCACAAAAAATTTGGTTCGATGAAAATAGAAACCTTGTTGGCTCCTGCCATTGAATATGCAGAAAATGGGTTTCCATTGACGCAAGTGATAGGAAGTGGGATGCAAGGTTCTGTAAACAGGCTGGAGAAGCATTATCCAAATATCAAAGAAACCTACATGGATCCCAATGGAGGAAGGATGCCAGGTGAAGGTGAAATCTTCAAAAACCCGATGCTGGCTAGTACTTATCGCAAGATTGCCAAAGGAGGTCGGGATGCTTTTTATAAAGGAGAAATTGCGGGTATCATCTCAGACTTCATAAAAGCCAATGGAGGTTTCCTTTCGAAAGAAGACCTGGCCTCACACCAATCCGAATGGGTAGAACCCGTATCCATAAATTACAGAGGATATGATGTATGGGAGCTACCTCCCAATGGACAGGGAATTGCGGCACTCCAGATGCTTCAGATCCTGGAAGAATTTGATTTTTCTGAAATACCCTTTGGGAGCACCGAGCATTTACACCTTTTTACCGAAGCCAAGAAGTTGGCCTTTCAGGACCGGGCTAAATATTATGCAGACATGGATTTCGCTAAAGTTCCGGTGATAGAACTGCTTGCAGATAGCTATGCCAGGAAACGCAGTGAACGCATTGGCTCCAGGGCAGGAATTTATGAGGCTGGAGAGATCAGTGTGGGTGAAACCATTTATATGACCACAGCGGATAAGCATGGCAATATGGTTTCACTGATCCAAAGTAATTACCGGGGCATGGGCTCCGGCATGGTACCTCCCGGATTAGGCTTTATGCTGCAGGACAGAGGAGAGCTTTTTAGCCTCACTCCTGGCCAGGCCAACACCTATGCTCCTGCAAAGCGACCTTTTCATACAATCATACCTGCTTTTATTACCAAAGATGGTGAGCCCTTTGTAAGCTTTGGTGTGATGGGTGGTGACTTTCAACCACAGGGACACACGCAGATTGTGATGAACCTGATTGACTTTGGAATGAACCTGCAGGAAGCCGGAGACGCTCCCCGCTGGGACCATACGGGATCTCCTACTCCTACTGGTCTGCCCGCAGAAAAAACAGGAATGATCCGGGTGGAATCCGGTATCAGTTATGAAACCATCAGAGGCCTTATGTCCAAAGGCCATGAAGTAGGATTTGAACGTGGTGCCTACGGAGGATACCAGGCGATCATGTGGGACAAAGAAAACAAGGTTTATCGTGGAGCTTCCGAAAGCCGGAAAGATGGTCAGGCAGCAGGTTATTGATGTTTACCAAATCACGCTGGTAAATGGTTTGTCCACCACCAAAACCATTATTTTATTCACATTTAATGGTTATCTTCATTTTTTTTAAATGCTAACCCCTAACCCAAAATGAATTTCACTAAATCAAGAAGAAAGTTTTTCAGAAACACCACCACCTCGTTGGTAGCCGGTGCATTCGGACTAAACGCTCTGAAAGGAGAGCCCAAAGAAGACCTTAAAAAAGGAGGTCCAATCGACCCCAATGACAAAATTAAGATCACTAAGCTGGAGACTTTTGTCTTGAAAAATTCCTGGGTATTTGTGAAAATATCTACCGATGCGGGAATTGTGGGATGGGGAGAAATGCTCAAAGACGATGCAAAAGCGTGTGCAGCAGGAGCCATGGAGGTGGCAGATTATTTGATTGGTAAAGATCCAAGACCTGTTGTTCATCACTGGCAGGCGATTCACCGGGGCGCCTTTTACAAGGGAGGCCCGATCAAAACAGCCATTCTTTCCGGTATCGATCAGGCTTTATGGGACATCACAGGAAAATGCTATGGCGTGCCTGTCTATAAATTACTCGGTGGGCCAACGCGTGAACGGGCTTTTGTGTATGGTACACCGAATGAAAAGACGGGGGTAAAGGCGATGAAAGTGGGACCGCAGGCAAGCAGAAAAGCCTTTAAGTATACGGAAGGAAAAATGTTTGTTGGCGAAGTGGTAGAAAGATTTGCAGCGCTTCAAAAGCAATATCCGGGGGTGGATATCGGGCTTGATTTCCATGGGGCAGTGCAGCCAACTACTGCCAGCCTACTTATCAAAGCCCTTGAGCCACTGCAGCCCTGGTTTTATGAGGAAATCATCCAGCCATTAAATGTAGACGTGATGGCAGAGCTGGCTAAGAAGACCCACATACCCATTGCAACGGGTGAGCGAATTTTTACCAAATGGGGATTCAGGGAGATCCTGGAGAAAAATGCAGCGATGATATTGCAACCTGATGTGAACTATGCCGGGGGGATCACTGAATTGAGGTTGATTGCAGGGATGGCTGAAGCCTACTATGCACCTATTGCTCCTCACAACCCAAATGGTCCCTGCTCTTTAGCCGCTAGCCTCCAGGTAGCAGCCTGTATCCCTAATTTTATGGTTCAGGAACGGGGAGACCGGGAACATGAGCTATTAGCCAAACCCCTTCCTCCTGTAGTAGATGGCTACAGACCTATCCCTACCGACCCGGGGTTGGGCATTACGATAGATGAAAACAAGTTGATGGATGAAGTAGGTGAACCGAGAGAGTACCCACCTGTATTCGACCCGGATGATGGATCAGTAATTGATTGGTAAATTCTTTTGTCGAATGTCCCCGTCTTTTAGGATTAGTTACGCTATCGTATTAATTTGAGTACCCAATTCATCAACGTGCAAACGTCAAATTAATGAAGATACTTATGCTTGGATGGGAGTTCCCTCCCTCGATCACTGGTGGACTTGGCATAGCCAGTCATGGAGTGGCTGAATCTCTTACCCAACAGGGTCATCAGGTTACTTTTTTACTTCCTAAAAAAGATAAAAAGCAGCAGAGTAAACTGGTCAAACTTGTGGACGCCTCCGGCATGAGCGTGGATCCAAATTTCTGGATCAAGACCCGGGAAACAGTTGATGAAATTGAAGATGTGGAGCTCGGCTCCCAGGTGATTGCTTACATGCCGCCCAAAATCTACAAAAAACTGACCACCAGGGTAACCAAAGAAAAGCAGGGGAGCCTACCTGAAGGATCTGAGATCACGCTCACCGGGAAATATGATGAAGGACTGCTTAATGAAACCGGAAAGTATGCCCTCCTGGCGGTTCAGTATGCTGCTGAAAAGAAGATGGATCTTGTATACTGCCATGATTGGCCCACATTCAAAGCCGGCCGGATGGTCAAAGAGATATTGGGTATGCCTGTGGCGGTGCATGTGCATAGCACTGAGTATGAACGCAATGGTGTTTACACGAACCCTACTGTTATACATGAGGAGGGCAAAGGGATAAACACCGCTGATTACGTATTTGCAGTCAGCAATCAGACCCGAAAAACAATCATTGAAAAATACAAAGTCAAAAAAGGAAAGATCACTGTGACACCCAATGCCGGTCCGTTGATCACCTTTAAAAAAGCAACGGGTAAAAAGAAAAAACCTACCCTGGCATTTGTCGGAAGATTTACTGATCAGAAAAGTCCGGGTACATTTATTGACATTGCCCGGGAGCTCACTTCAAGGGGAAAAGACTATGAATTCATCATGATCGGTGATGGTTATTTATACCACGATCTGGTACAAAAATGCCGGGCGTTAAACCTGTCAGATCGGCTAAAATTTCCTGGCTTCCTAAGCCATCAAAAGGTGTTGGAAGTGATGAGTCAGCTTGATTTGCTGATCGCTCCATCTAATGCAGAGCCATTTGGTCTTGTGATGCTCGAAGCCATTCTCCAGGAAGTGCCTGTGATCTCCTCCCCTGGCTCCGGCCTTTCGGAATTCATACCGGAGTTGCCACAGGCTGACAGGTGGGATATTTACAACAGCACGGCTCTGGCAGAACGACTCATTGAAGATAAAGATTACAGGAGCGAGGTAGTGAACGCATGTCTGAAAAAAGCCAAAAGTCTCACCTGGGAAAAAACCGCAAAAATCATTAGCGAAACCCTTGCTAAATGATCAGTATCTGGGAAAAGGAATCCTTACTCAACTATGATGTCATAGTTGTTGGTGCTGGTATCACGGGATTGTCGACTGCTGCATCTTTAAAGGAACGGTCACCACAGCTAAACATTCTCGTGCTCGAAAAAGGTACTTTGCCAGCTGGTGCCAGTACCAGAAATGCTGGATTTGCCTGTTTTGGAAGCACATCCGAATTGCTCGAAGATATTGATCACCTGGGTGAAGATGGGATGCAAAAGCTGGTGGAAAAGCGCTGGTTGGGTTTGCAGAAGACAAGAGATCGCCTGGGTGCCAATGAAATTGGTTTTGAACCTTGTGGTGGTTATGAGCTATTCAGAGCGTCTGATCCACTGGAAGATGCGGTGATCCCACGACTTAACCACCTGTTGAAAGATATCGTTGGCCATGAGGTCTTTATGCCGTGCACTGAGGAATTAAAATCTCTTGGATTCAGGCATATCAAACACCTGGTATTTAATAAATACGAAGGTGCCATCCATACAGGAAAAATGATGAATGCCCTATGGAGCTATTGTCAATCATTGGGGATCAGGATCATCACCGGAACGCCCGTAGTATCTATTGATTCATCTTCAGGAGCTGTGCACACAGATACATTCACTTTCGAATCAAATGCCATAGCAGTCTGCACTAATGCTTTCTCCGGTAATCTGCTGCAAAATATTGACCTCAAACCTGGCCGTGGAATGGTGATGCTTATTAAACCAGAAAGGCCGATTCATTACACAGGCACATTTCATTACGACCGGGGCTATTATTATTTCAGACACTTTGAGCAAAAACTCCTCTTCGGAGGGGGAAGAAACCTTGATTACGAGACAGAGTCCACGGTGGAATTTGGTATCAATCCGAAGATCAGGAAAAGACTGATCCATGACCTTGAAAATCTTATTTTACCTGATCAATCATATGAAATAGAAATGGAATGGTCAGGTATCATGGCCTTTGGAGACACGAAAGCTCCTGTCATTCAGCAGGTTGATCATCATCTTTTTGCGGGAGTTCGTCTTGGTGGTATGGGCGTAGCCATAGGTAGCATGGTAGGAGAAGAGCTCGCTGAATTGATCATAAAAACCTATTTTTAATAAAAATCATTTATTTTTCCGTTTAACGAAATTCAATAAAATGACAGAAAAACGTGCGCCTGGATTAATAGTAGCCCTTATTCCTGTCATTTTCTTAATACTTTCTCTCTCTGTCAGCGTTTCCATTTTTGGTGATGATGGACCATCCGGCTCCAACCAGATCATCCTCATGCTCTCTGCTGCGGTTACTGCTATTATTGGTGTTCGCCTGGGATACACGTGGTCTGAAATTCAGGATGGGATGGTCAAAAGTATCAATACCGCCATGCCAAGTATCCTGATCTTGTTTGTGATTGGAGCGCTGTCCGGATCCTGGATGATCAGCGGAATCGTTCCTGCCATGATCTATTATGGTCTGGACCTTTTAAACCCCGGAATTTTTCTCTTCGCGGCATGTTTGGTTTGTGCCATCGTTTCTGTCGCCACCGGAAGCTCATGGACTACGGCAGCTACTGTAGGGATCGCCCTGATGGGTATTGGAAAGACTTTGGGGATCCACGAAGGAGCGATAGCGGGAGCCATCATCTCAGGCGCCTATTTTGGAGACAAAATGTCACCACTTTCGGATACCACAAACCTGGCACCTGCTGTAGCCGGAACAGACCTATTTACACACATCAGGTACATGACCATCACAACATTTCCATCAATTAGTATAGCATTGATCATCTTCCTGGTAATGGGTTTTTATAATGGTGCCGACCAATCCGCAGGTCAAATTCAGCTTATGCAACAAGCCCTGACTGATAAATTCCACATTTCCGGGTGGCTATTCATTGTGCCCGTCTTGGTAGTGATCATGATCGCCAGAAGGATCCCGGCATTACCCGTACTGGTTGCAGGCAGCTTATTAGGAATTGTTTTTGCCATTATTTATCAAAGGGACCTCGTTGCCGAAGCAGGTGGCTCAAATGATTGGGCCGGGTTGTTTGCTGGCAGTATGATTTCGCTGTATGGCGACCTTTCTTTCGAAACTTCGATGCCTGTGGTGAGTGATTTGCTGGGCTCCGGTGGGATGGCCGGAATGCTGGGCACGATCTGGTTGATCCTTTCGGCCATGATCTTCGGAGGGGCAATGGAAAAGACACACATGTTGCAGGTGATCGCCCAGGCCATCATCAACCGGGTAAAATCCATAGGTGGGTTATTTGCCTCTACCGTAGGAACCTGTATATTCTTCAATATCACGGCCTCTGACCAGTATCTGGCCATCGTGGTTCCGGGAAGGATGTATCATAAGATCTTCGAAGAAAAAGGACTCGCTCCTGAAAATTTAAGCCGGACACTAGAGGATTCCGGGACAGTCACTTCAGTACTTGTGCCCTGGAATACCTGTGGAGCCTACCACATGGGAGTGCTGGGCGTTTCTCCATTTGTCTTTGCCCCATATTGTTTTTTTAATATCCTAAGTCCTCTTATGACCATATTTTTTGGTATAATTGGTTACAAAATCAAAAGACTGACTACTTCTACAACGGATGTTTCCTGACCAAATTGAAAAATCAGACTTACTACAATTACCACTCATAAGGTTTGAGGGGGAAATTCGTGTCATTGAAAAACCTGAAGATTTAGACAGGTCTCTGGATATCATTAGCCGGGAATCCATTCTTGGGTTTGACACGGAGACCAAGCCAACCTTTACCAAAGGAGCGTATAATCACACGGCATTGATACAGTTTTCTACCCTGGATGAGGCATTCCTGTTAAGGATTAATAGATTCGGAATCCCTGACAGGTTGAAGAAGATCATGGAAAATGAGAATATCCGCAAAATTGGCATCAGCCTTAGGGATGACCTGAAAGACCTGAAAAAATTAAGACCCTTTAGACCGGCTGGCTTTATTGACCTAAACAACATTGCCAAGGATTTGGGCATCAATCAGATAGGAATCAAAAGCCTAACGGGAATTTTCCTTGAAAGAAGGATTTCCAAGAATCAACAGACATCAAATTGGGAGAATCATAAGCTCACTCCTGCACAGAAAAGATATGCAGCTACCGATGCCTGGATTTGCATGAAGATGTATGACAGCTTGCTACAAAGAGGTTTTGTGGAGGCTTCATGACTCCATAAAAGAAAACTCTACCCCATAGATCTTTTCCAGTCTCTGCCTAAAAGCATTTTGGTCTATCACCCTTATTTCTCCCGAAAAACGACAATTTTCCGTAAACGATTTTTCCTTAAAATCTATCTGAAAGTCATTGAACAGACTTTCCATCTCACCTGTAAGTTCATAGGGAAATTGTAGGGAAAAGCTTTCAGTCGGATAAATTTCCATGGTCTTTGCCTGCATTATTGCATCCTCTGCAGCTGTTTTATAAGCTGTGACAAGTCCTCCAACGCCCAGCTTGATCCCTCCGAAATACCGAACAACCACCACCAAAACATTCGTCAGCCCGAATGCCCTGATCTGTCCCAAAATAGGATCTCCTGCCGAATGATTGGGTTCTCCATCATCGTTTGCCTTGAAAACCTGGTCCTGCATACCCATTATATAGGCATAGCAATGATGTCGGGCATCATGATACTTTTTCTTAATCTCCTCCAGGATTTTACGGATGGTCTCTGCATCAGATACAGGATAGGCAAAAGCCAGAAACTTGCTTCCCTTTTCCTTATAAAGTCCCTCGGCAGGCCCTTGAATGGTTTGAAACTTATCCATTTATATCAGTTCCAATAAACTTTCTACCTCCTCTTCGATGACCTGTGTCGGCGAATTCTCAAGTGATTTCTTGAGATGATATTCCGCATTTCTATAGTCCCCCTTAGCATAATAAATCCTGCCCATTCCAAGGTAGGTCAGGCTTCTGTAATATTCACCATGTCCCAGGATAATGGATCCCGAGCTGATGGCTTCCTTGTAGAGTTTAAGTGCGGCCTCATGATCTTTCAGTATTTTTTCCTGATAAAGGCCCTGGAATGTCTTTCCGGCCAGTTGATAGTACGGGCGATCGCTAGCCAATAACCGATCAATGATAGGAAGGCTTATCTTTTCAAAATTCCTCCCATCCGCATAGGATTCCAACAATTTGGCATTAATGTACAGGTTGTTGGGGTATTGCCTTTGAAGGTTTACCAGATATTTTTGTGCTTTCAGTGGCTTATACTCATACCGTAAATAAATATAGGCCAGGTATACATTGGCCTCTACCCTGCTTATCACTGTGACTTCACAAGCCTTTTGTAGTTGTTCTAGGCCTTTTTCGATATCGCCACTCCTGAAAAGCCAGACAAAGGATCGGTAGACAGGATATTTTTCAGGATATTTTTCCCTGAAATAATTATAAAGGCCTGAAGTGAATAAAAATTCAGGAACCTCATGCTGGAGGTCAAATCCCATTTTTAAGAGGTGATAAGTCTTGGAAGCCTCACTCACTGCCTTCATATACTGATCATCGTCGGCGTAATATTCGGCCAGTAAGCCCCTGGCTGCCATTTCAAAAAAGATGGCTTCAGGGTGTTCCTGACGTCCTCCATCCATTCTCCCGGACAGCCTGATCACTTCGTTCATCTCATGCTTAAACCTCCTGAAAATGGAATCGACAGTGACCAGGGGAATGTTTTCCCACAGGATTTTCATCCCCCTCAGCATAGGCACTACCGGGTGGTTGGGCAATTGAAGTTCAACAGAATCGATATACAACAGCACTGAATCCTCCTCTACATTATAGATATAATCTACCGTTCGTTTTACAAGAGCCAGCTTGCTGTGATCATTGAATAGCTGAGCAACAGAAAAGTGGGAATAGCTGATGAAAAGTATGAATAAGTATTTACGCAAATTCTGTTAACATAAGGTTTAGTTCAATTTATCAGGGAAAACATCCAAGTCCTCTGAACATTCACCGTTAAATTTAAGGGACACAATCAACGATTAAAAGGATGAGTCCCATCACCCTGGGTGAATACAAAGAATTTCTTCCAATATACTTCCATGATGAGTATATAGCTATTCAAAATGACCAGATTCTTGTCTTCAAAAACGAACATTTCCACACGGTTATTACCCAAAAAAATGAGGTCGGTTACAGCTTCAGACAAAGTCCTTTTGGATCCTTTTTCCTCAAAAACTCAGCCAACCTAAATCTATTTCTGGCATTTGAAAGTCAAATAACTCAGAAATTAAAACAGGAAAACATCAAAAAGGTTATTCTCAGACAACCACCAGCATATTATGATGGGTTTGTCAGTCATGATTGGCTGGAGAGCGCTGGCTATACACACAAGACACAAGATGTCAACCAATATATTCCCCTGACAGATCACCCTGAAGAAAACCTGCACAAGATGGAATTCAGGAAATTAAAGAATGCTGAAAAGGAAGGACTGCTTTTTTCGCATGATCCTGTTTCATCACTTGAAGAAATCCATGCTTTTATAGCCTATTGCAGATCCGATGTTGGTCTTACGGTAAACATCACATTGGATAAACTCAAAAGTCTGTTTACGACATTCCCTGCAAGCTATGATCTTTATAGCATCCGCAGAAACAATGAAATACTGGCGGCTTGTGTGGTTTCAAAACCACTTCCGGATATCTACTATTACTATCTCCCTGCCACGCATCCGGACCATAAATCCAAAAGTCCGATGGTACTGCTGATGGTCTCGCTGATGGAAAGTCTGACATCAAAAGGAGCCAAACTCCTGGACCTGGGATTGTCGTCCATTGATGGGAAAAAGCAAAGTGGGTTGTACGCTTTTAAGAAACGAATGGGTGCCAAAGAGACGGCTTCACTGGTTTATGAGAAGGATCTTGACTGATCATTTGATCTTTCCTGAGAACCGATGATAGAAATAAATGATTTTTTGAAGGTTTGATTGTCTGAAGGCATAATAGAAATCACTAATCTTTCGGATAAAACCTTCATTGATAAGCTTATAGGATTTAAACATCCGCTCCGTCCATTTAACTTTCTCATTTACCTGCTCGATTTTTTTAAGGTTGCCGATGGACTTGTCAGCAAATCTTAAATAATGAATGATATGTAGCTGGTCAAACTGCGTAACCTTATTCTCTTTGTGGATCTCATCATGGGAACAGATAGGATAATTGAAGCCTGGATCTAATCTATGGACCTGCAGTTTCATTTGTTGAAGGGTAACAGCCAAAGTGGTTTGTTCCAGGAAGTAATACTCCAACTTTCTCCAATGATAGTGACTAAAACAAAGGGCTAAGTTTTCATGCCATCTGGATGCAATATGTAATTCCCTCCTGTAGCTTATGAGCCCTGAATTCCAGTAAGCAAATACCCTTTTTCCGGAAACAAAAATATTTGTGAAACTGAACTTCTGGATCCCAAATAATTGATAAAGCCTCAACCAAAAAGGATAGTATGGGTCATCACTCTGGCTTGCTGTAATTAATTCAACGAATTCCGATTGTAAAGACACTTCATGATCTATCAGCTCTTTATGCAATACTTTGTTCAGAATGATCAGATCGCTATCAAGAAAAATCAACCGATCTAATGTTGTATTTTCCTCCAGGTACTTTAGGACCACTACCTTATTCATCAGAGGATAAAATGAATATCTAATATTTAGTGGTTGATCAATTACAGAGATGCCCAAACTTCGAAACTCATTCAAAGTACCTACAGCCGGCTTGAACAAGGGTCGCGGACAAAAACAGAAAAGCTTTACCTGATCCGAGAGTTCACCGAATTGAAGCAAGGACTTCACCATGACCATGGTGATTCGCTCCAGCTCACCCCTTTCGCAACAGAAAGCGATTCCTATCTTTTGATCCATATGGAGCCAAATTTATATCATTGTATCAATGAATTTGATCGGGAGGTACATTTCGAAAGCTTGTGACAGGTATTACCTTCATCGGTATGTCTATCCATTCAATAAAAGAAACAGTGACAGGCAGATCAATCAAAACAATACAATTGCGCTTTTCAGCTTTCCAAGAAGCGGCTCCACCTGGTTGTCAGAGCTTCTTTTGACCATCCCCAATTCATGCCTGTTTGATGAACCCCTGCAGAGAAATCATATCGGGTCACCTATTGAATTGCCTGATTTCTCCACAAGAAAATTTAGGGAAGTAGCCGAAAAGGATTTCTATTTTTTTCAGCCCATTCCTAAAGATACAGAAGACGAAGACCTGAAATCGATGATGACCAGGTTACTAACAGGCCAGGCTGTATCTATTGGATTGTATGATGATTATGGACTTCAGCGGCTGGATAAGGCGGAGGTATTCCTGGTAAAATTCAACTATGGCATGCTCCTCTCATCCTGGTTACTCAAGAACTTTCAGGTCTCCCCACTTTTCCTGATTCGTAATCCGTATGCCTGCATTGGCTCAATCTTACAACATGAGCTGTCACAAAAACTGAGTATCCCGGAGGAAATCAGTGTACCCGCATTCAGATACAATGAGGTCTACCTTCAGTATGAAAGCATCTACCGGTCCATTAAAACACCGGAGGAGTATTACACATTTCTATGGTGCCTCAACATCAAAGAAGGTTTTGAGAAAAACAAGGAAGAATCGTTCCTGATTGTGTTTTACGAAGACTTATTGCTCAACTATGAGCAAGAAATAAACAGAATATTCAGCCACCTCAAGAAACCTGTCCCTCCGGAGATTTTTGATCTTCAGCTAAAGCCAAGCGCTTCTACTTATCAACACTCACTGAAAGCTATTACAGGTCGGGATCAATTGGATGCCTGGCAAAGACACCTCACCGGAACACAAAAAGATAACATCAGCAGAATTCTCAATGATTTTGGAATCTCGCTTTATAAAGATGACGGATTACCCAATTATCAAGGACTTATTTAGCCAAGTACTCTCCTGAATTTTTCTTCCAGCAGATGGATGGTATTATGCGCACCAAAGTGCTTTTCAAACAAGGTAGCGATCCTTTGATGATCATAAGGGTGGCTGATCATTTCGATCATCGCTTCAGCAAATTGTCCGGGGTTACGGGTATCGATTGTCTTACCCAGTGCATCATCAACAATCAAATCACCGCTCCCCACCCATGCTGTGGTAAGAACTGGTCGACCCACAGCCAGTGCTTCCAACATAGCCACCGGTTGATTTTCATGATGACTGGTATTGACCAGACAATGACTTCTCTCCAGCTCCCGCTTCACTTCTTCCCTGGTCAACTCTCCCAACCAAATCACATGATCGCTTAAACCAAGACGTTTGCATTGCCATTGGAAAGACTTTTCAAGTGACCCACTGCCACCAATTCTCAACCGAAAATCTACTTTTTTATCTACCAACACCTTTGCTGCCTTGAGCAATAGTTCATAGCCCTTTTGCTGTTCCAGTCTGCCCATAGCCAGAAAGGTAAACGTGTTTTCCCTGGTGGGATGAAAGCAAAAAGTCTTTTGATCAATGAAATTGTTTATCAGTTCTGACTGAATCCCATGTGCATTCATTTGATCCTGAAGACCTTTACTAACTGCCAAAACAAGGTTTGCTTGCTGTAGAGCAGGCAACAAATACCTTTTCATTGCTGACCTAAGTGAAGGCATTGGAAAAGGACTCATGTGCTCGGTGATCACAAAGGGTATACCGTGCTGTTGAGAAAGACGCATGGCAAGGTATCCTGCTGGAAACGAAACCTGAGCATGAATCACGTCAGGTTTTCCATAGTACTCAGTAAACAATCGCAAATTATTTTCCTGGGCCTCCAGTATGCCTTTTAAGTTTCCACTTTTGATATGCCTGTTCCAGGTGAAAGCCGGAGTAAAAAATTCTATGCAGTTAGGGGAAAGTATTTGTTGATACTTCTTTGCAGGTAGCCTTGAACTTAGCTTAATGAGCGCGCTGAATGGTTTTTTGGGTTGTATCCATAACCTGGGCTCATGAGATCCCCATAAGCTCAGACCAATCTCCCAGTCAGGCTTCAATTCAGCCAGCCGAATTGCTTGTTCTTTGAAGAAAATCCCCGATGAGGGATAGACCTCCGACGGGTACCAGGATGGTATGATAAAAATCTTCATCTACTGACAATAGGATTTTGCTCCAAGTTTAAGCTAATTATCTAATTTGAAGCTTCATTTTACTTTTAACTACTTGCTTTAGGGTAGAATTATGGATTCTCTGCCACTTGTCACTATTGTTTGTCTCTGCTATAACCAAAAGGAGTTTGTTAAAGCCGCTTTGCAATCGGCCATCACACAAACCTACCCAAACATTGAAATAATCGTGGTGGATGACGCCAGTACAGATGGCAGCCGTACTGAGATTGAAAGTTTTCTAAAAGATCATCCGGAAATAATTTTCATTACCCTGGAGCAGAATGTAGGTAACTGTACCGCCTTCAACCTGGCCTTTGCACAATCAAAGGGTAAGTACTTCATAGACCTGGCTGCCGACGACCTGTTATTACCCGTCAGGGTGGAAATGGGTGTGGCAGATCTGGAGATGGCGGATCAATCCTATGGTGTTCACTTTTCTGATGCCTTTATCATTGATCAGGAGGGCAAAATCCTCAACACCCATTATGTCCGGAATCAGGATGGTGAGTTGGACGAGGATATACCCCAGGGTGATATTTACCTCGATTTAATCAAAAGGTACTTCATCAATCCACCTGCTATGATGATGAAAAGAGAGGTACTGGAAGCACTGGGTGGATACGACGAGACCCTGAGCTACGAGGACTTCGACTTCTGGATCAGATCCTCCCGGAAGTACAAATACATGTTCAACAAAACGCCGCTAGTGAAGAAACGGGTCTTGAAAAAATCGCTGTCTTCAAATCAATTCACCTTCCGCAACAAGCATCAAAGAAGTACGCTGGAGGTTTGCAGAAAAATCCTCTCCCTCAACCAAACAAAAGCTGAGAATCAGGCCCTTATCACCCGTTGTTGGTATGAGATCCGGCAATGCCTGAAGACACTGAATTTGCAGCTTATTCCTGGCTATCTCACACTGATTAGGGAGGCAACACGACAAAAAGGAAATTAGCTTTTACCTGAGTTTAGCATTCTACTAAACAAAATACCCTCCATCGTCACTCAGAGCCCTTTAGCCAGGATTATACATTTTGCTAATAGCTTTTAACCCATTAAGTTGGTAACCAAACCTAGCCCTCTTTCTTCAAATGATATAAAGTTAAGTGTCTTTCTCATCCTCCCCCTTTACCCCCTCAGGAGAGGGACAAAGTGGTCTTAACTTTATATCATTTTATTCCCAGTCGTCATGAAGTTTTGTGCGTTTTGAATTCAATAAATTAAGTCTCTGAATGACCTGGTCACTTAGACGTTTTGTTGTCTTATTAAATAGAACTCAGGTTAACTTAAGCAGTTTCTCTTTCAGGCTCATACACATAGGTATCTCCCCTTTTCATCTCAACCTGTATTATTTTGTCCTGATCTACCAGATCAAATGCCCTGTCAAAGTCAGACTGGATGATCACTTTGTCCAATTGGTTGTTGCTCCAGTAAATATCTAATGTAAGACCACCTCTTCCTTTGATCCCTTTGATGTGACCTTCTTTCCACACGGAAGGTAAGGCCGGAAGCACCCGAACAATGTTATCCTCATGCGTTTGTAACAGCATTTCGGCGATCCCAGTCACAAAACCAAAATTCCCGTCTATCTGAAATGGTGGATGCAGATTGAAAAGGTTTTTGCCTGTGGATTTTTTGAGCAGGAGATTGACATGTTCATGGGCCATTTCACCATCCATCAGACGGGCGCTGCAATTAATCAACCAGGCTCTGCTCCAGCCCGGACCGGCACCACCATTCTCCAATCGGAAATCCAGCGTATTCCTGACGGCTTTAAATATTTCAGGATTTTCACCAATGGTAACACTCGTACCCGGATGAAAGCCATACAGATGTGACATGTGCCTGTGGCCTGGCTCAGGCTCCTCATAAGGTCGGTCCCACTCGAGGATCCTCCTGTTTTCATCAATCACAAACCCTGGCCGAAGCTGTTCCTTTTGTTGCCTGATCTTTCGGACGAAATCATTCTCGATCTCCAGGATCTCACAGGCAGCCAGGTAATTTTCAAATACTTCATCGATCACCTGCTGGTCCATCGCACTACCCAAACAAGTAGCCACTCTCTTACCCGCTGCATTGATGAAACGGTTCTCAGGCGATGTGCTGGGCGCTGAGATCAACGTGCCGTCTCTGGGATCTTCAATGACCCAGTCACTGTAGAATTTCGCTACTTCTTCAATGGCCGGGAATGCCCGCTCTTTGAGGAACACCGTATCCCGGGTATATTCATAATGCTGCCAGTAGTGCTGCATCATCCAGCCTGCAGCTCCCATAGAACAACCCCAATAGGCCGTAGCTGCCCGCATCCAGGTAGGTGCCCACAAATCAGTGGCATGAGGAAAAAAGGACCCCTCACTACCGAAATTCTTTCTGGCTGTCACTTTACCGCTTTCTACTACCCTGTCGATATAGTCAAACAAAGGATTATTCAACTCACTCAGGTTGGCCACATCCGCCAGCCAGTAGTTCATCTGCAGATTGATATTCAGGTGGTAATCCGCATTCCATGGTGCCTCTATATGTTCATTCCACAGCCCTTGCAGGTTGGCCGGATTGGTATCCTCCCTGGAGGATGAGATCAGTAGATACCGACCAAACTTGAAGAGCAAAGCTTCCAGTCCGATATCCTCAGATCCTTCTTTGATCCTGTCGAGGCGCTGATCAGTGGGAAGCGAATCCAATGCATTTCCACCAAGGTCCAGATCGAGCCTGTTATAGAATTTTTGATAGTCATTGATGTGTTCGGTCCTCAAAGCATCCAAACTTTTACCCTCGAGGGATTCCAAATCAACCCGATTCTGCCTGGTGTAGTCATCGAAATAATAGGATGAGTTAGAAACCAGGTATAGGGTCGCTTTTTTTACATTTTTCAGTTCCAGATAATCTTCACCCCTACTCACCGAGCCACCCTCATTTTGGACCTTTAGGCAGGTCTCAAATTTGACACCCTCGGTGATGGGAAAAGGCTCCGACCTAAACTGACCCCCTCGTTGGGTCACCTCACCCTTTATCACCAGCAAATTGTCATCGGTCGTCATTGATGTAGCTGTAGGAAACCCTTTATCCTCTGGTCGGCTGAGCAAGATCTTCCCGCTCAGTCCTTCGGGAGCCTCAGAAGTGAATTCAATGGCTATAGCTTTAGCGGGATGTGAAACAAATACTTCTTCTGTGATCAAGTGGCCATTGGTTCGGTATGAAATCGTGGAAGTAGCGTCACTGATGTTTAACTCCCTCCTGTAATCGGTAACGTTCTCATGCTTGAAATTGATGAACAGGTCTCCCAGGGTCTGATGCGATCGCAGAATTCCCTTATTGGAAAATTTCGCTACAAACATCTCATCGGCCAGGTCATTTTTACCTTCAAACAAGAGTTGTCTGATCTTTTCAATGTCTTCGATAGTGCCCTCGGGCTCCGTCCAGCTTTCATCATCTGCTGGCCAGAGCGAGTCATCATTGAGCTGGATCCTTTCATTGGAAGTGTTTCCAAAGACCATGACTCCAATTTTGCCATTACCCAGCGGCAGGGCTTCGTTCCAGTTTTCCGCTGGCTGGTTGTACCAAAGGATATCCTGCTTTTTCTCCTCCGGGGGGTTACAGGAAGTAAATGAAAAAAAGATTAAAAGAAATAATCCTGTGATGGTGATAAGGTGAGGTCGCATAGGGGTGAGAGTTTATTGTAAAATAAGCACAATGGGGGTCTGTAAAAAACTTAATTCAAGAGTTAAATTAACTGAATTACCCCTAAAGATATGAAGGCCCTATGCTAAAATGAAATCAGCAAAGGCCCCATAAAAAAAGACCGCATGAGGCGGTCTATTTTATTTAATGTATGCAAAAATCGATAACCTATTTACCTATGGGTGGTAGCTTGGCCTTTAACTCAATGGAAAATAGTCTGCCAGTAAAAGGAGCTGCAGTAAACTCTCTAAATTCCGAATCAAACAGGTTGGTCACCTGACCGGACACCGTGAAGACTTTATTCACATGATAACCAAGTCCAAAGTCCACATTAACAAAGCCTCCCAGCGGGCCATAATTCCATGTATCGGTGCTACGGGCATTTTCTACCACGGGTGTGCCTCTCCATACTAAATCCTGGGTTTTAGCAGCAATCTGGTAACTGGAGAAGTAATCATACTCCTGTACCCAACGGATGTACACATTGGTAAAGAATTTCTTGCTGCGATAGTACACTCCCGTTCCAAATTTGTGTTTCGGCGCATTGACCAATACATCCAGTTTGTTCACTACTCCATCCCCGTTGAAGTCATTCTCTTCCAGGTTATCCTCGTCATAGGAATAGTCAAAAAACGAGTAGTTAAATGTCCAGTTGATGTGATCGGAGAGGTAGAAGTTTGTACCAAAATCAAATCCATATGTATTTACCTGGCCAAAGTTTACATATGTGGCCACCAATCCTCCAAATACAGAATACCCAGATTGAACTTCGGACATTGGAGTGTCACCGCGTTCTGTGGCAACACCCACGATTGTAACCGGTGACAGAAAATCTTTTGAGATATTATAGTAAGCATTGGCATCCACAAAGAATTTATTAGCGACCACTTCACCTTTATAGCCTACTTCGAAAGTTTGAATTTGCTCTACCTTTTGCTTTTCTACTTTGGTGCCATCAGAAAGCGTAAATCCTTCTGCATTACCCAGTATCAAGCCTGCGAAGAGATCACCATACATATTTAGAATAGTCGGAGCGGCAATTCCTTTACCGTAGGTAAGACGAAAAGCACTTCTGTCTTTGGAGTATACCAGACCTGCCTTTGGAATGAAATTAAAGCCGTATATCTCATGGTTATCACCTCGAAATGCAGCCGTTGCCTTAAACTCCGGAGTGAAATTGTAATCAAATTGGCCATACACTCCTATTTGATTAATTATGATGGGGTCTTCACCACCATTGTCCAGCAAGTATGTTCCGTTGCTATTGGCATTGTCGCGCTGCCATTGCGAGCCGACCACTACGCCCAGGTCACCAAATTGATCGTGGTACTGTACTTCGGCATTCCATCTTTTGGAGTCATCGGCGAAGGTAGCTCCATTGCCCAAAGAACTTTCGCGTGCCTGTGCTTCAGTGGCTCCTCCATCGATTGCTGCATAATAGTTTTTGGTCCGCTGATCTATGGCATATGTATCCTCGGTTTTACTCATCGTGTGATAGACCTGCGCGAAAAATTTGTCAGAGGTATATCTTAGGTGAAATTGATTCATTTTCCAGTCTTTGATCTGGTTTCGACCCACGTTCGTAGGTGACAGATAGGTGCTGTTGCTTCCTCCCCAGCTAAGGATCAGATCAGAGGAATTGGAGACACTGTAATAGAGGGCAGCCTCTCCCCGGAGAAACTCGATATCATTGTCCAGCATGTATTCCTCATAACCTTCTTTGATGCCATCAGGACCCATGTTTCCGGCGTCATCCATCCTATCGATGTAAACACTATCAGCAAATTCAAACTCTTCAGCGCGGGTGTACTCTCCTGTCACCTTGAAGGCCAGCTTGTCATTGAGTACCTGCGCATGACGCATCCGGGCTGTTAGCATGCTTTGATTACCGGCTCCGACAGCTATCGTGGTCCCCTGGGAGGTACGCGGATCCTTGGTGATGGTATGCACGAGTCCATTGTGTGCGTTCGGTCCATAAAGCGCCGCATTCGGTCCTAAGATGATTTCTACGCGCTCCACATCTTCCTTGACCTGTGTGGTGAGTGGCCCCATCGGCAAACCTGTGGCAATAAGCGTGGCAAACCGACCATCATTGACCTGCAGGTTTTTCGCATTGAAATTGCTATTAAAGCCCCTAATATTGATCCCTGTGCCCACTACACCCGCTCGGATAAAGTCCACGCCCTTCACTCTGGCCAGAAGCTCGCCTGGATTAAAAGAGGGTAGATCATCCAGATCTTTGGCTGAAATAATCTCCACAGTGGCTGGCGTTTCAGTGACCTTCTCGGCCTGGCGCGTACCGGAAACCACCACCTGGTCAAAGGCAAAAATGGCCTCTTCCATATTGAGCTGGCCCAGGTTTACATCAGAACCTAATACGGACACTTTGCTGGTAAGGTCAGCATACCCCACATATCTGATGGTTAATGTATAAGTTCCATCTTCAACTCCCCGGATAATAAATGCCCCATTTTTATCTGTGGTTGCTCCCGTAGAAGAACCGCTCAACATGGCAGTAGCTCCTATCAATGGCTCCCCAGACTCCATATCCATTACTCGACCGCTCACACTTGACTGGCTGTAGGACCGAAAGCAGATAAACATAATGCTCACGATTAAGAGGGTAAAGGTCTTTTTCATTTTTGAAGTATTTTAGGTTGTTTTTTAAGTAGTGTCCAATAAACCTATATAAAGAAGCGCTGTAAATGAGAATATGATAATTTTATAAACTGTTGACTTTGGAAAATAAATAGATATCCCGATTATTTAAAGCATTGATAATTAGTTAGTTAGGTTCTAATTACATTAGATGGACTTTACAATACCCAAATCATACGCTTTCGGCTTAGTTGTTTTGTTTTCGTCTCTAATGACAATAAAGATGAAACCTAAATAGATCAAAATCAATGCATATTTTGGCTCGCTCAGAGCACAAACTATTATCAGCCAGAAAAAGTCAAAAAAGACAGCTTTGATAGGTAGGGTGGACTATTAAGCGTGCTGCTTCTTATAGAGACGTGTTTTTGCCAGGATAACGGACCTGGGAACGTAGGTTTCTAACTCGGATAAGACCTGGTTGAGAATAAAGGTTTTATGGGGGTCATCCAGATACTCCTGTGAGCACTGAACGATGGATTCCACCAGCTCTTCAGATCCCATCTCACCGACTTTTAACAGTGCGATTTCATAGTACCAACGTATGGTTGGCAAATAAATGGATTTTTTCCTATCCTCCACATCCCGACTTAGCAAATCGTACTTTTTAAAGGTCTGTAGTACTTTTTGGTATTTCTCCTGTTTCACCAATGCCTGGATATAGGCAGTGAAGAAAGAATACCAGCGCTGATTGAGTATATCGTCAGAATGTATTCGCAAGAAGCTGTCTGCGAGCATCTCTCCGCGTTGAGGTTGATTATTGAGGTTGAGACATTTGATGTAGAATGAGATAAAGCCAATCTTGTGATAGAAATTGGTGGACTTCTGCACCTCAGCAAAAGACTCCTTAAGCAGGTTAAGCGCCTCTTCTATTTTTCCTCGTCGTATAAGGATCGAGCTAAAATTGCTTAGATACTGGACGTGATCAGAGTTTTTCTGCCGAATGGATAAGCTACCGTATTCTTCCGCCTGTTGCAATACATCAAATTTGCTGTGCAACATAAGACGGTTCGCATAATAGTTATATAAGATTCTGCGTGTGTAAAACATTCCCTGGGTGAGTAGTCCATCCAATTGGTCATACACCTGTTTCAGCTTGTTAAATTCCCGGCTATTGAAATACAGGAAAGTAAGTCTGACCACTGCCATGTACCGATTAAAGCCATCCAGTTGAGTATCACCAAACAAACCTAACAACCAGTCTTCCCACTGGCGGGAATCTCCATTTTTCTCTTTGAATTGATTGATAATGTCTACAGTGGCCTGATGCAATTTGGTATTTACCTCTTTGCTGTAATCATACTGCACCTGGTACTTTTCAATGAACTGATTTGCTTCCTGGTATTCTTTGTGCCGTAATCGAATTAATAAGTAATGACGGTAGTTTATGACCAGTTCGAAGAACTTCATGAAGTTATGAATGGGGTGCTGGTAGGTCTTGATCCTTCGGAGCAGTACCTTTTCTTCCTCATTTGAAATGGCATCTGTAATTACTTTCCGATCCATTTCATTGATCCATTCGAAATATTTATCGACATCAATAGTATCCAGTCGCTTTTGGATCCAATCCATCAAACTGGAATATTTACGTTTATTGATCCGGGTGTTGAAAGGAAGTTGGTTCTGTTGCTGGTGAGCATTTTCTTTGAGCCTTTGCAGGATCTCAACTTTCTGCAAATCTTCAAACTGCTCAATACTTAGCAGATAGTCTGCCTCATGAGGTAGAATCCCCTTTGCAAACGCTGTAAATTTTTTCAGTTTGACTTTCACCATCTGACTGCCTATTCTTTCAGAAAGCTATCAATTATTTTGCTAACCTGCTCTGGTTGATCGTATGTAATGAAATGACCACACTCCGGAATTAATGCTAAGGAAGCATCTGAGATTTGTGCTGAACCACTTTCCGCGACTTCCCGAATAGTCAGATTGGGGTGCAGATATTTATTGGGAATCAACGCATCATTCTCGCCGTAAACCACCAAAGTTCTGGTGTTCAATTCGCTCAATCTATCAAACACAGGACCGTCCAGCATTCCACTTACACTTCTTACCACGGCCTGACCGTATAATTGGAAATCACTGGCCTCCTTCATCTTCAATCGGTCCCGGATCATGAACTCAACCGACCCGGGCATTTTGAAGAAATTCAAGCTCCAGTTGGTACGGATCTGATCGTCAGTTGCGCCACAAATCACATTCAGGGTGGTCACGGATTTAAGCCAGTTGGCTTGTTGTTCACTAAACGTCTCAAAACCAGCCGGAGCCAACAGGACCAGTTCCTCGAACAAACCAGAGTTATTCAACACAGTAGTGATGGCAACCTGCGCGCCCATGCTGTGACCAACCAAAACAGGGTGCCTGATCTCTAACTCATCTATGAGTCTTATTAAAACATCTGAATAATGGTCCATCGTCCCCGGATAATCTCCTTTGGATGAACGACCATACCCGGGGAGATCCAAAGCTATGCATTGATTGGAGGTTTTTAACTGATCAAATACCGGGTACCACGAAGGCAGGTAAGTAGCCAGGCCATGAATCATGATCAGTGTTCGCTCACCAGTACCTTCATGGATGTAGGCAATTTTGGTGGTGTCATCTACTTTTATGAATCGGGTTTGATATTGGTAGGGCTTGATGACGTCTGCAACAGAATTTTGAGCACTGGCGACAATGCTTATTAGGCAAATCGACAATGCAAGTGCAAGGTTAAATGCATTCATAGCTATTGTTTTTTTATATCAAAAACCACCAGTCTCTCCCTGATCGAGACTTTATTATTATAAACCCGACAGCCTTTTTCGGTCGATCTTCCCACTCCCGTTTTTTGGTATTTCATGCATAAACTCAATGTGTTTGGGAACTTTGAACCCTGCCAGTTTCGCTTTACAATGTGCCTTTATCTGTTCCGCGGTAATTTTCATGTTGGGTCGAAGAGACAAATAGGCTTTCCCTACTTCTCCCCATTTTTCATCGGATACCCCAACCACAGCAGCTTCATTCACCTCAGCCAATTCCTGTATCACTCGTTCCACCTCTGTAGGGTACACATTTTCACCTCCGGAGATAAACATGCATTTCTTACGGTCCACCATGTATAAAAACCCATCTCTATCTTCTTTCACCAGGTCACCAGTGTGAAAGTAGCCTGATACGATGGACTGTTCCGTGGCTTCTTTGTTTCTCCAATATCCCGGTGTCACCATTGGTCCTTTGAGGCAAAACTCCCCAACTTCTCCTTTTGGAACCGGTTGACCGGTATCATCCAATATGGCATATTCTACATAGAAATTAGGCACACCGATCGAGCCAATCTTCTGCTCTGCATAATCCTGATGCAGGGAGGTAATATTGGGGCCCACCTCCGTCAACCCATACCCTTGTCGGATCTTTACCCCACGTTGATGCCACAGATGGATCACATCGAGGGGTAATGCTTCACCTCCCACAATAAAATAGCGAATAGATGCCAGGGAACAATCATTGAAAATTGAGCTTTCAGCCATCATCTTGAGCATGGTCGGGACACCCATAAAGAGGTTGGTGTTTTCTTCATCGATCAGCTGTAGCACTCGTTCAGGATCAAATTTTTTCATCAATACAATCGAAGCACCCCGGTGCAACATGGGTGTAAGCAATACATTCCACCCTCCGGTATGAAATGGCGGCATGCAGTCAATGGTGTGGTCGCTGGGGGTGATTTCCAGACTTTGTGAGGTATTCAGACTGTTCCACAACAGCATCTTGTGTGTATAGATCGCCCCTTTGGGAAAACCGGTGGACCCTGAAGTGTACAGGATAAAGACCGGATCATCTTCATCCAATACTTCAACAGTATATTCACCGAGCATTCCGGCGGGCAAACTCTCTAAATATTCCCGGGGTACTTTGGAAGTCAATGAGCTGGCAAGCTCCTGGAATTTTCTTTCAACTATCAAAACCCTGGGGGCTGAATCCGCGATCAGATAATCAATCTCCGAAGGTGCCAGACGGTAATTGACCGGAACCAGGATGATCCCGGTTTTCTGAGAACATGAAAACAATGCCACGTACTCAATGCAGTGCTCGGCCAATACCATTAATCGGTCGCCTTTTTTCAATCCAAGGTCCCTGGTCAGCCAATCAGCCAGGTAGTTGGCACGCTTGTTTAGCTCTTTGTAGGTGATCTGATGACCGGAGCCAGACTCCTTTAATGCTACTTTATCAGGGCTGTATTGTGCCCATTTCGCTATCCAGTCTTTTCTATACATGTGACCTCCTCCCTGAAAAATGCAGGATCAACCCAACACTCACCGAAATGAGCAATGCTACCGTACTGGCAATTGCCGGATTATTCACTGTTTCCTTCATGTATGGCATGAATTGGCCGTAATAGACGGAGAAATGAACAGCTACAGCCACCACTGATGCGATAAATACCGTTTGCAGCCGTACTCCCGTTATAAACATACCGAAAAATACCGGAACAAAGGCTGCAGAGAAATAAGCGTAGACGCCATTTTGCGCGAATATCCCGACACTCAGATTGGGTGATACTAATTGCTGATAGGAAAAAATGAAACTGACAACGGCCAGGAATACGATCACCAGTTTGTTAACTAAAATTTCTTGTTTGGCCTGGCGGCCAATGTCGGTGCTAAACCGACCGCCAAAAATCGGTTTGATCAGGTCTGCGGTGAGCGATGCACTTAAAGACTGGATGAGGCCTTCTAACGTCGACAAACCGGCTGATATCAACCCCAGCACCACCAAAATGGTGACATAAACGGAAAACTCACTCACTACATACGCAGACACAATACCATCCATCGGAATGGCCTGACCATTAGCCATCAGGTCCGGAAATTTTAATCTTGCAAACAGGCCAACAAAGACGACCTGAAAAAACACGGCTATTACGATGATCCCAATTACCAAATAGCGATTTACATCCTTTTCATCTTTGAGCAACAGCGACTTGGTGATAATATGGGGCTGACATACGATAGCAATACCTATGACCACCTGACAAAAAATGATCTCAAAATAATCCCGGAACAGGAAACTATCGGGGTTGGTCCAGCTGGCATAGTGTGGTCCTATGGCCCTTAGTTGTTCTCTAAAGCCTGAAAGTCCGTCTTTGAAAAACTCGGCACCCGAGGCGAGTAATACCACAGCGACGATAAACATCAATGTAGCCTGTATTGCATTGGTGTAAACCATGGAATTGGCTCCACCAAACATCATATAGCCAAAAACAAATACAATGATTGCCAGCAAGACCCAAACCGGTTCCAGGTTCAAAGCGCTGGAAAGAACCTGAGTCAACCCCACACAGATCAGCACGATAAAAGTGATCAATAGCAGCGACAGGAATGCAAAAAAGATCGCATAGGCATTGCTGTTGTACATCTTTCCCATCCACTGAGCCATCGTCAGGGCTTTCACATGACTTCCTGATCTTCTGAATCGTTTGGTCATGAGGGTGAGAGATACGAAAATGGCGAGCGGCATGGCAATTCCGAATGAAAGCACACCGCTAAGACCGTACAGAGCGATAAATCCCGGATTGATGATAAAGGTGGCAGCACTGGTCATGGAGGCTGCCAATGCCAATCCAACAGCCAGTGGGGAAAAGGTGATACTACCCAGCGCATAATCGCTGATATTTTTCACGCGAACCGCTCCCCTTACCACAAAGTAGAGGATCACGACCATGTAGAGGATCACAACAATCCATGTAGCGGTAATTTGTTCCGATGAAGCGAGATTATTCATATGCTAAAACCTTACTGCAGCAGCGGCAAAAGCCAAACCACCTCCGGAACCTATGAAGATCATGAGATCCCCCTTCTTCAATTTCCCTTTCTTATAAGCATCATGTAATGCCATCGGTATACAGGCTGATCCTGTATATCCGTACTTATCCATCACCATGTGTGCTTTGCCTCGATCCACACCCAGGTTGTCCATAGTTTCGTTGATGGAATTAAAGTTTAGCTGGGTGATGAAGTAATGATCAACTTCCTCTGGTTTCACTGCAATCCTCTCACAGATGCTCAGGGCCATCTCCGTCCACATTTTGGGGTTAAGCTCTTTGGGAAACTTATGCACAAACTTAAGCTGATGATCATGATTGGCTAACACCTTCTCCGTGATTGGCATATGGGTCGCACCACCATAGATGCCCATCCAGCCGCTGTATTGCCCTTCTGTTTTCAAATCGCTGGCCAACAAACCTCTGTCGTCTGTTGTTGCCGACATCACTACCGCTCCGGCACCATCTGCAAAAAGCGTCACGGTCTTCTTGTCTTCTTTATTGAGGTATTTGCTCATGGCATAACCCCCAATTACCAATACATGTTGGTATCGATCATCTGCGACAATGTATTTCGATGCTACATCCATGGCTGTGACAAAACCTGCACAAGCTGTATTAAGATCAAAAGTACCGGCATTTTTCAATCCCAGTCTATCCTGTAAGACTGAGGCCGTAGAGGGTGAAATATATTCTGGTGTGTCTGTAGACACGATGATCAGGTCAATATCTTCCGGATTGATTCCAGCATCCACCAAGGCTTGGCTGGCAGCCTGCTCGCACAGATCAGCCACTGACTCATCCCCGGCACACCATCTTCGCGTATAGATGTTTACATTTTCACGCAACCACGTATCCACATCTTCACCTAATAGCTCATTGAAATAGCTATTGGGGATTTCCTGCTCGGGAGCATAGGCTCCGATTCCGGTTATTGCTGCTCTTCTCATCCGGGTGATTTATAGGGTGACAGCCCCGTCTACACTCAAGACGGAACCACTAATAAATGAAGCTTCGTCAGAAGCCAGAAATGCATAGGCATTGGCGATATCTTCAGGCTGACCCAATCGACCCAGAGGGGTTTTGCCTTCCATCATGTCAATGATCTTCTGAGGTATGGTCTTTACCATATCCGTTGCTATAAATCCCGGGGCGACCGCATTGACTGTAATCCCATATTTACCCAACTCCTTAGCAAGCGTCTTACTCATCCCGATGACTCCGGATTTTGTGGCAGCATAGTTGGTTTGACCAAAATTGCCGTAAAGCCCTACCACAGAAGAAGTGTTGATGATCCTGCCACTGCCTCTCTCGATCATGACGGGTGAAACTGCCTTGATGCAATTGAACACTCCCGTGAGATTGATACTGATCACCTGATCCCACTCTTCATAGGTCATCTTTTTGATGGTTGCATCCCGCGTGATTCCGGCATTGTTGATCAGGATGTCTATGGTTCCGAACTTTTCCAGGGTAGACTTTGTAGCACTTTCAACCGATTCAGGGTTGGATGTATCTACCCTGACGAAGAAGGTTTGATTTGGGTGTAACCTAGCCAACTCATTTCCTGCAGCTTCATTGACGTCCCAGATGGCAACTTTGGCTCCTTCTGCTAAGAACTTCTCTACAGAAGCTTTTCCAATCCCGGCAGCACCTCCCGTGATCACTGCGATTCTATTTTCTAGTCTATTCATTGAATGATTATAATGCGAGTTGCAATATTTAAAATTAGTATAGGCTAAAAATATAAATTTGATAAGACTGCCCATTCCAGAAGTCCAATTAATTAGGCATGGACTATGCAGCTAAGAATTGACCATTTATAATTATATATTGATTTTATATCTCATATAGGCGGATTATTGGGCTATTGACTTTCGATAACCCTCGCGATTATAGATTGTGATTTTTTCAACGCAATCCTGAACTATTCTCACGGCTAACAAGTCCTGATTTCGTCTAGCATTTACTTGTGGTTGACGGTCGAATATTAGTATATTGTAAGAACCTTTTAGCCAATAAATGGTTACGGATCTTAAAGTGAATCCCAATGTCCACCACTACCGAAAAGGAACTAATCAAAAAAAATTACCTGTTAAGCCTTGCGGAAGAAATGGTGATGATTGGTCATTGGCAATGGTTTCTTCAGACCAATGAAGTATTGTGGTCAGATAATCTTTACACTTTGTTTAAACATGAGCCGGAATCTGACATTACTTACGATACTTACTTTGGCTATGTCCATCCGGATGATAAAGAGTATGTCACCGCATGTGTGACCCAATCAATTGAAGACAAAAAATTTCATGGCTTCTTCCACCGTATACTTTTAAAAGACGGGTCGGTAAGAAATATTCATCTAATGGGCAAAATCTTTTTAGATGATGAGGACAACGTCGTGGAAATGATCGGGACCTGTCAGGACGTGACCGAACAAAAGGAGGCTGAAATGAGATTGGCAGAATCTGAAAACTTGTATCGGTATTTATATGAAAATGCCCATTCGATGCACTTTTCTGTCCGGCCTGATGATGGGGTGATCATCAAATGCAACCATACCCTCTGTCGGAGTTTAGGCTATGCAGAGCATGAAATTCTTGATCCCCCGATCTTCAAACTTTTTTCATCAGCAAAACACGAGGAAGCAAATGTGACGATGGAAGAGTTGAGAGGCAAAGGCGAGATACACAATATCGAAACATCCCTTCAAAGGAAAAACGGTTCGCTTGTTGAGGTGCTCCTCAATGCTTCATCTGTGAGAAATGAGTTTGATGAAATTCTATACCACAGGGTAAGTTGTATAGATGTGAGTGAAAGGGTGAATTCAGCAAAAAAGTTAAAGCTGCAAAACCAACGGCTAAGTGACTTTTGCAGCATCATTTCTCATAACCTTCGCGGACCGCTTAGCAATATTTCGATGATCGCCGATTACCTGCAAACCACAGAATTGAATGGAGTACAATCCGAGATGATCGGACGGCTAAACGGTGTAGTGGATCATTTGAATGAAGTCTTTAATGAATTGGTAGAGTCTATTTCAGTCCGCTACGACACCGAAATTTTGAGTGAGGAAATACATCTCAAAAAAGTACTGAAGGATGTGATAGAATCATTCGAGAACCAGGTCAATTCCTGTAATGCTAAAATCGAAATTGATTTTTCCCAGATGGACACTATCTTCTATCCCAGAAGGTACATCGAGAGTATTTTCACCAACTTCCTTAGTAACTCACTGAAGTATCGCTCACCTGACCGCACACCTCACATCAAATTCCGGTCGGAAATACAGGAAAATGAAATAGTACTTTCGGTGTCTGACAATGGACTGGGCATTGATACCGAACTACATAAAAATAATCTATTTAAGATTAGAAAGGTATTTCACGATCATCCTGATGCTCGTGGATTTGGTCTGTTTATGACAAAAACCCAGGTAGAAGCCATGGGCGGCTCCATCTGGGTAAATAGCAAGCCCGGAGAGGGATCTACGTTTTTTGTATCATTTCCAATCCCAAACACATGAATAAAGTCCATCGACTTTTCATTGTAGATGATGATAACCTGTTTACTCACATTACCTCTCTGGTTGTGGGTGATTCTGATTTGGTGGAGGAAGTGAAAGTTTATAGCAATGGAAAAGAAGTCTACGATTACTTGAGTGTACACCAGGACACCCCGGAGAAGCTGCCCGATGTCATTTTGCTGGACCTTTCCATGCCAATCATGGATGGGTGGGGATTTCTGGATAAGTTCATGAAGCTGAAACTTAATGCAGCTAAAGAAATAGAAATTTATATCTGTTCGTCATCTATCTCTCCTGAAGAGATTGAAAAGGCACGTTCAATATCAGTGGTATCGGACTATATCATCAAACCCCTGACTAGTAAAAAGCTCATAAAAATGATTGAAGAAGTAAGGGGTAAAGAGGATCCTAACCAGTAGTAAAAACTCAAGGCTTAGCATTAGCCTGGCCAGCGATCAGGATATCCAAATTTCACTTTGTCAATTTTTTCCTGATCCTGTGGATTGGGTTTTGGTGGGAGAAACCATCCATTTTATGCTTCGGGAAAACCTTCCATCCGTCGGGTACTTTCTCTGATCGGTGATGTTGTTGAAAATCAAAGCTACCAGCAGTAAAATACAGACACCTGTAAGGACTGGCGACACGACATAGAGGTAACCGAGTGATTTGATGTTTTCTGTACCAATAACCGCTATCAATGCAGTGGCGCCTCCTGGCGGATGTAATGTTTTGGTGAATTGCATGACTACGATTGACAGTGATACGGCTAAGGGTGCATTGATCCAGAGGGGCTCGGGAATCAACTTATATACCGTAACACCAATAAGTGCACTGATAATATGTCCACCAATCAGGTTTCTTGGTTGGGACAATGGACTTTGAATGGCACCGTAGATTAAGACAGATGTGGCACCGAATGAGCCAATGAGGAAAATATTCTCCAAAGGCTGTAAGAATTTGCTTTGAATGTAACCTATCGAGGCAATCCCGATAAAGGAGCCGATGAAAGACCAAAATTTTTCCTTATTGTCTACAAGTGTTTCTTTATAGACAATGTATTTACTGATCCTGTAGCTACGTTTTATCTTTTCTTTAATCATAAATAGGGATTGCGGCCGCAAAGGTAGGATTCCGAACTATACGGAACAAGGTTTGCAGATCAACTTATTTGATGCCAAGTTTCAATTGCTCAGGCACCCCATCCATGTATGCCATAGACCCAAAAAAAGCAGGGTGAAAGCATACATTTTGCTTCAATAGAAAATGAGTCTACAACTACATCCAACAGGAGTCTCAGGTATTTTTAATAATTTAAGCCCAACATCAACCTAAACCCCTCATGATGGTAAAACCCAAATTGATTCTCAGAAATATCACGGTACTTATCCTTATAGGCTTCTTTTTCTGGGGCTGTTCAAGCAATAATTCGGAAGAGAAAACACCACCACATGAGCTGGTACTGTATGACATCAATGCCATGCTGTATGCCAAAGACCAGTACCTTCAGGGCAAAGAGCCCTATCTGTCGGAAGTGAATGGTTTAATAAAGGCTGCTGATGGATTTATGGATTCAATCCCCCCATCTGTAATAGATAATGAAATCATGCCTCCCAGCGGAGATATTCATGATTATACCAGCATGGGACCTTACTGGTGGCCGGACCCGGAAAAGGAGGACGGGTTGCCCTACATCCGACATGATGGAGTGCGGAATCCTGAGCGTTATAAACATGACCGATTCGTTTTGAGCGACATGTCAGACGCATCATTTTACCTGGCGCTGGCCTGGTTTTATACCGGTGAGGAAAAATATGCCGTGAAATCAGGTGAATTTCTCAGGAGATGGTTTTTGGATCCGGAAACAAAAATGAATCCTCACCTCAAGTTTGCACAGACAATTCCCGGGAGGGATATCATCAGGGGAACAGGAATCATTGAGAGCCTGGACCTGATCAATGTGGTGGAGGCTGTAGGATTGCTACAGGGTTCCGGTGCCTTAAATGATACGGAAAATGAGGGAATGTACGATTGGTTTAAGTCCTATACGGAATGGTTAACGACCTCTGAGTGGGGCTGGTATGAACGAATGCAGGAAAACAATCATGGCTCATCCTATGATCTGCAGCTAGCACTCTATGCCATGTTCACCGATCAGGATTCAATTGCTCGTATGGTACTGGATTCCGTGAAAACCAAAAGAATTGACCAGCAGATCGAAGCAGATGGCTCCCAGCCTCATGAACTGGAGCGCACCAATGCCATGGGCTATTCCATATTCAACCTGAAACATCTTTATCGTTGTGCAGTCCTCGCTGAAAAATACGAAATAGATCTGTGGAATTACCAAAATCCTAAGGGAGCTGGCCTCCTGACCGCAACACGCTACCTGATCCCTTTCCTTACCGGCGAAAAAGCATTTCCGTATCAGCAAATTAGAGGGCTGGAGGGATCACCCGCCAATTTTCTTTCATTGCTCGATATGGCAGGGGGAAGATTGAATGATCCGATGATCTGGGAATTTATGGAACTCCACAAAGAACCCCTTCCCGGACTGGATTACAGCAGGCTGGAGGACTACAGGCATTTGATCTATCCGTTTATCGGGGAAAAATAAATGGAACTTCACCTGCATACTGAAAATTCAGGTACATATAATTGCTTCAGTTTTCAACATCATTGGGGTGCATATGGATTCAACCTGATTTAGTCACCAGTTATTCACGGCTTAATTCTTCCAATCTCACCTAAAAATGGTACCCTAAATGGAAAATCAATCCGAAATGCGACTTAAAACCGCTTTCAGTTTCTACAAACGCTTTTGAAAATTGGTCGGGATAAAAGTTGATGCCAGGTTGAGCACTCAATGAAAAGGAAAAGTGTTTGGATATTATCATAAAAGCACCTAACTCAATGCCCTGAGTCATGGTTTGAACCTTATCAAGTCGGTTGTAGGCATAAGTATAAAAAGCACACAACTGAGGTTTAAGCCAGAAATCATCTTCAACCGTCTTTAGCAGATACCAATTTATAAGAATGGTTCCACCCACATGACTGATGCCAGAACCGTTTTTGATAAACCGGTAGTTTGCAATGGGACGTAATTGAATTCCCTTATTATTTTGATCACCCCAACGATACTCGTTAAACAAAAGGTAATGTGTTGATCTCAATGGCATTGATGGTGTCATAAGGCTCTATCAGAAAAGAAGGCAAAAATCCTACATATTGTTTGCTCAACTGCTTTTCCTGTGCAAAGAGGTCAGTTGAAAATGAAAAGACAAGGAAAATTATTAAAACCCTGAAGAGTGGTTGTTTTTGTGGTGCTTTATGAATTGTAATAGAAAATAATAGTTTCATTTTTTATGACAAAAGTCTATGCTTATTCGGGGTAAAAATTGTAGAAATACGACTAATTAGTTCAGCGTAAATGTTCGCAGAAAATCTCAGTGAAGTAGTTGAAAGTTTAGTAATCTCACATGTTGAGACGAATGCTCAAATCCCTCAATTTTTTTGATTGCTCTCTTTTAGGAAATACGAAAGGATAACAGTGTCAACAAGTGTTCGATTCAAAATTTTGGAATTCGTTCATTGTTATCCTCCCTTGATTTGTGGAGTTCAGTAGTTAGTTCATTCAATTCCAACCCTTCGAAAATTCCGCTAAATGACATAGGAAATTTCTCCGTATTCAGATGAGATTCCAAATCGTTGAGGTATGCGTCAAGGTTACGGAGTTTGTCGTCCGAAAGCTTCTTGACCCTGTTAAGGATAATATTTCTGAGTTTTTCCCTTGTTGCCATTGTTCAAAGTTACCTAATTTCCGTCTAGAAGACCAATGGATCACAACGCCCGTGTATGGCGCGTGTGCCTACACTGGCTAATAGTTCTAAAATAGTGAAATCGAATGACAATTGACGGAACAATAATATCTCACTAATCTTATCTTGTCAGGAGATTCACGAGGGGTTGTGGGCATGCCTGTAGGTATGAGTAATCTGCCGGTGCTTCCAAAGTTTCTACAGGGTGCTGCATTCCGAAGATTAAAAAATTCCTGCGTACTGAAGGTAAAAAAGAAAACAAGCCGTTCCCGGCGACAGATGAACGGTGGAGCTCCACAGACAATGGCTAGATGCACTTAGCACATGCGGCCATACACAGTAAGTATGTTGTGAGGTGTTTATTTAGGTTGTTGGTACGTTTAAGTTGCCACCTACGGCTCTTAGTACTTTAAGAATTGTATCAAATTGAGGCTTAGAACCTTGGGATAAGGCTTTATATAAACTTGGTCTACTTAGTCCAGTTTCCTCAGCGATTCTTGACATACCTCTAGCTTTGGCTACATGTCCGAGAGCCGTTTTGATATCTTCAGCATCACCCTCTTCAAGTACTGTATTCAAGTACTCGGCAATCATTGCGTCATTTTCAAGATATTCAGCAATGTCGAATTTTGTAATCTCTTTAGTTGCCATCTTCAAGTTCGTCTTTATAGTTCAACCATAAATCTTTGGCTTTATCAATGTCCTTCTGTTGTGACGATTTTGTTCCGCCGTTGAGAAGTAGCACGACTTTGCCATTGTATTCTTTTAAGTAGACACGATATCCTTTTGCATAATGAATTCTGAGTTCACTGATTCCTTGTCCAACCGGTTCGCAATCTCCAAAATTCCCCTGCTCTTCTATCCTTTGAATTCTGAATAGGATTTTGGCTTTAGCACGTTGGTCTTTCAGCTTCCTCAGCCATTTATCAAATACGTCTGTCTTCTCAATAGAATACATACGACAAATGTATTCACTTGGATACAGTTATGCAATTTTTTAGTTTGTTAGAATATGCGTGAAGAAGAAGATGCCTCACAACGCTCAGATATGGCGAGTGGCCACATCATCTGTAAAAAGCACTAAAATAGCGAATCTGCCCAACCCCCACAACAGTATCTACGAAGCACTGCGTGCTGCAGATAAAAAGCCAGAACTGCAGAAGAATCCAAAAGGTGATAAAATAGCAGAATGGGCAGTAAGCGATCAAGTCCTACAGTCCTTGGCAGCAAAGCACTTTGGCGCATAACTGCTAGCGCTTGTTGTACTCCGTCATTTACTTTGCCAAATAAGTTCTTATCACCTTTTCCCCCTGATGATCTACTTCATCCATTATTAGTTCATCTCCGTGCAGTGAAATTATCTTCTTTGTTAAAATTCTCCCGTTACATAAAAATCTAATCTCTTTGTTTCTATTGTCGTATTCGTATTTAACCGTGCAATCATCATCAAATGACTTATTCTCATGATTGATTAAATCATTCGTTAGTTCAAAATACAATGCGTATTGTTCGTCAACTGGATAAACACCGTAATCATCCTTTTCCGATGTTAAAATCCATTTCTTATTCAATAGTAATTTCAGATTTTCATCAAATGTTACTGGTTTTAGATCAAACTTTTGAAATCCAACTGATCTGACAATCCCCCAAAATTCATCGATAACGTTAGGCATTCTAGGAGGTGAAGATGTTCCAACGAAAACATAATACAAGTCACCATGAATTGTCATGTAAACAATGTTTTGAAGTTGTTGTCCTTGATTAATACTGTTAAAAACTAACCATTTGTAAAGGTTTCCATTGATGGTTTCTTGGCCTTCTTTGATAATTTGAAAACCTTGGAATTGATTACTGTATGAAAACTTTACATGTGTTTCAAATATTTGATCCAATGTGGCATTGCCAAAATAAAATGAGTAAATAAGAAAGTTTTCTGGTTGGTTAGTTTGCGTTAAGAACAGTTCCTGGTCTACTTCTTCAGGTTCCCATTTCTCATGAACCTCTATTTCCAATCTACCTGCAGCATACTCTATCTTCTTGCTTTGTGCAGCAGTTAGAAAAGATGTGAGTAGGAATATTGCTGAAAAAGTGAGTCTCATGCTATTAGGATGGATGGAGTACAACGTCCCAGATATGGCACGTGCCTCTGGGCTTTGTTTATTCTTCTAAGCTAGCGGATTTGCACTGCACTTTCAAGTGACTACAGAGGCATGTGTTATATCGATTGTTAGCGGTATCTTTTTTTGTGAAATTATTTGGTAGTTACATAATTAGTATTTATTATTGTACTAAAGATACTAAAATAGTACATATTATACTAATGAACATAAGAGATCGAATTGTACGAGTTGCAAAGCAAAGGTTTTTGAAAAATGGATTTTATAAAGTATCAATGGATAGCCTTGTGAAAGAACTTAGAACAAGCAAGAGCAGTGTTTATAATCATTTTTCTTCGAAGGATGAATTAGTAAAGGCAGTTATTGATCTTCTTAATATAGAAATTAATTCCAAATTAAGGAATGTTTTAGATGACGATAAACTCAGTTTCAAAGGGAAACTGATTTCCATTTCAGAATTCACAAAAGACTTGTTAACAAACGTCAGTGATACTTTTTTGAAAGATCTAGAAATTAACACCCCTGATCTATGGGATTATTATCAAAAAACCAGAATGGAAAGGATCAATAAATATTATAGAAGATTATTTGAAATAGGAATAGATGAGGGGATGATTAGAAATGACCTAAATATGGAGATTATCCTGCTAGTATATTTAAATCTAATGGAACTGCCACTTAAGGCAGAAAATATTGAATTCGTAAAGATGTACAATCAAAATATATATGAGGAAACAACGGATGTATTTTTAAATGGAATTCTAAAGATGTAAAAAATTTTGTTCTTAGCAGTACTAATAATACTATAATAGTACATAAATATTTAATTATGAAAATTCACAGAATTGAAACCGGAAGAGTAAGGATTAAAAAAAATCAAATCTCAAAGCAAAAAGGGTTCGCTCCACAAATGCTCAAAGTATTATTTGGTAAAGAATGGGCTGAGTGGGTTCCGATTTACGCGTGGGTAATAGACCACCCTGAAGGTATAATTGTCGTTGATACTGGGGAAACCTCCAAAACAGGACAGCAGGGATATCTTCCAAATTGGCATCCTTATTATGCCTTTGCGGTCGCATTTGATGTCAAACCTGAAAACGAAATTGGACCACAGCTGGTACAATTGGGAATTGACCCGAGTAAGGATGTTAAAAAAGTGATCATGACCCATATGCATACAGATCATGCGGGTGGATTACATCATTTTAGGAATGCTGAAATCTTAATTGAAGAAAATGAATTCAAGGAGGCATCTGGTTTCACAGGAATGTTGGCTGGTTATTTACCACACCGCTGGCCTAAGTGGTTGAAGCCAACATTAATCACCCTACCTAATGACCCCTATTTTAGTTTTAGTAAAAGTATGGCGGTTACAGCTGATAGGAAGGGAATGATTGTCAGTACTCCTGGACATGTAACTAATCATCTATCTGTGATAGTTGAAGTAGATGATCTACATTATTTTATTGCCGGAGATACTTCATATACCGAACAAAATTTATTGAAGTTAATTCCTGATGGTATAGGGACAGATCAAAGTCTAAAAACCCTGAAGAATATACTCTCTTTTTCAGAATCTAACCCCACAATTTATCTCCCCTCGCATGATCCTCAGAATCCGGATAGAATGGCTAACAGGAAGACTGTTTCCGTGATTAAAAAGGATCCAAAAGATAAAAAATTGCAGGAGGTATTGGCCTGAATAAACTATTAGAACAAGTATCAAACAAAAATTAAAGAGATATGAAACTAAGATTAACAATATTAAGCACGCTATTAGTAACAGCATTTACTAATCTAATTGCGCAAGATCAAGAAACTGTTGGCACGAGTCCTTGGGGCAAGGATGATGAGATTGGTGCATTAAATATGATGACAGATAATTCAAAAGCAAAAGCTCTTTCTGATATAAGTTCAGGCAAGACGTATGACTTGAGTGTAGAATACTTTGTTGGTATGCCTAGTTTTCATGTATTAGGTGATCCTTCATATCAATATTGGCTCACCCATACTCCTAAAGGTACTGTAGTGGATAACCCTAATGGACTGGGAAGAATAATGAATGAAAAAGTGAGCTATACAGGCGATGCAATTTCAATGTATACTCATATGGGGACCCATATAGACGCGTTAAATCATTTTGGATTGAATGGTAAAATATGGAATGGATTTACTACTGAAGAATATCTTGGCGATAAAGGATGGGGGAAAACTGGAGCAGAAACTATACCTCCTATTGTTGCAAGGGGTATTTTGATCGATCTGGCTGGATACAAAGAGGAAAAGACGCTTTCTAAGAATTACCGAATAACAGCGGAAGACCTAAGTCAAGCACTCATTAAACAGCAAGTAAACATCTTGCCTGGTGACATTGTACTTATTAGAACAGGTCAGGGAAGATTTTACCGAAATGCAAGCGCATATCTTGATGACTTTCCTGGCATCAGCCTTGGTGCGGCTAAATGGCTTGTTGAGGAGAAAAAAATCATGCTTCTCGGAGCTGATAATTTAAGCTTTGAAGCCTTCCCATCAGAACGGGAAGACAATTGGGTACCTGTTCACACCTATTTACTGGCTGAGAAAGGAGTCATGTTCATAGAACAGATGTTTCTCGAGGAACTTGCAAAAGACAAGGTCTATGAGTTCGTTTTCCTTGCAGCATCACTAAAACTAAAAGGGGCTAGCGGAGCACCAATTCGTCCATTCGCTATACCATACAGTCATTAATAAAAAATGAATTAAATAAACTATAAAAACAAAAATTATGGAACGAATTACATATCAGGACATCCCTAAGGGAATGTTCGAAAAACTAATGGAAGTTGAGAACCTAATTAGTGAGTCTCAAATTGAAATTGAACTGCTTGAATTAATCAGGCTTAGAGTTGCACAAATTAATGGGTGTGCCTATTGTGTTGATATGCATCACAAGGAATTAAAACATTTGGGTGAAACCGATTTACGTCTTTCCTCCTTATGTGTTTGGGAGGAAACCCCTTATTTTTCTGAAAAGGAGAGAGCAGTTTTGTTGTTCAGCGAAAATCTAACGCAAATAATAGGAACCACAATTACAGATGCAATGATAAGTGTGCTGTCCAACTTCTTTTCTAAACAGAAAATTGCCTATTTGTCATTAGCTGTTTCTCAAATTAACACTTGGACCAGGCTAATGAAAACTTTTCAATTTACGCCAGGTAATTATCAAGTGAAAAAAGCGGCATAGTAAGGCAATAGCCTTAGAAAACGGCTTGTAATTTTGCAAGCCGTTTTTATTTAAATCTAGTGTTAATTATTACTGTCAAATCGCAAGTAACCTTAAAAATAATGTTCGAAATTGAGCTTTAGACGCATTTTTTATTGAAACCTCAATTTCGGTAAAACTCTTTTGAATACGTTACCTCTGGTAATTATTTTCCCGCCTGAAAAAGGACAAATTACCGCTAACGCCCGTGTATGGCGCGTGTGCCTACACTGGCAATTAACTCTAAAATAGTGAATCTGCCGGTGCTTCCAAAGAATCCAAGAGGCACTGCATCCAGAAGATTAAAAAACTCCTACGTACTGAAGTGAAAAGATTGATTACAGCTCCTAGCGGCAGATGAACGGTGGGGATCCACAGGCTTCTGCTAGTAGCACTTATCACATGCGGCCATACACAATGTTAGCTTTCGTCAGATTAAGATTTTCGCATAGACTCCAGCAACTATGACTAAAATGTTCCCAAGAATCAGTTGAAAGGTAATTTTTGTATTTAGCAGTTCAGCAGTAAAAGATAAATTATCCTCTGGTGGCTGTTCAATCACCTTTGTTCCCGAAATAAAATCTCCAATTCTTTGTTGAGATGCAGTTAAAGTGATCAAAGCTTCTAGTGGCCAAATTATGCAAGTAATGTTTCTTATGAAGCATTGAAGTTGGCTTGCAGGCTCACCAGATCTGTATTTAACGATTGCAAAACCAAATTGTCTTTTGGCAATACTTCGTCCTCCAATTATGTCTTTATTGAACATTACTAAAATTAGAAAAGGCCAAAATAGGTAAAAGTCATAGTTCTCTGTTGGAAAGTAGAACATGAGAAATGCAACAGGAAAAATCAATGGGCTCAGGATTCCCATTCCTCTTGCGAAATCTGAAAACATGGCTTTTGATCTTGAGTTCAAGGGCCACATTTTTTCTGCACGTTCAGCCAGAGCGTTCGCAAAAGGGTTAAATAAAATAGAGTTGAGTATATGCATGTTCTACGCAATAGCAGAGATGAAAGCCAACGATCAGCTATGATGAGTGGGGGTTAGAAAGCACTGAATTATCGAGTTCCACACCGCCACAGCCTTTTTCAAATATATTACTTGTGGCGGACTTTCCAATCCCCACGAAAATATCCTGACCGATGCAACCCCATTCATTCATAGCATATGTTGGCGATTCGTTATTTCTTGAATACCCAGAGGTTCGCACGTTTCGTTAGCCATAGTAACATGAGTAAGAACATAAGCACAACTCCAATCGATACAAGTCCTATAACTTTTTTCCCCTTCGTTCCGGTTTGATAAACAATCTCTCCGTTTTGTTCAATTTGCCTTATTATTCGAGTTATGTTTTCGTGTTCGGTAATGAAGTTATTGTCGTAATGAACTATCATTTTGTCACCCAGGGTAAACTTTTTATTCCAATATTCTCCATCTTCTATTGCCGTTTCACCAGAACCCAAAAATATTCCCAAGTACTGTTCTGTATTATCCAGTTTGAATACAAAAGTGTATCGATAGTTGTTGCCTTTATATTGTTGCTTAATTACCTCTTTGTAAGTCAGTCTGCCCTCTGATTGAGTTAGTTCGTCCAAAGTTTTGCTGGAGTTGGACAGCATAAAATAGGCAAGAGCAGAAAATATTACAATTGGAGCCGTAACGGTGTTCCTTCGATACTTGAAATCCGATTTGGTTATTGGTCCAGTTAGCTTGTGTTTTAGATTGCTCAATCAGAAATTTAGTTTGTTTCTCTATCTACGGGTTGCGAATGATCGCCAACGAAAAGCTAGGATGCGTCTGCAATCCCTGGCTAAACAGAAGTAATGTAAAATGAAAGCGAGAAAGTATCAAATAACTCAGTATGCAGATGCATTCCTAGCGGATGTTATCTGCTGAAAGAAACCAATTGGAGGAACAAAAAAATGGAATCAAAAAAGTTAAGTTATTCGGAAATTGGAACGGTGTTAGCAAAAGAGTTGAGCCGTTCGGAAGTTGAGCAGTTAGTTGGAGCGTTTAAAAAAAAGTTCGGGGAACATCTCAACGAGTTCATGCAAACATCGGACATAGAAAGCGGGTTACGAATGCAGTTCGATGGTGATGGGTGTTACCGTAAATGTTGGGATGAGTTGAAAAGTTCTATCCTTGTTCTATCGCATTACGAATTTGTTCGGTGAGTTCAGGAGAGGCATTAGCACGAAATTCAATGTTGTCAATTGTTCCGGTAAGCGTTACGGTCACATCCTCATTAGTTTGGATGTTGGATAGCCGTTTCTTAATGTCAGACAATAGATTGCCCATCATTTGGTTGGTTACATTGTTAACATCGAAAGGGTCATTGGCTTTACCTTTTAGTTTCTTCGTCTCGTCAATTACTTTAATCATGGGAGAAATCGTTTTTGGTTTCTTTTTGCAGATAACGTCCAACTAAAATGAGTATGCGCCCCAGTTGCTAGAAGCACCGAAGTTTCTGTTTCGCATTGTCCCTTCAGAGTGCTCTGTTCGCATATTCATTTTAGTGTTTGTTGTGCGTTCGTCATTCACGCTCAATTGTGAATTTTAGATTTAACAGTAGATTATTTTGCTGATGAATTTGAATTGGCAATGTCCCTGAACAGTTTCCATTTCCCATCTTCTTTTTTCCAAAGAATGATATATTTTTCTACTGCAACAGCATTTTCGCCAACAAAAACAGTTACTTCACCTTCTTCAGCCAATAAATCTTCTGTGCCAAATACTTCTTTTGTTTCAAGGTTGACTTTTGTTACTCCTGAACTTAAAATGCGTGAAAAAGTAGTTTGAATATTTGCTCTTCCAACATCAGCAGGCCTTCCAGCGAACATTAACTTTGCATCTTCCGTGTACAAATTCGCTATTCCAATTGAATCACCTGCTGCTATTAAGGACATGAAATTTTTGTTCGCTTCTTCAATTTCAGCCTTTGCAGTTGCTAAATTAAATTCAGGTACTGACTGTTCCTTTTCTGAATGTTTTTCATTACAGCTTTGAAGCCCGTATACAACAGTGAAAGCTGTAAATAGTACAGTCAATTGTTTTAATAGTCCAGATGTTTTTTTCATAATATTAGTTGGTTAACAAATGCCTACTCTGATCGGTTTTCAGCTTTCCCGTTTTGATTGTCCATGGTGTTAGTCAATATGACGCACAATGATAAGCTAAACCCTCGTCGGATTTAGCTATGGAAAGTTATTGAAAAAGATTTGAAATAACGTGGCTATGGGAATCCTATAGGGTTTAGCGGATGTTGTAAAGAGTGTTTCTCCGTTTCTCTCCATCCATGAAAGTCTACATTTCATCACCTCGAAACCGTAGTGTTGCAGTTTGACCTATCCACCGGAGCTTGAGCGGAGGTCCTTTGGCTTCACTGGTTTTATCCTTCCTGATGGTTTTTATGTTTGATAAGAACTGTTAGGGAAGGGGGCCAGGTGGGAGGCTATCCGCTCAGAAAGATTTTATCATTTAATGATTTGTTGGTTTTTTGAGTTTAATCACAGGCTGTTGAAGATTACCGGTCCAGCCACTTGACAATGTCCTTTAAAACCGGTAACTTCGACACAAGTTTTTCTAATGCGTCTCAACGCGTTCTGAAAGTCAAACTTTCTACGGTCTTCACCGCGAAAAACTACTCGTCAAGGTTATTTCCTCTTCCTGTGTTTATCCTCAATTACCAACTCTTTCGAATTCCCTCCCACCTGGAAAACCAGAAAGCCTCTGCTACAAAATGCAACATTCTTTACAACAATCAGCTAAAATGAGTATGCTCCCCAGTTGCCAGACCATTTGAAGTTTCTGTTTTTTAAATATATTTCCAAGTGCTCAGTTCGCATATTCATTTTAGTGTTTGTTGGTGGTCGGCTTCTTATTCAGAGAACTGATTTAAAGGTATTTGTGCAGGTTTAAAATTAATTCCGAGTTCTTTTTTAGCTAAGGCATTACTGTAAATGATCTTTGGTTTACCCTCTGGTTCTTGATTGTTCAGCATTAAGTTGATATCCGAAACCTGGTAGCTTTCACTGGTTAATAAATAATTTCTTCCATGAATTCCAGTTGTCGTTGCGGCTTTGTATACACCCTCTGCAACATCTGCAACATCCACAAGGGCAAAATAGATGTTATTATCATAAAACATTTGAAAGAAGGGATTTGGTGCAATCTTATTTTTGAAAAGGTATTGCAAGCCCATAGATGTAGAATCTTGCCTTTGTGACAATGCTTTCCCCATAACACCCACAGGAGAAACGGTGACAATTTCAAAACCCAAATTTGGGTTGTCTGAAATGAATTTTTCTACTGTTTGGTTAGCAATGAATTTTGATTGTGCGTAAGGATGACCTTCTTCACTCATGAAAGCATCATCATCCTCGCTAATTTGGTCGCCTTCTGTTTTCCCGCCTGGTAGAAGAGGGAAATTAGTGTTATAAGCTGCAACGGATGCAATGAATACTACTTTTTCAATCTCCGGTGTTTTTTGAATCGCTTCAAGGAAATTTTCAGTTCCTTTAATCGTTGGGTCAAATAATTCAGTTTTTGGGTCCTTAACCTCAAGTTGAAAAGGTGTCCCACCATGTACCAAAATATTACAACCAACTATAAAGTCCTCTAACTCGGACTTATTTTCAACATTAAGTTGAACAATTTCCAGATTCTCTGAATTTGGAAACTGCTTTAAATGCTCATACTTTTCATTTTTAGAAATGTCCGTGGTTGATACTTTAACCTTGTATCCTTCGCTTAAAAATTTTTTGACATTGTAGCTTCCAATAAAGCCTGAGCCTCCAATAATTCCAGCTGTTTTCATGATAATTCTGTTTAATTATATAAATAAAACTTATTTAGTTCTTCCTGTGCATTGTTATATGACCACCAACGCTAAGCTAGCAGGTTTGCGCCTACCAGTTGTGACTAGCACAAGATAGCGAAACTGCCCAACCCTCGCAACAGTATCTACGAAGTACTACGTTCAG
>MDTD01173594.1_pt1 | contig 123215 bp, 121 predicted proteins | sample 811221 | NCBI WGS metagenome assembly MDTD01 (sample SAMN05326646, study PRJNA326480) | marine metagenome | isolation source: seawater | place: Pacific Ocean: South West | collected 2011 | reverse complement strand
GCGGCGGGTGGAGATCCTGCGCGCCCTGCTGCACGACCCGGCGCTGCTCCTGCTGGACGAGGCCAGCACCGGGCTCGACATCGACAGCCGCGCCGCCCTGCTGGCGGAGGTCCGCGGCCTCTGTCGGGCGCAGGGCACCGCCGTCCCCACGGCCGTTCCCACGGCCGTACTCTGGGCCACCCACCTGATCGACGAGATCGACCCGGCGACCGACCGTCTGCTGGTCCTGGCGCAGGGCCGCCTGCGCGCCGCCGGCACGGTGGCGGAGGTGCTGGCCGCGGCGGGCACCGACGACATCGCGACCGCCTACCGGCGCCTCACCGCCCCGGCGGCCCGGGCAGCATGACCCAAACACCTCCCTCCGCCGCGCCGCCCACCCTGGGACCGGCCGCATGGGCGACCTGCTTCGGCGGTATCCTGGCGCGGGAGGCCGGGCGCTTCCTGCAGCAGCGCGGCCGCCTGATCGCCGCCCTGGTACGGCCGCTGGTCTGGCTGTTCATCTTCGCCGCCGGCTTCCGCTCGATCCTCGGCGTCTCGGTGCAGGACCCCTACCAGACCTACATCCTCTATCAGGTCTATATCGCACCGGGCCTGGTGGGCATGATCCTGCTGTTCGCCGGCATGCAGGGCTCGCTCTCCATGGTCTACGACCGCGAGATGGGCTCGATGCGGGTGCTGCTGACCAGTCCGCTGCCGCGCTGGTTCCTGCTGGCGGCGAAGGTCGTGGCGCAGATCTGCGTCGCCGCGGTCCAGGTCTATATCTTCCTGGCCATCGCCTGGATCTGGGACGTGCGGCCGCCGGGCTGGGGCTATCTGGCGGCCCTGCCGGCGATCCTGCTGTCCGGCGTGATGCTCAGCGCGATCGGGCTGCTGCTGTCGTCCTTCGTGCGGCAGCTGGAGAATTTCGCCGGGGTGATGAACTTCGTGATCTTCCCCGCCTTCTTCGCCTCCAGCGCGCTCTACCCGCTGTGGCGGATCCGGGAGACCAGCCATGTCCTGTACCTGGCGGCAGAGGCCAATCCCTTCACCCACGCGGTGGAGCTGATCCGCTTCGCGCTGTACCAGCAGATGGCCTGGACCTCGCTGGCGGTGGTGGCCGGCACGGCGGTGGTGGCGATGGCGGCGGCGGTCTGGGCCTACGACCCGCATCGCGGCCTGGCGGCGCGCCGCGGGCCGGCCGCATAGAGCGCGTCAGTCGCCCCGCAGCAGGTAGCCGAGAGAGATTGCCGGCTGGATGTCCGGCTCCTGCGGCGGCACGAAGGTCATCTCCGCCGCTGCCGCGAAGCGCGCCGGCGCGTCGCTGGCCAGGATCCGGTCCAGCGCCCGGTCGACCGCGTCCAGCAGGGCGCGATCCGCCGCCCGCGCGACGAAACCGAAATTGAAGCCGACCGGGTGCAGGAAGCCGGTCGGATGGATCTCCGCCTTCTTCTGCCGCCGCCGATACACGTCGAAGCGGTGCAGCTCCATCATCGCGAAATCCAGATTGCCGGCGGCAAGGTCAGCGATCAGCCCGCCATGCGGGACGTAGTGGATGATCGAGTCCACCAGCTTGCGCTGCCGGTAGAGCATCAGGATGGTGTCCGCCAGGGTGCCTTCCTCGACCCCGATCCGCTTGCCGTCCAGCGCGTCCAGGGAGGAGATCTCGTAGATGCCCAGCGCCGGACCGGTCATCACCGCCAGGGGCGCGAAGCGATAGGCCCGGCTGTGGTCGATCGCCGCCGGCGGCACCAGCGGCTTCTTCGGTCCGTCGGTCAGGCGGACGATCTCCGGCACCTCCAGCACCGCCCGCTTGGTGCCGCCGGGGCCGTCGGCGATGGCGACGATCTCCGGCAGCGGACGCATCCTGTCGGTGGGTGCCTTCAGGGTGCCATGGTCGAGGAGGTAGCCGCCGACCAGGTCGCAGAGATCGCCGCCCAGCAGCGCCTGGACATCGCCCTTGAGGCTGCTCTCCTCATCCTCCTCCGACCGGAACCAGACGATCGTCAGCGGCCGCGACAGCGCCTCCGCCACCGCCCGGGTGATCGCCAGGTCGAAGCCCTCGCCTTCCGCCCGGCGGTCGACGGAGAACGGCGGGCTGTTCGCCTCCATGCAGACCCGCAGCGAGGTCACCCCGCCGGAAAACTCGATCTGGGCGACGGCATCGCGCGCGGCCAGGACCGCGGGGATCAAGACGAGGACCGCCAGGACGGCCGCCGCCAGGGCCCCGGCGCGGCCCGGCCGATCCAGGCCAGGATGCGCCGCGCGCCTCACTTCTTCCGGTCCGGATGGCTGATGATATAGGCGTAGATCACCTCGATCTCCTCGGGCCGGAGAATATCGCCCCAGGCGGGCATGTCGCCCTTGCCGTTGCTGACCGTGTCGACGAACCGGTCATGCTGGCCGGAGGGCCATTTCCGAAGATCGAAGGACGCGGTGCCGGGATTCTTCAGGTCCAGCCCGTGGCAGTGGGAACAGAACCGCTTGTAGGCCTTCTGGCCCGCCTTGCGATCCGCTTCGCTGACAGTCTCGTCGGCCGCGAAGGCGGATGGCGCAACGGCGAGGGGCGCGGCAAGCGACAGGCAAAGGCCGGCGGCGACGGCCAGCCGACGGATGGACAGGATCATCACGGATACTCGCACCCCCCGGCAATGAAGGGAGGGGGGAATGATGGGAAGGGGTAATGGCGGCGGCACCGCTCACCGGGACCCAGGGTCCCGGGGCGGTGCCGCCGCATGCGTCATGCGCCGGTGACGGATATCGGCCTCAGTTCGTGGCCCGCATCTTGTCGAACAGCGCGAAGGTATAGATCGCGCCGCCGGGCGGTACCGCCGCCAGGCGCTCGTCGCCGGAGAACAGCGCATAGACGCCGCCCAGGCCGCTGGCCACGGTGACGTACTGCACGCCGTCGACCTCGTAGGTCACCGGCGGGGCGATGATCCCGGAGCCGGTCTGGAACTTCCAGAGCTGCTTGCCGGTCTCCGCGTCCAGCGCATAGAGCTCGCCGGTCTGTGCGCCGGAGAAGACGACATTGCCGGCGGTCGACAGCACGCCGCCATTCATCGGGATGGCGCTGGGGAAGTCCCACTTCTTCTCCCCGGTCGCCGGGTTGAAGGCCCGCAGGATGCCCCGGGGCTCGTCACCCTTCGGCCAGTCCCAGGCGAACTCGGCACCGAAGTAGAACACGCCGGCCCGATAGTCCGGCTCCACCGCCTTGTAGTTCCAGCCGATGTTCAGGGTGTTGATATAGGCTAGGCCGGTTTTCGGGCTGTAGGATATCGGCGCCCAGTTCTTGCCGCCCAGGGCCGACGGCCAGACATTGACCTCGTAGCCCTCGCCCTCCTCGTACATCTTCTTCACCGCCGCGGAATGGATCGGCCGGCCGGTCTTCATGTCGACGCCGTCCGCCCAGGTCAGCTTGTCGACGAAGGGCTTGGCGCTCAGCAGTTCGCCGGTCGCCCGGTCGAGGACGTAGAAGAAGCCGTTGCGGTTGGCCTGCATCACAACCTTGCGGGGCTTGCCGCCGATCTCCAGGTCGGCCAGCACCAGGTCGTTCACGCCGTCATAGTCGAACGGATCGTTGGGGGAGAACTGGTAGTGCCAGGCGATCTCGCCGGTCTGCGGCTTCAACGCCAGCATCGACCCGACATAGAGATTGTCGCCCTTGCGGACGAACGGGTTCCAGGGGCCGCCATTGCCGACGCCCCAGTACACCAGGTCCAGTTCCGGATCGTAGGAGCCGGTCATCCAGGCCGGCGCGCCGCCATGCTTCCAGGAATCGCCGGACCAGGTCTCGTTGCCCTTCTCGCCCTCGCCCGGGATGGTGTAGCGGCGCCACAGATGCTTCCCGGTCTTGGTGTCCCAGCCGTCGATGAAGCCGCGGATGCCGTATTCGCCGCCGGAGATGCCGGTGATCACCACGTCGCCGACCACCAGCGGGGTCACCGTCATCGAATAGCCGTCGCGGAAGTCGATCGCCTGCGACCGCCACTTCTCCTCGCCGGTCTTGGCGTCCAGGGCCAGCAGGTTGGCGTCCAGCAGGGTGCGGTAGAGCATCCCGTCCTTGATCGCGAAGCCGCGATTGACGATGCCGCAGCAGGCCACCCGGTTGGTCTGTTCCGGATACTGGTGGGCAACCTTCCACAGCTGCTTGCCGGACTTCACGTCGATGGCGGAGGAGGAATCGTTCGTGGTGACATACATCACCCCGTCGCGGACGATCGGCTGGGTCTCCTGGCCGCGGGTACCGGCCAGGCTGTAGGTCCAGACCGGCACCAGGTCGGCGACATTGCCGGCGTTGATCTGGTCCAGCGGGCTGAAGCGCTTCAGGTCATAGCCCATCCCGTAGGTGAGAATGTCGCCCGGGGTCGCGCTGTCGTTCTTGAGGTCGTCGGCGCTCTGCGCCTCCGCCGGACCGGGGTCGATCACCAGCGGAAAGGCCGCCACCAGCATGGCGGCGGCCGCAAGAGTCCATCTCATCGACATCTCCTCCCTATGTATTCACGCCTTATGGCGCGACTATTTATCCGCGCATTCTGACACCACGGTCGCGCGCCGGTAAAGCCTTGCAATCGGTGTTCAGCCGGCGGATAGTTTTCGCGCCGGCTCTTGCCCGGCCCTGGCATTGACCCAGATGCGGTGGAAATGCCCAATGAACGGACGGCAGGGCAGGGCCCGGCCGTCAGCAACCGAGGAGGATGTCATGAAGGTCTGGAAGCGCCCGCGGATCCGCGAGATCACCTGCGGCATGGAAATCAACGGCTACTTCCCGGCGGAGATCTGACCGACGGGACGACCGATCCGGCAGCGGCGGGGGAACCGGCCAGGGGCCGGTGCCGCCGCGCCGTTTCTTCCGATACGCTGTTTCTTCCGACAGCGGACACGGGACCCGGCAGACCGGCCGGAGGCCGTCGGTTCCCGCTCCGGCGCACCACGCGGCCCGATCCCGCCATCGGGCAAAACGCACGACGGCTGCGCGGGGCCCTGACCGGCGGCCTGCGCCCGGGCCCTTTCGGCAGGCCGAGCTGATGCATGTAATCGTACTGGGCGCGGCGGCCGGCGGCGGCTTCCCGCAATGGAACGACGGCGCGCCGGTCGCATGCCGGGCCTGGGCCGGCGACCCCGCCGCGCCGCGGCGCACGCAATCCTCGATCGCGGTCACGGCCGATCCGCCCGGCCGGCCAGGGCCGGACGGCACCCGCCGCTGGGTGCTGTTCAACTGCTCCCCCGACATCCGCCAGCAGATCATCGCCACCCCCGACCTGCATCCCGGGCCGGCGCTGCGGCAGAGCCCGATCGCCGACATCGTGCTGACCAACGGCGATATCGATCATATCGGCGGCCTGCTCACCCTGCGGGAGCGGACGCCGTTCGGCCTCTGGGCCAGCGCGGCGATCCACGGCATCCTGCGCGACAATCCGATCTTCAACGTGCTGGCCGACGGCGTGGTCGACCGCAAGGTGCTGCCGCTGCAGGAAACCGCCACGATCGCCGGCCTGGAGGTGACCCTGTTCCCGGTGCCGGGAAAGGTGCCGCTCTATATGGAGGGTGCCGAGGTCGAGATCGGCGGCGAGAGCGAGGCGACCGTCGGCGTCGCCGTGCGGGATCCGCAGACCGGCGGCCTGCTGCACTACGTTCCCGGCTGTGCGGCGATGCCGGAGCATCTGAAGCGGCGGCTGGCGCAGGGCGACGCGCTGCTGTTCGACGGCACCCTGTGGACCGACGACGAGATGGTGGCCCTGGGGGTCGGCCAGAAGACCGGCCGCCGGATGGGCCATATGTCGATCTCCGGCCCCGACGGCACCCTGGCGCAGCTCGCCGACCTGCCGGTGGCGCACAGGCTGTTCGTGCATATCAACACCACCAACCCGGTCCTGCTGGCCGACAGCCCGGAACGCCAGGCGGTCGAGGCGGCCGGATGGCAGGTCGCCGAGGATGGAACGGAGCTGCAACTTTGACCGGGACGATGACGCCGGACGAACTCGAGGCCCGGCTGCGCCAGGTGGGCGAGACCCGCTACCACCACCTGCATCCCTTCCATGAGCTTCTGCACGCCGGCGCGCTCAACCGCGGCCAGGTGCAGGCCTGGGCACTGAACCGCTACTACTATCAGCGCGGCATCCCGATAAAGGACGCCACCATCCTCAGCCGCATGGACGATCCGGCGCTGCGCCGGGCCTGGCGGCAGCGGATCATCGACCATGACGGCAGCGAGGACCGCCGCGGCGGCATCGAGAAATGGCTCGCTTTGGCGACCGGCGTCGGCCTGGACCTCGACTATGTCACCTCCTGCCGGGGCATCCTGCCGGCGACCCGCTTCGCCGTGGACGCCTATGTCCAGCTGGTCCGCGAACGGCCTCTGCTGGAGGCGATCGCCTCTTCCCTGACGGAGCTTTTCTCCCCCGGCATTATCTCCACCCGGGTCCGCGGCATGCTGGCCGGCTACGACTTCGTCACGGCGAAAACGCTGGCCTATTTCGACGCGCGCCTGGACCAGGCGCCGCGCGACGCGGAATTCGCGCTGGACCATGTGAAGCGCCATGCCCGGACGCCGGAGCAGCAGGCGGCGGTGATCGACGCGCTGGAGACCAAGTGTGCGATCCTCTGGACCCAGCTGGATGCGCTCTACTTTGCCTATGTCGCCCCGCGCCTGCCGCCGCCGGGCGCCTTCCGGCCCGACGACCTGGCGCCGCCCGACCCGGCACCGGTCGCGCAGCCGCGATGACCCAGCCCCCTATGACCCAGCCCCTATGACTCTGCCCCTATGACTCTGGCCCCATGACTCTGCCCCCCGACAGCCGGCCGAAGCTGCCACGGCACATCAAGCTGCGCTTCGACAAGGCGCGGGACAGCTGGGTGCTGCTTGGCCCGGAGCGGGCGCTGATGCTGGACGAGATCGGCGCCGAGATCCTCCAGCGCGCCGACGGCCGCCGCAGCGTGGCGGAGATCACCAGGGAACTCGCTGCCGAATACGACGCGCCGGCATCGGATATCGCGGCCGATGTCGAGAGTTTCCTGCAGGACCTCGCCGACAAGCGGCTGCTGGACCTGTGAGCGCGCCGGCCACAGAGACGGCGACCGGCCGGGCGGACAGCGCCGCCGCGGACCGGCAGCTTGCGCCGCCCTGGTCGCTGCTGATGGAGCTGAGCCACCGCTGCCCGCTGCGCTGTCCCTACTGCTCCAACCCGGAGACCCTGGTGCGCCGGGCGGCGGAACTGACGACCGCGGACTGGCTTCGGGTGCTGGACGAGGCCGCCGATCTCGGCATCCATCATGTGCATTTCTCCGGCGGCGAACCGCTGGTCCGCGATGACCTGGAAACGCTCGTGGAGCGGGCCGCCGCGCTGGGCCTGTACGGCAACCTGATCACCGCCGGCACCCTGCTCGACCGCGGCCGTCTCGACGCCCTGGCCGGGGCCGGCCTGGACCATGTCCAGATCTCGCTGCAGGACACCGATGCCGGCAGTGCGGATCTGATCGCCGGCCTGCCGGGCGCCTTCGAGGCGAAGCTGCGGGCGGCCGCCCTGGTGCGGGAGGCCGGCCTGCCGCTGACCCTCAATGCGGTGGTCCATCGCCGCAACATCGACCGGGTGGCAGAGCTGATCGCCCTGGCCGAACGGCTGGACGCCGCCCGGATCGAGATCGCCCACGTGCAGTATTACGGCTGGGCGCTGCGCAACATCGACGCGCTGATGCCGGCGCTCGACCAGGTGGAGCGTGCAATGGCCGTGGTGGAGGAAGCCCGTGTCCGGCTGAAGGGCCGGCTGACCATCGATGCGGTGGTGCCGGACTACTACGCGCGCCGGCCAAAGCCCTGTCTCGGCGGCTGGGGGCGGCACGGGATGATGGTCACCCCCTCGGGCAGGGTCCTGCCATGCCACGCGGCGGAGAGCATCCCCGGCCTGCAATTCCCCCATGTCACCGCAAAGGGCCTGGCGGAGATCTGGCAGTCGGATTCCGCCTTTCGCCGTTTCCGGGGCACCGAATGGATGGAGGAACCCTGCCGCTCCTGCCCGGCCAGGGAGGTCGATTTCGGCGGCTGCCGCTGCCAGGCGATGGCGATCGCCGGCCGTGCGGAGGCGACCGACCCCGCCTGCGCATTGTCGCCGCACCATGGCTGGCTGCGGCAGCGGGCGGAGCGTGCCGCATCCGGCGGCGACCGCCCCTATGCCTATCGCAACTTCGCCGGCACCAAGGGCAGCGCCTGAGAACCGGCAGAAGCGGCGAAGGCGGGTTTTTTACCCGGACTTAACCGGCCTCTGCTTGCCTAGCGGCAATCGTGCGGCGATCTTCTTTGCGTTAGCGGAATCGCCGCCTTCGCATGCGGCAGGGCGACAAACGGGGCAAGGGGGTGACATGGCCGACAAGACCTATCGACTGGTGACGCGTTCAGACTTCGACGGCCTGGTCTGCGCCATCCTCCTGAAGCAGCTCGGCATGGTCGACGACATCGCCTTCGTGCATCCGAAAGACATGCAGGACGGCAAGATCACGATCACCGGGAGCGACATCACCACCAACCTGCCCTACGTGCCGGAAGCCCATCTCGCCTTCGACCACCACCTGTCGGAGACGATGCGGGTGGAGGGGCAGCCGGCCAACCACATCATCGATCCCGACGCACCCTCGGCGGCACGCATCGTCTACGAGCATTTCGGCGGCAAGTCCGGCTTCCCCAATGTGTCCGAGGCGATGATGACGGCCGTTGACCAGGCCGATTCCGCCCAGTACAGCCTGAACGACATCCTGGAGCCGAAGGGCTGGACCCTGCTGAACTTCCTGATGGATGCGCGCACCGGCCTGGGCCGCTTCCGGGATTTCCGGATCTCGAACTACCAGCTGATGATGCGGCTGATCGACGATTGCCAGATCCATGACATCGGTGAGGTGCTGGACCTGCCGGACGTGAAGGAACGGGTGGAACTCTACCGCGAGCATGAGGGCATGGCGCGGGAGCAGATCCAGCGCTGCGCGAAGGTCCACGACAACCTGGTGGTGCTGCGGCTGCAGAACGAGGAGACGATCTGGGCCGTCAACCGCTTCATGGTCTATGCCCTGTTTCCCCGCTGCAACATCTCCATGCACCGCATGTGGGGGCGGGAGAAGCAGAACACCGTGTTCGCGGTGGGCAAGAGCATCCTGGACCGCTCCTCGCGCACCAATATCGGCGCCCTGATGCTGGAATTCGGCGGCGGCGGCCACGCCGCGGCCGGCACCTGCCAGGTGGCCAACGACCGCGCCGACGATGTCGAGAAGACGCTGGTCGCCCGCATCACCGCCGACGGCTAGATCCCGTCAGCGGCGCAGAAGGTCGGTGATCTCGGCGAACGGCACGGCGGTTTCCGCGAAGCCGAAGCTGCCCTGGTCCGCCATCTCCCGCGCCGCGCGGAGGAAGGCGCCGTAGGCGGCGCGCGCCACCGCGCTGCCGGTGCTTATCCGTCGCACGCCCAGGCCTTCCAGGTCGGACAGGGTGATGCCCGGCAGGCCGATCAGGGCGTTGACCGGGCGGTCCACCGCCGCCACCACCGCGGCGATCTGCTCCCGGCTGCGCAAGCCTGGGGCATAGAGCACGTCGGCACCCGCCGCCTGATAGGCCCGCAGCCGCGCGATCGCGTCGTCCAGGTCGGGGCGGCCGACCAGGAAATTCTCCGCCCGTGCGGTCAGGGTGAAGGGGAAGGGCAGGCGCCGCACCGCCTCCGCCGCGGCGCGGATACGCTCCGCGGCCTGGTCCAGCGGATAGAGCGGCATGTCAGGCCGCCCCGTCGCATCCTCGATCGAACAGCCCACCAGCCCGGCGGCGGCGGCCATGCCGATGCAGTCGGCCACTGCGTCCGGCTGATCCCCGTAGCCGTTCTCCAGATCGGCGCTGACCGGCAGGTCGGTCGCCGCCACGATCTCCGCCGCATGGTCGAGCATCGCACTGCGCCCGACGGCCCCATCCGCCAGCCCGCGCGAAAAGGCGAAGCCCGCGCTGGTCGTCGCCAGGGCCCGGAAGCCCAGGCCCGCAAGCATGCGGGTTGTCCCGATGTCCCAGGGATTGGGGATGATGAAGGCCCCCGGCCCAGCATGCAGGGCCTTGAACGCCACTCCCTTCTCCGCCTGCGTCGGCATCCCTCCGCTCCCTTCCCTGTCGGGCCGCATCCCGGCCCTTCGCGAACCGCGCCATGCTATACCCGCCGGCAGCGCGATGCAGGCGAAAGGATGCTGATTTCGATGACGTTCGTACTGGACCGGGGCCTGGTGGCGGAAAGGGATGGCAATGGGCTGCGGCGGATGCAGCCGGACCGCGCCTACTGGAACAATATCGGGCCGTTCGGCGGCTGGACCGCGGCGGTCCTGATGAAGGCGATGCTGGAGGATGCGCAGGCGCTGGCGGCGGAGATGCAGCCGGTGTCGCAGACCGTCGACTACATGACGGGGCTGAAGGAGGATCCGCTGCTGGTGGCCACCGCCTGCGACCGGGCCGGCCGCAGCACCCAGTTCTGGACCGCCAGCCTGCGGGCGGACGGGGCGCCGACCGCCGCGGTCCGGTCGACCGCCGTCTTCGGCACCCGCCGCGCCACCGGCGGCTATGCGGAACGGACGATGCCGGAGGTGCCGGCCGCCGACCGGGTCGAGCGGCTGGACTTTCCCAACGACCGCATCGCCTGGCCGGCGACCTACGACATGCGGGTGGTGCACGGGCGGCTGTTCGGCCGCGCCGACAGCACCCGCAGCCTGACCTGGATCCGCGATGCCGACCGCCGGCCGCTGGACTTCGTGTCGCTGGCGGCGCTGGTCGATACCTGCTTCCCGCGGCCGTACTACCGCATCGGCGGTCCGACCCCCTTCTCCACCATCTCGATGACCAGCTATTTCCATGCCACCGCGGACGATCTGGCGGCGGTGGGCGACGGCTTCGTGCTGGTCGACGCCAGCGGCAAGACCGCCGGCCGCGGGTTCAGCGACCAGCATGCCGACTTCTGGTCGGCGGACGGGCACCTGCTCGCTGTCAGTCAGCAGGTGGCCTGGTACGACCTGCCGGAATGATCCTGGCCGCGGGCCGGCCCCCGGAACTGCATCCGGCCACAGCATCCGGCACTGCGTCCGGCCGGTCACAGCCGCGGCGGATTCGCACAGGGCGATCTCCGGCGCCTTCGAAGCCGCTGTCGGAATCCCTCCGCCTCCTATATTGAATCGCATCGGAGCGGGAACCCCTGGACCGGTCGATCGTTAGCCCTCTGGGTCGGCAAAAGCCGGGCCGAAGGGTCGATCTATGACCGACCGCAGTTCCAGCAGGATGAAGCGCGCGTTCCGTCTGCGCAGAACCGCTCCGGGCCCAGGTTCAAAGCAGGCAGTGCCTATTGGCGTCGGGAGTGGTGACGTGATCGAGACAGGTGCGTCTCACGCGAACAGGAAAAGTGCGTTCGGACGCCGGATCGGCTCCGCCGTCGCGATCGTCTTCGCAGGCCTGTTGCTGGTGGCGACGACAACGTCGGGTCCGGCGGCGCAGGGCGACAGCCGCAGCGAGACCCGGGCGGAGCCGGCGCGCAGCGAACAGGGGCGGGATACGCCGCCGGTCCCGGTCCAGCCGCTGGCACCCGGGCAGCCGGCTTCGGTGACGGAGACGGCGTTCAGCCGCGCCCGCCTGATCGAGACGGCGGAGGCGATGGCCCGCCGGCCCTACCAGGATCGCAGCGGCGAAGTTCCCGACGCCCTGCTGTCCCTGAGCTACGACCAGTACCGCGACATCCGCTATCGCCCCGAGGCGACGATCTGGCTGAACGGCGACCGCACCTTCAGCATCGACCTTATGCCGGCGGGCTTCGTCTTCGCCCAACCCGTCGACGTCTGGCTTGTCGAAAACGGCAAGGCGGCACGGCTGGGCTTCGACCCCGGCAACTACGATCTCGGCCCAACCGTCGCCGGCCGGATGCCCGACGCGCCGGTGCCGCTGTCCGGCTTCCGGCTGCGCTATCCGGTGAACGCGCCGGGCGTGCAGGACGAGGTGGCGGTGTTCCAGGGCGCCAGCTATTTCCGTGCAGTCGGCGCCGGCGAGCATTACGGCCTCTCGGCCCGCGGCCTGGCCATCGACACCGCCCGGCCGGAGGGCGAGGAATTCCCCATGTTCCGCAGCTTCTGGATCGAGCGGCCGCCGGAGAACGCCGTGGCGGTGGTGGTCCATGCCCTGCTGGACAGCCCGTCGGCCACCGGCGTCTACCGTTTCACCCTGCGGCCGGGCGACGCCACGGTGACCGACGTGGAGCTGGTGCTGTTCCCGCGGCGCAACGTCGAACATGTGGGATTGGCGCCGTTCTCCGCCATGTTCCTCTACGACGGCATCAACCGCAGCGATTTCGTCGACTACCGCGCCGCGGTGCACGACACCGAGGGCCTGTCGATCTGGTCCGGCAATGGCAGCTTCGTCTGGCGGCCGTTGGACAATCCGGAGCGGCTGCGCATCTCCGCCTTCCAGGAAACCGGACCGCGCGGCTTCGGCCTGGTGCAGCGCAAGCGCGACTTCACCGACTTCCAGGATGCCGAGGCCCGCTACGAGCTTCGTCCCAGCGCCTGGGTCGAGCCGGTGGGCGACTGGGGCCGGGGCGCGGTGATGCTTTACGAAATCCCCACCGCGAAGGAGACCAACGACAATATCGTCGCCTTCTGGAAGCCGCAGGACGGCCTGCGCGAAGGCGAGCAGTACAACCTGACCTACCGCATCCACTGGGACGCGCTGCCGCCGGCCCAGGCCGCCGGCCCGCGGGTGAAGGCGACCCGCATCGGGCTCGGCCGGCCCTACAACGACGGCGACCTGCCGCTGTTCGTCGTCGACTACCGGTTCGACGGCGAGATCCCGGCGGGCATCACGGCACGGGCCGAAAGCTCGGCCGGCCAGATCGTCAATATGACCCACTACCGGATCCCGGAGCCGGGAGTCCTGCGCATCAGCTTCGAACTCGACCCACAGGGTGCGACCGAGGCGGAGCTGCGGCTCGACCTGGCGCAGGACGACAGGAAGGCGGGCGAGACATGGCTGTATCGATGGACCGAGTAGCCCCCGGCGGTCCGGGCGAGGCCCCGCCGCTGCCCCTGCAGCATACGCCCCTGCAGCTGCACCTCGGCCCCCTGGGCCCGGCCGCCGTGCCGCCGGAGGCGGCGCTGGCAATGCCGGCGCAGCAGCTCGGCCGCTGGTCGGACTCCCACGCCGATTTCCCCCGCGCGCCGGTCCCCGGCCCCACCCGCATGGCCCGCCTCGTCGCCTTCGGCGGCGGCGCCCTGCTGACCGCGTTCGGCGTGGCGGAGATGATCCGTGTCGTGGGTGTCGGCGAGGTGACGCCCCTGCAATGGGCACTGGTCGCGCTCTTTGCGGTGACCTTCGGCTGGATCGCGCTGGCCGCGACCACCGCCATTGCCGGGCTGGGCCATGCCCCGGTCAGGCCCGAGCCCGACCTGCCGTCATCCCGCCACGACCAGCCGCAGCAGGCCGGCGCAGGCCGGACGGCGCTGGTGATGCCGGTCTACAACGAGGATCCCGCCTCCGTCTTCGCCGGCCTGGCGGCGATGGCGGAAGAGCTGGCGGCGCTGCCGGAGATGCGGCAGGCGGATCGCGAGACCGGCACCCCCTACGAGATCTTCGTGCTCAGCGATACCCGCGACCCCGACCTCTGGATCGCGGAGGAGCAGGCCTTCATGGCGCTTCGCCGGCGCTGCCCCTGGATCCCCGTCTGGTACCGCCGGCGCACCCGCAACACCGCCCGCAAGGCCGGCAATGTCGAGGAGTTCGTGAAGCGCTGGGGCGGCCGCTATGCCCATATGCTGGTGCTCGATGCCGACAGCCTGATGACCGGCGAAGCGGTCACGGCGCTGCGGGCGGCGATGATCGCCGATCCCCGGGCCGGCATCGTGCAGACCTCGCCGCGGCTGATCGGCGGCACCACCCTGCTCGGCCGGCTGCAGCAGTTCGCCACCCGGATCTACGGTCCCGTCGTGTCCGACGGCATCGCCGCCTGGCAGGGCCATGACGGCAATTACTGGGGCCACAACGCCATCATCCGCACCGCCGCCTTCGCCCAGGCCGCGGGCCTGCCGGTGCTGCCCGGGCGGAAACCCTTCGGCGGCGCGATCATGAGCCACGACTTCGTCGAGGCGGCGTTGATCCGGCGGGCCGGCTGGTCGGTGACCATGCTGCCGGCGATCGCTGGCTCCTACGAGGGTGCGCCGCCGTCGCTGTTGGACATCGCGATCCGGGACCGGCGCTGGTCGCAGGGCAACCTGCAGCATGCCGGGGTGATCGCGGCGCATGGCCTGCGCTGGCCGAACCGGGTGCATTTCGCCACCGGCATCCTGTCCTACCTGATGTCGCCGATCTGGCTGACCCTGCTGCTGACCGGCCTGGCCCTCGCCGTGCAGGCACGTTTCATCCGGCCGGACTATTTCGCCGGCGACCATTCCCTGTTCCCGACCTGGCCGCAGTTCGATGCGGAAGGGATGATCCGGCTGTTCCTGTTCGCGATGGCGGTGCTGCTGCTGCCGAAGCTGATCGGGATCGCGCGGGCGCTGCTGCACGGGCCCACCCGACGCGGCTGCGGCGGGGCGGCTGCCCTGCTCGGCAGCGCGGTGGCGGAGATCCTGCTGTCGTCCCTGATGGCGCCGATCATGATGCTGGTGCAGACCCGCTTCGTGATCCAGATCCTGGCCGGCCAGGATTCCGGCTGGGGGCCGCAGCGCCGCGACGATGGCGGCTGGCCGCTGCGGCAGCTGCTCGCCACCCATCGCGGGCATGTCCTGGCCGGCCTGGCCCTGACCGCCATCGCCCTGTCCATCGTGCCCGCCCTGGCCGCCTGGATGGCGCCGGCCCTGGCCGGCCTGATCCTGGCCGTGCCGATCTCCGCCGCCAGCGGCTCCACCCGCCTGGGCCGGCTGGCCGACCGCCTGCGCCTGCTCCGCATCCCGGAGGAGACGGCGCCGCCACAGGTGCTGAGCCGCGCCCGCGCCCTGCGCCGCGACTTCGCGCTCGCCGGGATCGAAGGCGGTGCGTCCAACGGCCTGACGGCGGTGCTCTCGGATCCCGACCTGCTGGCGCTGCACCTGGCGGCCCTGTCGCCGGAACCGCGCACCCGCGGGCGGCCCGACCCGGTCACCGCCACTGCGGAGGTGAAGCTGCGCGAGGCCGCCGACCTGGCGGAGCTGGACAGCTGGCTGGAGCCGCCGGAACGCCTCGCCATCCTGGGCGATCCCAGGCTGCTGCTGCAGGCCCAGGCCCTGGGCTCCCGGCTGGGCCGGATTGCTGCGGGCTGAACCGGGACCACGCTGACCGGGGGCCACGCTGACCGGGAAGCGGGCTGGCTGGGGGGCGGGCTGACCTGTACCCGGGCGACCTGCTATCGTCTCCCGACATAGCGGCCAAGGGGGACGATCATGCAGCTGGAAGGATCCTGTCACTGCGGCGCGGTCAGCTTCCGCCTGACATCGCGGCATCCCTATCCGTTCAACCTCTGCTACTGCTCGATCTGCCGGAAGACGCAGGGCGGCGGGGGCTTCGCGATCAACCTGTCGGGCGATGCCGACAGCCTGCAGGTCGAGGGACAGGCGCATGTCAGCGTCTATCGGGCGAAGATCGATCCGGCCGACAGCGAACCCAGCCCGGCGGAGCGGCGCTTCTGCAGCATCTGCGGCAGCGGCCTCTGGCTCTGGGACCCGCGCTGGCCGGAGCTGATCCACCCGTTCGCTTCCGCGATCGACACCGAACTGCCGGTCGCACCGGAACATACCCACCTGATGCTGGGCTCGAAGGCCCGCTGGGTGCCGGTTGACCCCGGCGCCGAGGACAAGCTGTTCGACCTCTATCCCGAGGAATCCATCGCCGACTGGCACCGCCGGCTGGGCCTCGAAAGCTGATCGTCCGGGGGGAAGACAGGATGGCCAACCAGGTACGCAACCCGCGGGCCGTGTCCGGACCCGACGGCATGTTCAGCCATGGCATCGAGGTGCCGCCCGGCGCCCGCTGGCTGTTCGTCACCGGCCAGGTCGGCGTCGATGCCGACGGCCGCATCGCAACCGACATCGAAGAGCAATGCGCGCTGACCTGGACCAACGTCCTGACCATCCTGGCGGAGGCCGATATGGGTGTGGAGGACCTGGTGCGGGTGAACGCCTATCTCACCGACCGTGCCCATATCGAACCCTATCGCGTCGCGCGGGACGCACTTCTGAAGCCGCCCTACCCGGCCTCTACGGTGGTGGTGGTGAAGGAACTGGCCTTGCCCGAATTCCTGGTCGAGATCGAGGCGGTCGCGGCCAAGGCCTGAGCGCCTCAATCGGCCGACAGCCGCGCCGCCAGGTCCAGCAGCATCTCGTCGCCGCCGGGGCCTGCCAGCAGCGACAGGCCGAGCGGCGCCCCGTCCAGCAGCAGGCGGCGCCCCGCCACTTCCGGCATGGTCAGCTGCGGCAGGCCGGCATGGCCGGCCAGGCAGAGCAGGCTGAGCGCCCGGTAGCGGAAGCTGTCCAGTTCGGCCTCCGGCATGTCCAGCGCCGGCGGGATATCGGGCGCCGTCGGCAGCAGCAGCACGGTCCCCGGCGGCAGCAGGGCGTGCATCGCCGCCCTGGCTTCTGCCCGGCGGGGCGCCTGTGCCTGCCGCTCCGCTGCATCGATGCCGGCGGCCATCGCGAACCGCTCCCGCACGCCGGGGCCGAAGACGGGGCGATAGCGGTCGACCCAGGCGCCGTGCACGTCCCAGATCTCCGCGGCCTGCAATACCCGGAACGCCTCCAGCCAGGGACCGATCCCGTCCGCGCCGGCGACCCGGACCGGTTCCGCCGGCCCGAGCACCGCCTCCACCGCCGGCAGGGCGGCGCGCAGCACGGCCGCCGCCTCCGGCCGGGCCAGGGCGAAGCAATCCTCCGCCAGCAGCAGCCGCGACGCAGGCGTCGCGGTCCCGCCGGGCGGCAGCAGCACCCGGCCCGCGGCCCACAGGGCGGCGGGCTCGCGGGTGCACCAGCCCACGGTGTCGTAGGACGGCGCGAAGGGCATCGCCCGGTCCAGGGCGATCCGCCCATGGGTCGGCCGCAGGCCGAACAGGCCGCAATAGGCGGCCGGAATCCGCACGGAACCGCCGGTATCGCTGCCCAGGCCGATATCCGCCAGGCCCGCCGCCACCGCGACCGAGGAGCCGCTGGAAGAGCCGCCCGGGATCCGACCGGGCGCGGCCGGGTTCACCGGCGTGCCGTAATGCGCGTTCTGGCCGTTCAGGCTGTAGGCCAGCTCGTCCAGCTGGGTCTTGCCGGTGAAGCGGGCGCCGGCCGCCAGCAGCGCAGCGACCGGCGGCGCGTGGGCAGTGGCGATCGGGCTCTGCGCCAGCTTCAGCGGATGGCCGCAGCCGGTGGGATAGCCGGCCACGTCGAACAGGTCCTTCACGCAGAAGGTCAGTCCGGAGAGCGGCCCCTGCGCCGCCTCGGGCACGGGCACCGGTGCATAGCGGCAGAGCGCGTCGCGCCCGTCCGCAACGGCCGGGCCGGCCGGCATCCCCGTCGTCATGCGGGACGATGCAGCTGCGGCCGCGACCGTTCCAGAACCATGCGGCCCGCCTTGAAGGAATAGAGCACCGGTGCCAGCTCCGCGACCGCGCCTGCCATGTCGGCCGCATCCAGGACCACCAGGTCCGCCGGCATGCCGACCGCCAGGCCGTAATCGTCGCGGCGCAGCAGCCGTGCCGACCGGGCGGTGACCATGCGGAAGCATTCCTCCACATCGCCGCGCGCGCCGACATGGCAGATATTGGCGTACAGGTTGGCCATCCGCACCAGGGAGCAGTCGCCGAACGGGGTGAAGGGGTTCAGCACGTTGTTCGTCGACAGCGAACAATTCACCCCCTCATGCAGCAGAAGGTGGGCCGCGGTGACGCCGCGCATCCGGCTGTGGTCCTGCTCGCGCCCCATCAGGAACAGGTCGGTGGACGGCAGCACCGTCACCGCCACGCCGGCATTCGCCAGGCGGCGGGCGATGCCGGCGAACATCTCCGGCGGCATCACCGACATCTTCGTGACATGGCCGACCGCCACCCGGCCGCCATAGCCGTACCTCTCCGTCAGGTCGCAGACATAGGTGATGTCGACCTCGTCGCAGGTGGCGCCGAAATCCAGGTGCATGTCGATATCGGCGTCGAACTCGCGCGCCATCTCGAACACCCGGTCGATCTGCCCCTTCGGATCGCTGTCGGTATAGGGCGCGGCGCCCACCACGCGGCAGCCGCGCTTCAGTGCCTCCACCATCAGCGCGTCGGTGCCCGGGTTGTTCAGCAGCCCCTCCTGCGGGAAGACGCAGATCTCCAGGTCCAGCGCCCAGGCGAATTCCTTGACCAGCGGCAGCACGCCGTCCAGCCCGCGCAGGCCGATGCCGGGATCGACCTCCAGATGGGTGCGCATGTGCGTGGTGCCCTGCAGCAGGCATTTCTCCAGGGTGCGGCTGGCGCGGGCATGGACGTCCTCGGCCGTGAAACCGGCCTTCGCCTTCGCCACCTCGCCGATCGCCTCCTCCAGGTCGCCCCGGCGGGAGGCACAGCGATCCAGGATGCAGGACTTGTCCAGGTGGATATGCGTCTCCACGAAGCCCGGCGCGACGAGGCATCCGCCGCCGCCCGCGGCCAGGTCGATCACCCGCGTGTCGTCGCTCAGCCCCTGCGCCGCCAGGCCAGGCCGGATCTCCGCGATCCGCCCGCCGGCAATACCGATATCGACAGGCTGCGGCGATCCGCCATCGGCGGGCAACGCCCCTTGCAACACCAGGTCCAGGGCCATGGACGCCTCCCGCACTGCAATATCCGGAACCGGCGCCCATCCTGTCCACTTCGCCGATGCCTGACAACCGGCCTTTCACGCCAGCCAGAGGCAGGCGGGGATCCGCGCATTGCCCGACGGCCGCCAGGCGATGTCGCGATCGCGCAGCGACAGGCCGCGCCTGTGCCGCAGGACCGCACCCACGGCGCCGGCGACGATCGCCCGCGCCGCCGCCTCGCCCGGGCAGGCATGTGGTCCCGCGCCGAATACCAGGTGCCGCGGCACCGCCGGATCCTGCCATCGCGCGCCTGCAAAGCGGTCCGGATCGAACCTCCCGGGATCGGCATAGACGCGTCCGTCGCGGCCGGCGGCGGCCAGGACGAGCACGACATCGTCGCCGGGCCGGATCGCCGCACCGCCGATCGCCACCGATACCGCGGCGACACGGCGGGTGCTGTGGTTGGGCGGGTCGAAGCGCAGCACCTCGTCCAGCAGGTCCGGATGCACCGTGCCGGCGGACCGGACCCGGGCGGCCAGCGGCGCATCGCACAACAGCAGCGCCAGTGTCTTGCCCAGCAGGCCGGCCGTCGCATCGCAGGTCTGCGCCAGCAACCCGGCAGCCGCGGCGACCGCCTCCGCGGTATCGAGCGGCCGCCCCGGCCCGTCGATGTCGGTCAGCGCATGAAGGAAGGGCAGGGATCCCCGTCGGACCTGCTCCGACAGCAGTTCCGTCAGGCCGGCGGCGGCGCGCTGGGCGTCCGCCAGCTGCGCGGCATCGCTCCAGGGCAGCAGGGCCGGCGCGAACCGCCCGGCCAGGGCCGCGGCCTGTTGCGCCTCGCCAGCCGCCAGCCCAAGCCATCGCGCGACCACCGCCAGGGGCACCGGGAAGGCCAGCGCCGACATCGCCTCCAGCCCGTCCGCCGGCGCCGGCCGCTCCAGCCGCCCGTCGGTCTCCGCCGCCGCAGCCGCGATCAGCTCCGCCGCCGGCGAGAGCCGTTCCAGCGCCGTCTCCATGCGGCTGCGGCGGGCCCGGTGGGCATCGCCGTCGCTCATCCGCACATGGTTGCGGAACAGGGAAGCCGCGGGCCCGTCGCCAAGCCATGGCGCGCCCGGCGCCGCCGCGGGACGGATCCGCAGCTGCGGCGCCTGCAGCGCCTGCCGGACATCGGCAAACCGTGCCAGCAGCCAGGCGCCGCTGTCCGGGTCGCGCTGCGGCCCTTGGCGGCGCAGCCGGTCGTAGGCGGGAAAGGGGTCGGGGCCGTCCGGCGCCGGCAGGGGCTGCATCGCGCGGTCTCCAGCAGGTGGGTGCGCGATCGTTCTACCCGTTGCCGGCGCCGCCGGCGGGACCGGACGCTTCAGTCGCGGTCGAAGTGCCGCCCGCCGTCAGTCGCGGCCGGCACCGACGATGGCATAGGCCTCCACCTCCACCAGCAGGCCCGGGCGGATCAGCTTCTCCACCGGGATCAGGGTGCTGGCCGGACGGGTCCGGGTAAAGGCCCGGGACCGCGCCCGGCCATAGCCGTCGTATTGCGACGGGTCGACCATGAAGACGGTCACCTTCATGACATCGTCCATGCTGGCACCGGCCAGCTCCAGGATGCCGCGGATATTGGCGAAGACCTGCTCGGACTGCGCCTCCATGTCGTCGCCGCCGACGATCTCGCCATCCGGCCCGAAGGCCACCTGGCCGGCGACATAGACCCATTCGCCGCACTGGGTACCCAGGGCATAGGGTGCCTTCTTCGCCCAGGGCCAGTCGGGCGTCAGTTCCTTGCGTTTCATGCTATCTCCCCCTCGCCGCACCATGCGGCCGGGGACAGACTAGGCCACCGGCCGGACCGGAGTGAAGGAGGCCCGCAGATGCAGACGGACCATGCGCCGATCGTTCTCGCCGTCGCGCCGAACGGCGCCCGCCGCGGCAAGGCGGACCATCCGGCCCTGCCGCTCACCCCGCCCGAGCTGGCGGAGACGGCGGCGGCCTGCCGGGCAGCGGGCGCCTCGATGCTGCACCTGCATGTCCGCGACCCGGAGGGGCGCCACCTGCTGGATGCCGGTGCCTATCGCGACGCCGCGGGCGCCATCGCCGAACGGGCAGGCGCCGATTTCATCGTCCAGCTGACGACGGAGGCCGCGGGACGCTACCAGCCTTCGGAACAGCAGGCGCTGCTCCGCGCCCTTCCCGACGCCTTTGCCGGGGCCCCGCTGTTCGTTTCCCTCGGCCTGCGGGAGGTCGATGCCGCCCTGCGTCCCGAAGCGGCAGGACCTGCGTCCGGCCTGACGGAAGCCGCCCTGGCGGAGATGTTCGGGGAATGCCGCACAGCCGGCATCCGGCTGCAGGTGATCCTTTATGATGCCGCCGACCTGCAGCGCTATCTGCAGCTGCGCCGACGCGGCGTGATCGACGATCCGCGGCCGGCCCTCCTGTTCGTTCTCGGCCGCTACAGCCAGGACGGGCAGAGCCGGCCGGACGCCCTGCTGCCGTTCCTGGCGGCGGGCCTGCCGGAGGGGGCGAGCTGGATGGTCTGTGCCTTCGGCGCCAGGGAATCGGCCTGTGCGCTGGCGGCCGCGGCCCTTGGCGGCCATGTCCGGCTGGGCTTCGAGAACAACCTGCACCTGGCGGACGGCAGCGCCGCGGCGGACAACGCGGCCCTGGTTGCGCAACTGGCACACGGGCTGCCGCTGGCAGGTCGCCGCGCCGCCACGACCGCAGAGGCACGGGCCTGCCTCGGCCTGCCGGCATGACCGGCGCGGCGGGCGGGTCCGGTCAGCGCGGTCGCACGGGCCGGGCCGGGCGTGTCTCCCGGTGGGCGATATAGACGCCGGCACCGACGATCAGGGCGCCGCCGATCCAGACATTGCTGGCCGGAATCTCGCCCCAGACCAGATAGCCCAGAAGCGCCGACCAGAGCAGGGCGGTATATTCGAAGGGCGCCACCACTGCGGGCGAGGCGCAGCGATAGCCGTGCAGGATGGCGAACTGGCTGGCGAAGCCGATCCCGCCCAGCAACAGAAGCAGAAGCACCCCCTCGCCGTCCGGCGTCCGCCAGTCGAACGGCGTGGCCGCGCCGCAGACCGCCAGGAAGGCGAGGTTCAGGTAGAACAGCTGCGCCGGGACCGGCACGGCGCTGCCGATCCGGCGGGTCAGGATCGCCGCCAGGCTCCAGCACAGCGCGCCGCCCAGGATGATCGCCGCACCCGCTTCGATCTGCAGGTCGCTGGGCCAGAGCACCACGACGCAGCCGGCGAAACCGACGGCGACGGCACACCAGCGCCGCCAGCCGAGCCGGTCGCCCAGCAGCAGCGCCGCCAGGCCGGTGATGATCACCGGCGCGGTCAGCAGCAGCACCGTGGCCTCCGCCAGGGGGACCGTCCGCAGCCCGGTATAGAGCGCCATCGCGGCGGCACCGGCAAACAGGATGCGCAGCGCCACCAGCAGGCGGTGCGACCGGGGCACACGCAGCACCGCCAGGCCGGCCAGCACCGCCAGCAGGGTCAGCAGCACGCCTGACAGGCCGCGGAAGGCCAGGATCTGCACCACCGCGAACTGCTCCCCCAGGAACTTGGCCAGGGCGTCCTGCAGACTCAGCGCGAAGACCGCGGCGGTGACGAAGACGATCCCGGCCAGCGGCCGGTCCTCCGCCGCCGTAGCCGCCGCCGGGGTCAGCTGCGCCACCGCAGGGTCTGCGGCTGCAGCGGGTTGGCGAAGGCCCGCCCTTCCGCCTGCGCGCGTTCCCATTCCCGGCTCAGCCGGTCGAACCAGCGCGCCTGCATGTCGGCATCGTTGACCAGCATCAGGCGGTCGGCATGCGGCAGGCCGTGCTGCTGCTTGATCACCATCTGCCGGTCCTGGTCCAGGAAGCGCCGCACCAGCGCCAGCGCCAGCGGCTTCAACACGCCCAGCCAGGGCAGGGTCCAGTAGAAGATCTGCCAGACGCGGGTGTTCTCCGCGTCCACCGGCGTGATCGCCGTCAGCCCGACCGCGCTGTGGCGGCTGCCTTGCACCTGTTCGATCCGCAGGCCCGGCAGGGCATAGCGGATCTCGGTCGTCACATCTTCGCCGAAGATCCGGTAGGCACGGTTCTCCGGCGGCAGGGCATGCCGCACCATCCGCCAGCCTAGCGGCGCCGGCTCGAAATGCTTGGTCTTCTCCCGCAGCTTCCGTGCATTCCGCTTCCACCACCAGGAGGTATGGACGAAGGCGGCATGGGTGGGATCCATCAGCCCGAAGGCGGCATGATCGGCGGTGCAGGGAAAGGCCATGCTGGTGACGATGCCGGGCATCGCCGTCTCCGGCAGGCCCGGCATCTCCGGCACCGGCGGCGGTTCCGCCCCGTCACCGCCCGCCTGGCCCGGCATGAAGACCCAGATCAGGCCCTGCCGCTCGGCGACCCGGTAGGCGCCACAGCGGATCCGCGACAGGTTCACCTTCTGGTCGGGCAGCAGCGACGGGATCTCGCAGGCGCCGCCGCTGCGATCGAAGCGCCAGCCGTGATAGCCGCACATCACCGTCTCGCCGTCGAAGCGGCCATAGCGCAGCGGGATGCCCCGATGCGGGCAGACATCGCGCAGCGCAAAGACGGCCCCCGCCCGGTCGCGGCAGAGCAGCACCGGCTCGCCCAGCAGGGTCACCGGACGCATCTCGCCCCGGCGCAGGTCGCGCGCCGGCGCTGCAAGATACCAGAGGCCGCGCAGCAGGCTGGCCCGCGACCGCCCCATCGCGGTCGCCGCATCGCGTTCCGTGCCCCGCTCCGGCGCGTCACCGGTCGGCATCGACAAACTGTTCACCCTGCACCCGTTCTCAGGAAGGTGGCCTCCGTCCGCAGCCGCGGCCACAATGGCGCCGCCGCCGGGCCTGCCGGAACAAGGTCCATGGCCCGGCCGGTGTCAAGCCCGTCCCGCAGCGCCCAACCGCATCAGGCATCGCCAGGTCACATGTCCCCGCCCTTCTTCACCGTGATCGTCCCGACCCGCGACCGCGCCGTCACCCTGCCGCACAGTGTCAGGTCGATCCTGGCGCAGCAGTTCGGCGATCTGGAGGCGATCGTGGTCGACAACTGCAGCGCGCCGCCCGCCGCCGAAAGCCTGACCGGCCTGGACGATCCCCGCCTGCGCATCGTCACGGCGCCGCGGCGCCTGGCGATGCACGACAACTGGGAATTCGGCCTGTCGCAGGCGCGCGGGCGCCATGTGATGTTCATCGGCGACGACGATGCGGTCATGCCGGACGGGCTGGAACTGGCCGCCCGGATCCTGCGCGACAATCCGGCGGAGGTGCTGGCCTGGCCGCGCCACGACTACAAATGGCCGGATTCGACCCTCTATCCCGGCCTGATGGTGGTTCGACAGGGCGAGCGGCTGGGCCCTTATGACGGCCCGGCCCATTTGGCCGCGCTGTTCGGCTGGCGCCAGCAGGCGCGCTTCGTGACCTCGATCTATCACGGCCTGGTCTCCGCCGACCTGATCGCCCGCATCCGGCAGGCGCAGGGCGGCCGCTATTTCGCCGATCCGGTCTGCGACATCGAATCAGAGATGCTGAACGCCTACTACGCGTCCCGCATCCTGGCCTGCGAGCGGCCGCTGACGATGAACGGCCATTCCGGTGCCAGCAACGGCGGCGCCAATGGCGAGGCCGCGACCATCCGCGCCGCGCACAGCCGCTTCGCCGCCGAGGCCGGCCTGGCGGAAGCCGATCTCGTTCCCTATGGCTGGGATTTCCCGCTGTACATGCCGACCATGATCGCCGGCTGCCAGGCCCGGGTGAAGGCGCGCCATTTCCCGCAGGACGACCGCTTCGCACCCGACATGGCGGCCCTGCTGCAGCATCTGGCCAACACCTATTTCGTCTTCGGTGAAGCGGCGTTCGACGAACTGACGGCGCGCCTGCGGCGGATCGCCATCGCGCAGGGCATCGATCCGGGCAGCGTGAAGCTGCCGCCCCCGGACCGGCGGAAGGTGCAGATGGGCTTCGCCACCGGCATCCGGCCGGGCGAGGACGGCACGCATTCGGTGGTCATCGACAGCCGCAAGGCGGGGGTCGACACGATCAGCAAGGCCGTGCAGCTGGCGGATGCGATGATGCCCGCCATCGCCGAGGCGGCGAAGCCGCCACCGGCCGGACCCACCTAGGCCCTGTCGGCGCCCTACGCCCTGTCGGCGCCCTACGCCTTATCGGCGCTCCGGGTGTCGTCCGCGCTCCGGGCGTCCAGTTCCTCGCGATCGAAATGCGCATAGTATTTCGGCGCGACCCGTTCGATCGGCAGGATGATGCACACGTCCGTGGTGCCGAACTGCTGGTCGACCACGGCCCCGTCGCCGATATAGCAGCCGAGCCGCAGATAGGCCTTCACCAGCGGCGGCAGTTCATGCAGCGCCCGCCGCGGCACGACCTCTTCCGCCGGGATCAGGTCCATCCGGGTGTAGAGATGCGGCAAGGCGACGGCCCGCAGCTCCGGCGGCGCCAGATGATGGTGGTACAGGTAGCTCAGCGGCACGGCCAGGCGCGCCGGATCGCGGCCCGGCATGCTGGCACAGCCGAACATCAGCCGGATGCCATGGTCGAAGACATAGTAGCTGAGGCCCCGCCACAGCATCTGGATGGTGGCGTTGGTGCGGTATTCCGCCAGGACGCAGGACCGTCCCAGCTCCATCAGCCCGCCCTCGCTCGCCGGCACCGCCTTCAGGAGCGGCGTGATGTCGTATTCCGATGCCGAATAGAATCCCGCATGCGCCTCCGCCACCGCCCGGCGCAGGAGGCGGTAGGTGCCGACCACCCGGTCGCCCTCCGGCCGCTTGTGGTCCAGTACCAGAAGATGGTCGCAGATCGCATCGAATGCGTCGCTGTCCCGCCGCAACCGAGCCATTTCCGCATCGGGCCGCGCGTCCATCTCCTCGTAGAAGACGTGGTAGCGCAGTGCCTGCGATGCCTCGATATCCTTCGGGTCGCGGGTCAGCCGGATCTCGAACCGGCCATCCCCGGCGGACAGGGACCAGGCATTGGGATCGCGGCCAACGGCACGCGCTTCCGACGGCCGTGGCACCCGATCGCCACGCTCCGGGGAAGCGCCGTCCTGCAGCGATTTGTGGAGCAGATTCATCCTTCAGCCTCGTCTGGGCGATTCTCTGTGTCGGACCGGATGGGGTCAAGGGCGGTGGCCCGACCCGTGCCGCCGGCGATACCCGGCCTGTCCGGCAGGCCCCGGCTCTGCCGGTTTCGGGGGGTCATAGTCGCAGATCCGCCAGCCAGGTTTCGATCCGCTCCCTGTTCACGCCGTAGTCGGACCGTCCGTAATGCGATCGGCTGTAGACGGCAAGGGTGGACCGCGCCTGCGGCAACGGCAGGAAGCGAACGGTGACGGTATCGGGATAGCCGACCAGCAGCGAGCGTTGCTCGACATCGACCTGTCGCAATGCCTCGTCCTCCCGCAGCACCGTGACCCGCGGCTGCCGGTCCAGCATGTCCATCCACGCGGAATGCAGCCGCTCCGCCGGCACGTCGAATTCCGGGCTGGGCACCGTCTGCCGCGCCGCGTCGCAATAGCCGGGGGGACACAAGAGATAGGTATTGGGTGTCGCCGGCGGAACCAGCGACCGGAAGGAAACCGCGCTGCGGTCCGGGGCACCGAACAGGAACTCCAGGATCGCGGCACGGCCGAACACCGCCCCGAGCAGCATCCAGAGCAGCACCAGAAGGGTCACGACGGTGACCAGCCAGATCAGGATGCGATTGACGATGGTCCTGTCCCCGTCCCGTTCGAGATCGCCGACGGCCTTGTTGCCCCCGACCTTGCTTGAAGCCGACCTTGCTTGAAGCCGGCCTTGCTTGAAGCCGACCTTGCTGCAGCTGGCGTTCGGCAGCCGCTAGGCCTTGCGGGCCACTTCCAGCAGCCCGTACTGCCGGTCCAGAAGATCGCGCACCATCTCCTCCGGCATCGGGCGGCCGAAATAATAGCCCTGCCCGTAGGTGATGGGCAGGGTCCGCAGGGCGGCGATCTGGTCTTTCCGCTCGATCCCCTCCGCCACCATCTCGCGCCCCAGGTTATGGCCCAGGGTGGCGATCGTCTCGACGATCTCCATGCCCTGGCGGCTTTCCGCCAGCCGCGAGGTGAAGAAGCGATCGATCTTCAGGAGGTCGAAGGGCAGGCGGTGAATATAGGCCAGGGAGGAATGGCCGGTGCCGAAATCGTCGATCGAGATCTTCACGCCCAGCTCGGCGATCTCTTCGAGGGTGGCGATCGCCGTTTCCGGATTGGCCATGGCGACGCTTTCCGTCAGCTCGATCTTGAGCGCGCCCGGCCGCACGCCCGACATCTGCAGCGCCTGCTTCACCTGGTCGACCACCACGCGCTCGGCGAGCTGCCGGGCGGACACGTTGATGCTCAGCCAGATCTCGTCGCCGTAGCGCCGGTGCCATTCCGCCAGGGTGCGGCAGCCGAGGATCAGGGCACGCTGACCCAGTTCGACGATCAGGCCGGTCTCCTCCGCCAGCGGTATGAACTCCGCCGGCGACACGAAGCCCCGCTCCGGATGACGCCAGCGCATCAGGCTCTCGAAACCGGCGATCTGCCCGTCGGTCAGGCGCACGATGGGCTGGTAGTGCAGCAGGATCTCGCCTTCCTGTGCGATCGCCCGGCGCAGTTCGTTCTCGACGTCCAGCCGCTCGGTGACCCTGGACTGCATGTTCGGGTCATAGCCGCAGACCCGCGCGCCGCCATTCGCCTTCGCTTCCAGCATCGCCAGGCGGCTGGCGCGGATCGTGGCCTCGGCATCCTTGGTCTCGCGCCCCGCCAGGACATAGCCGATGCTGGCGGTCAGGACGATCCGGCGGCCGCTCTCGGCATGGGCGGTGCTCAAGGTCTCCTGCACCTTCTCCGCATGCGCCAGCGCCGCCGCGCCGTTGGCGATCCCCTCCACCAGCAGGACATATTCGTTGCCGCCCACCCGCGCCAGGGTATCGGCCTTGCCGACCAGCGACCGCAGGCGCCGACCGACCGCGATCAGCACCCGGTCGCCCGCGGCATAGCCCAGGCTGTCGTTGACCAGGGTGAAGCGGTCCAGGTCGATGTAGAACAGCGCGATGCCGGCGGTCGCCCCGCTGTCGTAGCGCGCCAGCGCCTGGCCCAGGCGTTCCTTCAGAAGCACCCGGTTCGGCAGGTCCGTCAGGCGGTCGTAAAGGTTGCCGTGGACGATCTCCTCTTCCATCCGCTTGGATTCGGTGATGTCGGTCTGCGAACCGGCCATCCGGGTCGGCGTGCCGTCCGCCTTCCGGATCGCGACGCCGCGGGCGCGCATCCAGCGCGGCATGCCGTCGCTGTGCATCACCCTGTACTGATGGTCGAACTGACCGGTCTCGCCGCGCAGATGCACGTCCAGCTGGGCGCGGAAATCGGCCCGGTCCTCCGGAAACAGCCAGGAGATCCAATCCTCCAGCCGCTCTATCTTGTCTTCTTCCAGGGCGCCGACCATTTCCCGCCAGCGCTGCGAAACGTAGAGCTGCTCCTCCTCGATCGCCCAGTCCCAGACGCCGTCATTCGCACCGCGCGTTGCCAGCGCATAGCGTTCCTCGCTGCGCCGCAGCTCTTCCTCCGCCTCACGGCGGCGCACTTCCTCCGCCCAGGCGCGATCCACCGAAACCGCCAGGAAACTGAGGGCGAAGGCGGCGGTCGGCGCCACGACGCCGATCACGATGTACAGCTCCTGGAACAGGATCTGTTGAAAGCCCCACCAGCCTGCGATCAGTCCGAGGGTCAGCAGACCCGACCAGAGGGTGCGCGCCGTCGCCGTCATCCAGGCGATCAGGATGCCGCCCAGCAGCACGACGGCGATCTCCAGGGCGGTGGCCCAGTCCGGCGTGCGCGGGGTCAGCCCGTGCACCAGCTGGTCGATCACCGTCGCGTAGCGCTCCGCACCCGGCATCATCGTGGAGAAGGGCGTCTCGAAGGTGTCGTTGAGACCCAGCGCCGCACCGCCGATGATCACCACCCGGTCGTGGAACACCGACATATCAACCCGCCCCTGCGCCACATCGGCAAAGGAATAGGTCGTGTAGCTGCCCGCCGGACCGGCATAGTTGATCGGCAGGCGCAGGTACCGGTCCAGCGGCACGCGGCGATCGCCGAGCCAGATCTCGTCCGGCAGGCTCAGCCGGATATCGTCCGGGGCGATCCCCAGGAAATCCGCTGCGGCGACGATCGGAAGCGACGGATAGAGGCTGTCGTTATAGGCCAGGACCGGGAATTCGTAGCGCGGCGAACCGTCGGTATCGAAAAAGATCTGGACATGCCCGGTGCGGCGCGCCTGCGCGCCGATCGATGCCACCGGCGCAAGAAGCCGGCCCGGTGCCGCCGGCAGGCGCCGTGCCATGCCCTCCGGGATCCGGTAGTGGCGATAGGCGCTGTCCAGCACATAGCCGGGTTCCGGCGGCCCGGCACCCTGTCCCGCCGGAACCGCCGTGGCGGCGGCGTCCCCTGCCGCAACGGTCGCCCTGCCGTTCCGTGGCGGCTGGAAGGCAAAGGGCATGATCACGTTGCCCAGGCGGCCGATGGTGTCGCCGAACCGGCTGTCGACATCGGCCTGTGTCAGCAGCTGCGCCAGCGGCAGCCGCATCCGGTCCTCCGCCGGCAGGGCCGCGATGACGGCATTCAGATCGCGCTGCAGCGATGTCGGGCTGTCCTCCTGCCGCTCGGTGAACAGCATGTCGAACACGATCAGTCTGGGTTCGGCAGCCTTCAGGCTGCCGAGGGTGCGGCTGAAGACGTCGCGCGACAGCGGCCAGCGGCCGAGCTCCGCGATCGTCTCGTCATCGACCAGCAGGACGACGACCTCGTCTCCGACATCGCGCGGGCCGCGCAGCGTGTAGCGAAGGTCGATGGAGGCGGCTTCGAGATTGCGCAGCAGCGGAACACGATCACGCAGGATCGTGTAACCGATTACAAGGCCCAGGATCAGTGTCAGGACGGTGATCTGTCTTGCGTTCACGATTACGATCCCGGCCCGAGACGACACGGCGCGGGGATTCCGTGCCGTAATCGGACATTGCGGCTGCAGATCGCAGTGTCTGGGTCCGTGGCCGCGCGGCGCGTTGTCTCAAATTCGTCCGAAAATTCCCGTTCCCATACAGGAGCCCTCTGTTCGTGCAACATCTGCACCAACCGGGGCGTCCCGCAGGCCGGCGGACGTCAGTCCAACTTCGTCAGCGCGAATACCTTCTTGATCCGGTCGGTGCCCCAGGGCGCGGGTTCCGTCGGCGTGCCGCCCTTCGGTACATCGGTGCCCCGGTTGTTCTGCACCGTCACCGGTGCGCCGGATTCGCCGGCCGCGGAGACCGACACGATCCCGTCGATCACGAAAACGCCGGTATTGTCGGCGCTGGCCTCCACCACGAAGGCGGTGCCGCGCACCGCCGCAACCGCTGTCGGCGCCGCGACCGCGAACTGTCCGTTCGCCGGCATGGTGTCCACGATCGCCCGCAGGATCCCTTCCGCCAGGCGCAGAAGGCCACCGGGACTGGTCTCGGATTTCATGTCGTAGGAGGCGACCTCCAGGTCGCTGCCCGGGCCGACCACCACTGTGGACCCGTCCGGAAACTGCAGGCGGACCCGGCCGTCCTGCCCGGTCAGGACATGATCTGCGGAATGCACCGGGTCGCCGACTTTCAGGTCGATCCGCTGGCCGGCACTCTCGCGATGCACGGTGCCGCTGACCTTCGATGCGATGGCAATCCGGTCGGCGGCCGCCAGGGCGGCGCCGGCCGGCCCGCTGCCGCCGGACAGGGCCGGCATTGCCAGCCAGGCGCCCAGGCCGACCGCCATGCCCAGACCGATGCCGCGTGCCAGACGCATCGCGGCCTCTCGACGACGAATGCCGGGCCGAGCCCCTTCGCTTCGCATTGCCAAACCCTCGTGCCTTCGCGGACCTGACCCTGCGGCGCTCGCCGTCCGCAAGGGTGGTGCCGACCCGCAGCTTCCCCGACCGGACCCTAGCCCAAACCGCGCCTGCCGCGAAAGCCTGTCGCGCGGGGCCTCAGGTGTTCATGCTGTCGAAGAAGTCCTGGTTGGTCTTGGTGTGCTTCAGCTTCTCGATCAGGAATTCCATGGCATCGACGACGCCCATCGGCATCAGGATCCGGCGCAGCACCCACATCTTTGCCAGGGTGCCCTTGTCGACCAGCAGCTCTTCCTTCCGGGTACCGGACTTGGTGATGTCGATCGCCGGGAAGGTGCGCTTGTCGGCCAGCTTGCGGTCCAGGATGATCTCGGAATTGCCGGTGCCCTTGAACTCCTCGAAGATCACCTCGTCCATGCGGGAGCCGGTGTCGATCAGCGCCGTGGCGATGATCGTCAGGGAGCCGCCTTCCTCGATGTTCCGCGCGGCGCCGAAGAAGCGCTTCGGCCGCTGCAGCGCATTGGCGTCGACACCGCCGGTCAGCACCTTGCCCGACGACGGCACCACCGTGTTGTAGGCACGGGCCAGGCGGGTGATGGAATCCAGCAGGATCACGACATCCCGCTTGTGCTCGACCAGGCGCTTGGCCTTCTCGATCACCATCTCGGTGACCTGCACATGCCGCGCCGCAGGCTCGTCGAAGGTGGAGGAGATCACCTCGCCGTTCACCGACCGGGACATGTCGGTCACCTCCTCCGGCCGCTCGTCGATCAGCAGCACGATGAGGTAGACCTCGGGATGATTGGCGGTGATCGAATGCGCGATGTTCTGCAGCAGCACCGTCTTGCCGGTGCGCGGCGGCGCGACGATCAGGCCGCGCTGGCCCTTGCCGAGCGGCGAGATCAGGTCGATCACGCGGGACGACATGTCGCCCTTCGGCGGTTCCGACAGCTCCAGGCGCAGGCGCTCTTCCGGGTAGAGCGGCGTCAGGTTGTCGAAATGCACCTTGTGCCGGACCTTCTCCGGATCTTCGAAGTTGATCGCGGTGACCTTCAGCAGGGCGAAATAGCGTTCGCCGTCCTTCGGGCTGCGGATCGGGCCTTCCACAGTGTCGCCGGTGCGCAGGCCGAAGCGGCGGATCTGGCTGGGGCTGATGTAGATGTCATCCGGCCCGGGCAGGTAGTTGGCTTCCGGAGAGCGGAGGAAGCCGAAACCGTCCTGCAGGATCTCCAGGACCCCGCCGCCGGTGATTTCTTCGCCGCGCTCGGCCAACTGCTTCAGGATCGCGAACATCATGTCCTGCTTGCGCAGGGTCGATGCGTTCTCCACCTCAAGCGTCTCTGCCGTGTTCAGCAGTTCCGTCGGCGACTTTTCCTTAAGTTCCTGAAGATTCATGGAACACTCTTACTTCGTCGGGACCGTGGCAAGGCAGGAATTCCGATCCGCGCGGTCCGGCACGGAGGGATCTCGAGTTCTGATAAGACCTGGAAATCTGTTGAAAGGCGTCGCTTTCCGGGGGTCGAGCCCGGTGTCGACGCAACGACCGGCATCCCTGATCGCAGGCCGGACACCGGCCGGAACAGAAGACGCGAAGCTGCGGGCTGGCCGGCGGTCACCCGTGGAAGCCGCCCGTCCGCAGAGGTCACCAGGGCCGCAGAGGTCACCAGGGCCATTGCCGCGATACTGGACCGGCGCTCGCCAGTGGCCAGGATTCCATCCTGACAACATCTGCTCAGCTGCCATCGTTCCGTCGCGCTATGGCCCGGTTTGCGGGCTCCCGGATCGCTCCGCCTTCTCTGTGCATCGCCGCCGGCCCGGAAAGCCGGCTGCCCAACTGCTGGCAGATCGGTTGCCGATCGTGCCAGCCATGGTCCTCCCGGACAAAGGCAATGGTCTCGATCTGTTTCGGGGGCCGCCAATCCTGTGGAACGTGAACTCAGACGGGCCGCCATGCCGCGTTGGGTGCGGCGCCTGCGTCTGATTGCCCATCACCGGCAGTGCGACTTCGAGGATCAGCCCCGGAAGGTCTGCAGCGCGATCAACGGCGTTCCAAGGAATTGGCTGGGCAAAGTTGTAAGGTCGACAAGATGTTAATTCACTGCCGGCCCGATTGCAAGGGTCCCTAGAACGGCTTGACGATCACGAGGATGACAATCGCGATCAGAAGAACCGTCGGGATCTCGTTGGCGACACGATAGAACCCGGCGCCATGCCGGTTGTCGTCCGCCGCGAACTGCCGCCGCCAGCGCGCATAGGCGGCATGGACGAGCTGCATCAGCACAACCAGGGCGAGCTTCGCATGCAGCCAGCCGTCCGCCCACCAGGCCGGCCCGTCGCCCAGGCCGGATGCCAGGGCCAGGCCGGTGATCCAGGTGACGATCATCGCCGGATTGATGATGCCGCGCAGCAGGCGTCGCTCCATCACCTTGAAGGTTTCCGACAGCTCGCCGCCCTTGGCCGCGGCGGCGTGATAGACGTACAGCCGTGGCAGGTACAGCATGCCCGCCATCCAGGCGATCACTGCCAGAACGTGAAGCGCCTTCAGCCAGAAATACCACATCGCCCTTCCCCCCGATTTCCTCTGACCCTGGTTTCCTCTGCCCCTGGTTTCGTCTGCAGGGCCAGCCCGAAGCCATCCGGGACGTTCAGCTGCCGATCATGCTGCCGCAGGGACAGCCTGACGCATCGGCCGGGCAGAGGCGACCCGCAGCGCGGCCGATCCGTCCCTCGCCGCCGACGGCCTGGCCGGCGCTGCCGAGAAGCTCGAGTTCCGCGGCCGCCAGTCCCGCCAGGCTGTCGATGAACGCGGCCGCCGTGCCGACGGCCGGCACCCGCCGGTAGCCGGGCACGCCGACACGCTTCGCCAGTTCCGCATATTCGATGTCGAGCTCGACCAGGGTCTCGGAATGCTCCGAGACGAAGGCGATCGGCACGACCACCAGCGCGACACCGTCGGCGCCTGCCCGCTCCACCTCCGTGTCGGTCGAGGGGCCGATCCATTCCAGCGGGCCGACCCGGCTCTGATAGCAGACGCTCCAGTCCAGCGGCACCCGCTCCGGCAGGCTGTCGGACACCGCCTCCGCCAGTGCGGCCGCGGTGACCTCGACCTGCCACTGGTAGGGATCGCCGCCCTCGACGATGCGTTTCGGCAGGCCATGGGCGGAGAACAGCAGCCGCACCGGCCGGCGCTTCCCGGCACCGGCCGGCGCCTCCGCCTCGAGGGCGCGCACCGCCTCCACCACGGACTCCGCCTGCGCGGCAACGAAACCCGGCAGGTCCGGATAGCAGCACAGGGCGCGGGTCGGGGCGGTCAGCCCGGCGCGGGCCGCCGCCCGCTGCCATTCCGCCACCGACGAGGCAGAGGTGGTCGTCGAGAATTGCGGATAGAGCGGCAGCAGCAGCACCCGGTCGGCGCCCCAGTCGCGCACCGCCGCGGCGGTTTCCGCGGCACGGGGATGCCAGTACCGCATCGCGATGAAGCAGCGCAGGGACTCTTCGCCCTCGTCGCCGCCAAGCTCCCGCTGCAGCGCTCCGGCCTGCGCCTCCGTCAGCGGCAGGATCGGCGAACGGCCGCCGATCTGGCCATAGATCTCCCGCGCCACAGGGGCCCGCCGCCGGGCGATCAGCCAGGCCAGGGGGCGCCGCAGAAGCGCCGGCAGGCGAAGAATCGCCGGATCGCTGAACAGGTTGAACAGGAACGGCCGCACCGCCTCCGGCCGGTCCGGACCGCCCAGGTTCATCAGGACGATCGCGGTCCGCGTGCTGCCATCCCGTGCCGTTCCGTCCTGCCCGCTTCCGCCTCGATCGGCCATGCCATTCCCCAACGTGACGCCCGTCCCGGGCCTGTCTGCCTCAATCGCCGCGGATCAGGCGCAGAAGCGCCGCGACATTGTCCGGCGGGGTCTGCGGCAGAATGCCATGGCCCAGATTGAAGACATGCGGTCGATCGCCGAGGGCGGCAAGGATGCCGGCAACGGCCTGCTGCAGTGCCGTCCCGCCGGCGATCAGTGCCAGCGGGTCCAGATTGCCCTGTACCGGAAGGCCGGGCGGCAGGACCCGGTCTGCCCAGGCGGGGTCGACCCCGGTGTCGAGCGCGATGACATCGACCCCGGTCGATGCCGCATATTCCGCCAGCAGGCCGCCGCAGCCGCGCGGAAAGCCGATCACCGGAACGTCGGGATGCCGTGCATGCAGCGTGGAGACGATCCGCGCCGCCGGGACCTGACACCAGCGGCGGAACTCCGACGGCGCGAGGGCGCCGGCCCAGCTGTCGAAGAGCTTCACGGCCTCCGCCCCGGCGGCGATCTGGGCCTCCAGATAGGCGATCGTGGTCTCGGTGAGGCGATCGATGAGGGACTGGAAGGCGGCCGGTTCCCGGTAGGCGAACAGACGCGCCTGTACCTGCTCGCGTTCCGCCCCGCCGGCCACCATGTAGGTGGCGACGGTCCAGGGTGCGCCGGCGAAGCCGATAAGGGTGCAGTCCACTGGCAGCGCCTGCCGCACCCTGGAAACCGTTTCGAAGACGGGCGCCAGCGCCGGAAGCGGGTCGATGTCCTGCAGACCGGCGATCGTTGCCGCATCCTGCAGCGGGTCAAGCCGGGGTCCTTCCCCTTCCACGAAACGCACCTCGCGTCCCAGCGCATGTGGCAGCAGCAGGATGTCGGCGAACAGGATCGCGGCGTCGAAGCCGAAGCGACGGATCGGCTGCAGGGTGACCTCTGCCGCCAATTCCGGCTGGAAGCAGAGGTCGAGGAAGGAGCCGGCCCTGGCACGGACCTCGCGATATTCGGGAAGGTAGCGGCCGGCCTGGCGCATCAGCCAGGCGGGCGGCGGCGTGCATCGCCCGCCCCGCGCCACGGCAAGCAGGGGTTTCTCCGCGCTCGCTGCGGTCATGCCTGACGGATCCATCTGGGATCACCCATCAAAGACTCTTTATTTTTGGGTGGAGGTGAAGGAGGTAGGTCCTGTGAATCGCGCGGATCAAATCCTGTCCACAGGGGCGACGCGACATCTGGGGACAAGTGCGTTGTCCCCCGTGCGGTGGCGCCAGCCTGTGGACAGCGCCTGTGTAGATCAGGGGCGATGATGGCGCAAACCGCTCGCCCGCCTGGCCGGATGAAGACTGCCGGCGGGCATGGCGGAATCCGGGGAAAGCGGGGACAGATCGCGCAGAGGGCAGGATCATCCCCGTCATGCGCGCTCTTTGCGGCGGCAGCCTTGGTTCGGGACAGCCGCTCTGTTAAGTCGCTTACAACTGACACGCTGTCCACATGGGCCGGAGAATGACCCTGTTTCATCCCCGCTTTGCGGAATCCATCCACAGCCGCCGGGGCGCGCACCGCTCTGCAGCGGGTGGGGTCCGGCCGTGAGCGGTTCGCCCGTTGTACCGGCAGGCGCGCCGGCCGGTACGCCGGGGGCGCGCTTCCACATCCACCTCGTCTCCGATTCCACGGGCGAGACGCTGAAGGCGATAACGGCGGCCACCCTGGTGCAATTTCCGAACGCGCGGAGCGAGACCCGGCGCCATGTCTGGTCGCTGGTGCGCACCCCGGGCCAGATGCAGCGGGTCCTCAAGGCGATCGAGGCGCAGCCCGGCATGGTGATGTTCACCCTGATGGATGCCGAGATGCGCAGCCTGCTGGAACAGGGATGCCGCCGCATTTCCGCGCCCTGCATCGCGGTCCTCGACCCGGTGCTGGCCGCGATGAGCAGCTTTCTGGGCGAACAGGCGGTGACCCGGCCCGGGCGGCAGCACCAGCTCGACAGCGCCTATTTCAGCCGGATCGACGCGGTGCAGTTCACCCTGGCCCATGATGACGGCCATCTGAGCGAGCGTCTGGCCGAGGCCGACATCGTTCTGGTCGGCGTGTCACGAACATCCAAGACGCCAACCGCGATCTACCTTGCCAACATGGGCATGAAGACCGCGAACATCCCCTTCGTGCCCAACATGGACCTGCCGAAGGAACTGGACGGCCTGACCCGACCCCTGATCGTCGGCCTCACGAATTCGCCGGAACGGCTGATCCAGGTTCGGCGGTCGCGGCTGCGCTCGCTGAAACAGGACGGGGAGACGGTCTATGTCGACCCCGATGCGGTGCGCGAGGAGGTCGCCCAGGCGCGACGGCTGTTTGCCGATCACGGCTGGCCCGTGATCGACGTCTCGCGCCGCTCCATCGAGGAGACGGCGGCGGCGATCATTACCCTTTACGAGCGCCACAGGGACAAATTGCACGGCAACCGGCATTCGCCAGACAAGAGCGCGGCGGAGAATCCGCTGGAGGACCGGCCGGGATCCGGAGCGCCGCCGGGAATGCCGGGTGCCGGCGGGTGAGCATCTGGCAGCCCTCCCTGCAGCCCGTGGTCCTGGCCTCGGGCAGCGCGGCGCGGCGGGACATGCTGTCGCAGGCAGGCATCGCGGTGATGCTGCAACCGCCCGGCCTGGACGAGGCGCCGCTGAAGGCGGCGCTGCGGGCGGCGGGGGCGACGGCCGATGAAGCCGCGCTGGCGCTGGCCCGGGCGAAGGCGGAAGCGGCGTTGCAGCAATTGCCGGACGGCGCGGCCGCAGCAGTGGTGATCGCCGCCGACCAGGTACTGACCTGCGGCGGCGAATGGTATGACAAGCCGGCCGACCTCGCGGCCGCCCGCCGGCAGCTGCTCGCGCTGCGGGGACGCACCCACCGGCTGACCAGCGCGGCCATTGTCTGGGGCGGGGAGGACGGCCCCTGGCAGGTGGCGGACAGCGCCGACCTGACCATGCGCCGGTTCGGCGATGCCGCCTTGGATGCCTGCCTGGCGCAGGATCCGCAGGCGGTGCTCTCGACCGTGGGCGGCTACAGGATGGAGGGGCCCGGTTTGCAGCTGTTCGAACGGTTCGAAGGCGACTGGTTCACCATCCTGGGCATGCCGCTGCTCCCGGTGATCGCGCGTCTGCGCCACCTCGGGGTCGTGCCGGAATGAGCGCGGCGAAACCAGGGCCCGTGGCGCGGGCCGGTGTGATCGGCTGGCCGGTCGACCATTCGCTGTCGCCGGTGATGCACCGGTACTGGCTGTCGGTGCATGGCATCGATGGCCGCTATGACCGCATCCCGGTGTCGCCCGATGCGCTGCCGGCGGCATTCGACCGGGTGCGGAGGGGCGAGCTGCGCGGCTTCAACGTCACCCTGCCGCACAAGCTTGCCGCGCCGGGCCTGGTCGACATTGTCAGTGACAGGGCCTGCCGGGCCGGCAGCGTGAATACCGTCGTGCGGCGCAGCGACGGCAGGCTGGAAGGCGACAGCACCGACGGCTACGGCTTTCTGGAGAGCGTTCGCGAGATACGCCCCGACTTCAGGCCGGAGGCGCGGCCGGTCTGCCTGCTGGGGGCCGGCGGCGCGGCACGTTCCATCGCTGCCGTCCTGCTGGACGCCGGCTGTCCGGAAGTGCGCATCGTGAACCGCTCTCCTGATCGGGCCGCCGCGCTGCGGGACCATCTCGGCGACGGCATCCGGCTCTACGATCTGGCGGGCGCCGGCCGGGCGGCAGGCGATTGCGGGCTTCTGGTGAACACCACCAGCCTGGGCATGAAGGGCCAGCCGCCGATGGATCCGGCATTGCAGGGCGCGCTGCTGGCCCCGGCCGACGACACTGTCCTGGTCGCCGACATCGTCTACACTCCGCTCGCCACCGCGTTGCTGCAGGCCGCAGCGGCGCGGGGCCTCGCCACGGTCGACGGGCTCGGCATGCTGCTGCATCAGGGGCGGCCCGGCTTCGCCGCCTGGTTCGGCGTGGCGCCGGCGGTCAGCCCGGCCCTGCGGCAGGCCATGCTGGACCACCTTCAGGGCGGATAGGCCAGGCCAGGCCAGGCCGGCCAGGACCGGGCGATCCGGAACCTCGGGACCATCGCAGGGGGAAGCGACCGACATGCTGCATCTCGGCCTGACCGGCTCCATAGGCATGGGAAAGAGCACCGTCGCGGCGATGTTCCGCGACCTCGGCGTTCCTGTCTTCGATGCCGATGCGGCGGTTCATGCGCTCTATGCCCGCGGCGGTGCGGCGGTCGCGCCGATGCAGGCGGCGTTCCCGGAGGCCGTCGTCGACGGTGCCGTGGACCGCCAGCGCCTGGCCCCGCTGGTGCTGGGGGATGCCGCCGCCTTGAAACGGCTGGAAGGGATCGTCCACCCGCTGGTCGGCCAGCTGCGGCAGCGCTTTCTGGCGGAAGCGGCGGCGGCGGGCGCGCCCTTCGTGGTGCTGGACATCCCGTTGCTGTTCGAGACCGGCGGCGAGGCACATGTCGACGCCTCTGCCGTGGTGAGCGCGCCGGCGGACGCACAGCGCGCCCGGGTCCTGGCGCGTCCCGGGATGACCGAGGAAAAGTTCGACTCTATCCTGGCGAAGCAGGTACCGGATGCGGAGAAGCGGGCGCGCGCTGATTTCGTCATTCCCACCGGCGGCAGCCTGGAAGAGACGCGGGACCATGTCGCCCGGGTCGCGGCGGCGATGCGCCAGCGTGCTGCCGAAGGGTCATCCCGGGCCGGATGAAGGCTGTCCGGCGGGCATGCCGGGACGGAAAAGATGCGAGGGCTGATGCTGCGCGAGATCGTGCTGGACACCGAGACCACCGGCCTGAATCCGAATGGCGGCGACCGGCTGGTCGAGATCGGCTGCCTGGAGCTGCGCAATCACGTGGCGACCGGCGAGAGCTTCCACGTCTACCTCAATCCCGAACGCGACATGCCGGAGGAGGCGTTCCGCGTTCACGGCCTGTCGGCGGATTTCCTCTCCGGTCATCGCACCTTCGCGGAGGAGGTGCATGCCTTCCTGGACTTCATCGGCGACGATCCGCTGGTGATCCACAATGCCAGCTTCGACATGGGCTTCCTGAACGCCGAACTGGCGCGGCTGGGCCTGCCGGTGCTGGCGATGGACCGCGCCGTCGATACGGTGCGGATGGCGCGCAAGCGCTTTCCGGGTGCCGCCGCCAGTCTGGATGCGCTGTGCAGCCGGTTCGGCATCGACAATTCCGCACGGACCAAGCACGGCGCCCTGCTGGACGCGGAGCTGCTGGCCGAGGTCTACCTGGAACTGCTGGGCGGCCGCCAGACCGGCCTCAGCCTGCAGGTCGAGGAGGAGGCCGGCCTGACCGCCATGACCGGCGCCGCCCCGCGTCCGCCGCGGCCGCATGCGGCAAGCCCGGCGGAACAGGCGGCCCATCTGGCCTTCCTGCAGGCGAAGATCGCCGAACCGATCTGGCTGCGGGGCGAGGGCGCGGAGAGCCAGGGCTAGAGGCGGACGGCCGGGGGCTCAGCTCCCCCCGGCGCCGTCGCCGGCCTCGACCGCCGCACCCTGGGCCGCGCGACTGCGCTGGTACAGCTGATTGAAGTCGATCGGGTCCAGCAGCAGCGGCGGGAAGCCGCCATCCCGGGTGGTATTCGCGATGATCGTCCGCGCGAACGGGAACAGCAGGCGCGGGCACTCGATCAGGCAGGCCTGCTCCAGCTGGCCCTGCTCGAAATTGCGCATGACGAACAGCCCGGCATAGTCCAGCTCCACCACGAAGGCGGTGTTTTCCGCCTGGCGGCAATGGCCGTGGATGCGCAGCACGACCTCGTACATGTTGTTGCGAAAGCCGCGGGCCTGTACATCGACATTGACCTCGATCTGAGGCTGCGGGGCGTCGCTGGCCAGGGACTCCGGCGCGTTCGGGTTCTCAAACGAGAAATCCTTCACATATTGTCCGGAAACGGAGATCGACGGCGCTTCCGGCGCGGACGGATCCTGGGCTGCGGCGTTGCTCATGGGTCAGGCCTTTTCGGGTCTGCGGCCGCCTGGCTCCTGAGGCCCGGCATCGGCGGCAATCTGGGGCGGCAATCTGGGGCGGCAATCTCTGGAGAACGGGCAGGCCGGAGCGGTCGCTGCGTGACCGCTCGCCCGCCGCTGCCGGCTGGGCTGCTAGCATGGATGCGCCGGAGGCGGCAAGGCGGATGTCCGGTGGCGTTGCGGCAAGGTGGTTTCGGCTGTGCTGGACCCTGCGCCGTCAACCGGTTAGGGTGCGGTCTGCTGTTCGCAACGGATCGGCCGCGCTGGAAACACTGGCCCGAGACTTCCGGAGCCCTGCTCTCCGGTGCGTCGGGCCGATGAGGTACGGATACGATGGGCGGCGATTATCAGTTCCTGGAAATTCTTCTCCTTGCCATGGTGGCGGGCTTCATCCTGCTGCGCCTTCGCGGCGTGCTGGGGCGACGCACCGGCCATGAGCGGCCGCCGCGGGGCCTTCCCGGTTCCCGCGACATGCGGAACGAGGACAAGGACCAGGAGGACGAGGAAGAGAAGATCATTTCCCTGCCCGAACGGGGTGCCAGGGACGGTGAAGAGGCGGAGGCCGCCGGCCCGCCCGGCCTGGCGCAGGTACGGCGCCTGGATCGCAATTTCAGCGAACAGCAGTTCCTGCAGGGCGCCCAGGCCGCCTACGAGATGATCGTGACAGCCTTCGCCAAGGGCGAGAAGAGCGAGCTTCGGCCGCTCCTGTCCGATGACGTCTATCGCAGCTTCGAGGAGGCGATCGACGCGCGCGACCGCGCCGGCGAAACGCATGAGACGACCCTGATCGGCATCAAGTCGGCCAACATCTCCGAAGCCAATGTCACCGGCCGGGTGGCGGAGGTGACGGTGAAGATCGTCGCCGAGCTGATGAACCAGACAAAGAACGCGCAGGGCGAGGTGATCGGCGGTTCCGGCAACACGATCGAGATCGTGGCCGAGTACTGGACCTTCCGGCGCGACCTCTCCTCCTCCGACCCGAACTGGGTGCTGATCGCCACCAGCGACCAGCAATAGGTTGCCGCCAAGGTGCGGCTGTCCCCGCTTCCGCGCGTGCCGGGCGAATCCGGGGCGACAGCCTCCGGGAAGTCCGGCGGCGGCCAGCGGTCGCGCCGGCCGCGGCGCCGGCATGTCCGCACGGCCGCTGTCCTGCTGGCGGCCCTGATGCTGACCGACTGTGCCGGGCGGGAGGAGCCGGGTCCCGACCTGGCCCTCACGCCGGACAGCTTCTCCGCCATGCGGGGCTGGGCGGCGGATGATCACGCCGCAGCAATACCCGCCCTTCGCCGGTCCTGCGAACGGATCATGGTACAGCCGGCCGAGCGGTCCGCCGGGCCGCGGCCGGAATTCGGCCGGATCGGCGACTGGCAGCCGATCTGTGCCGCCCTGGCGCAAACCGGGGTCCTGGACCGGATTGCCGCACGCGACTTCTTCGAGACGCATTTCCGGCCCTACCAGGTGGCCGGGCCCGATGGCTATGACGGCCTGTTCACCGGATATTTCGAGGCCAGCCTGCGGGGCGCCCGCCGCCCGGACGCGCGCTACCGGCATCCGCTCTATCGCCTGCCGCCGGAACTGAAGAACGGCGCGAAGCCCGACGGCTTCCCCGACCGCGCCGCGATCGCCGGCGGTGCCCTGGCGGGGCGGGGCCTGGAACTGGTCTGGGTGGACGATCCGGTCGACGCCTTCTTCCTCCATATCCAGGGATCGGGCCGGGTCGCGCTGGCAGACGGCAGCGCGATGCGGGTCGGCTATGCCGGCCAGAACGGCCATCCCTATTTCGCCATCGGCCGGGCGCTGATCGACCGCGGCGAGGTGCCGAAGGACAGGATGTCGATGCAGGCGATCCGGGACTGGCTGGCGGACCACCCGGACCAGGCCGACGCCCTGATGCACATGAACGCCTCCTACATCTTCTTCCGGGAGCTGGACGGCGAGGGTCCGATCGGCGCGCAGGGCGTGGCGCTGACGCCGGAACGGTCGCTGGCGGTGGACAGGACCCTGTTCGCCTATGGCCTGCCGGTCTGGCTGGACACCGACCTTGGTGGCTTTCTCGGTGGCGAGCCGCCGCCCTCCGGACTGCCGCTGCGGCAGCTGATGATCGCGCAGGATACCGGCGGGGCGATCCGCGGCGCGGTGCGCGGCGACGTGTTCTGGGGGCATGGGCCGGAAGCGGCCGACCGCGCCGGACGGATGCGCGATCCCGGCCATATGTGGGTCCTGGTGCCGCGCAGCCTGGTGCAGCCGGTCGGGTGAGGCCGCCGCCGCCCCGGCGGCAGAGCGATGCTATACTGCCGGCAACGAAAAGAGAGCGAGGATCAGCGATGTCGCAGGGGCCGCATGTCGCCCTGTTCGTCACCTGCCTGGTGGACCTGTACCGCCCGTCCGTCGGTTTCGCCGCGGTGCGCCTGCTGGAGCAGGCGGGTTGCCGGGTCAGCGTGCCCGGCGCGCAGACCTGCTGTGGCCAGCCGGCCTATAACAGCGGCGACCGCAGCTCCGCGATCCGCCTGGCGCGGCTTGTGGTGGATACCTTCGGCGACGAAGGCTTCGACCATGTCGTGGCGCCAAGCGGGTCCTGCGCCGGCATGCTGTCGCGGCACCTGCCGGCCCTGCTGGCGGATGATCCGGCCTATGCCGCCCGCGCCGAGGCGCTGGCGGCGCGCTGCCACGAGCTGACCGCCTTTCTGGTCGATATCTGCGGCATGGATACCGTGGCGGCCCGCTTCGACGGCCGGGTGACCTACCACGATTCCTGCTCCTCCCTGCGGGAGGGCGGGGTTGCGGCGCAGCCGCGGCAGCTGATGGCCGGGGTCGCCGGCCTGGAACTGGTGGAAGCGGCGGAGCGCGAGGCCTGCTGCGGCTTCGGCGGCACCTTCTGCGTCAAGTACCCGGACATCTCCGTGGCGATGGTCGACCGCAAGGTCGATGCGATCGAGGCGACGGGCGCGGCGCTGGTGCTGGCCGGCGACCTGGGCTGCCTGCTGAACATCGCCGGCCGGCTGACCCGCCGCGGCTCCGCCTGCCGGGCGCGGCATGTGGCAGAGGTGCTGGCCGAAGAGACCGCCGCCCCGCCGCTGGGAGGGCGCTGATGGAACTGGCCGCGCACCGCTTCAAGGAACAGGCCCGGACGGCGCTGGACGACCGCATCCTGCAGGACAGCTTCGCCCGGATCGGCGGCAAGTTCGGCGATGCCCGGGCGGCCGCGGTGGCAGGCCTGCCGGAATTCGACGCCCTGCGCGACGAGGGGCTGGCGATCAAGAACCATGTCCTGGAGCATCTGGACGTCTATCTGGAGCGGTTCGAGGCCGCCGTGACGGCCCGCGGCGGCACCGTCCACTGGGCCAGCACCCCGGCGGAAGCGCGGGAGGCGATCCTGGCGGTGGCGCGCGCGGCCGGCGCCCGCACCGTCACCAAGGGCAAGTCGATGGTGGCGGAGGAAATCGGCCTCAACCCGTTCCTGGAACAGAACGGCGTGACGCCGATCGAGACCGATCTCGGCGAATACATCATCCAGCTGGCCGACGAACCGCCCAGCCACATCATCGCGCCGGCGGTGCACAAGACGAAGGCGCAGGTCAGCGACCTGTTCCACGAACATCACGCCCGCTATGGCAAGACCCGGAAACTGACCGACGGCGGCGACCTGGTGGCGGAGGCGCGCGAGGTGCTGCGCCAGAAATACATCGACGCCGATATGGGCATCACCGGCGCCAATTTCCTGGTGGCGGAAACCGGCTCCACCGTGATCGTCACCAACGAGGGCAATGGCGACCTGACCCAGTCGCTGCCGCGGGTGCACCTGGTGCTGGCCAGCATCGAGAAGGTGGTGCCGACCCTGGAGGATGTCGCCACCCTGCTGCGGATCCTGGCACGGTCGGCCACCGGCCAGGAGATGTCGGTCTACACGACCTTCTCCACCGGGCCGAAGCGCGACGGCGACCTGGACGGGCCGGAGGAATTCCATGTCGTCCTGCTGGACAATGGCCGCTCGCGGCTGCTCGGCGGACCTGCTTCCGAAGTGCTGCGCTGCATCCGCTGCGGCGCCTGCATGAACCACTGCCCGGTCTACCGCGCGGTCGGCGGCCATGCCTATGGCTGGGTCTATCCGGGGCCGATCGGGGCGGCGATCGACCCCCACTTCCTGGGGGTGAAGGAGGCCTACCACCTGCCGCAGGCCTCCTCCTTCTGCGGCCGCTGCGAGGAGGTCTGCCCGATGCGGATCCCGCTGCCGAAGATCATGCGGCACTGGCGGGAAGAGGCGTTCCGCCAGTCGGTCACGCCGGCGATGCAGCGCCACGCGGTGCGGGCCTGGGCCTGGCTGGCGACCCGGCCGCGGCTGTACCGCATCGCCGCCCGCCTGGCCGCCCGCGGCCTTGCCCTGGCCGGCGGCCGGCGCGGCCGGAGCGCGCGCCTGCCCTTCGCCGGCAGCTGGACCGCCGGGCGCGACATGCCGGCGCCGGAAGGGCGCAGCTTCCACGACCTGTGGGCCGCCCGCGCCAGCGGCACTGGCAATAGCGGGGGCAGCCGCGCGGACGGCGCAGGATGAGCGGCGCCCGCGACCGGATCCTCGCCGGCCTGCGCGACAGCCTGTCGGCCCGCCAGCCCGGCCGCGACCGCGACGCGGCGGCGGCAGAAGTCGAGGGCCGGCTGGCCGCCCGGGCCCGCAACCTGGTGCCGGCCCGCGCCCAGCTGCCGGCAGCGGAGATGCGGGACCTGTTCGCCGCCAAGGCGATGGCCGCCAATGCCACCGTCGACCGGGTGCCGGCGGCGGAGGTGCCGGCGGCGTTGATGCGGTATCTCAGCGACCGCAACCTGCCGGCCGCGGTGGCGATGAGCCCCGACCTGGCGCTGGACCCCTATCCCTGGCAGCAGGCCGGGCTGCTGGACATCGCCCGGCGCCGGGCGGTGCCGGAGGATGCCGTCTCGGTCACCCCGGCCTTTGCCGGCATCGCGGAGACCGGCACCCTGATGCTCTGGTCGGCGCCGGAGCGGCCGACCAGCCTGAACTTCCTGCCGGAGACCCATGTCGCGGTGCTGCGCGCCGGCGATGTCGTGCCGGCGCTGGAGGATGCCTGGACCCGGCTGCGGGCGGCCCAGACGGTGACGGCGGGCGACCGTGGCTTTCCGCGCACGGTGAACCTGATCACCGGCCCGTCGCGCACCGCGGATATCGAGCAGGAGCTGATCCTGGGCGCGCACGGGCCCCGGCGGCTGCATATCCTGCTTGTCGAGGACGAGGACTAGGGTGGCCGGCCGGCATGGCGGAGGAAGACGGAAAGCGGCGGCGCCGCGGCGGCGGCCTGAGCGCGGAAGACCTTGCGCTCTGGGAAAGCGTCGCCGCCCAGGTGGCGCCGCTGGACAAGTGGGACATCGCCGTCCCTGAACCGGAACCCCCGGCCGCCGCGGCCGGCGCCGGGACGCCGAAGCAGAAGCCGGCATCGCGCCGCAAGCCGCCGCCCGCCGCTGCCAGGCCGAAACCGCCGCCACCGCCGCCGCCCCGCAGCCTGACCATCGACCGGCGCACCCTGCAGGGGCTGCGCCGCGGCAAGACGCCGATCGACGCGCGGCTGGACCTGCACGGCCACCGGCAGGCCAGCGCCCATGCCGCCCTCGCCGCCTTCCTGAAGGGAGCCGCGCGATCCGGCCGGCGGTTCGTCCTGGTGATCACCGGCAAGGGCGCGCCACCGGGTGCCGGCGGCCACGACGACCGGGAGGGGGGCGACCTGCCGATCCCCGAACGCCGCGGCGTGCTGCGCAGCGCCGTCCCGCACTGGCTGCGGGAACCGGCGCTGGCCGACCTGGTTGTCGGCGTGGCCGCCGCCGGCCCGCTGCATGGCGGCAGCGGCGCGCTCTACATCCAGTTGCGGCGGAAGGGGATCGGCGGTCCGAAGCGGTAGCCGCTATTCCCCCTTGTTACTCCTTGGGAATGCCCGCGGTGCGGACCAGGTGCATGCCGGAATCGACCTGGATCGTCTCCCCGGTCACGTTCGGCGCGCCCTCGATCAGCCAGACGATGGTCTCCGCCACGTCCATCGCGGTGTTGGAACTGTTCAGCGGCACCAGGGATTCGTAGCCGCTCTTGGTCGCCTCGTAGCGGGCATCGCCCAGCCCCTTGCGCAGCCATTCGCCCTGGATGAAGCCCGGGCAGACCGTGTTCACCGCGATCTCCGGCCCCAGCACGCGGGCCAGTGCCACGCCCTGCATGTTCAGCGCGCCCTTGGAGCAGACATAGGCGATGGAGGAGCCGATGCCCAGGGTGCCGGCGATGGAGGAGACGTTGACCACCGCGCCGCGGCCGCGCGCCTTCATGTGCGGGGCGCAGGCGCGGGTCATCTGGTAGGGCCCGATGACGTTGACGCTGTAGATGTGCTGGAAGTCGGCGGCCGTCAGTCCTTCCAGGTTCTCGTGCGCGCAGAACTTGGTGGTGCCGGCATTGTTCACCAGCGCGTCGATGCGGCCCCATTTCTCCATCGCGGCGTCGACGATGCGACGGCAATCGGCATCCTCGGCGACATTGCCCTGCGCCAGCAGGGTCTCCGCGCCCTTTGCCGCGCAGCGCTCGGCCACCGCCTCGGCCTCCGCCTTGGAGGCGGAATAGTTGATGACGACGTTGCAGCCCTTCGCCGCCAGCAGTTCCACGCAGGCCTCGCCCACGCCCCGGCTGGAACCGGTGACGATCGCCGTCGCGCCCTTCAGATCCATGGTCAAAGCGGTTTCCTCCCCCGAATGCGGCCGCAACGCGGTGCGGCTGGCGGCAGTCTAGGAAGGCGTCGCGGTGCCGGCAATCGTGCCGGCGGCGGGGGCTACAGGATGAACTTCGACAGGTCGGCGTTCTTCGCCAGCTCGCCGACATGTTCCTGGACATAGGCGGCGTCGACGGTCACCGTTTCTCCCGACCGGTCGGTGGCGGTGTAGGACAGCTCCTCCAGCACCCGCTCCATGATCGTGTGCAGGCGCCGGGCGCCGATATTCTCCACGCTGGCATTCACCTCCGCCGCGATCGTGGCCAGTTCGCCGATCGCGTCGTCGGTGATCTCCAGCGTGACCTCCTCGGTCTTCATCAGCGCGATGTACTGCTTGATCAGGGAGGCCTCGGTGTCCTTCAGGATGGCGACGAAATCCTCGCGGGTCAGCGGCTGCAGCTCGACCCGGATCGGCAGCCGGCCCTGCAGCTCCGGCAGCAGGTCCGACGGCTTCGCCAGGTGGAAGGCGCCCGAGGCGATGAACAGGATATGGTCGGTCTTGATCTGCCCGTACTTGGTGGAGACGGTGGTGCCCTCGATCAGCGGCAGCAGGTCGCGCTGCACGCCTTCGCGACTGACATCGCCGCCGCCGGAGCGGTAGTCGGACCGCGCGGTGATCTTGTCGATCTCGTCCAGGAAGACGATGCCGTTCTGCTCCACCGCGGTCAGCGCCTCCTTCGTCACCTGGTCCTCGTCCAGGAGCTTGTCGCTCTCCTCCCGCAGCAGGATCTCGTAGCTGTCTTCGACCGTCATCTTCTTGGACGTGGTGCGCTGGCCGCCCATTTTCCCGAAGATGTCGTTCAGGTTGATCATGCCCATCTGCGCGCCGGGCATGCCGGGAATGTCGAAGGTCGGCAGCCCGCCCGTACCGGTGTCCTGGATCTGCAGCTCGACCTCCTTCTCGTCGAGCCGGCCCTCCCGCAGCATGGTGCGGAACTTCTGCCGGGTGTCGGGGCTGGCCTTGTCGCCGACCAGGGCGTCGAGCACCCGTTCCTCGGCATTCAGCTGGGCGCGGGCGGCGACGTCCTTGCGCTTGCGCTCCCGGGTCATGGAGAGCGAGGTCTCCATCAGGTCGCGGACGATCTGCTCGACATCGCGGCCGACATAGCCGACCTCGGTGAACTTGGTCGCCTCCACCTTGATGAACGGCGCCTGCGCCAGCTTCGCCAGCCGGCGCGAGATCTCCGTCTTGCCGACGCCGGTCGGGCCGATCATCAGGATGTTCTTGGGCAGCACCTCGTCCCGCAGTTCGTCGGGCAGCTGCATCCGCCGCCAGCGATTGCGCAGCGCGATCGCCACCGCCTTCTTCGCCTCCTGCTGGCCGATGATGTAGCGGTCCAGCTCGGACACGATCTCGCGGGGGGAGAAGTCACTCATTCTGTCGGTCTCGGATCTGTCCGGACGGTCGGCGCCGCCGGCGGGAACGGATGGGTCGGGCTGCTCGGTCCAGCTACGGGCGCCGCCGGTCTGCTCGTTCACAGGGCCTCCAGCACGACATTGTCGTTGGTATAGATGCAGATCTCGCCGGCGATCTTCATCGCCTTGCGAGCGACGGCCTCGGCATCCATGTCGGGCAGGTCGACCAGGGCACGGGCCGCGGCCAGGGCGTAGTTGCCGCCGGAGCCGATGCCGATCAGCCCGTCGTCGGGCTCCAGCACGTCGCCGGTGCCGGACAGGATCAGGGAGACGTCCTTGTCGGCCACCGCCATCATCGCCTCCAGCCGGCGGAGGTAGCGGTCGGTGCGCCAGTCCTTCGCCAGCTCCACGCAGGCGCGGGTCAGCTGGCCGGGATACTGCTCCAGCTTGCCCTCCAGGCGCTCGAACAGGGTGAAGGCATCGGCGGTGGCGCCGGCGAAGCCGACCAGCACCTTGTCGCCGGCCAGGCGCCGCACCTTGCGCGCGCTGCCCTTCATCACCGTCGGCCCCATCGTGACCTGACCGTCGGCGGCGACCACGACCCTGCCCCCCTTGCGGACCGAGAGGACGGTGGTTCCATGCCAGGTTTCGGACACTGGGGACTCCTTGATAGCTGGAGATGGGATGATCGGCGCGGGCGGCCGGCACAGTGGGCCTCATGTAATCATGTCGGCGGGGCGATCAAGTTCGGCCCGCCCGCCGCCATTCCGCGCCCGGCCTTTCTGGTCATGGGGCGTCGATGCTGCTATATCGCGCGCCGTCGCGGCAGGGAAGCCGCGGCGAAGCGAATGGCTGGGGATCCGGCAGATGGCTGGCGACAAGGTGGCAGCGCGGAGCGCATCAGGACGGAACATGTCCGCGCGGGGCAAGGCGGCGGCTGCGAAGCAGCAGGCCGTGGCGCGTCGCGTCGCGGAGGTGCGACGCACGACCCGCGAGACCGACATCCTGGCGCGTATCGACCTCGACGGTACGGGCAGGTCCGACATCCAGACGGGGATCGGCTTCCTGGACCATATGCTCGACCAGCTCGCCCGGCACGGCCTGTTCGACCTGAAGGTCCAGGCCAAGGGCGACCTGCATATCGATTTCCACCACACCACCGAGGATAGCGGCTATGCCGTGGGCGAGGCGCTGTCCCGGGCGCTGGGCGACCGGCGGGGCATCATGCGCTACGGTTCGGCCGTGATCCCGATGGACGAGACCTGCACCCGGGTGGCGCTGGATGCGTCCAACCGGCCCTACCTGGTCTGGCGGGTCGACTTCACCCGGCCGAAGCTGGGCGAGATGGACACGGAACTGTTCAAGGAATGGTTCCAGGCCTTCGCCCAGTCGGCCGGCCTGACCCTGCATGTCGACAACCTGTACGGCGAGAACAACCACCATATCGTGGAGTCCTGCTACAAGGGCCTCGCCCGCGCCCTGCGCGAAGCGGTGACCCTCGACCCGCGGGCCCCCGACCAGGTGCCGTCGACGAAAGGCGTGCTCGGCGGCAGCCTCTAGCACGGCCCTTGCTTTCCAGGAGGGGAGGTCTTCCCCGCGCCGCGGCCCGGACCGTCCCGGGACAGCGGCGCGGCAGCGAGACGGTTTCTGAACGACCATGCGACTGTACACGGTACATCTGAAGGACGCCGCCCCGGCCGATGCCGGCGACCCGCCGGCATTCGAGCTGGTGCGGGACGGATTCTGCTGGGCGGCCTTCTTCCTGCCGCTGCTCTGGGCGGTCTGGCGCGGCCAGTGGACCGGCCTGCTGCTGTATCTGATCTGCGTCCTCGCCACCTCCACCCTGACAGTGATGGCGGTGCCGGGCGAGGCGGTGGAGATCGCGCTGGGCCTGGGCCTGGCGGTGCTGACCGGCTTCAGCGCCAACGACTGGCGGCGCTGGCGGCTGCAGCGCCAGGGCTACCGGAATGTCGGCGCCGTGGCGGCGGCCGATGCGGACGAGGCCGCGATGCGTGTGCTCGAGGTCTTCGATGCACGCGGAAATGACCGCAAAAGCGGCAGTCCTGCGCCCACCGAACAGGCAGTTCCGGCCGGCGGGCCCTCCGGCGGGCCCTCCGGCGAACCCTCCAGCGGACCCTGGGGCACCCCCGCCAGTCCGGCAGCGGAGGCGCAGCCATGAGCGTGGCGATCGTCGACTACGGCTCCGGCAACCTGCGCTCCGCCCACAAGGCGTTCGAGCGGGCGGCGGCGGAGATCGGCTATGCCGGCGCGATCGAGGTGACGGCGGATCCCGAGAGGGTCGCCGCGGCCGACCGCATCGTGCTGCCCGGCGTGGGCGCCTTTGCCGACTGCCTGCACGGCCTGCAGGCGCTGCCCGGCATGACGGAGGCACTGGACGAGGCGGTGCGTGCGCGCGGCCGGCCCTTCCTGGGCATCTGCGTCGGCCTGCAGCTGCTGGCCAGCCGCGGCCTGGAGCATGGCAGCTGGCCGGGTTTCGGCTGGATTCCGGGCGAAGTTGTCGCACTGACGCCGGATGATTCCGGCCTGAAGATTCCCCATATGGGGTGGAACGACCTGGTCTTCGAAACGGTTCATCCGCTTCTGCGGGGGCTCCGGCCGGGCGATCATGCGTATTTCGTGCACAGCTATCATCTCGTCGCCGAGGAACCGGCGGCGATCCACGCGACGGTGGACTATGGCGGGCCTGTCACCGCGATCGCGGCGCGGGGCAATGTGGCCGGCACGCAGTTCCACCCCGAGAAAAGCCAGGCGACCGGCCGTCGCCTGATTGCCAATTTCCTTCGGTGGGCACCATGAATCTGGCGCAGAATCAAACGAAGATCGATCTGGTCACGGAGCTGGGCGAGGAGGATCTCGACGCCCTCTGCGAGGCGACGGAAGAGGCGATCATCGACGGCAACGGCTTCGGCTGGCTGCAGCCGCCGGGCCGCCAGACCCTGGCCAACTACTGGCGCGGCGTCCTGCTGGTGCCGGAGCGCGAACTCTACGTCGCCCGGCTGGCCGGCCGCATCGTCGGCAGCACCCAGCTGCTGCAGCCGCCGGCCAACAACGAGGCCAGCGCCCATGCCGCGACCCTGACCACCTTCTTCATCGCGCCCTGGGCGCGCGGCCACGGCCTGGCCAAGGGCCTGATCCGCGCGGTCGCCCGGTCGGCGGTGGAGCAGGGCTTCCACCAGATCGACCTCGACGTGCGGGAGACGCAGACCGCGGCGATCGCCCTGTACGAGGCGGAGGGCTTCAAGCGCTGGGGCATCAAGGAGCGCTACGCCTATACCCACGGCCGCTACGTCCGCGGCTTTTACTACACCAAGGACCTGAAGCCGCACGGCAAGTGGCGGCGCTGAGTCCGGCGGCCGGCTGAACAGGCTCGCGGCCCCGCGACCGCGGGGCCGGCCGTTCCGGCCCGTCTCGCCCTGTCTGGGACCATCGCATGAAGATCTATCCGGCCATCGACCTGAAGGACGGCGCCTGCGTCCGTCTGCGCAAGGGGGAGATGGATGACGCCACCGTCTTCAACGACGACCCGGCCGCGCAGGCCCGCAGCTTCGCTGCCGCCGGCTTCGACCGCCTGCACGTGGTCGACCTGAACGGCGCCTTCGCCGGCCGGCCGGTGAATGCCGATGCGGTGGAGGCGATCCTGGCCGCGACGAAGGTGCCGGTGCAGCTGGGCGGCGGCATCCGCGACCTCGACACCGCCGCCGCCTGGCTGGACCGGGGCATCGACCGGATCGTGCTGGGCACCATGGCGGTGAAGAATCCGGACCTGGTGCGGCAGGCCTGCGCCCGCTGGCCGGGCCGCATCGCGCTGGGCATCGACGCGCGTGGCGGCAAGGTCGCCGTCGAGGGCTGGGCGCAGACCGGCGAGCTGCCGGCGGAAGAGCTGGCGCGGCGCTTCGAGGGTGCCGGGGCGGCGGCGATCATCTTCACCGACATCGACCGCGACGGCATCCTGGCCGGCGTCAACGTCGCCGCGACCGCCGCCCTGGCGCGGTCGGTCGCGATCCCGGTGATCGCCTCGGGCGGCGTCGCCGGGGTGGAGGATATCGTCGCCCTGAAGGCGGAGGCCGCCGCCGGCGCCAATATCGATGGCGTGATCGTCGGCCGCGCCCTTTATGACGGCCGGGTCGATCCGGCTGTCGCCCTGGATATCGCGGGACGGGCCGCCTGATGCTGAAGGCGCGGATCATTCCCTGCCTGGACGTGAAGGACGGCCGGGTGGTGAAGGGGGTCAATTTCGTCGACCTGGCGGATGCCGGCGATCCGGTCGAGCAGGCGCGGGTCTACGACGCCGCCGGCGCCGACGAGCTCTGCTTCCTGGACATCACCGCCAGCCACGAACGGCGCGGCATCATCCTGGACGTGGTGCGCCGCACGGCGGAGCAGTGCTTCATGCCGCTGACCGTCGGCGGCGGCGTGCGCCGGGCGGAGGATGTGCGGCAGCTGCTGCTCGCCGGGGCCGACAAGGTTTCCATCAACACCGCGGCGGTGGAACGGCCGGAATTCGTGGAAGAGGCGGCGCACAAGTTCGGCAGCCAGTGCATCGTGGTGGCGATCGACGCCAAGCAGGTCGAGGACCGCCCCGACGGCAGCCCGGCCTGGGAGGTCTTCACCCATGGCGGCCGCAACCGCACCGGCATCGATGCGATCGACTGGGCGCGGCGCATGGTGGCGGCCGGCGCAGGCGAGATCCTGCTGACCTCAATGGACCGGGACGGCACCAAGGCGGGCTTCGACATCGCCCTGACCCGGGCGGTCGCAGATGCCGTGCCGGTGCCGGTGATCGCCTCCGGCGGCGTCGGCACCCTGGAGCATCTGGTCGAGGGGATCCGCGACGGCGGTGCGACCGCCGTGCTCGCCGCGTCGATCTTCCATTTCGGCACGCACTCGATTCCCGAGGCAAAGGCCTATATGACGGCCGCAGGGATCCCGATGCGCCCGGTGGAGAGCTGGGACAGCCATCGGCCCGACGAGGCGCCGCCGGCGGACGGACCGCGGCAGGCGCATGGCGAGGGATAGCGGAAGCAGGCGGAACGACGTGACCGAGCTGGCGGAAATACTGGACGGGCTGTACGGCACGATCGAGGCCCGCAAGGGCGCGGACCCGAAGGAGTCCTATACCGCCAAGCTGTTTTCCCGCGGCATCGACAAGATCGCGCAGAAGACCGGGGAAGAGGCGGTGGAGACGGTGATCGCCGCCGTCGGCCAGGGCCGCGACGAGGTCGTGGCGGAGAGCGCCGACCTCCTGTACCACCTGCTGGTGCTCTGGGCGGCCCGCGGCGTGGCGCCCGCCGACGTGGCGGCGGAGCTGGCCCGCCGGCACGGCACCTCGGGCCTGGAGGAAAAGAAGAAGCGCAACGAGTAGGGCCGGCGACCGCCGGCCGGCCGAAGGGGGAGTGCCGCGATGGCCTACGATCCGAACAACATCTTCGCCAAGATCCTGCGCGGCGAGATTCCCTGCAAGAAGGTGCACGAGACCGAGCACAGCCTTGCCTTCCTGGACATCAACCCGCAGGCGCCGACCCACATCCTGGTGATCCCGAAGGGTCCTTACGTCAGCTATGACGATTTCTCCGCCAAGGCCAGCGCGGAGGAGATCGTGGACTTCGTCCAGGCCACCGGCCAGGTCGCCCGCGACGCCGGGGTGAAGGACAGCGGCTACCGCCTGCTGTTCAACCACGGCCCGGACAGCCACCAGGAAGTGCCGCATCTGCACGTCCACATCCTGGCCGGCCGGCCGCTGGGCCCGATGCTGGTGAAGCCGAAGGACTGACGCGCCTCGGGCTGGGCGGCCGCGCTCAGCCTGTCGGCGTCGCCCGGCTGCGGCGCCGCCCCTGATAGCTGCCCAGCCGTGCGGCGCCTCACCGTTTCCGTCATCCCCGGCCCCCGAGCCGGGGATCGTGGCAGGGCGACGCCACAGCGGGGCGGTACCGTCCCGCTAGGGCCATGGAGGCGATGGCTGCCTACGTCTTCGCGGCCTCTTCCTTCGGCGGCTCCAGGCGCATGATCGTATGGGTGGAGACGGCGCAAAGGGTCTCCGACCCGTCCGCATCCGCGACCGACACGGTGTCAACCTCGACCAGCGACAGGGTGCGGCCATAGCGGCGGACCTTGGCCCGTGCCTCGACATGGTCGCCGACCGCCGGTTCCAGGAAGTTGACCTTGTACTCCGCCGCGACCACCCCGTGGCCCTTCGGCACCAGGGTCAGCACCGCCAGGCTGGCGGCGGTATCGGCCATCGCGCCCAGCAGCGCCCCCTGGATGGTCGACTGCAGCTTCGCCCGCGAGCCGTGATAGTCGACCCGCAGGGTGCAGAGGCCCGGCGCGACCTCGTGCAGCGCGACGCCGAACGCCTCCATCAGGCCCTGCCGGTCGAAGACCCGGCGCACGCGCGCTTCAAAGCCGGCATCCTGCGGCTTCAGGGTCATGACCGGTCCTCCCGGGCCGGCGGTGCTTCCTCGCCCGGCAGGGGCAGCGCATAGCTGCCGCTGCCGCGGGCGACCAGCCGGCCCTCCGCGTCGGTCAGGCGCGCATCGCCATAGGCCATGCGGCGCCCCGCCTTGGTGATCTCCACGGCGCAGCGGATCTCCGCCGACCGGGCGGCGCGCAGGAAATGCATGCCCAGGTCGCTGGTCACCGCCATCGGCACGATCCCGCGCAGCCCGAAGATCGCGGCATAGAGCCCGGCATCGGCCATCGCGAACATCACCGGCCCGGCGACCCCGCCGCCCGGGCGCAGCGCGCGGGCCTCGGGCCGCAGCACGATCTCGGCCCGGCCGGGCGCCAGCACGTCCAGCCGCAGGCCGAACAGCCCGAACAGCGGCAGCACCTCGGCGAAATAGGCCTCCACCGCGGCGATCGACACGCCGTCCGGCAGCGCCCCTTCGGGGCCTTCGGGGCCGGCGGCCCGGCTTGCGGCAGCATCCATCCCGCCCTCACCTTCTTTTCACCTGGACAGGCTGCATTTTACACCGCCCGCCACGATCCGTGATCCCGAAACGCCCCTGCCGGGCATGCCCCGGGAGGATCACGGGCTTGGGCCATGGCGCCGGCCCTGTCATCATGATCGCGGACCCGCCGTGGAGACGGCAGATGAAAGCGAACAGCGTGGACACCGGATCCTCCGGCAGCTGCTGGCCGGCCCTGGTCGGCCGCGCCTTCGGCGGCACGGCCTTCTGCGGACTGGATTGGCGCGGCGATCTGGACTGCACGCTCGCGCCCATGCTGACCGATGCGCCGGAGCGGCTGGCGATGACCGGCGGCCTCTACGAGCCGTCCGACGGCACCGCCGGCCTGCTGGCGGCGGCGCGGGCGCGCGCCGACCTGCTGGGCACGATCGTCGGCAGCGCCTCCGGGCCGGCCGCCGCGCACGGCGTCATGGCACTGGAGGTGCGCACCGCCTGGATCGTGGCGACCCCGGCCCTGGTCTTCCTGGGGGTCGACAACCCGGCCACGGTGCATGTCGCGGCCGTCACCCCGGCCGGCCTCAGCAACCAGCGCACCGGCCAGCACGCCCTGGCCCGGGTGCTCAACCTGCTCGGCCCCTGGCCCCGGCTGGAGATGCGCAGCGCCGGGCCTGAAGCCTGACGCCGCCGGCTCATCTGTCGGCGGGCGCCGCCGCCAGTACCGTCGCGTCCGCCAGCCAGTAGATGCCCAGCGGCTGGTCGCGGCCGCGGACCTGGATCTCGGCCGCGGTGAAGCCGTCGGGGGGCATGCCGGCGCGGTCGACCACCTCGCGGCTGACGACCAGCTGGGCGCCGAACTCCTTGGTCGCCGCCTCCAGGCGGGAGGCGGTGTTGACGGTGTCGCCGATCGCGGTGATCGAGACGGCGCTGCCATAGCCCATCTCGCCGACGATGGCATGGCCGGTATGGATGCCGATGCCCAGGCGGAACGGTTCGTCCAGGTCATGGCCCATGCTGTCGTTCAGCTCCTGCAGCGCCTGCGCCATGTAGCCGGCGGCGCGCAGCGCCGCGGCGCAGCCGGCATCGCCGCCGGCCTCCGCCTCGGCCAGGCCGAACAGCGCCATCACCCCGTCGCCGATGAACTTGTCGACCCGGCCGCCGGCACGCTCCACCGCCGCGCCCATCAGCCGGAAATACTGGTTGGCGACGAAGACGACGTCATAGGGCAGCTTCTTCTCGGAAAACCGGGTGAAGGCGCGCAGGTCGGCGAACAGGACGCAGATCTCGATCTCCTGTCCGGTGGCGAAGCGGTCGCGGCGGCGGGCCTCCGCCGGCTGCGCCCCGGCGGGCAGCAGCGGCACCACCTGCAGGTCGGCCCGCGGGCGGATCTGGCAGGCCAGCCGCACGCCGGGCGGCGCATTGACCCGGCGCAGCACGCGGACCTCGTCGGCGCTGGGCTCCGCCAGCCCGGCGACCCCCTCCAGCACCTTCACACGGCAGGTCGAGCAGCGGCCGCGGCCGCCGCAGACCGAGGCATGCGGGATGCCGGCCTCGCGGCTCGCCTCCAGCACCGTGGCGCTGCCGGGCAGGATCTGCGCGGTGCGGCTGTCCGGATAGCGGATCGTCACCCGCATCCGGCGGCGGTCCAGCAGGATCCAGGCGTAGCGGCCGGCCAGAAGGATGGCCAGCGACACCGCGGTGCCGATCCGCACCCGGTCGTTCATGGCATAGACCCAGGCGTTCACCTGCGGCCCGGCATAGTTCAGGCTGTCGCGATAGGCGTCCCGCCAGGCGGGATCGCCGAGCAGGCGGCCGACCTCCTGCCCGGCATGGACGAAGCCCAGCAGGGCCGCCAGCGGCAGCAGGATCGCCAGGGTGTAGAGGGTCAGCTGCGCGCGGGGATACCAGGGCTTCAGCCGCAGCCAGTAGTGGATGCCCAGGCAGCTGTGCAGCCAGACCACCAGCAGGAGGACGATCTGGATCGGCCCGTCCCAGCTCTCCGTCACATAGAGGGCGTGCAGGACATAGGCGTAGCGGTCGTTGAAGTCCCAGAATTCGTCGATGCCGCGGGTGGCGCTGACATGGCCGATCGCCAGCGGCACGATCACCAGGCCGAGCAGGATCTGCACCGCCTCGCCCCGGCCCATGCCGCGCCAGGTGCGCCGCGCGAAGGTCGACCAGAGCGCCAGCGCGGCATGCAGGACCAGCCCGCCGTACAGCAGCACGGTGCCGGGCAGGCTGCGCCAGACCGCGGTGAAGGCGCTTGCGCCGCCCTCCATCCAGGCCAGCGAGACCAGGCCCGCGGCATGGTTCAGGTAATGGGTGGCGACGAAGGCGAACAGCACCAGGCCGCTGGCCAGGCGCAGCTGCGCCGCCCGCCGGCCGGGGCGCGGCAGGCGCCAGCCGCCGGACCGGACGACCGCACTCATCGTGCGGCCCCCGGCCGGCCGGCCGGGCTCATGTTGTCAGATTGACTGTCGCAGGGGCTGTCGTCAGCCCAGGCGGTCGCGCAGCAGCGCCTTGAGATCGGCTTCCGGCCGCGGCCCGAAATGGGAGATGCATTCCGCCGCCGCGATGGCGGCGATGCGGCCGGCGGTCGGAAGGTCATGCCCCTGCGTTACTCCATAGAGGAAGCCGGCCGCGAACAGGTCGCCGGCGCCGGTGGTGTCCACCAGCTTCGACACCGGCTCCGCCTCGATCCGGTGGGTCTCTTCGGCGGTGACCACGAACGCGCCCTTTTCGGAGCGGGTGAGGACCGCGACGCCGACCTTACCGCGGACCGCCTGCAGGGCGGAATCGAAGTCGGGCACCTCATACAGGGATTTGATCTCCTCCTCGTTGGCGAAGAGGATGTCGACCGGACCGTCCGCCAGTTCGCGGAATTCCTTGCGATAGCGATCGACGCAGAACGGGTCGGACAGGCTCAGCGCCACCTGGCGGCCGGCGCCCTTGGCGATCTCCATCGCCTTGCGGAAGGCCTCCTTGGCCCGCGGCGGATCCCACAGATAGCCTTCCAGGTAGGTCACCGACGCCGCTTCCACCTTGGCCGGGTCGACATCCTCCGGCCCCAGGCCGGTGGAGGCGCCCAGGAAGGTGTTCATCGTGCGCTGCGCGTCGGGGGTGACCAGGATCAGGCAGCGCGCCGTCGGCAGGCCGTCGGTGGCGGCCGGGGTGTCGAAGGCGGCGCCGGCGGCGCGGATGTCGTGGGTGAACACCGTGCCCAGCTGGTCGTCGCGCACCTTGCCGATGAAGGCCGCGTTGCCGCCCATCGCGGCCAGGCCGGCGATGGTGTTGGCGGCGGAGCCGCCGGAAGCCTCGATGCCGGGGCCCATATCGGCGTAGATCGCCTCGGCCGCCGCATCGTCGATCAGCGACATGGTGCCCTTCGGCATGCCATGGCGCTGGAGGAAGGCATCGTCGGAATGGCTGAGGACGTCGACGATCGCGTTGCCTATGCCCAGCACGTCGAACTTCGGATCAGCCATCTGTCTTCCTTCCAATGATTTCGGGGGGTCTCATGCGGCGCGGAGTATAGGGAGCCACCGCCGGCCCGCAACCGCAGGCCCGCGACGCGCCCCGGTTCCGACCATTCAGGATCGTGGGCAAGAGCGCTGGACGGTGCGCGGCCGCCGCGCCAGGATGACGGCATGGACGAGCTTGTCAGGATGACGGCCTGCGCCGCGCGCGATGCGCTGCGGCGGGGCGAGGTGACGCCGGCGGACCTGCTGGACGCTGCGGAGGCGCGGATCGCGGCGACGGACGGGGCGATCAACGCGCTGCCGACCCTGTGCTTCGACCGCGCCCGCGCCGCCGCGAAGGCGCTCAAGCCGGTGGCGGCGGCACCACCCGGCTACCTGCACGGCCTGCCGGTGGCGATCAAGGACCTGACCGATGTCGCCGGGGTGCGCACCACCTACGGCTCGCCGCTGTTCGCCGACCATGTGCCGGCGGAGAGCGATCCCGTGGTGGAGCGGCTGGAGGCGATGGGCGCCCTGGTGGTGGCGAAGTCCAACACACCGGAATTCGGTGCCGGGTCGAACACCTTCAACGAGGTCTTCGGCGTGACCGGCAATCCCTGGAAGACCGACCATACCTGCGGCGGTTCCTCCGGCGGTGCGGCATCGGCCCTGGCGGCGGGACAGGTCTGGCTGGCGCATGGCTCCGACCTGGGCGGCTCCTTGCGCATCCCGGCCAGCTTCTGCGGCGTGGTCGGTCTGCGGCCCAGCATCGGCCGGGTGCCGATGGGCCGGCGCGGTCATCTGTGGAACAGCCTGGCGGTGGAGGGGCCGATGGCGCGCACCGTCGCCGATACCGCGCTGTTCCTGGACGCCATGGTGGCGCCGGTGCCGGGCGCGGCGCCCCTGGCCGAACCAATCCTGGCCGATCCGCATCTCCGCCCGCCGCCGGATCGTCCCTTTCTGGACGCGGCCCTCGACCCGGCGCCGCCGACCCGGGCAGGGTTCTCGCCCGACCTGGGCATCGCCGAGGTCGATCCGGAGGTGGCGGCGATCTGCCGCGCCGCCGCCGACCGGCTGGCCGCCCTGGGCACCCACGTGGATGCCGCCTGTCCCGATTTCAGCGGCGCCGAGGACAGCTTCGTCGCCCTGCGCGGGCAGTTCCGGGTGACCGCCTTCGCTGCCCTGCAGGCAGAGCAGATCGCCACCATGAAGCCGGAGATCCGGGTGGAAATGCAGCGCGGGCTGGAGCAGACGCCGCTGGCCCTGGGCCATGCGCTGCGTGTCCGCGACGAGCTGTATCGCTCCTGCGCCCGCTTCTTTGCCGATCACGACCTGCTGCTCTGCCCGGTCGTCGTCGCGCCGCCCTTCCCGCATGCCCGGCGCTACCTGCCCTATCGCGGGCGGGACGGCTACGAGGACTATGTCGCCTGGCTGGTGATGACCTTCGCGATCACCCTGACCGGCTGTCCGGCCCTGTCCCTGCCGGTCGGCTACACCGCTGCCGGCCTGCCGGTGGGCCTGCAGATGATGGCCCCGGTCGGCGGCGAAGCCAGGCTGCTTCAGGCGGCCGCCGCGCTGGAGGCGGAACTGGGTCTGGCCGGCGCGGTGCCGATCGATCCGCGGGGCTGACGGGCCGGCGGCCATAGAGGCATCTTGACCGGGGCCGCGGCGGCGGCCACACAGGGCCGTCATCCGCTGGCCTGAGGCTGAACCCATGCTGCAAGACTATTCCCGCGCAATCGATCAGATCGGCGATCCGGCGTTCCGCGGCGTCCTGATCCGCGGCGTCGGCCTGACCCTGGTGGTCTTCGTCGCCGTGGCGATCCTGGCCTGGTACCTGCTGTCGCTGGTGCCGGAGTTCCAGTCCGACTGGTGGAGCTGGGTGAACTACCTGGTCGATATCGGCGGCGGGCTCGGTATCGTGGTGCTGATGGCGCTGCTGTTCCCGGCGATCGTCACGATGTTCATGTCGATGTTCCTGGACGACATCGCCGAAGCGGTGGAGCGCAAGCACTATCCGGCCGATTCGCCCGGGCGCGAATTGCCCTTCGGACCGGCGCTCTGGCTGTCGCTGAAATTCGCCGGCATCGTCATCCTTCTTAACCTCTTGATTCTCCCGCTTTATGTCCTGACCTTCATATTTCCGCCGATCAGCCTGGTTCTTTTCTATGGGCTGAACGGCTATCTTCTGAGCCGCGAATATTTCGAACTGGTCGCGTGGCGCCATGTCGACAAGACGACGGCCCGCCGATTGCGGAAAGCGAACCAGGGGCGGTTGTGGCTCGTCGGGGCCTTCATTGCGTTCATGCTGACGATCCCGATCGTGAACATCATCTGGCCCCTGGTTGCCACCGCCGCGATGGTGCATTGCTTCAAGCGGATTCAGCGGCGAAGCGCTGCCTGACGCACCTTTCCCGGCCCGGCGACCGCGCGACACAGGCTATCTGCTTCCAGGCTGCACGTGCCGCCGCGGCGCGTGGCGCCCAACCGGAGGTGACAGGATCGCATGAGCTTGTTCGGCCGAAAGAAGGGCAGCGACGGCGATACGCCCGGCAGGGCCGCAGCTTCGCCTGCCCCGGATCTCGACGATCTGCGACTTCCAGAAGAAACCCCGGGCCAGCCGGCCCGGGCAGGATCAGACGCCCCGCCCGGCCGCTCTGCGCCGGCGCGGCAGGCAGCACCCAGCAGGATGCAAGGTGAAACGATGGCACGATCGGACAACCAGGCGACAAGCTTCCGGCCCGAACTTCCGAAGCGGCCGGTCTCTGAGATCCCGGGCATGCAGCGCCCGACCCATGATGCCGGCGGCAGCCGCAGCGGCACCGATCCGAAGACCCTGATCGTCGGCAAGGAGATCAGCCTGAACGGCGAGATCAGCTCCTGCGACCGGCTGATCGTGGAAGGCAAGGTCGAGGCCTCCCTCGCCGGCTGCCAGTCGATCGAGATCGCCGATGGCGGCGTCTTCAAGGGCGCGGCGGAAATCCACGACGCCGAGATCCGCGGGCTGTTCGAGGGCAAGCTGGTGGTCGAGGGCCGTCTGCTGATCTGCGCGACCGGCCGGGTCGTGGGCGAGGTGCGCTACGGCCAGATCGAGATCGAGTGCGGTGGCGAGGTCTCCGGCACCATCGACAAGGCGCCGGCGCGGGCCGCCGCTGCGGCACCCCGGCCGGAGCGGGCGGCGCCTGCGGCCCAGCCGGTGGAGCCGGAAGCCGATGATGCCGGACTGGCCGAAGAGCCGCGGCCCGTGGGTGTCGCGGCAGGCGCGGAGTGATCCTGCAGCACCGCATTGCTGATCGGACGGGCGCCTGCGGCGCCGCGCTCCTCGGCCTGTTCCTGCTGCTGTCCCTGCCGCTGCTGGGCGCCTGCACCGCCCATGGCGGCGGGTCGGCCGGCGGCGGCTCGGGCAATCCCGGCTCGGGCAAAGGCGGCCCGGAAAATGGCGGGTCGGGTGCAACCCGCGGCACAGCGGCGCGGACCCTGCCGGCTCTGCATAGCGGCGACCTGGTCGGCTGGTCCGGTTCCGACCTGCAGGGCCGCTTCGGACCGCCGATGCTGACCTTTGCCGAGCCCCCGGCCGAGGTCTGGCGCTACAGCTCGGCGCGATGCGTCGCGCTGTTCTTCCTGTATCCGCCGGATGCCGGCGCGGATGCAGGCAGGGGCGGCGGCCCGGCCGTGGTCCGCTACGTCGAACTGCTGCCGCGCGAAGCGGCGGACAGCGACTGCCTGCAGGCGATCGGCGAACAGGGCACGGTCTGAGCGGCGCTCAGGCCGTCGACCGCCGCCGTCCCGCCTTTTCCGCTGCAGGGTGCGCGCCGCGGCTGCGCGCCGTCCCTTGCTTGCTCTTCCCCGCCTTGCTCTTCCCCGCCTTGTCCTTCCCGGCCTTTCTCCCTGCGGCTTTCGCCGGCGCATCCGCCGGGCCCGGGGTCTTTTCCTTGTAGGCACAGAGGTCGGCGACGACGCAGGCCGGACAGTCGGGCCGCCGCGCCTTGCAGACATAGCGGCCGTGCAGGATCAGCCAGTGATGGGCGTGGCGCTTGTACGGCGCCGGCACCACCTCCTCCAGCTTCAGCTCCACCGCCAGCGGCGTCTTGCCGGGGGCGAGACCGGTCCGGTTGCTGACCCGGAACAGGTGCGTGTCCACCGCTATGGTATGGGCGCCGAAGGCAATGTTCAGCACCACGTTCGCAGTCTTGCGGCCGACGCCGGGCAATGCCTCCAGCGCGGCGCGGTCCTGCGGCACCTCGCTGCCGTGGCGGGCGATCAGCGCCTCCGACAGGCCGATCACGTTCTTCGCCTTGGCATTGAACAGGCCGATCGTCTTGATATGTCCGCGCACACCCTCCTCGCCCAGCGCCAGCATCTTCTCAGGCGTGTCGGCTGCCGCGAACAGGCCTTTCGTGGCTCTGTTGACGCCGGCATCGGTGGCCTGGGCCGACAGCACCACCGCCACCAGCAGGGTGAACGGGTTGGTATAGTCCAGCTCGCCCTTCGGATCCGGCCGCTGCGCGGCGAGACGGGCGAAGAACTGCTCGACATCCTGTCGCTTCATGCGGCGGCTCCGGCAGGCATGTGGCAATGGAAGGGGCGCGAAATGCCGCGGCGGGTTTGTCGCCGCCGCTGCCCCTCCCTATTCTAGCGGCATGAGCATCGGAATGTCCGAAACCGGGGCCGGTCCACGATCCGGCGTGACGCGCCGCCTGGGCCCCTGCCCGGATCCCGGGCCGCTGCCCGCTGCCGGACTGCATTTCGACGCGGTGCTGCATCCCCACCGGTCGCTGGGCCCGACCGGCTTCCTGGTCCTGATGGGGATCCTGGCGGCGCTCAGCTTCACCGCCGGCATCGCCTTCCTGTCGATCGGGGCCTGGCCGGTCTTCGGCTTCTTCGGCCTGGATGTGGCGCTGGTCTATGCCGCGTTCCGCCTGAACTACAGGAACGGCCGTGCCTTCCAGACGGTGCAGCTGTCGGAGACGGAGCTGCTGGTCCGCGACGTCGATCCGCGCGGCCGGGTGCGGTCCTGGCGGTTCGAGCCGACCTGGCTGCGGGTGGAGCTGGAAGTGCCGGCCGGGCCGCGCAGTACCCTGGCGCTGTGCAGCCATGGCGGCACCCTGGTGATCGGCGCCTTCCTGACGCCGGAGGAAAAGGAGGATTTCGCCCGTGCCCTGCGCGACGCGCTGCGGCAGCGGCGGGACGTCCTGCCGGGCAGAGGCTGACGCTCCGGACGCCGCCGCGGCGCCGGCCCCTCCCGGTCCGGTCGGTTCCGCCCGGCCGGTTCAGTCCGGCCGGTTCAGTCCCAGCACGTCGGCCATGGTGTAGAAGCCGGGCGACTGGTTCGAGGCCCAGAGGCAGGCCCGGAGGGCACCGCGCGCAAAGATGTCGCGGTTGCCGGCGCGGTGGGTCAGTTCGATCCGCTCGTCCTCGCCGGCGAACATCACCGTATGCTCCCCCACCACATTGCCGCCGCGCAGCGCGGCGAAGCCGATATGGCCGGGCACCCGCTTGCCGGTGATGCCGTCGCGGCCGCTGTCGCGCACCTCGGGCAGGGCGACGCGGCGTCCTTCCGCGGCGGCCTCGCCGAACAGCACGGCGGTGCCCGACGGCGCGTCCACCTTCATGCGGTGGTGCATCTCCACGATCTCGATGTCGAAGTCCGGACCCAGGGCGGCCGCGACCTGCCGCACCAGGGCGGCCACCAGGTTGACGCCAAGGGACATGTTGTAGCCCTGGACGACGACGGTCCTTTGTCCCGCCGCCTGCAGCGCGGCGATGTCGTCGGGGCCGATGCCGGAGGTGCCGACGATATAGGCCGTGCCATGCCGCGCGGCGCGTTCCGCCGACGGCGCCGTCAGTGCCGGGGTAGAGAAGTCGATGACCGCGTCGGCGCCGGCGAAGATCGCCTCGGCATCCGCCTCCACCCGCACGCCGAGCGGTCCGATGCCGGCCAGCTCGCCCATGTCCTGGCCGATATGCGGCGAGTCCGACCGCTCCAGTCCGCCGAACAGCTCCGCCTCGTCGCTGTCGCGGATGATCCGGGTCAGGGCCTGGCCCATGCGGCCGGCAGCGCCCAGCAGCGCCACCTGCAGCTTCTTGCTCATGTCGTGCGGTTCCCCCCGCTGCCCCTTGCCTCACCGGGAGCCTGGCCGGCTCCTGTGACCGGCGCCGCCGGTATCAGTCGGTCAGGTCGTCCCACAGTTCCTTCACCTTCGCGAAGAAGCCGTGGCTCTCGGGATGATTGGATTCGTCGGTGCCGGCGGCGGCGAATTCCTGCAGAAGCTCCTTCTGCTTCTTGCTCAGGTTCTTCGGCAGTTCCACCGCCACCCGGATGAACATATCGCCGCGGCCATTGCCCTGCAGCACCGGCATGCCCTTGCCGCGCATGCGGAACTGCCGGCCCGGCTGGGTGCCCTCGGGGATGCTGATCCGGGCGCGGCTGCCGTCGATGGTGGGCACCTCGATCTGCCCGCCCAGCACCGCGGTGACCATCGGCAGCGGCACCGCGCAGTGCAGGTCCGCGCCTTCGCGCTGGAACATCCGGTGCGGTGCCACCGACAGGAAGATGTAGAGGTCGCCGGAAGGCCCGCCGCGCACCCCGGCCTCGCCCTCGCCCGCCAGGCGCACCCGGGTGCCGTCCTCGACACCGGCGGGGATGTTGACCGACAGCTGCTTCTCGCGCTGCACCCGGCCCGAGCCGGCACAGGCGCCGCAGGGATCCTCGATGATCCGGCCGACGCCCTGGCAGGACGGGCAGGTCCGCTCGATGGTGAAAAAGCCCTGCTGGGCGCGTACCTTGCCGCGCCCGGCGCAGGTGGAGCAGTTCACCGGCTGCGAGCCCGCCGCCGCGCCGGTGCCGTTGCAGGTGTCGCAGGCGATCGAGGTCGGCACCCGGATTGTGGCGCCCTTGCCGTTGAAGGCTTCCTCCATCGTGATTTCGAGGTTGTAGCGCAGGTCGGCGCCGCGGGCCACGCCGCCCCGGCCGCCGCCGCCCCGGCGGGCGCCCATGATCTCGCCGAACAGGTCGTCGAAGACATCGGCGAAGGAACCGCCGAAATTGAAGTCGAAATTCGCCGCGCCGGGGCCGCCGGGACCGCCGCCCTCGAAAGCGGCATGGCCGAACTGGTCGTAGGCGGCGCGCTTCTTCTCGTCCTTCAGGACCTCGTAGGCCTCGCTCACCTCCTTGAACCGGACCTCGGCATCCTTGTCGCCGGGATTGCGGTCGGGGTGGTATTTCAGTGCCGCCTTGCGGTAGGCGCGCTTCAGCTCCTCGCCATTGGCAGTCCGGCTGACGCCCAGGACCTCGTAATAGTCCGACTTCGCCATACGGCTCCCTCGATCGCCCATGAACATTCGGGAATCACCGGCCGCCTGGGGGGTTTGCGGCCGCCTCCTTTGCAGTCTAGGCCGTCCCGCCCCGCCCTGCACAGGATCCCCGCCGACGGCAGGGTTGGTGATCTATTGTCGGGACGGCGAACAATGCCATGTCGCGGAAAGGCCGGCACCGTGCGCAAGGGCGCGATGCCGGCCGTTCCGATCAGGTCGTCCGTTGCCCGTCGACCGTCGTCAGACGGTTCAGGCGGACTTGCTCTTCTTGTCGTCGTCGACTTCCTCGAAGTCGGCGTCGACGATGGTGTCGTCGCCGCTGCCGCTCTCCGCGGTACCGGCATCGCCGGCCGCATCGCCGCCGGCATCGCCGCCGTCCTGGTTCTGCTTGTAGACGGCCTCGCCGATCTTCATCGACGCCTGGGCCAGCGCCTCCGTCTTGGCCTTGATCTCGTCGAGATCCTCGCCTTCCAGCGCGGTCTTCAGCTCGGCGATGGCGGTCTCCGCCGCGGACTTGTCATCCGCCGCCAGCTTGTCGCCCAGCTCGCTCATGCTGCGCTCGGTGGTGTGGATCACCGCCTCGGCCTGGTTCCGGGCCTCGACCAGTTCACGCCGCTTCTTGTCGTCGGCGGCATGGGATTCCGCGTCCTTCACCATCTGGTTGATTTCGTCGTCGGAGAGACCGCCGGAGGCCTGGATGCGGATCTGCTGTTCCTTGCCGGTGCCCTTGTCCTTGGCGGAGACCTGCACGATGCCGTTGGCATCGATGTCGAAGGTCACCTCGATCTGCGGCACCCCGCGCGGCGCGGAGGGGATGCCGACTAGGTCGAACTGGCCGAGCAGCTTGTTGTCGGCCGCCATCTCGCGCTCGCCCTGGAACACGCGGATGGTGACCGCGCTCTGGCTGTCCTCGGCGGTGGAGAAGACCTGGCTCTTCTTGGTCGGGATCGTGGTGTTGCGGTCGATCAGCCGGGTGAACACCCCGCCCAGGGTCTCGATGCCCAGCGACAGCGGGGTGACGTCCAGCAGCAGGACATCCTTGACGTCGCCCTGCAGGACGGCCGCCTGGATCGCCGCGCCGATCGCCACGACCTCGTCGGGGTTCACGCCCTTGTGGGGCTCGCGGCCGAACAGCTGCTGCACCACCTCGACGATCTTCGGCATGCGGGTCATGCCGCCGACCAGCACCACCTCGTCGATATCGCCCGCCGTCAGGCTGGCATCCTTCAGCGCCTTCTTGCAGGGCTCCAGGGTGCGCTGCACCAGGTCGTTGACCAGCGCCTCCAGCTTGGCGCGGGTCAGCTTCATGGTCAGGTGCTTCGGCCCGGAAGCGTCGGCGGTGATGAACGGCAGGTTGATCTCGGTCTGCGTCGCGCTGGACAGCTCGATCTTCGCCTTCTCGGCGGCTTCCTTCAGCCGCTGCAGCGCCAGCTTGTCCTGGCGCAGGTCGATGCCGTTCTCCTTCTTGAACTCGGTGGCCAGGTAATCGACGATCCGAAGGTCGAAATCCTCGCCGCCCAGGAAGGTGTCGCCGTTGGTGGAGCGCACCTCGAACACGCCGTCGCCGATCTCCAGGATCGAGACGTCGAAGGTTCCGCCGCCCAGGTCGTAGACGGCGATGGTCTTGCCGTCCTGCTTGTCGAGGCCGTAGGCCAGCGCTGCCGCCGTCGGCTCGTTGATGATGCGCAGGACCTCAAGGCCGGCGATCTTGCCGGCATCCTTGGTGGCCTGGCGCTGGGCGTCGTTGAAGTAGGCCGGCACCGTGATCACCGCCTGGGTGACCTTGTCGCCCAGGTAGGATTCGGCGGATTCCTTCATCTTCTGTAGGATGAAGGCGGAAATCTGGCTCGGCGAATAGCTTTTCTCGCCCGCCTTCACCCAGGCATCACCATTGTCGGCCTTGACGATGGTGTAGGGCACCATGCCCTTGTCCTTCTGGGTGGTCGGGTCGTCGAAGGTGCGGCCGATCAGCCGCTTGATCGCGAACAGCGTGTTGGTCGGGTTGGTGACCGCCTGGCGCTTCGCCGGCATGCCCACCAGCCGCTCGCCATCGTCGTTGAACGCGACCATGGAGGGCGTGGTGCGCGCGCCCTCTGCGTTCTCCAGGACCTTGGGGTTCTTGCCCTCCATCACCGCCACGCAGGAATTGGTGGTGCCAAGGTCGATTCCGATAACTTTACCCATAATCATCCTCTCCATTCCGGCAACTCGGCCGGGCCACCTGATGCACCCTGCCGAGCCCCTCGAGACCTATGTTCGCTCGATATATAGGCGGGGCCCGATAGTGTCGCAACGGTGTGAAATCCAATTGTTCTGCGGCTTTCCGGCGGGCCCGCGGCATCCGCCGGCGGCCATCCGCCGGTTTCGGAAGCTATCCGGGGATGCCGGATGCGATGCCGCTGCCGGCCCTCAGGGGACGCGTTCGCCGGCCCCGGCTCAGGCCTTGGTGTCGACGCGGGGCTGTGCCTGGCCGCCGCGGGAGACGCCGACCTGTGCCGGCCGCAGCAGGCGGTCCGCGATGGTGTAGCCCGGCGCCATCACCTGCACCACGGTGCCGGCCGGCTGGTTCGGGTCCTCCACCTCGAACATCGCCTCGTGCAGGTTCGGGTTGAACTTCTCCCCCATCGCCTCGATGCGCTGGATACCGTTGCGCTCGAAGGCCTGCAGCAGCGACCGCTCCGTCGCCTCGACGCCTTCCAGCAGGTTGCGCATCGGTTCCGGCAGCTCCTCGCGCTTCGGCCCCTGCGCCGCGGCGTCGATGGCGCGCCGCAGATTGTCGGCGACGTCCAGCATGTCCTTGGCGAACTTCGAGGCGGCGTACTTCACCGCATCCTCGCGGTCCTTGGCGTGGCGCTTCTGGGTGTTCTCCTGTTCCGCCATCGTGCGCAGGAGATGGTCCTTCAGCTTCGCCACCTCCTGCTGCAGCGCGGCCACCTCGCTGACCCTGGGATCCTCCGGCGGCGGCTCCACCTCGCCCTCCAGGATCTCGCCGATGGCGCTGCTGTCGGCGGCCTCCGCCCCCGGCGGATCGGGCAGCTTCTCGCTCTCCAGTTCGGAGCGGCGGCCGGCGCTGCCGCCGTCGCGCTGTTCGTCCTGTTCCTCGGGGCGCTGGCTGCCGGCGCCGGCCTGATCGCTGTTGTCGTTCACGTTCATGTCCTCTGCTCCGATCGACAGGCGCCGACCCCCCCCTGCGCGCGACGGACCGGCCGCCGCCGCAGGACCCGCGCCCGGATAGTCCTTTCGCGTCAGCCGATCAACCGGCCGACCACCTGTGCGGTGAAATCCACCATGGGGATGACCCGCGCATAGTTCATGCGCTGCGGCCCGATGACACCGAGGGCACCCACGATCTGCTGTTTCCGGTCCTGGAACGGCGCGACGATCATCGAGCAGCCGGCCAGGGAGAACAGGTTGCTCTCCGCTCCGATGAAGATGCGCACCCCTTCCGCGCCTTCGGTCAGGCTGATCAGGCGCAGCAGGTTCTCCTTCTCCTCCAGCTCGCCGAACAGCCTGCGGATGCGCTCCAGATCGTCCATCGCGCTGACATCTTCAAGAAGGTGCGCCTGGCCCTTCACGATCAGGGTCGCCTGCTCGCCGCTGCCGGCCCAGACGGCAAGGCCGCCGGCCACCACCCGGGCGGCGAGGCCGTCCAGTTCGGAACGCTTGCTCTCCAGTTCCTCCTTCACCAGCTCGCGCGCCTCCGCCAGGGAATGGCCGCGCACCCGGGCGACGAGATACTTCGCCGCCTCCGCCAGCTGCGCCTGGGTCAGGCCCGGCGGCAGGTCGAAGATCCGGTTCTCCACCGTGCCGGAAGAATCCACGATCACCACCAGCGCGCGGTTGTCGGGCAGCGAGACCAGTTCGACATGCTGCAGCACCGTGTCCCGCTTCGGCGCGAAGACCAGGCCGGCGCAGCCGGACAGGCCGGATAGGGTGCCGATCGCCTCGTTCAGGACCTCCGGCACGCTGCGCCCGCGGGCCGCCGCCTTGCCCTCGATGGCGTCGCGCTCCTGTTCGGTCAGCGCGCCGAGTTCCATCAGGCTTTCCACGAACAGGCGCAGGCCGGCCGGGGTCGGCAGCCGCCCGGCGGAGGTGTGCGGGGCATAGAGCAGGCCCAGCTCTTCCAGGTCGGACATGACGTTGCGCACCGACGCCGGCGACAGCCGCATCTCCAGACGTTTGGAAATCAGCCGCGAGCCGACCGGCGCGCCGGTTTCGACATAGGTCTCCACGACCTGCCGGAAGATATCCCGGCTGCGTTCGTTGAGTTCCTGGAGTGCGGGGCCGTTCATGTTCCGTTTTTCGGGTGTCCGAACTATCCGACGCGGGGCCGCTGTGGCTGACTGGCACAATGGTCCCGATCAACGGATTTAGGAAGCGGGTGCCCCTTCCGTCAACATGGCCGCCATCCCGGCCGGTCGCCGGCGGCCGAGGTGGACCCGGGCGGCGCGCCTGGGATAGAACCCCGCCAGCGCGCCGCCGCGGCGGCCCCGACGGGCCCGCGGGCGACGGCGCAGAGCTGCCTGGAAGGACAGACGAGATGCGTCCGAGCGGACGACGATCAGACGAGATGCGGCCGGTGACCCTGGAGCCGGGCGCGGCGAAATATGCCGAGGGCTCCTGCCTGTCGCGCTTCGGCGAGACGGTGGTGCTCTGCGCCGCGACCATCGAGGAGCGGGTGCCGGGCTGGCTGCGCAACAGCGGACGCGGCTGGGTGACGGCCGAATACGGCATGCTGCCGCGCTCCACGCACGAGCGCACCGACCGGGAGGCGGCCCGCGGCAAGCAGTCCGGCCGCACGCAGGAGATCCAGCGCCTGATCGGCCGCTCGCTGCGCGCCGTGACCGACCTGGAAGGGCTGGGCGAACGGCAGATCCGTATCGACTGCGACGTGCTGCAGGCCGATGGCGGCACCCGCACAGCCGCGGTGACCGGCGCCTGGGTGGCACTGCACCAGGCGGTCTCGAAGCTGGTGGAAGGCGGTGCCCTGCCGGCATTGCCGATCACCGGCCATGTCGCCGCGGTGTCCTGCGGCATCTATGCCGGGCAGACGGTGCTCGACCTCGACTATGCCGAGGACGCCAATGCCGATGCCGACGCGAATTTCGTGCTGACCGACACCGGCGGGATCGTCGAGATCCAGGGCACGGCGGAAGGCGCGCCGTTCAGCGAGGCGGAGTTCCAGCGCCTGCTGCAGCTGGCCAAGGCGGGCACCACCGGGCTGGTGGAACTGCAGAAGGCGGCGATCGGCAGCAAATGACCAGGCTGTTCGACGGCGATACGCTGGTGGTGGCCAGCCACAACCCCGGCAAGGTGGTGGAGATCGCCGACCTGCTGGCGCCGCTGGGCATCCGGCCGCTCGGCGCCGCCGAACTCGGCCTGCCGGAGCCGGAGGAGACCGGCACCACTTTCGGCGAGAATGCCGCGCTGAAGGCCCATGCCGCCGCGCAGGCCAGCGGCCGCCCCGCTTTGGCCGACGATTCCGGCCTGGCGGTGCGGGCCCTGGCCGGGGCGCCGGGCATCTACTCGGCGCGCTGGGCCGGCCCCGACAAGGATTTCGGCAAGGCCATGGCGCGCGTCTGGCAGGCGGTGCAGGACCAGGCGCCGCCGCCGGACGAGGGCGAGCCCGACCTGGCGGCGCATTTCGTCTGTGCCCTGGCGCTGGCCTGGCCCGACGGCCGTTGCGACCTGTTCGAGGGCGAGGTGCATGGCCGCCTGGCCTGGCCGCCGCGCGGCAGCCGTGGCTTCGGCTACGATCCGATGTTCGTGGCGGAGGGCCAGGAGCTGACCTTCGGCGAAATGGAGCCGGCCGAAAAGCATGCCATGTCGCACCGCGCCAATGCCTTCCGCCTGCTCCTCGACGGCTGCTTCGCCGGCCGCTGAGGCCGGCCCGGGTGCCGGCCCGGACGCCGGCCCGGACGGGGCGGAGGCGCTGGCCCTCTATGTCCACTGGCCGTTCTGCCAGTCGAAATGCCCCTATTGCGACTTCAACAGCCATGTCCGCGAGACCGTGGACCATCAGGCCTGGCGCGACGCACTGCTGGCCGACCTGGACTGGGAGGCGGCGCGCACCGGCCCGCGGACGCTGCAGAGCATCTTCTTCGGCGGCGGCACGCCGTCGCTGATGCCGCCGGAGACGGTGGCGGCGGTGATCGGGCGCGCCACCACCCGCTGGGCCGCCGCGCCGGACCTGGAAGTCACCCTGGAGGCCAATCCCGGTTCGGTGGAGGTCGCCCGCTTCCGGGGCTATGCCGCGGCCGGCGTGAACCGGGTGTCGATCGGCGTGCAGTCGCTGCATGACGACGACCTGCGCCGGCTCGGCCGGCTGCATGACGCGGCAGCGGCGCGGCATGCGGTGGCGACCGCCGCCGCGATCTTTCCCCGCTTCAGCTTCGACCTGATCTATGGCCGTCCGGGGCAGGGCCTCGACGACTGGCGGGACGAACTGCGCGAGGGCCTGGCGATGGCCGGCGGCCATCTCTCCCTCTACACCCTGACCCTGGAACCCAATACCGGCTTTTACGGTGCCTGGCGCCGCGGCGCGCTGCAGATGCCGGAGGACGAGGCGGTCGCCGCGCAGTTCGACCTCACGCAGGAGATGTGCGCGGCCGCCGGCCTGCCGGCCTACGAGATCTCCAACCATGCCCGGTCGGGCGAGGAATCGCGCCACAACCTGGTGTACTGGCGCTACGGCGACTATGCCGGCATCGGCCCCGGGGCGCATGGCCGGCTCGGCAGCGGCGCGGGCCGCATCGCCAGCCGGCGCATCGCCAAGCCCGAGGCCTGGCTGGCCCGGGTGACCGCCGCCGGCCATGGCATCGCCGCGGAGGAGCCGGTGGAGCAGGAGGCGCAATGGCCGGAGGCCCTGATGATGGGCCTGCGCCTGGTCGAGGGGATCGACCTGGCCAGGCTGCGGGCCCGCATCGGGCGGCCGGAGACGGGGGCGATCGACGGTGCCGCGCTGGAGCGGTTCCTGCGGGAGGGGCTGCTGCGCCGCGACGGCGACCGGCTGGCCGCAACCGCGGACGGGCGCAACCTGCTGAACGCGCTTCTGGGCCGCCTGATCGCCTGACGGCCCCGGTCTGTCGAAGCCTCAGGAGCCGGCCGGCGTGGTGAAGCGCTCTGGCGGCGGATCGACCGTCAGGAAGCCGTTCGGCGTCACCTCCAGCACCGCCAGGCCGCGTTCCGCCGTGCCGTTGGGGTTCAGGCGGAAGATGCCGCCATAGCCGACATAGCCTTCGGGATCTTCCAGTGCCAGGCGGGAGAATTTCTGGCCCGGCGCGATGTTCGGCCGCTGCGCCAGCGCGGCCGCCAGGGCCACGGCATCGTAGGCCAGGGCGGCGATCCGCGGCGGCACCTCGCCATAGATCGCGCGGTAGCGGTCCTCGAACGAGGCGGCGAGGTCCGGCGGCGAGGTGGCGAACCAGCCGCCCTGCAATGCCGGCTCCTGCTGCAGCGAGGCGTCGTCCCACAGGCCGGTGCCCAGCAGGCGCGCGGAACTGCCGCTGCTGCCGGCCGCGGCGCCGTCCTGGGTGGCGGGCGTCTTCAGGGCGCGGGCGATCAGCTTCAGCCGTTCGCCGCCTTCGGCCACCAGGACCGCATCGGGCCCGTCGGCGGCTGCCGGGCCGGCAAGCGCCGCCGCGGCAGCGGCCAGGTCGCCGCTTTCCGGGGCATAGCGTTCGGTGCGCAGGATCGTGGCGCCCTGCCGCCCCGCCGCCCGCTGCGCGCCCTGCACGACGGTGGTGCCGTAGGCATTGTCGGGCGCCAGGATCGCCAGGCGGGTAAGGCCGGACCCGACCGCATAGTCGACGATCCGTTCCGCCTGCTCGCCCGGGGTGAAGCCCAGGATGTAGACGCCGTCGCCCGCCACCTGGCGGTTGGAGGAGAAGCTGATCACGCCAAGGCCGCGGGACTTCGCGACCGGGGTGGCGGCGCGCGTGGATTCGGCGAACAGCGGGCCGACCAGCAGCACGGCGCCCTCGACCGCTGCTTCGCTCGCTGCCGCCGCGGCACCGTCCGGGCGGCCCTTCGTGTCGCGCGGCAGCAGCACCAGCTTTGCCCGCGGCTGGTCGAAGACCGCCATCTGGGCGGCGTTCAGCAGCGCCTGTCCGACGGCCTTCTGCGGGCCGCTGAGCGGTGCCAGGAAGCCGACGCGGATCTGGTCGTCCGCCGGCGGCTGCAGGACGGTCCCTCCGGCATCGGTCTGTCCGCTGCCGGCAGGCAGGGTGTTCTTGGGAACGCTCGCCGTCCCGCCCTGGCCCGCGCTACCCTGCTGGTTGGTGCAGGCAGCGGCCGCCAGGCCGAGCGCCGCGAGCAGGATCAGCGGGCCCGCGCGGCGGATACGCGGCGGGGCAGGGGCGCGCAGCAGCGCGCGGAGCGGGGTTTGGGTTGGGCGGCGGAGAGACAGACGATGGGTCGACACGGCAAACAGCCTCTTCCTCGGGGGCGGCGGGCATGACCCGGCGGGTCGGGACACGGGACGGGCCCAGGCCGGACGAACCGGGGCTGGACGAACCGGGGCTGGACGACCCGGGTGAATCGACGCCGGCACGGTCCGACCACGCCGCCATCCCCGCGACCGTCGACGGGGCCGCCGCCGGAACGGACGGGGCGGCGGCGCAGGACGGGCTGGCGGATGATCGCGTGCCGGATGCTCTGGCCCCGGGACTGTATATCGTCGCCACCCCGATCGGCAATTTGCGGGATCTGACCTTCCGCGCACGGGACGTCCTGCAGCGGGCCGACGCGATCCTGTGCGAGGACACGCGGGTGACGGCGAAGCTGTGCCACGCCTACGGCATCGATCGGCCGCTCCGCCCCTATCATGACCACAATGCCGCGCGCGTCCGCCCGGCGATTCTGGAGCGGCTCGCCGCCGGCGCGGCGCTGGCCCTGGTGTCTGACGCGGGGACCCCGCTGATCGCCGATCCCGGCTATCGCCTGGTGCGCGAAGCGCGGGCCGCGGGCATCGCCGTGGTGCCGATCCCCGGCGCGGCGAGCCCGATCGCCGCCCTGAGCGCCGCCGGCCTGCCCACCGACCGCTTCCTGTTCGGCGGCTTCCTGGGCCAGAAGACGGAACAGCGCCGGCGCGCGCTGCGCGAGGTGGCGGCCTTGCCGGCCAGCCTGGTCTTCCTGACCGGCGCGGCACGGCTGCCGGCCGTGCTGGCCGACATGGCGGCGGAGCTGGGCGCCGACCGGGAGGCGGTGGTCGCGCGCGAGATCACCAAGCGGTTCGAGACCTTCGACAGCCGGCCGCTGGGCGAACTGGCGGCTGCCTATGGCGAGAGCGGCCCGCCCCGGGGCGAGGTTGTGGTCCTGGTGGCGCCGCCGGATCCGGCGGCGGCGATGGCCAGCGAGGACGATCTCGACGCCGCCCTGCTCGCCGCCCTGGCCGGGTCCAGCGTGCGCAGCGCCGCCGACGAGGTGTCCCGCGCGCTGGGCCTGAAGCGCCGCCGGGTCTATGCCCGCGCGCTGGAACTGCGCGACCGGGCCGGACCGGCATCCGCCGGCGGTCCTGGTGGCGATGATGACGGCGACTGAGCGCAGCGCCCGGCAGCGGCGCTGGCGGGAGGGGCGCAGGGCAGAGACCCTTGCGGTGCTGTGGCTGCGCCTGAAAGGCTATCGCGTGCTGGCCCGCAACTGGCGCGATGCCGGCGGCGAGGTCGACATCATCGCGCGGCGTGGCGGCGTGATCGTGGCGGTGGAGGTGAAGCGGCGCACCGACGAAAGCCGGCTGGCGGAGGCTCTGGAGGGGCTGGCCCGCGGCCAGCAGCGCCGCATTGCGCGGGCGGCCATGGCCTTCGTGCAGCGGCATGCCGCGGGCCGTCCCGCTGCCGGCGGCCATGCCGTGCCCGCCTTGCGCTTCGACCTTATAGTCGTGCGCGGCTGCCGCCTGCGCCACCTGCGGGATGCCTGGCGGCTTGACGACTGATCCCGCGACCGGAGAGGTGGACGTCATGAAGATCTTCCCGGCAATTTCCCCGGCGGCGCGTTCCGCCGCGCGGACGCCGCTGCTTGCCGCCGCCGCGGCGGCGCTGCTGTTGCCGTCCGCCGCCGGCTGTTCGCCGGTCGGCACCGTGGTCGGCGGTGTGACCTCCGGCGCGGCGGCGGCGGTGGAGGGCGCCGCCGATATCGGCGCCGCCACGGTGCGGGGCGTGGGCAATGTCGGCAGTTCGGCGGTGGATGCGGTTACCGGGTCCGACGACGACGATGACGACTAGGGCCTGCGCGCTGTACCGGTTTGCCCAAGACAGGCTGCTTCTGGGCAGACTGATCCTGGCCGGACTGATCCTGGCACCGCCGGTGCTCTCGGGCTGTACGCCGGTCGGCACGGCGATCGGCGCCGCCTCCTCGGTCGGCGTCGCCGCAGTGCAGGAGCGCAGCCTGGCGGATGCCGCCACCGACACACGGATCAGGCTGGACCTGAACGACATCTTCCTGAGCCGTGACCTCGCCCTGTTCAGCGCCGTCGGTTTCGCGGTGGTGGAGGGGCGCGTGCTGCTGGTCGGCAACGTGGCGCGGCCGGAGGATCGCGACTATGCCGCCCGCGAGGTCTGGGCGGTCAACGGCGTGCGGGAAGTGATCAACGAGTTGAAGGTGGGCCCCGCACCCGGCCTGTCGCAGATCGCCGACGACCGTTGGGCCGCCACCAGCCTGAGCGCCAAGCTGCTGGGCGATGCGGCGATCGCGGACGTGAACTACTGGGTGCTGGTCAATGACGGCACTGTGTATCTGCTGGGGGTCGCCCTGTCTGAGGGCGAGGCGGAGCGGGTGGTGGACCATGCCCGGGAGGTGCCCGGCGTGCGGGCCGTGGTGAGCCACGTGATCTTGAAATCGGATCCGCGGCGCGCAAGCTGAAAGGGGTTCGGGTTGGACGGGATCGAGGCTTCGGCCGGTGCTGCTGCAGTCCTGGACGATGGCTGCGAGGCACCGGGGTTGGACGCAGGGGGCTTGGAGGGTTGGACACCCGATGGAACCTGAAGAAGCGCTGGCAGCGCTGCAGAGGATGGGCGAGGGGCCCGATGACGCGATCGAGCTCCTGGAGGCCGCCCTGCTGCTTGCTGCCCGTGACCGGCCCCATGTGGCGCTCGACCGCTACCGCGCCTATATCGACGAGATCTCGGGCCTGCTGAAGGATCGGCTCGACGCCGGCACCGACGAACCGGTCACCGCACTGATCCGCACCCTGGCCGACGATCACGGCTATCGCGGCGACCAGCGCACCTACGACGATCCGCAGAACGCCAACATGATCCGGGTGATCGACCGGCGGCGCGGCCTGCCGGTGGCGCTGGGCATCCTGTATATCGGCGTGGCGCGGCGTGCCGGCCTGGCGGCGTCGGGGCTCAACTTCCCCTCGCATTTCCTGGTCTCGGTGGACAGCGCCGGCACCCGGCACGTGCTCGACCCGTTCTATCACGGCCGCCGGCTGGAGGCCGGGCAGATGCGCGACATCGTGCGCAAGGTCGCGCAGCTGCCGGACCTGCGGCCGGAATTCTATGCCCCGGTGGACGATCGCGCGGTGCTGCTGCGCCTGCAGAACAACGTGAAGATCCGCGCCGTCCAGAACGGCCAGATGAAGCGCGCCGCCCAGGTGCTGGAGGCGATGGTGGCGCTGGCGCCGAACCATGGCGAGAGCTGGCGCGAACTGGGGCTGCTGCGCGCGCAGGCGGGCGAGCTGCGTGGCGGGGTGGAAGCCCTGGAACGGTCCCTGGCGCTGCCGGGGGACGAGGGCGAGCGCCACCGCACGGCGATCCTGCTGCAGCAATTGCGCAGCAGTATGAACTGACCCTAAAGTCCGCGCCGCCCTGGGCCGCGTCGCCCGGGATATGGGGGAGTAACGAGATGGGCCTTGCCGTCGCGATCCAGATGGATCCGATCGAGGGGATCGACATCGATGCCGATTCCACCTTCGTCCTGGCGCTGGAGGCCCAGAACCGTGGCCACCGGCTGTGGCACTACCTGCCCCGCGACCTCTCCTTCCGTCGCGATCCCGGTTCGCCTGCAGGCTTGGTGCAGGCCCGTGCCCGCCCGCTTGAGGTGCGCCGCGAGAAGGGCCGCCATTTCTCCCTCGGGCCGGCCGAACTGCTGGACCTGGCGCGGATGGACGTGGTGCTGCTGCGGCAGGACCCGCCGTTCGACATGGCCTATATCACCACCACCCACGTCCTGGAGCATATCCACCCCCGCACCCTGGTGGTGAACGACCCCGCCTCGGTGCGCAATGCGCCCGAGAAGCTGTTCGTCACCCAGTTCCCGGGGCTGATGCCGCCGACCCTGATCAGCGCCGATCCGGCGGCGATCCGGGATTTCCGAGCCGAACATCGCGACATCATCGTCAAGCCGCTCTACGGCAATGGCGGCGCCGGCGTCTTCCACCTGCGCCCGGAGGACGAGAATCTCGGCGCGCTGCTGGAGATGTTCACCGAGCGCGGGCGGGAGCCGGTGATCGTGCAGCGCTACCTGCCGGAGGTCCGCCAGGGCGACAAGCGGATCATCCTGGTGGAGGGCGAGCCGGTCGGCGCGATCAACCGCGTGCCGGCGGAAGGCGAGGCCCGCTCCAACATGCATGTCGGCGGCAGGCCGCTGCGCGCGGAACTCACCGCGCGGGAGCGGGAAATCTGCGCCGCCATCGGGCCGACCCTGCGCGAGGCCGGGCTGACCTTCGTCGGCATCGACGTGATCGGCGACTGGCTGACGGAGATCAACGTGACCTCCCCCACCGGCCTGCAGGAGGTCAACCGCTACGACGGCGTGATGCTGGAGGCCCGCATCTGGGACGCGATCGAGGCGCGCCGCGCCGCCCAGGCCGCCGCCTGAGCGGCCGCGCCGGCCCCGTGCCGGCGGCCGGCGCGGCTTTCGGCCGTCAGTGCAGGGCGACCTGCAGGTCGACGAAGCGCGAGCCTGACGGCCCGACAATGCCGGCATGGGCGATGCGCACCCGGTTCAGCTTGCCCTCCAGCTCGCGCTGCCAGAAGTCCAGGAACCGGTGCAGGACCGGGAAGCGCGGCGCCATGTCCATGTCCTGCCAGACATAGGTCTGCAGCAGGGTCGGGTGGTCCGGCATGTGGTAGAGGATTTCCGCCGTGGTCAGGCGGTAGCGGGTGATGTCGAGGATGCGGCCATCGTCGATGTTGCCGGCCGCTTCCGGCGCCAGGGAGCCCCCGTCCTGGCTGTCCAGAAGGCCTGAGGGCCCCTTCTGGTCCATGGTCATGCGCCAAAGCCTCCTCTTTCTTCTTGCGGAAAGAGAAGTTTCGCGGCCCCGCGGCGCCAAGGTCAAGCCGAAAACATCAGTTATATCAATGTATTAGCACTCATCACGAAAGAGTGCTGCCACGCCTTGACAGGGTCTGCCTGATTTCCTACGTCTCTGGCACTCGCCGGCAGGGAGTGCTAGCAGTCCCTGCCGGGGCGGGAAATCAAGCAATTCCGATGCAGTTGGCGGCGTCCGGACCGGGTCCGGGTCTCCCCAGGGGAAGGAAGCGCCCGCGGCGCCGCGCACCTGCAGCTACCGAGGAGAGGCAGCATGAAGTTTCGGCCCTTGCACGACCGCGTCCTGGTGCGGCGCCTGGACAGCGAGGCGAAGACCGCGGGCGGGATCATCATCCCCGACACCGCCAAGGAGAAGCCCCAGGAGGGCGAGATCCTGGCCGTCGGCGCGGGCGCGCGCGACGAGGCCGGCAAGCTGGTGCCGCTGGACGTGAAGGTGGGCGACACCGTGCTGTTCGGCAAGTGGTCCGGCACCGAGGTCAAGATCAACGGCGAAGACCTTCTGATCATGAAGGAAAGCGACATCATGGGCGTGATCGAGGGGACCGCCGCCCCGAAGTCGAAGAAGAAGGCCGCCTGACCGGGCGCAGCCGCTCTTAGCCTTCCGGCGCGCCGGGCCGGGCGGGGACCATCCGGTCCCGCTCGCGACCGCCGGGCCGGGACCTTCATCTGCCAGTCGCGCCAGGGCGCGACGCGCCGGACCGGTGCGTCGGCCGCAGGCCGGCTGCGGACCTCACAGGAGACTGAAAGACAATGGCAGCGAAAGAAGTAAAGTTCGCGACCGACGCCCGCGCCAAGATGCTGAAGGGTGTCGACACCCTGGCCGACGCGGTGCGCGTGACCCTGGGCCCGAAGGGCCGCAACGTCGTGATCGAGAAGTCCTTCGGCGCGCCGCGCATCACGAAGGACGGCGTGACCGTCGCCAAGGAGATCGAGCTTTCCGACAAGTTCGAGAACATGGGCGCGCAGATGGTGCGCGAGGTCGCGTCCAAGGCGAACGACCAGGCCGGTGACGGCACCACCACCGCGACCGTGCTGGCGCAGTCGATCGTCAAGGAAGGCGCCAAGGCGGTTGCCGCCGGCATGAACCCGATGGACCTGAAGCGCGGCATCGACCTGGCGGTCGACGCGGTCGTGGCCGACCTGCAGAAGCGCTCCACCAAGGTCACCGGCCACAAGGAAGTCGCCCAGGTCGGCACCATCTCCGCCAACGGCGAGTCCGAGATCGGCGAGATGATCTCCCGCGCGATGGAGAAGGTCGGCAACGAGGGTGTCATCACGGTCGAGGAGGCGAAGAGCCTGGAGACCGAGCTGGACGTCGTCGAGGGCATGCAGTTCGACCGCGGCTACCTGTCGCCGTACTTCATCACCAACGCCGACAAGATGGTCTGCGAGCTGGACACCCCGTACATCCTGCTGCACGAGGGCAAGCTGTCGAGCCTGCAGGCGCTGCTGCCGGTGCTGGAATCGGTGGTGCAGTCCTCCAAGCCGCTGCTGATCGTGGCCGAGGATGTCGAGGGCGAGGCGCTGGCCACCCTGGTGGTCAACAAGCTGCGCGGCGGCCTGAAGGTCGCGGCGGTGAAGGCGCCGGGCTTCGGCGATCGCCGCAAGGCGATGCTGGAGGACATGGCGGTCCTGACCGGCGGCCAGGTGATCTCCGAAGACCTGGGCATCAAGCTCGAGAACGTCACCCTGGGCATGCTGGGCACCGCCAAGCGGGTCACGATCGACAAGGAGAACACCACGATCGTCGACGGCGCCGGCAAGAAGAAGGAGATCGAGGCGCGCTGCAACCAGATCAAGGTGCAGATCGACGAGACCTCCTCCGACTATGACCGCGAGAAGCTGCAGGAGCGGCTGGCGAAGCTGGCCGGCGGCGTTGCGGTGATCAAGGTCGGCGGCGCCACCGAGGTCGAGGTGAAGGAGCGCAAGGATCGCGTCGACGACGCCCTGCACGCCACCCGCGCCGCGGTCGAGGAAGGCATCGTGCCCGGCGGCGGCGTCGCCCTGCTGTACAGCGTCAAGGCGCTGGAGAAGCTGAAGGGCGGCAATTCCGACCAGCAGGCGGGCATCGACATCGTCAAGCGCGCCCTGCAGCAGCCGGTCCGGCAGATCGCCGAGAACGCCGGCACCGACGGCGCCGTCGTCGCCGGCAAGCTGCTGGAGAGCAAGGACAGCAACTGGGGCTTCAACGCCCAGACCGGCGAGTACGGCAACCTGATCAAGGCCGGCATCATCGACCCGACGAAGGTCGTGCGCGTCGCCCTGCAGGGCGCGGCGTCGGTCGCCGGCCTGCTCGTCACCACCGAGGCCATGGTCGCCGAGAAGCCGGAGCCGAAGGGCGCCGGTGGCGGCGGCATGCCCGACATGGGTGGCATGGGCGGCATGGGTGGCATGGGCGGCATGATGTAAGCTGCCGGCCTCTCACCGCAGAGCCGAAATCGGGAAGGGCCGCCGGGCGACCGGCGGCCCTTCTTGCGTTCCGGGCTGTCCCCTCAGGAGGCTTCGTCGCCGTCTTCGCCTTCGGCGAATGCGGCAAGGCCGTCGACATCGGCATTCATCAGCAGCGGGATGGCACGCCGGATCCGCTCCTCCGGCCAGTCCCACCAGGCGATCCGCTGCAAGGTCTCGATCTGCGGCTGCTTGAAGCGCCGCGACACGACCCGCGCCGGATTGCCGACCGCGATGGCATAGGGCGGGATATCGTCGATCACCACCGCACGGGCGCCGACCGCCGCGCCGTTGCCGATGGTGACCCCCGAGGTGACCATCGCGCCATGCGCCAGCCAGACGTCGTGGCCGATCGAGACATCGCCGCGGGTCGCCGGATGCCCGGCGATCCCCGCCGCCTCCGGCCAGGTGAAGGGGATGTCGGCGAACGGATAGGTGGTCAGCCAGTCGGTGCGGTGGTTGTCGCCGAGATAGATCAGCACCTCCGGCCCGAAGGAGCAGAAGCGGCCGATCCGGAGCTTGGCCTGTGCGCGGGCCATGACCGTGGGCCGGCCGTAGCTCCAGGCGCCCACCTCCCAGCCATAGGCCATGATCTCGGCACGCAGGTGCTGCCGCACGAACTCGACGTTCGGCGCCCTCTGGCCATGCTCGATGCGCCGCGCGATCTCCGCCTCCGCCGCGCTATCGCCGCTGCGCTGGAAGATGCTGCGCGCGACATGAAGGATGCGCGGATCGTGGCTGCCCACCCGCAGCGCCACTTCGATATCGTGCCGGGCCTCCTCGAGCCGGCCGGTATTGCTTTTCACCATGGCCAGCACCAGGCGGCCGGTGCGGTTCTCCGGGTCCGACTGACATATCCGGCTGGCCACGGCCTCCGCAGCGTCGAACAGTTGCAGCTGCGCATTCTCGACTGCCAGTGCTTCCAGTTTTTCCAGGCTCGCCATGATCTGTGCGGTCTCATTCTTCCGGTGTCAGGAGGTCGGGTCGGAAAGCGGCAATATACTTTGCCAGGGTGGCGGCCCGCGCCTTCTTCCCCGACGTGGATTTCACGATCCAGCGGGCGGGCACGATCCTGACATCGCCCAGGGCGATATCGAGCGTCTCGCGGATCCGTTGCCGCAGTGCCAGGCCGAGTGCGCGGGCCGGCGCGTCCTCCGGCCGACCCGCCAGGGCCGGGTCCTCCGCCTCTCCGATCACCACCGGGCGCTCGCTGCCGGCGGCCTCGTCGTAGACGGCGAGGGCGATCGTCCGCCCGCGATGCACCCCGGTCACGGTGTCGGCGGCCGCCTCGATATCCAGCAGCGGGATGTTGCGGCCGTTCACGATGACGAACTCCGCCTCGCGCCCGATCACGTAGAGTTCGCCGTCCATCAGGAAGCCGCGGTCCCCGGTCCGGTACCAGCCACCGCTGAACGCCGCCTCGCGACCGGCCGGGGCCGTCATGTAGGCGTCGATGCAGTGGCTGCCGGCGACCTGGATTTCGCCGACCCGGGCCGCCGGCAGGTCGACGCCCTGCTGATCGACGATCCGCAGCCGCGTCGTGGGGAGCGGCCGGCCGCTGGAGACGTAGACGACTTCGTACCGCGGGTCCGGCGCAGGCAGGATGCGGCCTTCCCGTTCGGCCTGTCGGCGATCCGCCGCAACGATCGATGGCGGCCCCGAGGCGGTCTGGGTGACGGCAAAGACGTTCTCCGCCATCGCGTAGCAGGCGTGGATCGACTGGCGCCGCAGGCCGAAGGGCCCATAGGCGGCGGCAAAATCGTCGATGCTGCGCTGGCTGACCGTTTCCGAGCAGTTCACCAGCATCTGCAGACCGTCAAGGGAGAGTCCGCGGGCGGCGGCCTGGGGTCCCAGCCGGGCGAACAGTGCGAAGGCGAAGTTCGGCAGCCAGACATGGCTGCCGCCATGCTCGCGAAGCTTCTCCCACAGCAGCAGCGGGTCCTTCGCCCAGTGGAACGGATCGATCTGGACATAGGGAATGCCCAACAGCAGCGGCATCAGGAAACAGGCCACGAAGCCCATGTCGTGATAGAGCGGCAGCCAGCTGACGATCCGATGCCCCGGAGCCAGGCCGGTGACCCCGGCATAGGCCGTTGCATGGTCCAGGACCTGCTCGGTGGTGAGGGCGATGCCCTTCGGCCGACCGGTGGTGCCGGAGGAATGCTGCACCAGCACCGGCCGTCCGGCCCGCAGGTGCGGTTCCGGAAAGGCCCGCGGGGCAACGGTGCCGGAGGGAGCCGGCCAGGCGATCCGTTCGGCGCCGTCCGCCGCGTGCAGTCCATGATCGTCGGCCAGCAGGGTAATCCCCGCCGCTGCCATCATCCCGGCCCGGTCCCGCCGCTGCTTCGCCGGATCCATATGGGGCGATGGCGGTGCCAGGAAGCAGGGCAGGCGCCCGGCGGCCAGGACCGAAAGCCAGGCCGCGGCCTGACGGGCAGGCTGTCGCGATGCGATGGCAATGATGGCTTCCGGGCCGGAGGCCGCCGCTACCGCGGCGCTGCCGGCGGCGATCTCTGCAAGTAGTGTCGCTGCGGCAACCGGGTGCGAGATGCCGTCCGGGCCCACCTCTACCAGGACGGTCCGCGCGGTGTCCGCGGCAAGCCGTTCAAGGAGAATGCGTGCCAGTCCCGGATGCCCCGCCTGCCTGCCGGATCCGGGCATCCGCCGCGCGGTCCCGTCAGGCGGCCGGCAGCGCGGACAGGCTGGCATAAATCCGCGCGACCGATCCGAAGCTGTCGATGTCGACCGGCAGGGCGGTGATGCCGAGATCCGGGTACCGTTCCTCGAACGCTGCCGCCAGGCGCACCAGCGACAGGGAATCGCACAGCCCCGCCTCGATCAGATCGGTATCGTCATCCACCGGCAGGACGCTCCCCTCGCCCAGCAGTTCCGCGGCGATCAGGCGCCGCACCTCCGGCAACGCAATCACCTCAGCCATCCTCCTGCCCCTCCCGCATCTGCCACATTCTCTCATAGGCCAGTTCCAGCAGGTCGGCCGTGCGGCGCATGTCTTCCAGTCCTGCCTGCCGGACAGCCGCCGGCAGGCGCGCCCGATAGTCCCGCAGCCGGTCGGGCGCCGAGGCCAGGGCGAGGGCGGTCTCGACATAGGCGTCCGGGGTCTCGGCGATCAGCTCCGGATGTCCGACGGTCCGCAGGATGCTGCTGCTGAAACGGCCGGCCAGGCGGTCGCCGGCAAGTGTCACCACCGGCACCCCCTGTCGCAAGGTCTGCAGGCAGGAGAAGTTGCTGCTGAAGGGGATGGCGTCCAGCGCCAGATCGACTGCGTTCATCGCGGTCGGGAAATCGCCGTCCCGCCGCACCGTCAGGCTGTAGCGCTCCGGCCCGATGCCGTGCGCGGCGAAGCCGTCGCGGATCTTGCGCTCGACCAGGTCGGACAGGAAGGGCGTGGTATAGGCGAACACCGCCCGGGGCAGCCGGTGCAGGATGCGCGACCAGAGCGCCAGGGTCGCCTCGCTGATCTTGTAGGCCGATGCCGGGCTGCCGATCGTCAGCCGGCCGCCGGCCAGGCTCGGCGGCGGTGCCGGGGCGGGCGGCTGCTTCATCTCCACCACGGCGCAGACGGCCTGCGGCAGGGCCAGCAGGCGCGCGCCACCTTCATCGACGAAGTCGCCGGCAGCGAACAGTTCGGCATCGCCGATGATCCAGTCCATCAGCGGCCCGTATTGCGGGATCAGCTTGTTGCTCCAGCCGACCTGGATGCGGGCGGGCCGGTAGGCCAGGATGCCGTTGCGCTGGGCGTCGCCGGTGCCGCCCAGATCGACCAGGATGTCCAGGTCGTCCTGCCGGATCCGGCGCGCGGCGTCGCTGTCGCTCTGGCCGTGCAGGTCGCGGAAGGTGCCGAACTTGGGCACGACGGTGCCGCGCCCCAGCGGACGTGCGGCGCTGGAATAGGCGAATGTCTCCAGCCGGTCGGGATCATGGTGGCCCAGCGGCTGGTAGTCGGAGGGGAAGCCGAAGGCGGGCGACATGTAGCCGACCCGCAGCCGCCGCGCCGCCGGCCGCGGCGCCTGCGGCGGCAGCGGCGCGCCGCGCATGACCGCGGCCAGGTGCTGCGCCCATTGCCGGCCGACCGCGGCGACCCCCTGCCGATTGAGATAGGACACGAACGGCGCCCAGAAGGCCATCAGGGAATAGGCCTGGTGCCGGGCATAGACCCCGCGCGACCGGCGGGACAGGTCCCAGGCCAGGCGGAAGGCACGTTCGCTGTCATGGGCGTTGTGGGCGATCCGGGCGGCGGTATGCAGAACGCTGTTATGGTCCGGATGCCGGGCCAGCAGGTCCTGCACTGTCGCCAGGGCCTCGCCATAGCGGCCGGCATTGCCGGCCGCCACCGCCCGCTGCCAGGCCGCCTGCATCGCCGGCGGCAGCTCCGGATCGCCGCTGGCGTCTTCCGCCGGGTTCTCCGCCAACCTGCGGTTCCTCAGCTCCCGACGCCCTGGACGGCGCGGTTCCAGATGTCGACCAGCGCATCCTCCAGGACCCGGGCCAGGGCGGAGGGGTCGGTGAGGCCCGCCTGCCTTACCGCAGCCGGGAGCAACGTCCGGTAGCGCGCCAGCCGCTGCGGATCGGCGCACAGGTCGCAGGCGGCACGGATCGCCGCCTCGCCGTTGTCGCGCGCGGGGTCGACGATCAGTTCGTCATGGCCGATTGCGGCCAGGATGCTGGCGCTGCGGCGCCGCGACAGACGGTCGCCCTGCCAGGCAAGCACCGGCGCGCCGGCGGCACAGAGGCCCAGCGTGTCGTAGTCGCTGCCCCCGGCAAGGCTGTCGACCACCAGGTCGGCACGGGCAAGCACCGTCTGTCGCGGCTCGCCCGCCGTCAGGGTGATCCGGTGGGTGTCGATGCCGGCGGCAGCGAAGCCGCGCAGGATCCTGTCGGCGACCAGGTCGCTGGGGCGTCCCGTCGCGACCAGGAACCGAGCCCCGGGCAGCCGGTCCAGAAGCCGGGCCCACAAGGTCACGCTGGCGGTGTCGATCGCTGCACCATCCGGCAGCGCGGCCAGGACCGGATGCGCGGCGCCCGCGGCGGCGGCCGGGCCTGATCCGTCGATGGCGCGGACCGGCAGCACCGGCAGCACGGGGCGGGGCAGGGCCTGCCGCCGCGCCCCCTCGCCGTCGACGAAATCCTTTCCGCCGAACAGCCGTCCGTCGCCCAGCAGGAGGTCGTGGCCGGAATCGAAGTCCGGCACCAGGCGGTTGCCCATGCCGATCTGGATCCGTGCCGGCCGCAGGACGGTGAGCATGTCGGTCGCCGCCAGGCCCGCCGGACAGAAGTCGATCAGCAGGTCCAGGTCGTGCCGCCGCATCCGATCGGCCGCCGCGACATTGCCGCTCTGCGACAGGTCCTCGAAGGCGGGGTCCGGCGCCGGCGTGCTGCCGCACCAGAAGGCATGCGCCTGCACGCGGCCGGGATCATGGGCCTGCAGCGGCCAGAACCGGCCGTCCGTCGGCAGTTCGGCCAGCAGATAGCCAACCCGCAGCGGCAGCCCGGGCGCGCGCGAAGGCGATGCCGGCACCAGCAGACCCAGGCGCCGGGCCTGCAGATGGCCGCTCCAGCGCTGTGACAGGGCGCGCAGGTCCAGGACGTCGAGGCCGGTGCAGTAGGGGGCGGCGGCGATGGAGATCCGCCAGGCCTCGATCCGCTGGCCCCAGTTCGACGCGAAGCGGGTCACCCGGTCGGCCTCGACCTGCGCGGCGGCCATGTCCCCGGCCGCGAACAGCGCCTTGGCGAGCTGCAGCCGGATGGCATCGTCCTCTGGCGTTGCGGCCAGGGTGCTGCGCAGGCGGTCGATGCCGGCCAGGTAGCCGCCCCGGTAGCCGCCCCGGGCGACGACCTCGTCCTGCAGGGCATCGTCCTGCCCTTGGCCGCTTGTCTGGGTTTGGTTCATGCCGGAATCAGGATAGGCGGGAACAGGGGATAGGCGGGAATAGGGATGGGCATCTCCACCACGCCGGCGCGATGGATCTGCCCGGGCCCTGTATAGGGCGCGCCGCGCCGGCGCGAAAGAGCGATGCCGCGCCGAAGGCATCGCCGGCGGGATGACAGCGGCGGCCGCGACCCGGTGACCGGTCGGCAAACGGTCGGGCAGGCGGGGCTGTCAGACCTCGAGCCACTCCCGGCGGACATCCTCGCTGGCGATCAGGTCCTGCGGGCTGCCCTCGAACACCATGGCGCCATGGCCCATGACATAGACCCGGTGCGAGATCTTCAGGGCGATGGCGAGCTTCTGCTCAACCAGCAGGATGGAAATGCCGCGATCGGCGATCTCCTCCAGCAGCCGGGCGACCTGCTCGACGATCTTCGGCGCCAGGCCCTCGGTCGGCTCGTCGATGATCACCAGGTCGGGATCGCCCATCAGGGTGCGGCACATGGTCAGCATCTGCTGCTCGCCGCCGGACAGGGCGCCGCCGGGAATATCGGCCCGCTCGCGCAGGTTGGGGAACAGCTCGAACATGTCCTCCATCGACCAGCGGGCCTGGCCGGCGCGGCGCATGCTCTTGATCCCCAGGATCAGGTTCTCGCGCACGCTCAGGCTCGGGAAGATGTCGCGGTTCTCCGGCACGTAGCCCAGGCCGCGCCGGGCGATCTGGTGGCTCTTCAGGCCGGCCAGTTCCTCGCCGCGGAAGCGGATCGAGCCCTGCGGCGCCACATCGCCCATGATCGCCTTCGCTGTGGTCGACCGGCCGACCCCGTTGCGGCCGAGGAGGGAGACGATCTCTCCCTCGCCGACGGTGAAGGTGACCCCCTGCAGGATGTGGCTCTTGCCGTAATAGGCATGCAGGTCGCTGACCTCGAGCATCGGCCGTGCGCGGGCCGCAGCGCGCTCCGCGGCCAATGCCTCGGCGGACTGGGCCTGGCCGCCGGTTGCGGTGGCGTTCATGCCGTCGCCTCCTCCTCGTCCAGCAGCGCGCCGAGATAGGCTTCCTTCACCGCGCGGTTCTCGCGGATCTTCTCCGGCACGTCGCAGGCGATGATCTCGCCATAGACCAGGACCGAGATCCGGTCGGCGAGGTCGAAGACCACCCCCATGTCATGCTCCACCATCACCAGGGTGCGCCCTTCCGAAACCCGGCGGATCAGCTCCACCGCCTGTTCGGTCTCGCTGTGGCTCATGCCGGCGGTGGGCTCGTCCAGCATCAGCACGCCGGCCCCGCCCGCCATGCTGATGCCGATCTCCAGCGCCCGCTGTTCGGCATAGGTCAGGACCGAGGCCAGGATGTTGCGCCGGCCGGTCAGGCCGATCTGCTCCAGCACGGCGTCGGTGCGCTCGGTCAATTCGCGGTCCCGGTCGACGGTGCGCCAGAAGGAATAGCGGTAGCCCATCGACCAGAGCAGCGCGCAGCGGACATTCTCGAACACCGACATGCGGGGGAAGATGTTGGTCACCTGGAAGGACCGCGACAGCCCCTTGCGGTTGATCTGGTAGGGGGCCATGTCGGTGATCTCCTCGCCATGCAGGAAGATCTGCCCGGCGGAGACCTGGTAGCGGCCGCTGATCAGATGGAACAGGGTGGATTTCCCCGCGCCGTTCGGGCCGATGATCGCGTGCCGCTCACCCGCCTCGATGGCCAGGTCGACGCCCATGATGATCTCGGTCCGGCCGAAGCTCTTGCGGACCCCCTTCAACTCCAGCGCGGCGGTCATTTCGGCCCTCCCCGTCGATAGCCGCTGGCGTCGGACCAGGCATCGTGGATCGCCGGCGCCAGCTTGCGCAGGGCAAGCACCCCGCCGACCGCGAGAACGACAAGAACCAGCCAGGGCACGACAGAGGCCGTGTCCACCGTCATGAAGAACAGGCCCATCTCCGGCTCGTCCGCGGGCGCGGTGTTGAGGTGGTGGATCATCTCCAGCAGACCGGTGATCCCCAGCAGCGCCGCGATGGCCGGGGCCGCCGCCAGCGTATAGGGCCCGGCAAGCCGGCCCAGGCTGCCGTGCTGTATCGCCGGCATGTGGATCATCAGGATCCCGGTCAGGCCCCAGGGCATGAATACCACGGTCGCCAGGAACAGGATGCCGACATAGAGCTGCCAGATATCAGTATAGGCCCCCAGCACGCTCTGCAGCAGGGTGAAGGTGATCGCCCCGATGATCGGCCCGATGAAGAAGCCGATGCCGCCGATATAGGCCATCAGCAGCGCCACGCCCGACGTGATCAGGTTGAGGTTTTCCTCCGTCACGATCTCGTAGTTCACCGCGAACAGCCCGCCGGCGATGCCGGCGAAGAAGCCGGCACCGGAGAAGGAGATGAAGCGGACGATCCGCTGGCTGTAGCCGACGAACTCCGCCCGCTCCGGATTGTCGCGCACGGCATTGGCCATGCGCCCCGCCGGGGTGCGGGAGAAGAAGTACATCGCCGCGGTGGCGACGAAGACCCAGAAGGCGATCAGGTAGTAGACCTGGATGTCCTGCCCGAAATTAAGGCCGAAGAACCGCATCGGGTCGGTGCGGTTGGCGCTGATCCCCTCCTCGCCGCCGAAGAAGAAGACGAAGATCAGCGACAGCCCGGCGACCAGTTCGCCGATGCCCAGCGAGATCATGGCGAAGATGGTGCCCGCCCGGCGGGTGGAGAAGCTGCCGAACAGGATGCCGAAGATCAGCCCGAACAGGCCGCCGAACAGCGGCACCACCGGCAGCGGCACGTCGAACAGACCCTCGTCGATGAAGTTCAGGGCATGGGCGGTCATGAAGCCGCCCAGTCCCATATAGACGGCATGGCCGAAGGACAGCATGCCGCCCTGGCCCAGCAGCATGTTGTAGCTGAGGGCGAAGACGATCACGATGCCCATCTGGTTCAGCAGCGAGACGCCGAAGGTGGTGTTGAACACCAGCGGCGCCACCACCAGCAGGGCGGCGAAGAAGATCCACAGGCCGAAGCGGCGGATCTGGCTGCGGCCGGAAACGGCCGCACGGCTGCGCGGGACGTCGGTCATGTCTCACGCTTTCCCATCAGCCCCATCGGCCGGAAGATCAGGATCAGCACCAGCAGCAGGTAGGGGATCAGCGGCGCGATCTGCGGCAGGGTCAGCCGCCAGATGTCGCCCAGGGCGTCGTAGAGATCGACGGAAATGCCGACCCAGCCCAGCACGTCGGCGACCGACAGGTTGATCGCGATCGCAAAGGTCTGGATCACCCCGATCAGAAGCGAGGCGACGAACGCCCCCTCCAGCGACCCGAGCCCGCCGATCACCACGATCACGAAGACGATCGAGCCCAGCAGGAAGGCCATGCCCGGGAAGGTGCCCAGCACCGGTCCGGCGATCACGCCGGCCAGGCCCGCCAGGGCGGCGCCGACGCCGAACACCAGCATGAAGATGAAGGGCACGTTGTGGCCCAGCATGCCCACGACGTTGGGGTGGGTGATCGCCGCCTGGATGATCAGGCCGATCCGGGTGCGGGTCAGCACCATGAAAAGGCCGATGAAGATCGCCACCGAGACCAGCAGCATGAAGCCCTTGTAGGCCGGGAAGTTCTGGCCCCAGAGGGTGAACAGGGTGCCCTGCAGGATCTCCGGCTCGTGATAGGGCTTCGTCAGCTTGCCCCAGACGAACTGCACCAGCTCCTCGATCAGGAAGGCCAGGCCGAAGGTGAAGATCAGCTCCGCAACATGGCCGTAGCGGTGGACGTAGCGCAGCCCGAAGCGTTCGATCAGGGCGCCGACCACGCCGACCAGGAGCGGCGCGACCACGAAGCCGGTCCAGAAGTCGAAATACTGCGAGATCTGGTACGCGAAATAGGCGCCCAGCATGTAGAGGCTGGCATGGGCGAAGTTGAGCACGCCCATCATGCTGAAGATCAGGGTCAGGCCGCTGGACAGCATGAACAGCAGCAGCCCGGTCACCAGACCGTTCAGCAGGGAGAAGACGACGATTTCCATGCGGCAGGGTCCCGGCGGAGGGTCTGGAAGCCACCCGCGCCGGAGCCGTGGCGGATGGCGCCGCCGCGGCCCCGGCAGGGGCGTTCGGTCCCGGGGCGGCGGCGCGCGCCGCCACCCCGGAACGGGTCAGACCTCTGCTAGGTCAGCTGGGCCGGTCCATCTGGCAGCTGGTCTCCAGCACCGTCTTTTCCGCCGGGATCGAGGTGACGGTCTTCAGGCCGTAGCCGGAATTGTCGCCGTCGAACTCGATATCCTCGTCGGTATGGACCGAGATCTGGATCGGCTGGATGATCTGGTGGTCCTCGGCGCGCATCTTCAGCATGTCGCCGTTGATCGCCTTGAACTCCATCCCTTCCAGCGCCCGGGCGACGGCGCCGGGCTCGACCGAGTTCGCCTTGCGCATGGCTTCCGCCAGCATCTGCAGGGCGTTGACCAGCCGGCCCTGGGTCAGGTCGGCCTCCGGATACTTGGCCTTGAACGCCTTGTGATATTCCCGCAGCTCCTCGGTCGGCGCCGGATTCACATGGCCCTCGTGGATCAGGTAGATCTGGTCCTTGCCGCCCTCGCCCAGAGCCGCGGTGATGCCGTCATAGGCGGCATAGTAGGTGTAGATCGGGACATCCAGGCCGGCCTGGTTCACCGCCTTCGCCAGGTTCAGCATGTCGGCGCCCCAGTTGCCGGTGATGATCGCGTCGGCACCGGACTCCTTGATCTTGGTGACGTAGGGGGCGAAGTCCTTGACCTTGCCGATCGGGTGCAGCTCGTCGCCGACGATCTCGATCGACGAGCTCTTCTCGCCCAGCATCTGGTTTGCGGCGGCGGCGACCGCCTTGCCGAAGGAATAGTCCTGGCCGATGATGTAGATCTTCTTGATGTCCGGCTGGCTGACGATGAAATCGGTCAGCGCGTTCATCTTCTGGTCGGCGTTCGCGTCGAAGCGGAAATGCCAGAAATTGCACTTCTCGTTGGTGAGCGCCGGATCTACCGCCGAATAGTTCAGGTACAGGATCTGGTGGTCCGGATTGCGGGCATTGTTCTTCGCGACCGCCTCGGTCAGGGCATTGGCCACGCCCGAGGAATTGCCCTGCAGGATGTAGTGGACGCCGTCGCCGATCGCCTTCTTCAGCTGCAGCAGGCTTTCCTTCGGGCTGATCTGGTTGTCGTAGGGGATCACCTCCCACTTCATTCCCAGCGGCGGGTCGGCGTTGATCAGGGTGTCGACCGCGAACTGGGTCTGCTTCAGGCCGTTGGTCCCGGTCGCCGCGAAGGGCCCGGACAGCGGGTCGATGAAGCCGATCTTGACGGTGTCTTCGGCGAGCGCGGCCGTGCTGATGGTGCCGGCCGCAGCCAGTGCGAGCAGGACTCGCGGCATGCGGGACATGCGCATCCTCTTCCTCCCTCGGATATGTCGCGGAGCGTCGGTTGCATTCTGTCGTGCCGATACGCTCTACGAGAACCGTGCATGAGGGGGGGATGAACGTCAAGATGTCTGCCGGTTGCAAACAACCGCCAGGCTTGCAGCGGGCGCCGCGCCACGACCTAACGGGCGGCCTGGCGCCGCAGTGCGGGGCCGTCGACCTCCGGTCCCTCCGGTCGCAGCGCGACCCGGACCTGCTGCGTGCCTGGGGTGGTGCGGCGGGCGATCTCCAGGTCCAGACCCTGCCCGTGCAGGCCGGGATAGACCGCACCGCCCTCTTCGCGGTTGCGCAGCAGATGAAGCTTCACCCGCCAGGTCGGCCGGAACATGAGGCCGAAGCGGCGGCTGTCCAGGACGATCGCCTGCTGTCCCGGGGCGATGTCGCGCCCCTGCCGGGTGCGGCCGTCGACGCAGTCCACGAAGACTGTGCGACCGGCATGGTTGGCGACCTCGATGGTATAGCCGGTCGGGCTGTCGTCCGGTTCCCTGTTCTCGACCCGGCGGACGTGGCGCCGGACGAGCATCGGCACCAGCAGCGCGACCGGGACCAGCAGGAACAGCCACCAGTCCATCAGGCGGGCCGCACCGCCGGAGGTGCGGCACCGGTGGGCTGCAGGGCGGTCGCAACGACCTGCGGCTCCAGCGGCGCAGAACCGCCTTCGGCAGGGGTCGGCAGACGACCGGCCGTCGATACGGCCAGGGTCATCGCCGCAGCGAACGCCATTGCGGCGAGCGTGTTGAAGGCATTCCGGGTGTTCATGGCAGCCTCCCTGGTCGGGCGGCGCGGCGCGGCCCGCTGCCGCGTGGTGCCGCCGTCACGATAAGGATGGAGGCGGAATATGGCGCCCGCGCGTCGATCCGGTTTCCGACGGCGGCACCGGCGTCATTCCGCGCCCGCGAAATGCGGCTGCGGCTGCTGCGCCACGTAGGTGATCGTGCGGGTCCCACCCTCGGGCATCGGCAGGATCCCGACCGGGTTCATGCCGTAGGGGCCTGCTTCGGGAAAGACCGGCGCGCCCCTGCCCTCGTCGGCAAGTTCGAAGACGCCGCAATGCAGCACTGCCTCGGCCGCGCCCAGGCGAATGGGCTTTGCATTGATCTGCGCGGCCTCTCCTGGCGCCACCGTCATGCCGAAGCGGTAGGTATGGCAGTTCGGCCGGACGTTGCACTCGATGCGGATCGGGCGGTCCATGACGTTGCGGACCTGGACGTCCAGCGCGGCTTCGGCGGCCGATGCAGGCCGCATCAGGACAGCGGCCAGGCCGGTCAGGACCAGTGCGCCGATGCTCAGGCCGTGGCGCAGCCGTCGGCAATTGCGATGGGAACGGAACATCGCCGTTTCCTCCGTTGAAAAGCGATGCGGTCACTTCCCCGGACCCGATCGGACTGCGATGTGACCCGATTGGGTCCTTCGCGGGCGGTGGCAAATGCAGGCCTTGCCGCCGCCTTCGCCGGCCTCATCATACACCCTTGCAGATCGGGACCGAGCCGGCATCGGGATCATCCTGTCGGGATGAGGCGGGGTCAGCGGACGGCATTCCGGCCGCGACCCGCCGGGGCGCGGCCAGTCAATTGATGCCTTCGAAATGCGGCTGCGGCTGCTTCGCGACGTAGGTGACCGTGCGCGTCCCGCCCTGCGGCAGCGGTACCACGCCGACCGGGCTCATGCCGCCGGATCCCGCGCCGGGGAAGATCGGCGCCCCCTTGCTGCCGCCGGCATAGTCGAAGGCGCCGCAATGCATGGTGGCGACCTCGGGCCCCAGGCGGATCGGCTGGAACGTCATCTTGATGTTGTGTCCGGGCTCCACCGTCATGCCCATGGAGGTGGAGAACGCGCGCGGCTTCACCCGGCACTCGATATAGACCCGGCGGTCGAGATTGTTCTGGACATGGATGTCCAGGTAGGAGTCCGCCGCCGCTGCCGGCCGCACCAGGGTCGCGGTCAGCAGGGTCGCGGTCAGGGCAAGGGCGATGATGGCGGCGACCGACAGGGCCTGCCGGAGCCGCAGGGCTTTCCGGTACGGACGGAACATCGCTGTCTCCATTCTTGGTGTTGCGATGCCGGTAGCGTCCGGGGCGGGTTTGACCCGGTGATGACCCGATCGTGGCAATTTCCGGGCGCCGGCGCGTGCATTCTCGATCGCACGCGCCGGCAGACAGGGGGCGGGATGCGGCCTATTCGGCTGCCGCCTTCGCCGCCGGTCCATCGACCCGGTCGGCCATCATCGCCGTCAGGTGCACGATGTCGGAGACGGTGGCCCCCATGTCGACGATCTGCACCGGCTTCTCCAGACCCACCAGCAGCGGGCCGTAGACGGTGGAGCCGGCGAGCACCTGCAGCAGCTTCGCGCTCAGGTTGGCGGAATGCAGGCCGGGCATCACCAGCACATTGGCCGGACCCTTCAGGCGGGAGAAGGGATAGAGCTTGCGCAGCTCCGGGTTCAGGGCAATGTCGGCCGACATCTCGCCCTCATACTCGAAATCCACCTCCATGCCGTCGAGCAGGCGCACCGCTTCGCGCACCCGGTCGCCGGTGACCCGCATCGGGTTGCCGAAGTTGGAATGCGACAGGAGCGCCACCCGCGGCTCATGGCCCATCTGCCGCGCCAGGCCGGCGGTCTGCACCGCGATGTCCTTCAGGATCTCGCCCTCCGGCAGCTCGTGCACCGTGGTGTCGGCGACGAACACGGTGCGGCCCTTGGAGATCACGATGGAGACGCCGAACACCCGCTGGCCGGGCAGCGGGTCCAGCACCCGCCGGACATCCTCGTAGGCGACCGAATAGGAGCGGGTCACGCCTGTCACCATGGCATCGGCATCGCCCAGCCGCACCATGCAGGCGGAGAAGATGTTGCGGTCCTGGTTCACCATCCGCTGGCAGTCGCGGAACAGATAGCCCTGCCGCGCCAGCCGGCCGTACAGGAACTCCGTATAGGCGTCGTTGCGGGCGCTCTTCCGGGCGTTGGTGATCTCCAGGTCGGCGGTGCTGACATGCAGGCCGATCCGCTTCATCGTCTCGGCAATGCGCTCCTCGCGGCCGACCAGGATCGGATGGCCATAGCCGGCGTTGCGGAAGGCGATGGCGGCGCGGATCACCTTTTCCTCTTCGCCTTCGGCGAACACCACCCGGCGCTCCTCGCCGCGCACCCGGTCCAGGATCATCTGGATCGAGCCGATGGTCGGGTCCAGCCGCGCCGCCAGCTTGTGGCCGTAATGCTCCAGGTCGTGGATCGGCTGGCCGGCGACACCGGAGTCCATCGCCGCCTTCGCCACCGCCTTCGGCACCTCGACGATCAGGCGCGGGTCGAACGGCACCGGGATGATGTAGTCGGGCCCGTATTGCGGCCGCTGGCCGCGATAGGCGGCGGCGACCTCGTCGGGCACGTCCTCCCGCGCCAGGCGCGCCAGGGTGTTGACCGCGGCGATCTTCATCTCGTCGTTGATCGTGGTGGCCCGCACGTCCAGCGCACCGCGGAAGATGTAGGGGAAGCCCAGGACGTTGTTGACCTGGTTGGGATAGTCCGACCGGCCGGTGGCCATGATCGCGTCGCCGCGGACCTCGGCCACCTCCTCCGGCGTGATCTCCGGGTCCGGGTTGGCCATCGCGAAGATGATCGGCTTCGCCGCCATCGAGCGGATCATCTCGCCGGTGAAGGCGCCCTTCACCGACAGGCCCCAGACCACGTCGGCGCCGCGCATCGCCTCCTCCAGGCTGCGGGCGTCGGTCTCTACCGCATGGGCGGACTTCCACTGGTTCATCCGCTCGGTACGGCCCTTGTAGATCACGCCCTTGGTGTCGCAGAGGATGGCATTGCCGGGCGGCAGGCCCATCGCCTTCAGCAGTTCGACGCTGGCGATCGCCGCGGCGCCGGCGCCGTTGATGACGATCTTGGTATCCTTGATGTCGCGGCCGGTCAGGTCCAGCGCGTTGATCATGCCGGCGGCGGCGATGATTGCGGTGCCGTGCTGGTCGTCGTGGAAGATCGGGATGTCCATCAGCTCGCGCAGCCGCTGCTCGATGATGAAGCAGTCGGGCGCCTTGATGTCCTCCAGGTTGATCCCGCCGAAGGTCGGTCCCAGGAACTTCACCGCGTTGATGAACTCCTCGACATCCTCGGTACCGACCTCGATGTCGATGCCGTCCACGTCGGCGAAGCGCTTGAACAGGACCGCCTTGCCCTCCATCACCGGCTTGGAAGCCAGCGCGCCCAGATTGCCCAGGCCCAGCACCGCGGTGCCGTTCGAGATCACCGCCACCAGATTGCCCTTGGCGGTATAGTCGTAGGCGGTCTTCGGATCCTTCTCGATCTCCAGGCAGGGCACGGCCACGCCGGGGGAATAGGCCAGCGACAGGTCGCGCTGGGTCGCCATCGGCTTGGTCGGCACCACTTCGAGCTTGCCCGGCCGGCCACGTTTGTGGAATGCCAGGGCCTCGTCGCTCAGACTGGCCTGCTGCTGATCGCTCAAGTCACTCATTTGATGATTTGCCCTGCTGACATGCGCGTTTCCCCGGGACCGGTCGCGGCGTGGCTTCCGGCCGGCCGGCGCGCAACTCTCCGGTCCGGCGGCCCGCCCTTGGTTTCGCGCGACACCTTGAGGGGATGATAGGTGCCGGATTCGACCCCTGACAAACGGGAAATGGGTCATAACCTGCAAAACGGGGGGCCCCGGGAGGATGGCAGCGCGATGCGCGCCACCCCGATGATGGCGCAGTACCTGCGGATCAAGGACCGCTATCCCGACGTCCTGCTGTTCTACCGGATGGGCGATTTCTACGAACTGTTCTTCGATGACGCGGTGGCGGCCGCGGAATGCCTGGACATCACCCTCACCCGGCGCGGCAAGCATCTGGGGGAGGACATCCCGATGTGCGGCGTGCCGGTCCATTCCGCCGACGGCTATCTGGCGCGGCTGATCCGCGGCGGCCACAAGGTGGCCGTCTGCGAACAGACCGAGGATCCGGCGCAGGCGAAGAAACGCGGGCCGAAGTCCGTCGTGGAGCGCGACGTGGTGCGGCTGGTCACCCCGGGCACCCTGACCGAGGACAGCCTGCTGGATGCCCGCGCCAACAACTTCCTGGCCTGCATGACCGCAGCCGACCGCGACGGCGCCATCGGCCTGGCCTGGATCGACATCTCCACCGGGCAGTTCGCTGTCACCACCACCGCTGCCGCCGGGCTGGCGGCGGAGATCGCCCGCCTCGCCCCGCGGGAGCTGGTGCTGCCGGAAAGCGCCTTCGAACAGGCCCGCGCCGCCGCCCAGTCGGGCGCCGGCGGCGACGGGCCGGCGCTGACCTGCCTGCCCGACCCGCGGTTCGATGCCCGCAATGCGGAGGCGGTGCTGCTGCGCACCTTCCAGGTGGCGACCCTGGATGCCTTCGGCAGCTTCGCGCCGGCCGAGCTGGCCGCCGCCGGCAGCCTGCTGGACTATGTCGCGCTGACCCAGATCGGCGCGATGCCGGAACTGCGCCCGCCCCGGCATGAGGCGGCAGGCGCGGTGATGGCGATGGACGCCGCCACCCGCCGCAACCTGGAACTGACCGAGAGCCTGTCGGGTGGCCGCCGCGGCAGCCTGCTGGCGGTGGTCGACCGCACCGTCACCGGCGCCGGCGCGCGCCTGCTGGCGGCGCGGATCGCCGCGCCCCTCACCGATCCGGAAGCCATTGCCGGCCGCCACGACATGGTCGCCTATTTCGCCGGCGACGAGGGGCTGCGCCAGGCGGTGCGGGCGGAACTGCGGGCCGCGCCCGACCTGGCGCGGGCACTGGCCCGGCTGGGCCTGGGCCGCGGCGGCCCGCGCGACCTGGCGGCGGTGCGCGACGCGCTGGAGGCGGCCGGTGCGATCGCCGCGCGCCTGGCGATCACCGCGCCGCGGCCCGCCGGCATCGATGCGGTGGCGGGCGACCTGTCCGGCCATGCCGACCAGGCTGCGGCGCTGCGCGCGGCGATGGCGGACGATCCGCCGCACAGCCTGGCCGATGGCGGCTTCGTGCGCCGCGGCTTCGATGCCCGCCTGGACGAGCAGCGCACCCTGCGCGACGAGAGCCGGCGCCACATCGCCGCCCTGCAGGCGAAATATGCCGCGGCGACCGGGGTGACGAGCCTGAAGGTCAAGCACAACAACATGCTGGGCTATTTCGTCGAGGTCGGTGCCCGGCACGCGTCGCGGCTGGGCGCGGACTTCGCCCACCGGCAGACGATGAAGGATGCGGTGCGCTATTCCACCGGCGAGCTGGCCGACCTGGAAAGCCGCATCGCCGATGCCGCCGGCGCCGCCCAGGCGCTGGAGGAGGAGGTCTTCGCCGGCCTGCGGGAGCAGGTGCTGGCGGTCCATGACGCGCTGGCCGCGGCGGCCGAGGCGCTGGCCGTGGTCGACGTGGCGGCCGCCGCGGCGGAGCTGGCGGCGGATGCCGGCTGGGTGCGCCCGACGGTCAGCGAGACGCGCCGCTTCCATATCCGCGGCGGCCGCCACCCGGTGGTGGAGGCGGCGCTGCGGGCCGCCGACGGCAGCCCCTTCGTCGCCAACGATGTCGACCTGGGCGAGGCGCAGCGGCTGTGGCTGCTGACCGGCCCCAACATGGCGGGCAAGAGCACCTTCCTGCGGCAGAACGCGCTGATCGCGATCCTGGCGCAGGCCGGCCTGTTCGTGCCGGCGGCGGAGGCGGAGATCGGCCTGGTCGACCGGCTGTTCTCCCGCGTCGGCGCCGCCGACGACCTCGCGCGCGGCCGGTCGACCTTCATGGTGGAGATGGTGGAGACGGCGGCGATCCTGAACCAGGCCGGGCCCGGCGCGCTGGTGATCCTGGACGAGATCGGCCGCGGCACCGCCACCTATGACGGCCTGTCGATCGCCTGGGCGACGGTGGAGCATCTGCACGACGTGAACCGCTGCCGGTCGCTGTTCGCCACCCATTATCACGAGCTGACGGTGCTGTCGGACCGGCTGCCGGCGCTGGTGAACCGCACCATGCGGGTGAAGGAATGGCGCGGCGACGTGGTCTTCCTGCACGAGGTGGCGGAAGGCGCCGCCGACCGCTCCTACGGCATCCAGGTGGCGAAGCTGGCCGGCCTGCCGCCGGCGGTGCTGGCGCGCGCCCGCACCATCCTGAAGGAGCTGGAGCGCGGCGGCCAGAAGGGCGCGGTGCGCGCCCTGCTCGACGACCTGCCGCTGTTCGCCGGCCTGACCGCCGATGCCGCACCCGGCAGCGCCGCGGCGGCGGCGGCGGAGGCGGCGGAAGCCGTCCATCCGGCGCTGGCCCGCCTGCGCGGGCTCGCGCCGGACGACCTGGCGCCGCGGGAGGCGCTGGACCTGCTCTACGAGCTGAAGCGGCTGGCGGAGGATGCGCCGGGCTGAACGGGCTCAGCCGGCAGGGCCCGGCGCCGGGGCCGGCAGGACCAGCCGCGCGCCATCGCTGAACGACAGGATCAGCTGCCAGCGCTGCCAGCTGCTGCGATAGCTGTCGACCGCCGAGGCCGGCACCACGATCCGGGTGAAGCGCCGCTTGCGCGGCGGGTCCATGGCGCGGGCGATGATGTCCAGCGACAGGCCGACCGAGACGCCGCTGTCGGACGACCCGTACAGCGCCACGCCATAGTCGCGGTCCGCGGGCGGCCGTTTCAGGTCGCCGGCATAGAGCGAGCGGCCGGTCGGCGGGCGCAGCTCCGCCTCGGTGATCGTGCCTTCCGCCAGGGCGGTGACCAGCACCTGGCCGGCGCCGCGCAGGTCACCGTCGCCGTCGCCGCCGGCCCAGCGGGCAGCGGCCTCCGGCAGATCGCTGCCGCCGAACCAGCCGCAGGCGCCCAGCAGCAGGCAGAGACCCAGGACGGTGGCCAGCCGGGTGCGCCCGGCGCGGCCGGGTCGCGGGCCTGCCGACTGGTGGCAGTCCGGCGAAGCCGCTATCGTCCGCCTCGATCCGAGATGCACAAGACGCGCGCGCGGGGGCTGCCGGCCTGCCGCCGCCGAAGGGGAGGGAAGTTCCGCATGACCAGCCTGTTCGACCTGACGGGAAAGGTTGCCGTCGTCACCGGTTCCAGCCGCGGCATCGGCCGCGCCATCGCCGAGCAGCTTGCCGCCCATGGCGCCAAGGTCGTCGTGTCCAGCCGCAAGGCGGCGGCCTGCGAGGAGGTGGTGAAGGCGATCACCGATGCCGGCGGCGAGGCGATCGCGATCCCGGCCAGCATCTCCGACAAGGCGCAGCTGGAAACCCTTGTGGCGGAGACGAAGAAGCATTTCGGTCAGATCGACATCCTGGTCTGCAACGCGGCGGTGAACCCGTTCTTCGGCACCTCGAAGGACATTCCCGACGACGCTTTCGACAAGATCATGGCCTCCAACATCAAGTCGAACCACTGGCTGTGCAACATGGTGATCCCGGACATGGCCGAGCGCGGCGACGGCGCGGTGATCATCGTGTCCTCCGTCGGCGGGCTGTTCGGCTCCGACAAGCTGGGCGCCTACTGCATTTCCAAGGCGGCCGACATGCAGATGGCACGCAACCTGGCGGTGGAATGGGGCCCGAAAAACATTCGCGTGAACGCCATCGCCCCCGGCCTGATCAAGACCGATTTCGCCCGTGCGCTGTGGGAGAATCCGGAGATCCTGAAGATGGCCACCAAGGGCTATCCGCTGCGCCGCATCGGCCAGCCCGACGAGATCGCCGGTGCGGCGGTGTTCCTGGCGTCCAGGGCAGGCAGCTTCACCACCGGGCAGACCCTGGTGATCGACGGCGGCGGCGCCATCAACCAGGGCGGCTGAACCCCGGACGGGCGGCTCCCGGCGCGGCCGGCCGCCGCCGGCCGGGGGTTGAAGTCCCGCCTCGGCTGCCGCACATCGCCGGATGGCTCCCGCCAGGCCAGCGGGCCGGAAAGGCAGAGGCATGTACGAGATACCCCACAGGCGCCGGATCGTGGCGCGGGCCGACCTGCTGCAGGCGCTGGACTGCTATGGCCGGGTCGGCGGGCCGCTTGCCGACCCGACCGCCGCCCGCGCCCTGGCGCTGGAGGTGCTGCGGCCGGCGCTGGAAGCCGGCGAGGCGGAGATCCGCCGGCGCTTCGAGGCCGGCGGCCGGGCGCGGGAGGCGCTGCACGGCCGCAGCTACCTGATCGACCAGGTGGTGCGGGTGCTGTTCGACTTCGCCTCCACCCGCGTCTGGCCGCTGTCCAACCCGACCGAGGCGGAGAAGCTGTCGATCCTGGCGGTCGGCGGCTATGGCCGCGGCGAGCTGGCGCCGCAGTCGGACATCGACCTGCTGTTCCTGTTTCCCTACAAGCAGACCTCCTGGGGGGAGCAGGTCGCGGAGTTCATGCTCTACAGCCTCTGGGACCTGGGGCTGAAGGTCGGCCATGCGACCCGGTCGGTGTCGGAATGCCTGCGGCGGGCCCGCGACGATGTCACGATCTCCACCGCGATCCTGGAATCCCGCTGGATCTGGGGCGACCAGGAACTGGCGCAGGAGCTGGCGCGCCGCTTCGACGCGGAGGTGGTGGCGAAGACCGGCGCCGCCTATGTCCAGGCGAAGCTGACCGAGCTGCGGGAGCGGCATTCCCGCATGGGCGACAGCCGCTACCTGGTGGAGCCCAACCTGAAGGAGGGGCAGGGCGGCCTGCGCGACCTGCAGACCCTGGTCTGGATCGCCCGCTTCTTCTACCGCATCGACGATCTGGGCGAGGTGGTCAGCCGCGGCATCGTCTCCGCCACGGAATACCGCCGGCTGATCCGCGCCCAGGCCTTCCTGACCAAGGTGCGCTGCCACCTGCACTATGTCACCGGCCGGCCGGAGGAGCGGCTGACCTTCGACGTGCAGACCGAGATCGCGCACCGCATGGGCTATACCGACCGTGCCGGCCAGCAGGCGGTCGAGCGCTTCATGAAGTTCTACTTCCTGACCGTGAAGGATGTCGGCGACGTCACCCGCATCTTCTTCCGCGCGGTGGAGGAGGAGGTGGAGAGCCGCTCGCTGCTCCGGCTGCCGCGGATCCGGCGCAAGCGCACCCGCGACGGCTTCGTCACCGACGGCAAGCGGGTCACCGTGGAGGATCCCGACGTCTTCCGGCAGGACCCGGTGCGGATCCTGCGGCTGTTCCACCTGGCGGAGGCGCAGGACCTGGACCTGCATCCCGATGCCCTGCGGGCGGTGCGCAGCCATCTCGACCTGGTCAACGCGTCCCTGCGCAGGAACGCGGAGGCGAACCGGCTGTTCGTCGACCTGCTGACCTGGCCCGGCCGGGCGGAGCGCGCGCTGCGCCGCCTGAACGAGGCCGGCGTGCTGGGCCGTTTCGTCACCGATTTCGGCCGGGTCGTGGCCCAGACCCAGCACGACATGTACCACGTCTATACCGTGGACGAGCATACCATCCGGGCGATCGGCATCCTGTCGCGGATCGAGCAGGGCACTCTGTCGGAAGACCATCCGCTGGCCACCGAGGTGATCAAGAAGGTGTTGTCGCGGCGGGTCCTGTACCTTGCCTTGTTCCTGCATGACATCGCCAAGGGCCGCGGCGGCGACCATTCGGTGCTGGGGGCGGAGGTGGCGCACAAGCTGGCGCCGCGCCTGGGCTTCACCGAGGCGGAGACGGAGACCGTGGCTTGGCTGGTGCGCTGGCACCTGGCGCTCTCGGCGACCGCCTTCAAGCGCGACCTCGCCGATCCGAAGACGATCACCGACATCGCCCGCCACGTGCAGAGCCCGGAGCGGCTGCGGCTGCTGCTGGTGCTGACGGTCTGCGACATCCGCGCCGTCGGCCCCAATGTCTGGAACGGCTGGAAGGGGCAGCTGCTGCGCACCCTCTACGTCGCGACGGAGGATGTACTTCTGGGCGGCCATGTCGAGCGCAACCTGGAGCGCAACGCCACCCGGTCGCGGGAGGACCTGGCGGCGCGCCTGGCCGACTGGCCGGCGGCGGAGGTGGAGGGCTACCTGAACAGGCATATGCCGTACTACTGGCAGGCCTTCGACATCGAGGCGCATGAGCGGCATGCCCGGATGATCCGTCGCGCCGACCGCGCCGGCGACCCGCTGACCCTGGAGACCCGCACCGACAGTTTCCGCGCGATCACCGAGGTGACGATCTATGCCCAGGACCATCCGGGGCTGTTCGCCCGCCTGACCGGCGCGCTGTCGGCCGCCGGCGCGACGATCGTGGACGCGAAGGTGCATACCACCCGCGACGGCCAGGCGCTGGACACCTTCCTGATCCAGGACCTGAACGGCGACGCCTTCGACCGGCCCGACCGGCTGGCGCGCCTGTCGCGGATGGTGAACCGCACCCTGGCCGGCGAGGTGAAGCCCCGGCAGGCGATCGCGGCGGGCAATCCGGGCGAGCCGGCACGGATGCGCAAGGTGTTCCAGGTCGCACCCGTCGTGCTGATCGACAATGGCGCATCGGCCGGCCATACGGTGATCGAGGTGAACGGCCGCGACCGGCCGGGGCTGCTCTACGACGTCACCTGGGCGCTGTTCACCCTGAACCTCACCATCCATTCCGCGCATGTGGCGACCTATGGCGAACGGGCGGTGGACGTGTTCTATGTCCAGGATCTGGTCGGCATGAAGGTGACCTCCGCCAGCCGCCTCGCTGCGATCGAGGCGAAACTGTTGGAGGCGCTGCTGACGCCGGAGGAACGCGCCGCCGGCGGCGCGGCGAAGGCACCGGCGCGCGGCCGGTCCCGCAGCCGTGAGCGCGAGAAGGCGGCCGCCGGCTGAGCCCGGCTTCCGCGCCGGTGCCGGCCCGACCATTCTACGGTTGCGGGCCGTCGCATCCGGCGCATGACCTGGCCCAGCAGACGACAGATTCGGGGGTATCGAGTATGGGGGCGGGGCTTCTGACCACCGTGGCCTTGGTCCTGGCAGTGCTGGCCGGGACGGTGATTCCGATACAGGCGGGCCTGAACGGCCGGCTGGCCCAGGCGATGGGCACGCCGATCTGGGCGGCCGGCGTGTCGTTTCTGATCGGCACGTTGATCCTGCTGCCCCTGGCCGCGCTGCTCCGGAGTCCTGGACAGGCGCTCGCCGACCTGTCCGGCGTGCCCTGGTGGGCATGGTTCGGCGGTCTGATGGGCGCCTGTTTCGTCAGCATCACCGTCTTCGCCGCGCCGATCGTCGGTGCCACCGCGATGATCGCCGCGGTCATTGCCGGGCAGCTGATCGCCGCCCTGGCGCTCGACCATTTCGGCCTGGCGGGATACACCGCCAATCCGATTGGCTGGCGCGACCTGGCCGGCGTCATCCTGCTGGTGGCCGGGGTCGTGGTGCTGCGGTTCGGCCGCGGCTGACGGCGCTTTCAGCCGCCCCGGCACCCGGATGGCCGGGCGGGGGTAACGGTGCCGGCCGCTATTTCGGCCGGCAGCTGTGGTGATGCTGCACGTCGGGCAGGCCGTGCAGGCTTTCCGCTTCGAAGGCGGCGAGGTCGGCGGTCAGGCGCAGTTCGATCGCCGCGTCCAGGGCGTCGCAGATGGCGGCGGCGGGGTCGGCCCCCTGCCCCGTACCGTTGAGGAAGCGCCCGGCAGCGGGATCCGGATCGGGCAGCCGGCAGCGTGCCCGCGTCGCATCGTCCGGGGCCAGGTCGCAGCGCATCTCCTCCCGCACGCGGACCAGCCATTCACCCAGATGCACGCACATGTCGACGGTGCGGAAGGGTTCGCCGCGCCGTTCCTCGCGCACATCCTCGCACAGGGCCGTGTGGTTTCCGGCGGCGGCCTGATAGACGCTGTCGGTGCGGGACAGCCGGATCTCCATCGTCGCCGTGACCGCTTCGCGCCGCCAATAGCGGTAGCGTTCGGCATCGGCATAGTCGAAGGCGATGCTGCAGGCGCAGGTCACGGTGTCCGGGGCGGTGCCGCCCTCCTGGCCGGCGGCCGGGACGGCGGCGGCAAGCGCCGGGCCGAGCAGCAACGCCGCGCCGAGCGCCGATGCCCGCAGCGCCCGCCCGGCCGCGGTCGGCCCGGTCGGTGCCAGCGTTCCGGCGGTTCTTCGCGACCGATTCTGGCCAAGGTTCATCCGGCCCCCCTGAATTCCCGCGGCGGGCATGCGGCAACCGGCCCTACCCCGGCCGCCACGCCCGTCCGGTGCATTGTCGGTCGAAGGCGCCGGGAATTCAAAGCGGATTGCGCTCGCGCCCGGTGCGGGCCGCTGCTACAGGGAGGATCCGCAATGCCGATCAGCCGGGTCTCCTGCCGACCATGACGTCCACTTCCGCGCCGGTCATCCCCCTTCTGCGCGCCTTCGCGACGGTCAGCGGCATGACGATGCTCAGCCGCCTGGCCGGCTTCGTGCGCGACATGCTGATTGCCGCCTTCCTGGGCGCCGGCATGGTGTCGGATGCCTTCTTCGTGGCGTTCAAGCTGCCCAACTTCTTCCGCTCGCTGTTTGCCGAGGGTGCCTTCAACGCCGCCTTCGTGCCGCTGTTCAGCGCCACCCTGACTCGCGAGGATCGCGATGCCGCGATCCGCTTCGCCGAGGATGCGCTGGCGGTCCTGCTGACCGTGCTGGTGCTGTTCGTGGCCGTTTGCGAGATCGCGATGCCGGTGCTGATGCTGGGCCTGGCGCCGGGCTTCGCCGGCGATGCCGGGCGCTTCGACCTGGCGGTCGAGTTCACGCGGATCACCTTCCCCTACCTGCTGCTGATCAGCCTGGTCTCGCTCTGCGGCGGCATCCTGAACGGGCTGGGCCGGTTCGCCGCCGTTGCCGCGGCGCCGATCCTGTTGAACCTGACGATGATCGGCTCGCTGCTGCTGCTGACGCCGCTGCTGCCGAACCCGGGCTATGCGCTGGCCTGGGGCGTCATGCTGTCCGGCATCACGCAGTTCGCCTGGCTTGCCCTGGCCTGCCGGCGGGCCGGCATCGACCTGCGCCTGCGCCTGCCGCGGCTGACCCCCGGGGTGCGCCGCCTGCTGCGGCTGATCCTGCCGGCAGCGGTGGGGGCGGGGGTCACGCAGGTGAACCTGGTGGTCAACGTGATTCTGGCCTCGCTGCTGCCGTCGGGGGCGATCTCCTACCTGTTCTATGCCGACCGGCTGAACCAGCTGCCGATCGGCGTGGTCGGCGTCGCGGTGGGCACCGCGCTGCTGCCGCTGATGTCGCGCCAGATCGCCGCCGGCGACAGCGTGGCCGCAATGTCGAGCCAGAACCGCGCCATCGAACTGGTGCTGCTGTTCGGCCTGCCGGCCACCGCCGCCCTGCTGGCGGTGCCCGAACCGATCATCGCGGTCCTGTTCGAGCGTGGCGCGTTCGGCGCGGCCGACCGGGAGGCGACCGCCGCCGCCCTGCGGGCCTATTCCCTGGGCCTGCCGGCCTTCCTGCTGATCCGCAGTTTCACCCCCGCATTCTATGCCCGGCAGGACACCCGCACCCCGGTGGCGATCGCCATTGCGGCGATGAGCGTCAACCTCGCCGCCTCCCTCGCCCTGATGTGGAGCCTCAGCTATGTCGGCCTGGCCTTGGCGGCGGCGCTGGCCGCCTGGGTCAATGCCGGCCTGCTGGCCTTCGTCGCCTGGCGGCGCGGGCTCTGGCGCAGCGATGCCCGGCTGCGGGCCCGTGCCCTGCGCATGCTGGCGGCCACCCTGGCGATGGCGGCGGCGGCGCTGGGCATCGCGCACCTGCTGGCCGACTGGTTCCTGGCGGCGGCCCTGGCCCGGCAGCTGGCAGCCCTGGCGGCGCTGGTGCTGGGCAGCGGGCTGCTCTATGGCGGGCTGGCGCTGCTGCTCGGCGCCGCGCGGCCCTCCGACCTGGCGCGGATGATGCGGCGCGGTCCGCGGCAGTCCTGACGGCCGGGTCAAGGAACGCGTTGACCTTTTCCGCCGAGCGCGCCATGAAGGCCGCCGCCCGTGCGCCATCCGGCCGGCGGCGCGCACCATCTCCCCGGCAACCCGCAACCTGCAGCAGACCCATCCATGAGCGACCGAAAGCTGATCTTCTCCGGCATGCAGCCCACCGGCAATGTCCATCTGGGCAACTATCTGGGTGCGATCCGGAACTGGGTGAAGCTGCAGAAGGACTATGACTGCATCTTCTGCGTCGTGGACCTGCATGCCCTGACCATGTGGCAGGAGCCGGCGATGATGGCGGCGCAGACCCGCGAAGTCGCCGCCGCCCTGATCGCCTCCGGCATCGACACCGAGCATTGCCTGCTGTTCAACCAGAGCATGAATCCGGACCATGCCCAGCTGGCCTGGATCTTCAACTGCGTCGCCCGGGTCGGCTGGATGAACCGGATGACGCAGTTCAAGGAAAAGGCGGGCAAGGACCGGGAGCGCGCCTCCCTCGGCCTTTACGCCTATCCGGCGCTGATGGCGGCCGACATCCTGGCCTACAAGGCGACCCACGTGCCGGTCGGCGAGGACCAGAAGCAGCACCTGGAACTGACCCGCGACATCGCGATCAAGTTCAACCACGATTACGAGACGGAGCTGTTCCCGATCTGCGAGCCCCTGATCCTGGGGCCGGCCGCCAGGGTCATGTCGCTGCGCGACGGCACCAGGAAGATGTCGAAGTCCGACCCGTCGGAGCAGGCACGGATCACCCTGACCGACGGTCCGGACGAGATCGCGCAGAAGATCCGCCGCGCCAAGACCGACCCGCAGCCGCTGCCGGAGACGGCGGAGGGGCTGGAGGGGCGGCCGGGGGCCGCCAACCTGCTGGGCATCTATGCCGCCCTGACCGACAAGGACCTGGCGGCCGCCGTGGCGGAGTTCGCCGGCCAGCCGTTTTCCGCCTTCAAGGCGGCGCTGACCGAGGTGGCGGTGGCGGAGGTTGGCCGCATCGGCACCGAGATGAAGCGGCTGATGGCCGATCCCGGCGCGGTGGACGCCATCCTGCACCGCGGTGCGGAGAAGGCGCGGGCGATGTCGGCACCGGTGCTGGCGGAGGTCTATGCCGCCATGGGGCTGCTGCGGCCATGATCCGGCGGGCCCTGCCGGGCGGTCCGGCGGCCTGCTTGATGCGGTGCCGGCGGAAGGGCAACATCCGTCCATGACACGGGAAACGACGCCGGAGACGAAGGGCAATGTGCGCGCCGACCGCCGCCGCACCAAGTTCCTGACCGTGGTCGACGACACGCCGGAAGCGCGGGTGGCGCTGCGCTTCGCCGCCAGCCGCGCGGCCAAGGTCGGCGGTGGTGTCGCGGTGCTGCGCGTAATCCAGGCCGGCGACGACAATCAGCAATGGCTCGCCGTGGCGGAGGCGATGCGGGAGGAGGCCCGCGACGAGGCGGAGCGCCTGCTGCGCGACCTCGCCGCGCAGGTCAAGGAGCGCACCGGCCTGGTGCCGGAGGTGATCATCCGCGAGGGCAGTCTGCGCAGCGAACTGCTGCGTCTGATCACCGAGGATCCGGACATCCGGATCCTGGTGCTGGGCGCCGCGCCCGGTCCCGACGGCCCGGGGCCCCTGGTCACGGCGCTGGCCGGCCAGATGCCGGGGGACTTCCGCATCCCGGTGACCGTCGTGCCCGGCAAGTTGACCGACGAGGAAATCGAGCAGCTGACCTGAGGCGGCTCAGCCGGCCGCGCTCGGCGCCGCCGTGCCGCCCGGCGCCGGCGCCGACCCTGCCGCCGCCACGCCGGACGGAGCGGTCTGCCCGGCCAGGCTTTCGGGATCCAGGGCAAAGACCTGCTGTGGCCGGCGCACACCGCGCAGCGCATGCGCACCCATGTCCCGCATCGGCTGGCTGGCGGCGGCGGCGAACTCCGCGGAGGCCAGGACCGGCAGGTTGAGGGCCTTGCAGAGCTCTTCCAGCCGCGCGACCGTGTTGACCGCCGGTCCGATCACCGTGAAATCCAGCCGGTCCAGCGCGCCGATATTGCCGTAGATCACTTCGCCCAGGTGCAGGCCGAGGCCGACCCGCAACGGCGGTGCGCCGCCGATGCCGCGGCCCTGGTTCAGGACGTGCAGCCGTTCGAAGGAGGCGCGGGCGGCCGCCAGCGCATGGTCGCAGGCGGTGCCGGCCTGCGCCCCGTCCTCAATGCGGAAGATCGCCAGCAGGCCGTCGCCGACGAACTTCAGCACCTCGCCGCCATTGTCCTGGATCGGCCGTGCCAGGCATTCGAAGAAATCGTCCAGGGTGACGATCAGCTCGTGCGGCCGCATGCGGTCGGCCATCGCGGTATAGTCGCGCAGGTCGCTGTACCAGATCGCCGCGCGGATCTTGCTGCCCTGACCGCGCCGGATGGTGCCGGACAGCACCTGCTGGGCTGCGCCGCGGCCCAGATAGGTGTTCAGCAGGTCCTCCGCCATGCGGTAGGCGGAGCGCAGCTCGAGCCGCAGCGACACGATCGGCATGATGTCGTTGATCACCCCCAGCTGGTCGGCGGTGAAGCCGTCCGGGCAGTCGCTGGACCAGGAGATGAAGGCGCGCACGCCGCGGCTGAATTCCAGCGGCATCACCAGATAGTCGGTGATGCCGTCCGCCTTCAGTTCCGCCAGGATCGGGAAGTCCATCGGTGTCGCCGGGTCGCAAAGGCGGCGGCGGATGGCGACCCCGGTACGATGGATCAGCGCCACCGGGCTGTCCCGGTAGAGGGCGGTATCCTGGATCCCGTGTTCCCGCGGGATCTCCCTGGCGCCGCCGTCGCGGGTCCATTCCAGGCCGCGCGCGAAATGCTGCGGATGCACCGCCGGCAGGCCGGCGGCGACACGTGCCAGCGGCACGCCCTCGGCGGAGAGGCGCGCGCAAAACTCGGCGAAGAACGGCAGGGTGGGCATGTCGCGGTGCGACTGGTCCAGAAGCCAGTCGATCATCCGGGCGAGCATGCGCGACCGGTTGCCGCTGCCTGTAAGTTCGATCATGGGCCTGCCCCGATCCGGGCGTCGCTGCTGTACGGCACCGCCCGGTCGGCGACCGGATCCTGCCATCCCCGCAGAGAAGTAGCCCCTTGCCGGCGGTTTCGCCAGTGGCCGGCCGGGCTTATCGGCGCGGCGGGGCGCCCGGCCGGCCCCCTGCCATCGGGGGGGGCCGGCGGCCATGCCTTGATCATTCCGCGCCAGCGACCCATCTTGCGGTGTCGACGCAACATCAAGCGAAACCGGACGACAATGTTCATCCAGACTGAAACCACGCCGAACCCGGCGACCCTGAAGTTCCTGCCCGGCGTCACCGTGATGCCGGAAGGCACGGCCGACTACAGGAGCGCGGGAGACGCCGCGAACTCTCCGTTGGCGCAGCGCCTGTTCCAGATCCATGGCGTCCAGGCAGTCTTCCTGGGCGCCGATTTCGTGACGGTGACGAAGGATGAAAGTGTCGAGTGGCACCTCCTGAAATCGTCGATCCTGGGCGCGATCATGGAGCATCTGATGGCCGGCCTGCCGGTCGTGGAAGGTGCGGATGAAGGCGCCGCAGGTGCGGAGGAGTTTGCCGAGGCCGACGCCGAGATCGTCTCCCAGATCAAGGAGCTGCTGGAGACGCGGGTGCGGCCTGCGGTGGCGCAGGACGGCGGCGACATCGTCTTCCGCGGCTTCGACGCCGGGGTCGTCTACCTGCACATGCAGGGCGCCTGCGCCGGCTGTCCAAGCTCGACGGCGACCCTGAAACATGGCATCGAGAACATGCTTCGGCATTTCGTGCCGGAGGTGAACGAGGTCCGGCCGGTCTGACGGCGGGGCCGACGCGCCGGCGAAGGCCGGGCACGGGCATTGAGCGCGCGGCAGGCTGCGAAGGCGCGGCGCTGCTGCGGCTATCGGCAACGGCAGGCGCTGCAGAAGCGCGTCTGTCCGGGCATGCAATCTGAACGGACGTCCCGCTGGCGCGGCCCTGCCCGATCGGTCGGGCTGCGGTATGCCGGTCCGTCGGTCCCGCCGGCCCGGTTGCCGGTGTCGGCCGGCATCGGATGCGGCGATCGGGACGGCAGCATCAGGGCGGCAGCAGCAGGGGCGAAGGCATGAAGCGGCGCAGACCGCCGACCTCGACCAGGGCGATCCGGACCGACTTTGCACGGCTGATGGTGGGTCTGGGAGGGCTGGCACTGCTGGGCCTGGGCGCCGGCGGTGCGGTCTCGGCAATCCACATGGACGGCACCCCCGTGACCCCGCCGCGCCTTTCCGAGCGGCCGCTGCCGGTGGAACCGGATCTGCGCATCGCGGCGCCGGCACCGCAGGACAGCCTGCCGGTGCCGGAGGCGCAGGGCGGAGCCACGGTGCAGGCCAGGGCGGCACACCTGCCGGCACCGGCCGTCGCGGATGCCGAGCCGGATCTCGGCCAGCCGGCCATGGCTGCCGGGGGCCCCACGACAGCGGTCCCCGCTTCCGCCGATGCGACTGCCGCCCTGACCGTCGGCGTGCATGCGGCGACCGACGATATCCTGGCTGCCGGACCCGCGCCGGTGCCGGGCGCGCCCGCGGCCGATGCAGCCGGCGACGTGCCGGACCCGCGGCGCGCCGACCATGAGATCGCGCCGCACCGGCTTGACCCCGGCCTGCCGGCGCCGTTCCGTCTGGCCTCCCTCCTGCTCCAGCCGGAGAGCCTGAGCCCCGGATACGGCGTCGACGCGCCGGGCGGGGACCGGCGCTGGCGCCGCACCGAAGACCTTATCGTGGCGTTCGGCGATGCCGGCTACGACCTTCGGCGGATCCGCGCCGGCGAAAGCGGCGTGCCGCGCATCTTCGTGGCCGCCCTGCCGGAGGATCTGCGGTCGATCCGCCAGCCGGAGCGGCGCAAGCGCACCTTCATCAAGACGGTCCTGCCGCTGGTTTTGCGCGCCAACCAGGAGGTTCTGGCGGATCGTCGCCGGCTCCACGGTCTGGTGCGGCGCATGCAGGCGGGCGCGCCGCTGAGCAGCGAACAGCAGGGCTGGCTGGCGGCGCTGGCCGACCGCTATGGCGGCTCGGCCGACGATCCGGCGGAACTGCTGCGCCGGGTCGATATCGTCCCGGTCTCTCTGGCGCTGGCGCAGGCGGCCGAGGAATCCGGCTGGGGCACGTCGCGCTTCGCGCGGCAGGGCAATGCGGTCTTCGGGCAATGGACATGGGATACGGAGGCCGGGATCGTGCCGCGCGACCGGCCGCGTGGCCGAAGCCATCTGGTCCGGAAGTTCCCGGTCCTGCAGCAGTCGGTCTCCGCCTATATCGACAATCTGAACAGCAATCCGGCCTATGCCGGCTTCCGCAAGGCGCGCGCCAGCCAGCGGGCGAAAGGCGGCGGCGGCCGTGACACGGACAGCGATGTTCTGGACGGCCATGCGCTGGCCGGTCATCTGAGCGCCTATTCGGAGCGCGGTGCCGCCTATGTGCGGACCCTGCGCGCCATCATCGGCCAAAACGACCTGCAGGCGTTCGATTCCGCGCGGCTGTCGGACACGGTCCGGCCCTGGACCACGCAGGTTGCCGGCGACGCCCTGCGCAGCGTGTTCTGAGGGCGGCCTGTTCTGGACGCGGCCTTGCCTGCGGTCCTACCGGCCTTCCGCCCGCGCCGGCGGCGCGCCGGCCGGCACCTGCAACTGCATCCCGAACCAGCGCCAGCGGCGCGGGCCTTCGCCGGCGGCGGGCAGGGTGCAGTTGATGCGGGTCCGTCCCGGCGGCAGGGGCCCGGGCAGCGCGACCTCGAAACGGCGTGCCCCGATCCGGTGCAGCGGGATCGGCGCCGCGATGTGGGAGGCATAGCACGCCAGGCCGTCCAGCGGCCCGGCGCCGGGTGCAACGGTGAACCGCAGCCGCGGCGGGTTGGCTGCCGCCACCACAGGATCGGACGGTTCCAGGTCGGACAGCGGCAGGGGCAGCGCGTGGGTCACCAGCGCGAACCGGTCCGGCGTGCCATAACGCTCGTTGATCGGGAAGCGCGGCAATGTCAGCAGGTCATCGCCGGCCCAGGCGACCCCCGACTGCTGGCCGAAGGCGGCCGCGAATCCGGCATCTCCCACCAGCTTTCGCACCGGCTGGCTCCATTCACCGTAGGGATAGGCGAACAGCGCCGGTGCCGCGCCCAGGCGGTCGGACAGGATCGCCTGCGCGTCCAGGACCTGGTGGCGCAGCGCCGCGTCGTCCAGCCCCGTCAGATGCCGATGGCTCAGGCTGTGATTGCCGATCGCGACACCTTCCGCGGCCAGCCGCTCCAACGCCGCCCAGCCCAGAAAGGCATGCCCCGGCCGGTCCGCCGCATCGGGGGAGACGAACAGGGTGACCGGCAAGCCGGCGGCCCGGAAACGGGGCCAGGCCGTCTCGGCAAAGGTCCGGCTGCCATCGTCCACGGTGATGCCGACGGTCCGCGGTGGCAGCGTGCGTCCGGCGCGCAGGGCGGCGACGATCTCCGCCACCGGCAGGACCCGGTGTCCGCCGGCCTGCAGAGCGGCGATCTGGGCGTCGAGCTGCGCCACCTGCACATTGGTCTCCGGATGGCCTGTCCCGCCGAAGCGATGGTACAGCAGGATGACGGCATGAACGGCGTCCGCCGGTTGGTCCGCTGTGCCAGGGGACGATGCCGCGCGGGCCGACGGGGCCAGGGCCAGGGCTGCCGCGGCGCCGGTGCCGAACCATGCACATTCTCTCAGGAACCGGCGGCGGCCCGGGGCCGGGCCGCCATGCCGGCTTGCCTGTCGGGACGAGGAAATCATGTCGAAGCCACGCGATGATTAGGGTTCAGCGGCCGCGCCGCCCTGCGGCACGCGGCGACAATGTCTGTCGGGGCGGACAGGTTCCGGCGGCGGAGGCCGGCCCGCCCGCTCCCTTATCGCGCCGACTGCCGGGCGGGGGAACCCCGTCATGACGGTGCTGGCGATCGATACCGCCTTTGCCGCCTGCCAGGTGGCCCTTCTGTCTGCCGAAGACGAGGTGCTGTACCGGGAGAGCAGGGCGATGCAGCGGGGCCAGGCGGAAGTCCTGCCCGCCCTGCTGCAGGCGGCCTTTGCGGCCGCGGGCTGCCGCCCGGCGGCGCTCGGCCTGGTCGCGGTCAGCATCGGCCCGGGCAGCTTCACCGGCGTGCGGGTCGGCGTCGCCGCGGCCCGCGGTCTCGCCCTCGTTGCGGGCTGCGAGGTGGCGGGGATCACCACCCTGGAAGCCCTGGCCGCGATGGCGCCTGCGGATGCCCAGCGGCGCGGCGCGGCGGGGCTGGCCGTGATCTCGGCCCGGCGGGGCCAGGTCTATGCGCAGCCTTTCCGTGCGGCGCCGCGGCCGCGCGAGCTCGGCCCGCCGCAGGTTGCCGACCTGCTCGGCCTGGACCCCCTGCCCGGTGCCGGCGGGGCCCTGGCATGGGCCGCCGGCGATGCGGCCGCCGACGCCGTCGCGGCCGGCCTGGCGACAGGCCTGGTGCCCGACAGCCTGCTGCCCGCGCCGGAAAGCCTCGCGCGCCTGGCGATGGCGGATCGCGCCGCCGGGTCGCTCCGGCCGGCGTTGCCGCTCTATGTCCGGGGGCCCGGCGCCGCCCTGCCGGGCGGGCCGGCGTGACCAGCAGGGCGACGGCCGCCGGCGGACTGGTCGTGGCCGGTGCCGGCGATGCGCCTGCCTTGGCGGCGCTCCATGCGGCGGCATTCGCCGCTGCCGCGCGGTGGCCGGCAGCGGAGATCGAGGCGCTTCTGCGGCTGGACACCGTGACCGGCCTGGTCATCGGCAGCGGCGCGACGGCGCAGGGCTTCGTGCTGGTGAGCCAGGTGGCCGAGGATGCGGAGATCCTGACCCTCGCCGTCGATCCGGGATATCGCCGGCAGGGTCTTGGCGCGCGCCTTGTCGCCGGTGCCGCGGCGGTTGCGGCATCGCGGGGCGCATGGCGCCTGCTGCTGGAGGTCGGGGAGGGCAATGCACCGGCGCGCGCCTTGTACGACCGGGCCGGCTTCCGGCAGGTCGGACGGCGGCCGGGCTACTACGCGGCGGGGACGCAGCGGGAAGACGCGTTTGTGCTGGAACTTCGCCTTCCAGAAGCGAAAGACTAATCCGGCGAATGCGAATCGCTGTCACGACTGCCGGCGTGTGTTGCAACAGCGAAACCCTTAACACATTTTTCCATGCTACTATGGAGAAATTGGTTGCCTATTTGCGAATATTACACAATCTTTCTCCCCATCTGTTCCGGGAGGTTGCCGGTAATGCACCAGGAGACGAGCGAAGCATGACGGAGAAGGTTGAGAAGGGAAAACTGCTGGCATTGACGGCCGAAATCGTGGCCTCGCATGTCGGTAACAACCGCGTGGACTCCGCAGAACTTCCGCAGATCATTCAGCAGGTCTTTTCGAGCCTCAGTTCCGTCGATGGTGCGCCGGCGCGTCCGGAGCGGCCCCAGCCGGCCGTCCCGATCAAGAAGTCGGTCACCCCGGACTTCATCATCTGCCTGGAAGACGGACAGAAGCTGAAGATGCTGAAGCGGCATCTGAAGACGGCCTACAACATGTCTCCGGAAGAATATCGCGAGCGGTGGGGCCTGCCGGCCGATTATCCGATGGTCGCCCCGAACTATGCTTCCCAGCGTCGCGAACTCGCGAAGAAGATCGGCCTCGGGACCAGCCGCCGGAAGCGCCGGCGCACCTGACGAAGCCTGACCGCGGGTCCGCCATCGGGCGGCAGGTGTTCGGCGGGGTCTGCGAGCCGGCCGCTGCGCTTTGCCTTGCCTGACCGGGTGCACCATATTGGAGGTGTCGGACGCCGCTCACGCGCCGGTCGGTGCGGGGGCGGGCGGGAGACGATGTTTCGAAACTGAACGGGGACGCTGGCGGCAGTTGCTCGCAAGGGCCGGGGTTCGCAAGCGGCAGGGTGGGATCGCCGCTTCCGATGCCGCGGATGGGGAGGCCGTCCTGCCATCGCCCGTGTGCCGCACGACGGGCGGGCGAGAGATCGGCCCGCCGCCTCCTGTGCGGACAGCCGAGAGCCGGTTGGGAACGGATGCCAAATCGTTTGGAAAAGCTCTGCCTGGACAAGGGTATGCGGATGACAGGCCAGCGCCGGATCATCGCGCGGGTCCTGTCGCTGGCCGATGATCACCCGGATGTCGAAGAACTCTACCGCCGCGCCTCGGAGGTCGATCCGAACATCAGCCTGGCCACCGTCTACCGGACCGTACGTCTGTTCGAGGAGGCGGGGATCCTGCAGCGCCATGATTTCGGCGATGGCCGTGCCCGCTACGAGGAAACCCCCGAGGAGCATCACGACCACCTGATCGACATGCGCAACGGCAGGGTGATCGAGTTCCACGACGACGAGGTCGAGGCCCTGCAGGAGAAGATCGCCGCCCGGCTCGGCTACCGGCTGATCGACCACCGGATGGAACTCTATGCGGTGCCGCTGGAGGACAAGGACAGGTCCGGTCGCTGACCGGGCGTGGTGGCTGTCGCCACCGCCGGATCCCTTCAGGCTCCCGGGCCTGCCGACCGACACCTCTCCTGCGCCGTTTTCGGCCGCCTGCGGGGCCATGCCGCAGGGCGCCAGCGCTTGATAAATCGGCCGGGGTGAAGGAAACTCCGGCTGTTTCACGGGGCTTTGCGGGGCCGCATCGGCGGGCCGCAGGCCGACCGTGGCCGTTTCCGGGCAGTCGGGCCCATTGGCCGGCGATTGCGTCCGACATGTTCGACAATACGGGATGCCCTTTGCTGAAGGGCCGGTAGTCCTTGCCCATGGCCAATACCCGCGCCGCGATCGCAATCCTCCTGTTCCTGACCTGGACCATGGCGCTGCTGCCGGTGCAGGCACTGGCCGTCCAGTTGCGCTGGCGCCAGATGGCCGAAGCCGTGCCGATGCTCTATCACCGCGGCCTGGCCCGGATCCTGCGGATCAGGGTGCGGCGCGTCGGCGACATCTCGCGCGACCGGCCGACCCTTTTCGTCTTCAACCACGTCTCCTGGCTGGACATCGTGGTGATCGACACCCTGTTCCCGGGCTGCTTTGTGGCGAAGTCGGACGTCGCCTCCTGGCCGATCTTCGGCCTGCTCGCCAAGCTGCAGCGCACCGTCTTCGTGGAACGACGGGCCTCGCGCTCCGCCGACAGCCGGGACGAGATGTCGGTGCGGCTGGAGCGCGGCGACAACCTGATCCTGTTCCCCGAGGGCACCTCTTCCGACGGGCTGGGCGTGCAGCCGTTCAAGAGCACCTTCTTCGCCCTGGCGGAGCGGGAGGTGAACAGCCAGCCGCTGAAGGTGCAGCCGGTTTCCCTCAGCTATTGCCGCCTGAACGGCCTGCCGGTGGGCCGGACCTGGGCCTCCAATTTCGCCTGGATCGGCGACCAGGACCTCGCCTCCCATCTCTGGCAGTTCCTGAAATCCGGCCCGTCCGAAGTGGTGGTGCAGTTCCATGAGACCGTGACCATCGACGATTTCGGTTCCCGGAAGGCGCTCAGCGCGCATTGCCAGAGCATCGTGGCGCGTGGCGTCTCCGACGCCCTGGCCGCGCGCGCGCCCTGGGCACCGGGCAACGGGCCGAAGGCGGCCGGCAATCCGCTCAGCGGTCGCAGGCAGGCGCGGGTGCGGCGCTTCCGGCGCCGGAAACTGGCGCCGCGGCGTGCCGGCGCGGCGGCCCGCACGCCCGACGCAGGCAATGCACCGGCGGCCGGAACCGGTGCCGCCGGCGCGTCTGCGGCCGGCGGGGATGGCCGTCTCGCCTGACCGGTCTGCCGGTCCGACCTCCGGCCCCGGTCTCACCACCGGTCTTTCACCAGCGGTCTTTCAATTGCGACGCCGCGCGCCCAGATGCTAGTTTCGATCACGCGGCGCTGCGGCGTCGGCCATGCTGCCGCCGGGCCTGCGGACCGCGGTCCGTGCCGCCCGCCGAGATGACCGCGTGTGCGGCCAGAACTGCTGCGAGCCGGAGCTCCCTTGTCAAAAAGCTATGCCATCACGTCGTTCGGCTGTCAGATGAACGTCTATGACGCCGAACGCATGGCCGAGATTCTCGAGGCCGACGGCTGGCAGGCTGTCGCGGATGCGGAATCCGCCGACCTGGTGGTGCTGAACACCTGCCATATCCGCGAGAAGGCGGCGGAGAAGGTCTATTCCGAACTCGGCCGGCTGCGCGCGCTGGATCGCGACCAGGGCCGACGGCGGCAGGTCGCGGTCGCCGGCTGCGTGGCCCAGGCCGAGGGTGAGGAAATCCCCCGCCGGGCGCCCAATGTCGACCTGGTGATCGGGCCGCAGGCCTATCACCGGCTGCCGGAGCTGCTCGGCGCGGCAGCGCACCGGGCGGGATCCGGCCACGAGGTGGCGACCGAGTTCGCGGCGGAAGCGAAGTTCGGCTCTGCCCGCGTGGCCCGCGGCGCCGGCGCGACCGGCAGCGCCTTCCTGACGGTGCAGGAGGGCTGCGACAAGTTCTGCAGCTTCTGCGTGGTTCCCTATACCCGTGGCGCCGAATATTCCCGCCCGGCCGTCGACATCCTTGCCGAGGCGCGGCGCCTTGTGGATGCCGGCGCGCTGGAACTGACCCTGCTGGGGCAGAACGTGAATGCCTATCACGGCACCGGGCCGGACGGCCGGGAATGGAGCCTGGCGCGGCTGCTCGCCGCACTGGCCGAGTTGCCGGGGCTGGAACGCCTGCGCTACACAACCTCCCATCCGCTGGAAGTGACCGCCGATCTGGTGGCCGCCCATCGCGACCTGCCGCAGCTGATGCCCTACCTGCACCTGCCCGTGCAGTCCGGCAGCGACGCCGTGCTGCAGGCGATGAACCGGCGGCATCGCGCGGATGACTATCTGCGCCTGGTGGCGGACCTGCGTGCGGCACGTCCCGATCTGGCGATGTCCGGCGACTTCATCGTCGGTTTCCCCGGGGAAGGCGATTCGGATTTCGCAGCGACCCTCGACCTGGTGCGGGCGGTCGGCTATGCGCAGGCCTATTCCTTCAAGTACAGCCCGCGGCCGGGCACCCCGGCGGCGGACCGCGAGGATGCGGTGCCGGAACCGGTGAAGGCGGAACGCCTGGCCGCCCTGCAGGCCCTGCTGCAGGAGCAGCAGCGCCGCTTCAATCAGGCCAGTGTCGGCCGCATCGTGCCGGTGCTGCTCGAACGGCCGGGGCGCCGCCCGGGCCAGCGCGCGGGACGGACGCCGCACATGCAGGCGATCCACGTCGACGCGGCGCAGGATCTGCCGCCGGGGCCGGTGGTCAGCCGGGTCCGCATCACAGCCGCCCATGCCAACAGCGTGTCCGGGATGCCGGTCGACGCGGCGGCGGCAGCCTAGGAGCCGGCCCGATGTCCCTGCCCCCGCATTCGCCGCCGGGTGCGGCCGTTCCCGGCGGCGCGGCCCCCGGGACCGCTGAGGCCGTCCCGCCGGTGGTCCTCGAATTCCCCGACAACCGCCTGCTCGTCGAGCTGTGCGGCGATCATGACCGCCACCTGGCGCGCATCGAGGCGCAGCTTCAGGTCGCGCTGACGCCGCGCGGCAACCGCCTTGCCATCGAAGGACCCCAGGGCGCGCAGGCCGTGGCGCGATCGGCACTGACCAGCCTCTATGCGCTGCTGGAGCGGGGGCGCCCGATCGACGAGGGCGAGATCGACGGGGCGATCCGGCTGGCGCGCGGCAGGCAGTTGCAGGTGGAGTCCGGCGAGATCGACGAGGCCGAGGCCGCCGCCCGCGACAGCGTCGACGATTCCGGCGAGGAGGTCGTCACCCGCAAGCGGCGCATCCGCGCCCGCTCTCCGCGGCAGGGCAACTATATCGACGACCTGCGCCGCTGCGAGCTGGTGTTCGGGCTGGGACCGGCGGGGACCGGCAAGACCTATCTCGCCGTGGCGGTCGCCGTGTCGATGATGCTGGAAGGGCGGGTCGACCGGATCATCCTCTCCCGCCCGGCGGTCGAGGCGGGCGAGCGGCTCGGCTTCCTGCCCGGCGACATGAAGGACAAGGTCGATCCCTACCTGCGCCCGCTCTACGACGCGCTCTATGACATGCTGCCCAGCGACCAGGTGGCGCGCAGCCTGCAGAGCGGCGAGATCGAGGTGGCGCCGCTGGCCTTCATGCGCGGGCGTACCCTGGCCAATGCCTGCGTGATCCTGGACGAGGCGCAGAACACCACGCCGGTGCAGATGAAGATGTTCCTGACCCGGCTGGGCGAGAATTCGCGCATGGTGATCACCGGCGACATGTCCCAGATCGACCTGCCGCTGGGCGTGCCCTCCGGCCTGCGGGACGCGCTCGACATCGTGGAGGGGATCCCCGGCATCGGCATCGTCAGGTTCACCGATGCCGATGTCGTGCGCCATCCCCTGGTGACGCGCATCGTCCGTGCCTACGCGGAACGGGACAAGGATCTGGGCCTGCAGGCCCACGATCAGCCGCGACGAAAACGCTGACGACAGCGCCGGGGCCGTGGCAATGGATCAGGTCGGATCGGAACCGATGGAACGGCAGGCGCGCACCGGCATGGACCTCTCGATCAGCCGGCTCGATCCGGAATGGCAGGCCCTGCCGATCGCCGAAGGCGGGTCCGGCGGGATCGACGGGCTGCTGACCCGGGCGCTGGAAGCGGTCCTGGCCGGCACCCCCCTGCCGGATGGTCTGGCGGCACGCGGCTGCGAGGTCTCGCTGGTGCTGACCGACGATGCCGGCATCCGCGAGATGAACCGCACCTGGCGCGGCATCGACAAGGCCACCGACGTCCTGTCCTTCCCGGGCGATGACGGGTTCGCCCCGCCGGAAGAACCGCTGCCGCTGGGCGACATCGTCCTGGCGCGGCAGACCCTGCTGCGGGATGCCGCGGAACTGCGACGCGACCTGCCGCACCATCTGAGCCATATTGCCGTTCATGGAATGCTGCACCTGCTCGGCTGGGACCACGAGGATGCGGTGGAGGCTGAGCTCATGGAGGCCCAGGAACGTCGGATCCTGGAACAACTGGGCTATGCCGACGAGATCGAGACGACCGGGAACAACGAGGAGGACGGCGGCGGCGGGACACCGGCCTGAGGGCCGGCACCCACGTCGCGCGGAGAGAGGAGAATGACGGACGCATCGGGCTGGCGCCCAGGCGGGACGGACGACGAGACAGGGGCGAACGGTGCGCGGCCGGGCGAGGCCGGCCAGGGCGATGGCCGCGCCGGCGAACCGGAATACGAGAGCGGCGGCGGCGCCGGGCTGGGCGCCCGGATCCTCGAACTGCTCCGCGGCGTATCCGGATCGGTCCGGCGCGACGAAGACCTGCGGCGCAGCCTTGAAGGGCTGCTCGACGACAGCGAGGCCGGCGCAGCCAACGCCGCCGACTATGGCGAGGCGGAACTGATCCGCAACGCCCTGACCGTCGGGTCGAAGGATCTGTACGACGTGATGGTGCCGCGTGCCGACATCCGCGCGATCGATGCCGGTTCGTCGCTGTCGGAGACGGTGGCGGAACTGCGCGAGGCGGCGCATTCGCGGATGCCGGTCTACCGCGACTCCCTCGACGACGTGATCGGCATGCTGCACATCAAGGACATGCTGCAGTACTGGGGCCGAGAGGATGCCACTTTCGACATGTCGAAGGTGGTGCGCCGGGTGCTCTATGCGCCACCCTCCATGCGGGTACTCGACCTGCTGCTGGAGATGCGCGCCACCCGCGTGCACATGGCGATGGTGGTGGACGAATATGGCGGCGTCGACGGCCTGGTCACGATCGAGGACCTGGTCGAACAGGTGGTCGGCGAGATCGAGGACGAGCATGACAAGGTGGCCCGTCCGATGATCGTGGAACGGCCCGACGGCAGCCTCGACGTCGATGCCCGCACCGAACTGGAAGTGCTGGAGGACCGGGTCGGACTGGATCTGCTGGATGACGACCGCGACGAGGATGTCGATACCGTCGGCGGACTGATTTTCGAGCTTTCCGGCCGGGTGCCGCAGCGTGGCGAGGTCGTGGAGCATGATTCCGGCCTGCGGTTCGAGATCCTTGACGCCGATCCCCGCAAGATCAAGCGGGTGCGCCTGACGGGTGAGGGCCTGGCCGCGTCCGGACGGCCAGACATCTCCGCCGGCGGCGGCGCGTGACCGGCCGGCCCCGGCCGGCCGGCGCGGGCAGCAGCGGTGCCGGCAGTCCGGCCGCCGGCCGCCCGTCATGAACCGCATCCGCGCGGCCGCGCCGGCGCGGTGGAATCCCTGGCTGCGGTTGCTGCTGGCCGTGGCGGCAGGCGCCAT